>Ga0182024_10003811_pt1 | contig 35334 bp, 36 predicted proteins | sample P32metaG_FD_120480 | JGI IMG/M metagenome (GOLD analysis project Ga0182024, IMG submission 120480) | Permafrost microbial communities from Stordalen Mire, Sweden - P3-2 metaG (Illumina Assembly) | ecosystem: Environmental > Terrestrial > Soil > Wetlands > Permafrost | place: Sweden: Stordalen...
CCGAAATGCGCTGCTGGTGGGTGCGGGGTTAATTCCACTCGCGTATATCGACGAAATGCCCGGCAATCGCCGCCGCCGCCGCCATCGCCGGCGAGACAAGGTGGGTGCGGCCCTTGTAGCCCTGCCGGCCCTCAAAATTGCGGTTCGAGGTCGAGGCGCAGCGCTCGCCGGCAGCGAGCTTGTCGGGGTTCATGGCAAGGCACATCGAGCAGCCCGGCTCGCGCCACTCGAAGCCGGCTTTGACGAAGATCTTGTCGAGACCTTCCATCTCGGCCTGCTCTTTGACCAGGCCCGAGCCTGGCACGATCATGGCGTTGACCCGGTCGCTGACCTTCTTGCCGTCGACCACTTTGGCGACCGCGCGCAAATCCTCGATGCGCGCATTAGTGCAGGAACCGATAAAGACGCGGTCGACTGCGATGTCGGAAATCTTCTCGCCGCCTTGCAGACCCATATAGGCGAGCGCGCGCTCGATAGCCTCGCGCTTCTTCTCGTCGGTCACGCTGTCGAGCCGCGGCACGCGGCCAGTCACCGAGACCACCTGTTCCGGGCTGGTGCCCCAAGTGACAAGCGGCGGCAGCTTCGCGGCGTCGAGCTTGATCTCGCGATCGAAATGCGCGCCGTCGTCGGATTGCAGCGTCCGCCAATAGGCGAGCGCAGCATCCCAGTCCTTGTCTTTCGGCGCCTTGGGGCGGCCCTTCAAATACTCGTAGGTCTTTTCATCGGGTGCGATGAAGCCGGCTTTGGCGCCGGCCTCGACCGACATGTTGCACACCGTCATGCGGCCTTCCATCGACAGCGCGCGGATCGCCTCGCCGGCGTATTCCAGCGCATAGCCGGTGCCGCCGGCGGTGCCGATCTCGCCGATGATGGCGAGGATGATGTCCTTGGCGGTGACGCCGGGCGGCAGCTTGCCGTCGACCACGGCGCGCATGTTCTTCGATTTCGACTGGATTAACGTCTGCGTCGCCAGCACATGCTCGACTTCCGAGGTGCCGATACCGTAGGCGAGCGCGCCGAATGCGCCGTTGGTCGCGGTATGGCTGTCGCCGCAAACCAGCGTCACGCCGGGCAGCGTGAAACCCTGCTCCGGGCCGATGATGTGGACGATACCCTGGCGCTTATCGAACTCGTCATAATATTCGAGGTTGAAGAACTTGGCGTTCTCGGCGAGGTAAGCGATCTGCGCCGCGCTCTCCGGATCGGGATTGGGCAAATTGCGGTCGGTCGTCGGCACGTTGTGATCGACAACCAGCAGCGTCTTTTCCGGCGCATGTACCTTGCGGCCCGAGAGCCGCAAGCCTTCGAAAGCCTGCGGGCTCGTCACTTCATGCACGATATGGCGGTCGATATAGATGAGGGCGGCCCCGTCGGGATCCTCCTCGATCACATGCTCGTCCCATATTTTATCGTAAAGCGTGCGCGACTTGGCCATGGTCGGAAACTCACAAAACTTCACCACCGGCGCGCAATATACGCACGACGCGGCGGATTTAAAATTACTTCGCCGCCTTCTTGTCCTCGGCGGCTTCGGCGGTGTGGTCCTGCCGCTCGAAAATGCGGGCCGATTTGCCGCGCCGGCCGCGCAGGTAATAGAGCTTGGCCCGGCGCACCTTGCCGCGGCGCACCACCTGGATCGAATCGATCATCGGTGAATAGAGCGGGAAGACGCGCTCGACGCCCTCGCCGTAGGAGATCTTGCGCACGGTGAAGTTCTCGTTGATCCCGCCGCCGGCGCGGCCGATGCAGACGCCTTCATAGGCCTGCACGCGGCTTCGCTCGCCTTCGACGATCTTGACGTTAACGATGACCGTATCGCCCGGCTGGAATTCGGGGATTTCCTTGCCGGCGGAAAGCTTCGCCATCTGTTCGTTTTCGATCTCTTTGATCAAGTTCATGGCGAATTCTCCAAAGGGTACGCGGTCTTGGGCTGCGCATTCGTCGCGCCGTTCCGGCCGGGTCTATGCGGGTTGGGCGTGCTTCTATTACACCGCGCGGGCTTTGTCACCCCAACGTCACCGCGGATCATTTGGGCCTCTCGGGTTTTGCCTGCGATCCGGAACGGCGCGCCCAAAGATCGGGCCGGCGCTCGCGGGTCAGCCGCTCGGCCTCGGCGCGGCGCCAGGCGGCGATTTTGCCGCGGTCGCCCGAGGTCAGCACCTCCGGGATCCCGCGGCCTTCCCAAAGCTGCGGCCGGGTATAGTGCGGATATTCCAACAGATGGTCGGTAAAGCTCTCTTCGGCGCTCGATTCCGCGGCGCCCATGACCCCGGGCAAGAGCCGCACGCAGGCGTCGATCAGCACCATGGCGGCCACCTCGCCGCCCGACAGCACGTAATCCCCGATCGATACCTCTTCGAGGTCGCGCGCCGCGATGAGGCGCTCGTCGACGCCCTCGAATCGGCCGCAGACGAGGACGACGCCTGAGCCGTGGGCAATCTCCTCGACCCAGTTTTGATCGAGCGGCGCGCCACGCGGCGAGAGCAGGAGGCGAGGGCGGGCATCGGTTGCCGTCGCGTCCACGGCGCGGCCGAGCACGTCGGGCTTCATCACCATGCCCGGGCCGCCGCCGGCCGGCGTGTCGTCGACCGAGCGATGCCTATCGGTGGCGAAATTACGGATATCGACGACGTCGAGCGCCCAAGTGCCCGTTGCCAGGGCCTTGCCGGCGAGGCTTGCGCCCAATGGCCCGGGAAACATGTCCGGAAAAATGGTGAGAACGCTCGCGCGCCACATGTCAGTCGCGCTCCGCCGGCAGTTCGACGACCAGACGACCGGCCGCGAGGTCGACGTCAGGCACGGTCAGGGCATCGAACGGAAGGAGCTGCGTCGGCTCGCCTTCCGCTTGCCGTACCTCGATCAAATCGCCGGCGCCGAAATTGTGGACGGCGACGACGGTGCCGAGCGGCTTCCCGACGCGATCGACCACGGCAAGCCCGACCAGATCGGCGTGGTAATATTCGTCGGGTTCGTCCGGCTCCGGCAGCCGCTCGCGCGGCACATAAAGCTTGGTATTGGCAAGCCGTTCGGCGGCGTTGCGGTCGGCAACGCCGGCGAGCGTTGCGACGAAATGATCTTTCGCCGGCCGCAAGCTTTCGATCTCGAGGATGCGGCCGTCCTCGGTCTCCAGCGGACCATAGCTGACGATCGCGGCAGGATCGGAGGTGAACGAGCGCAGCCGAACCTCGCCGCGCAGGCCGTGGGCGGCGCCGATTTGGCCCAAGCAAACAAGTTTTGGGCAAACGCGCGGGCCGCCCGCCATCGGCGGTTAGCTCGCCGGCGCTGCCGGAGCCGCGGCTGCAGCGGGTGCGGCACTCGCGGCCGCCTTGGCGGCTTCTTCCTTGGCCTTACGCTCTTTGCGTGGGACCGCCTTTTCCGGGTTGTTGCGCGCCTTGCGCTTCATGACGCCGGCGGCGTCGAGGAAGCGCATGACGCGATCCGACGGCTGCGCGCCCTTCGCCATCCAGGCCTTGGCCTTTTCGACGTCCCACTTGAGCCGCTCGGTCTTTTCCTTCGGCAATAGCGGATTGAAATAGCCCAAGCGCTCGATGAAGCGCCCGTCGCGGGGGCTGCGGCTGTCGGCAACGACGATGTGATAGAATGGCCGCTTCTTGGTTCCGGCGCGGGCCATGCGGATGACGAGGGACATTCAGTTTCCTTTCGTTGAGTTGATGGTGTCGATTTGCAGGATCACTTCTTTTTTCCCGAGCCGGGGAAGCCGCCGGGAAATTTCGGACCGAGACCGGGCAACCCGCCTGGCAGCCCCGGAAAATTCGGCGGCAGGCCTTTGGGAAGATTCGGCATGCCCGGCATATTTGGCGGCAGGCCCGGTGCGCCGGGCGTTCCCGGCGGCAAGCCGCCGGGCATTTTCTCGGCCAGTTTTGCCATCTCTTCGGCGTTCGGCATGCCGCCGCCGAAGCCGAGCATGTTGGCCAGCCCTGCCATCGGTCCGCGCTTGGCCCCGCCCATGGCTTTCATCACGTCGGACATCGTGCGGTGCATTTTGAGGAGCTTGTTGATGTCCTCGGGCTTGGTGCCTGAGCCGGCGGCGATGCGGCGCTTGCGGCTTGCCTTGAGCACGTCCGGATTCTTGCGCTCCTGCGGCGTCATCGAATCGATGATCGCCATTTGCCGCTTGAGGACCGTCTCGTCGAGGTTGCGCTCGGCCAGCTGGTTTTTCATTTTTGCGATGCCGGGCAGCATCGCCATCAATCCGGTCATGCCGCCCATGGTTTGCATCTGCGTGAGCTGCTCGCGCAGATCGGCAAGATCGAACGCGCCTCTGCGCATTTTTGCGGCGACGCGGGCTGCCTTCTCGGCATCGATGGTCGCGGCGGCTTTTTCCACCAGCGAAATGATGTCGCCCATGCCGAGAATGCGGTCGGCGATGCGCTGCGGGTAGAAGTCTTCCAGCGCGTCGAGCTTTTCGCCGGTGCCGATGAGCTTGATCGGCTTGCCGGTGACCGCGCGCATCGACAAGGCGGCGCCGCCGCGGCCGTCGCCGTCGATCCGGGTCAGCACGATGCCGGTGAGATCGAGCCGCTCGTTGAAGCTTTTCGCCAGATTGACCGCGTCCTGGCCGGTCAGCGCGTCGGCGACGAGCAGCACCTCGTGCGGATTGGCGGCGAGGCGCACCTCCGCGGCTTCCCGCATCAGCTCCTCGTCGAGCGTGAGGCGGCCGGCGGTGTCGAGCAGCACCACGTCGTAACCGCCGAGCCGCGCCGCCTGTTGCGCGCGCGCGGCGATCTGCACCGGCGCCTGGCCTTCGACGATCGGCAAAGTGTCAACATTGACCTGCTTGCCGAGAATGGCGAGCTGCTCCATCGCGGCCGGCCGGCGCGTGTCGAGCGAAGCCATCAGCACTTTGCGCTTGAGGCCATCGGTGAGTCGCTTGGCGATCTTGGCGGTGGTCGTGGTTTTGCCCGAGCCTTGCAGCCCGACCATCATGATGACGACGGGCGCCGGCGCGTTGAGATCGATCGGCTCGGCGGTCGATCCCAAAGTCTCGATCAATTGGTCGTGCACGATTTTCACGACCATCTGGCCGGGCGTGACCGACTTGATCACATCGACGCCGACGGCGCGTTGCTTGACCTGATCGGTGAAGCTGCGCGCAACATCGAGCGCCACATCGGCCTCAAGGAGCGCGCGCCGCACCTCGCGCAGAGCCGCCTCGACGTCGGCTTCCGACAGCGCACCGCGCCGGGTCAGCCGGTCGAGGATGCCATTCAGCCGTTCCGAGAGATTGTCGAACATCAAAAACACCTTTGCGCCCGAGGGCGCATCGCGCTGTCGGGCGGGAACCTCCGGCCTCTGGGGCCGGTCGGCGGTTGAATTTCTGTCTCTTGCGAGAGCGGGCGGAAAATAGGTGCGGACCACCCCGCCGTCAACCGTGGCGTTATGGCTGGGCCGCCGGGATGGCCAAGCTGTATGGTTCGGCCATCATAGTCTTTAAGGCCACATGTCCCGCTATTACCACGGTCCGGTATCGGATCATTTCGACGGCGAGCGGTTTTTCGACCCGGACGGCGCGCCGCCACGCAGCCGGCGCGACCTGCTCCGCTGGCGGCTTCACCGGCGCGTCCGGGCGAAGTGGCCGTCCTGGGCGCCATCGCCCTATGCCGACCGGCCCCCGGCCCGTGTCGAGGGCGCGACCTGGCGTATCTCCTACGTAGGCCATGCGAGCTTTCTCATTCAGACCGCCGGCCGCAATATCCTGCTCGACCCGGTATGGTCGAAGCGCGCCTCGCCGTTCCGTTTTGTCGGGCCGAAGCGGGTCAACGATCCAGGCATCGCCTTTGCCGACCTTCCTCCGATCGACACGGTGCTGGTCTCGCACGGCCACTACGATCATCTGGACGTCGTTACGCTGTCGCGGCTTGCGGCCGCGCATCGCCCCCGCATCATCACGCCGCTTGGCAATGACATGATCATGCGCAACCACGATCCCGCCATCGCGGCCGAAGGCCACGATTGGGGGCAAAGGGTCGATATCGGCGCGGGATTGGCGGTGACTCCGGTCGCCACGCGCCATTGGTCGGCACGCAATTTGTCAGATCGCAACATGTCGCTGTGGGCGTCGTTCATCATCGAGACGCCCGCCGGGCGCATCTATTTTGTTGCCGATTCCGGCTACGGCGACGGGCGGCATTTTCGCAACGCGCGCAAAAGCCACGGACCGTTCCGCCTCGCCATTCTCCCGATCGGCGCCTACGAGCCGCGCTGGTTCATGCGCGAGCAGCATATGAATCCGGCCGAGGCCGTGCAGGCTTTCCTCGATTCCAACGCTGAGCTGGCGCTCGGCCATCATTACGGCACGTTCCAGCTGACCGACGAGGCGATCGATGCGCCGCTCGTCGCCCTTGCCGACGCCCTGCAGGCTGGCGGAATTCCGCCTGCGGAGTTCCGCACGTTGCGGCCCGGGCAGGTCTGGGAGTTGTGATCACGATACTTACCCCGGGGACGCGTCCGGCGGCTTGATCAGGACGTAAACATTGACGACCAGCTTGCTGGCGTCGCCGCTAAGCGGATCGGTGACATATTCCTCGACCATTTCCTTGGCTTCGAGCCGCTTCTCGTCGAGATAATCGGTGATGGTCTCGTAGGTGTTGTCGAGATCGTCGTAAGAGCCGCGATAGACGAATTTCAGCGCGGCGCCGTCCGGTGTCTGGCCGAGGGAGAATTCGCCGTGCGGCGGGCTCTTCGGGGCGCCCGCGATCGGCACTCCGATCTCATAATCGAAGCCGTTGTCGTCGGACGCCGTGAAGATCGTCATCGGCAGGCCGTCAGACTTGATGCCTTCCTTGTCGAGGTAGGTTTTGATCTTCTTGAGCGACGTCGTGATGATGTCGAAGGTCTTGTCCCAGGTGCCGCTGCCTTTGACGTAGATCATCGGCCGCGCGGCCAGCGTCGTGCTCTCGCCGAACACGTCGCCAGGCTGAGCCGGGGTCGAGCCGGGCGCGATCTGCTCAGGCGCTGCTGGTGCGGCCGGCGGGTTCGCGGCGGCCGGCGGGGCCGGCGCCGGGTTTTGCGGCTGGGTCTGTGCCGGTGCCGGACTTTGCGCGAATGCCGCCTGCGGCAGTCCCCAGCCCAAGATTGCGGCCAATGCAGCGCCCGCAAGGCCGGCGCGCGCTAAGCGGAACGGCATTATTTTCTCCCTGAACAGGCGATCCGGCGCCTGCGGCCGCGCCATCACCTGCTTTGATTCAGCCATTGAGCCCCAGCGCGAATCTAGCACTTTTCGCCGCATCCGCCCTGCCCAAATTGCCGTCACCGCGCCTGTACCGCCGAATGCGACACTGGCGGACACGGGCCGAGTCCTCATATACGTCGCTCGCATTTTGGGCTTTATCATGGGCGCATTGATGGGCGCACTGGCCAACCAGGACTTCGTCAAGATGAACGGGCTCGGCAACGAGATCGTCGTCGTCGATTTGCGCCGCGGGGCGAGCCCCATCGACGCGGCCGAGGCGCGCGCCGCCGCGCAGCAAGAGCCATACGATCAGCTGATGGCGCTCTACCCGGCGCGCGGCGACGAAGATGCCTCGATCCGCATCTACAACAACGACGGTTCGGAAGCCGGCGCCTGCGGCAACGGCATGCGCTGCGTTGCGGCGCTCATCAGCGAAGAGACCGGCCGCACCGAACTCAAATTCGCGACATCCGCAGGCGCAGTGGCATGCTGGCGTGAGAATAATGGGCTGTTCACCGTCGATATGGGCCGCCCGCGATTGCGCTGGGACGAGATTCCATTGGCGCAGGAATTCGCCGACACGCGTAATATCGAACTGGAAATCGGACCGCGCGGCGCGCCGGTGCTGCATTCGCCGTCCGTGGTCAGCATGGGCAACCCGCATGCCATCTTCTGGGTCGACGATCCGTCGGCCTACGATCTCGCCAAGATCGGTCCGCTGCTCGAGCACCATCCGATGTTTCCCGAGCGCGCCAATATCACGCTCGCCGCGACGCCGTCGCGCGATCATGTCGTGATCCGCACCTGGGAACGGGGCGCCGGGCTGACCAAGGCCTGCGGCTCGGCGGCCTGCGCCGCCGCAGTCGCCGCGGCTCGGCTCAACCGCGTCGGCCGCATCGTGACTGTGACGCTGCCCGGCGGCGATCTCGGCATCGAATGGCGCGAGGGCGACGACCACGTGCTGATGACCGGACCGGTCGAATACGAGCATAAGGGCCGCTTCGATGCGGCGCTGCTTGCCGGCGCGGGAGCGGCGCGATGAGCGTCGAGGTCGTCACGTTCGGCTGCCGGCTCAATGCCGCGGAATCGGAGGTGATCCGGCGCAACGCCGAACGCGCCGGATTTTCCGATACCGTGGTAGTCAATACCTGCGCGGTCACGGCGGAGGCGGTGCGTCAGGCGCGGCAGACGATCCGCGCGCTGCGCCGCGAACGCCCGCAAGCCAAGATCGTCGTCACCGGCTGCGCGGCGCAGACCGAGCCGCAGACTTTCATCGCCATGCCTGAGGCCGATCGCGTGCTTGGCAATACGGAAAAGCTTTCGGCGGCCGGCTGGGCGCAAGCGCGCGCCGCATCCGATCTCGGCAGCGCGCCGAAGGCTATGGTCAACGACATCATGGCGGTGCGGGATACGGCGCCGCATCTTATCAACGCCTTTGCAGATCGCACTCGCGCTTTCGTCCAGGTGCAGAATGGCTGCGATCACCGCTGCACCTTCTGCATTATTCCGTTCGGTCGCGGCAATTCGCGCTCGGTGCCGATGGGCGCTGTAGTCGACGACGTGCGGCGGCTGGTTGGCAACGGCTATGGCGAGATCGTGCTGACCGGTGTCGACATCACGAGCTACGGCGCCGATCTGGCCGGCGCGCCGAAGCTCGGCATGCTGGTCAAGCAAATCCTCAAGCACGTGCCGGACCTCAAGCGACTGCGGCTGTCCTCTATCGATTCGGTCGAAGCCGACCGTGATCTGCTCGATACGTTGGCGACAGAGACGCGGCTGATGCCGCATCTGCATCTATCGCTCCAATCCGGCGACGATCTCATCCTCAAGCGCATGAAGCGGCGGCATTCACGCGCCGATGCCATCGCGTTCTGCGCGCAGGCACGCCGCTTGCGGCCGGACATCATGTTCGGCGCGGATCTGATCGCTGGATTCCCCACCGAGACCGGCGCCATGTTTCAAAAGTCGCTCGATCTCGTCGACGAATGTGGCCTGACACATCTTCACGTGTTTCCATTTTCGCCGCGTCCGGGCACGCCCGCAGCGCGCATGCCGCAAGTCGACCACGCCGTCGTCAAAGAACGTGCGCGACGGCTGCGCGAGCGCGGTGCTGCGGCGCTCTGCCGCCATCTCGACAATGAGATCGGCTTAACGCGCCGCGTCTTGGTGGAATCGCAAAATACAGGCCACACCGAGCAATTCACCAGGGTCCTACTTGCTACGCCGGCTGCGCCGGGTGCGATTCTCGACGTCCCGATTGCCGGCCACGACGGCAGACAATTGCTGGCGGCATGAGGTAGATTGGCGGCTTGAATTTAGAAGGGCGGGCCAGGCGGAGACCGGCGATGGATGGCAACGGGCAAGATTTCACGATCTCGACCACCGAACAGCTCGAAAGCCTCTATGCGGATGCGCCGTATGGTCCCGCGGTCTTCAAGGAAACCGATCGCGTCACGCCGCAATACCGCAAGCTGATCGAAGCCGCACCGTTTGCCGTGCTGGCAACCTGCGGCCCCGAGGGCCTCGACTGCTCGCCGCGCGGCGATCCGCCGGGTTTCGTGCGGGTGATCGACGAGCACACGCTCGTCGTCCCCGACCGTCGCGGCAACAATCGTATCGATTCCTTGCGCAACCTGGTGCGCGATCCGCGTATCTCGCTGTTGTTCCTCATTCCCGGCGTCGGCGAGACCATGCGCGTCAACGGCCGCGCCAAAATCTCCACCGATCCGAAATTGACCGAAAGTTTTGTCTTCAACGGCAAGGTGCCGAAATGCGTTCTCGTGGTGACGGTCGAGAAGGCCTACTTCCAGTGCACCAAGGCGATCATCCGCTCGAAGCTGTGGGATCCGGCGAGCATCGTCGATCGCAAGACCCTGCCGACGCCGGGCGCGATCCTCGCCGAATTGACGGACGGTAAGATGGGCGGTGCCGAGCACGACCGCCTGGCGCCGGAGCGGATCAAGCAGACGATCTATTGATTGTCATTCCGGGCTCCTTCGCTTCGCTCGATCCCCGAATTGATGGCAATGGGATCTCCTCACCGTCCCAGCCGCATTGCGCCAAACGCTCGCGCAAATGCGCCGGCACTGGCGCGACGACGCGAATGGCCTCGCGGTTCTTATAAAGCGGCACCGTGATTTCGCGGGCGTGTAGATGAAGCGGCGGTCCGCCTTGCCGCGGTGCGCTGCCGTACACAGCATCGCCCAGAATAGGCCAGCCCATCTCTGCGCAATGCACCCGCAGCTGATGGGTGCGTCCGGTCAATGGCTCGAGCGCGAGCCAGGTCAGCCCCGGGGCGCGCCCCATTACCTTCCAACGGGTCTGCGCCGGCTGGCCCTGCGGATCGTGCTTCTGCCACCAGCCGATATTGGCGTCGAGGCGGCCGAGCGGCATGTCTATTTCGCCTTCTTCGGCATCCGGGCCGTCTTCGACGATGGCCCAGTAGGTCTTGTCGATGGCGCCGTTGCGAAACAGCTTGCCGAGCTGCGCCAGCGCCTTGCGATGGCGGCCGAGAATGAGGCAGCCGGATGTGTCGCGATCGAGCCGGTGCGCGAGTGCCGGAGGGCGCGGCAGCCCAAAACGCAGCGTGTCGAAGTGGTCTTCCAGGGATTCCCGGCCCCTGTCCTTGCTGTTCGGCGCGCCGCGGTGCACGGCCATGCCGGCCGGCTTGTCGACCACCAGCATCAGCCCGTCGCGATAGAGGAGCCGCGACACCATCTCTTCCGGAGCCATGTTTGCCTACCTTGGCGAAACGGCTATCACGGACGCCGCATGCAAGAAACTCCGCAAGACGGTCAATCGGACGGCGGCGGCGAAACCGCCGAAGCCAAGCATTCGTGGTGGCGGCGGCTCTCCGGCGGCCTCAAGCGCAGCTCGACGGCGCTGACCGCAATCTCCGATCTCGTCACCAAGCGCATGCTCGACGAGGCGACAATCGAGGAAATCCACGATGCGCTGGTGCGGGCCGATCTCGGCATCGGCACTGCGGACCGGATCGCGGACACGCTGAGCAAAGGCCGTCATAACGCTGCGATCACGCCCGACGAGGTCAAGGAAGTGGTCGCGGCCGAAGTCGAGAAGGCGTTGGCGCAGGTGGCGCAGCCGCTCGTCATCGATACGACGAAGAAACCGTTCGTCATCCTGGTCGCCGGCGTCAATGGCTCCGGCAAGACCACGACCATCGGCAAGTTGGCGGCCAAATTCCGCGCCGAAGGCCGTTCGGTGATGTTGGCGGCCGGCGACACGTTCCGCGCCGCCGCAATCGAGCAGCTCAAGATCTGGGCGACGCGCAGCGGTACCGATTTTATCGCCCGCGAGGCTGGCGCCGACGCTGCGGGTCTGGCTTTCGATGCGGTGCGCACGGCGAAAGAGCGCGGCATCGATATTCTCCTCATCGACACCGCCGGCCGCTTGCAGAACCGCACCGAATTGATGGAGGAACTGGAAAAGATCGTCCGCGTCATCAAAAAGGTCGACGCGAGCGCGCCGCATACGGTGCTGCTCGTGCTCGATGCCACGGTGGGACAAAATGCGCTGTCGCAGGCGGAGATTTTTCAAAAAGTGGTGGGTGTCACCGGGCTGGTCATGACCAAGCTCGACGGCACCGCGCGCGGCGGCATTCTGGTGGCGCTCGCGGCGAAATTCGCACTTCCGGTGCATTACGTCGGCGTCGGCGAGAGCATCGACGATCTGGCGCCGTTTTCGGCGCATGATTTTGCCCGCGCCATCGCGGGGCTCGAGGCTTGATTGAGCGGCTGATCGATCCCAGCTACACAGCGCACATCATGACAACGACGAGAAAACCGCAGCTTAATCCGTTGCTCAAGCTAGCGCTCGATCTCGGGCCGCTGGCCTTGTTCTTTTTCGTCAACACCCGTTACGGAATTTTCGTTGCCACGGCGACCTTCATGGTCGCGGTGCTCGCGGCGCTGGCGGTGTCCTATGTCATGACGCGCCAGCTGCCGATCATGCCGGTGGTCACCGCAATCATCGTCGTCGTGTTTGGCGGCCTGACACTGATCCTGCACGATGCGACCTTCATCAAGGTCAAGCCGACCATCATCTATGCGCTGTTCGGCGCGATATTGATCGGCGGACTGATTTTCAAGAAGCCGTTGCTTGGCGTCGTGTTCGATTCGATGTTCGACCTCACCGATGAGGGCTGGCGCAAGTTGACGCTGCGTTGGGCGATTTTCTTTTTTGTTCTTGCCATCCTCAACGAGATCGTCTGGCGCCACACCTCGACCAATGTATGGGTCGATTTCAAAGTGTTCGGCGTGACGCCGCTGACGCTTATATTCGGCGCGCTGCAGGTGCCGCTGCTCAGGCGGTACGCCATCGAACCGGCGGAATGACGATTACGATTTCGCCGCCAGCGCCTTGTCGATCTGCGGCTTGAGCAGCGACTCGTAGTTTTCCGGCGTGATCGGTCCGACAAGCTTATAGGCGATGCGGCTATCGCGCCCGACTACGAACGTTTCCGGGACGCCATAGACCCCCCAATCGATCGCGGCGCGGCCGCTTTGATCGGCGCCGGCGGCGACGAATGGATCGCCGTAGCGGCCGAGGAAGCGCCGGGCATTGTCGGGATCGTCCTTGTAATTGATGCCGACCAGGCGAAAGCGGGCGTCCTTGCCCAGTTGCGCAAGCAGCGGCGCCTCGTCGTGGCAGGGCACGCACCATGATGCCCAGACGTTCACCACCGTGACCGCGCCCTTGAAAGCGGCCGGATCGATGCCGGGGACCGTCGCGCCGTCGCGCTCCAAGCCGGCGATCGGCGGCAGCGTCGTTTGCGGGGCGGGATGTCCGATCAGCGCGGAGGGTATGAGCGAGGGATCGCCGGCGTTGAGCTGAATGAGAAACAGGACCATCAGCCCGAGGAAGATGCCAAGCGGTAAGAGCACCAGAACGCGATACCAGCGCACCGGGCGGTTGGGATTTTCCGCGACGCTCATGCTTGTTCCTCGGCCCGTTCTTTTGCCGTCTCTGCGGCCCGCGATGTCGACCGATCCGAAACCGCGTCGGAGCGGCGCGTCATTCCCTGCAGTTCGAGCTCGGCGAGCTTGCGTGTTTGCGCGCGGTAATCGAGCATGACCCAGACGATCAGGGCGCCGACCACGATCACCGCGGCGGCATAGGCCGCGGCGATGAAATCGATATGCGCGGTGGTCTCCATCGTCAGCTTACCGCGCTTGCCTGCATCAGCCGCATTGTGCGCACGCGGCGGCGCAAAATTTCACTGCGCATTGCCGCCAGTACCAGCGTGACAAACAGCAAAGTGAATGCGCCGGCCATGATGAAAAGCGGCAGCAGGATCGTCGGATAGATCGTCGAGCCGCCGACCCGGAATACCGAAGCGCCCTGATGCAGCGTATTCCACCAATCGACCGAGAATTTGATGATCGGCAGGTCAATGGCGCCGACCAGGGTGAGCACCGCGACGGCTCGCGCCGCGCGCGACGGATCCTCGACCGTGTTCCACAATGCGATGACGGCGAGATAGAGCAGGAACAAGACGAGCTCAGAGGTGAGCCGCGCGTCCCACACCCAATAGGTGCCCCATTCGGGCCTTCCCCACAGCGATCCGGTGACGAGACAAAGGAGCGTGAACGCGGCGCCGATCGGCGCCGCCGCCTTGGCTGTCACGTCGGCGAGCGGATGACGCCACACCAAAGTGCCCAGCGCCGCGACCGACATCAGTCCCCAGCACAGCATGCCGAGCCACGCCGACGGTACGTGCAAATACATGATCTTGACGGTGGCGCCTTGCTGATAATCATCCGGCGCGATCATCGCCTGCTCGAGCGCGAAGGCGAAGACCAGCGCCGTCACGCCGGCCAGCCATGGAATGGCGATGCTGGCGATTTTCAGGAACCGCGACGGATTGGCGAGATCGAGGAGGGCCATCGGCAGCTTTCCAGGGAACCCGGTTCTTAGTGCAGGTGCCGGCGGGGACACAATGTGGCTCGCTTGCACCGGCCGTCACTTTTGCATGAGCAGGGCTGCTGTTCCATTGCGCTAAACGGTCTTTTTCATTCCATTTCTTGCCGTAACGCCGCGGCGGCGGCAAACGGCCCGACCACAAGGCTCGCCAGCGTCAGCGCGCAAAGGATCGTAAACGGCGTGCCGAACGGTATCGGTCCGGTGACCGCGGCGTTGGCGGCGGCGACACCGAAGATCAAGATCGGCACAGTCAGCGGCAGGACGATGACGGCGAGCAATAAGCCGCCGCGGCGCAGCGTCACGGCGATGGCGGCGCCGATCAGCCCGATGAAGGTCAGCGCCGGGGTGCCGACCAACAGCGTCAACATCAGTGCGCCTTCTGCGCGCAAATCGAGATTGAGGAGCAACCCGATCACCGGCGCGCAGATCACGAGCGGCAGTCCGGTCGTGAGCCAATGCGCCAAGCCCTTGACCGCGACCACGAGCTCCAGAGGCGCGCGGCCCATCAGGATGAGGTCGAGCGAGCCGTCGTCGCGATCGGCGGCAAACAACCGGTCGAGCGCGAGCAGGCTGGCAAGCAGCGCCGCGAGCCACAGGATCGCCGGCCCGATGCGCTTGAGCAGTACGAGATCGGGGCCGATAGCGAACGGAATAAGGGTAACGACGACCAGGAAGAACAGCACTCCCATCAGGGCGCCACCGCCGACCCGCAAGGCGATGCGCATGTCGCGGACGAGAAGGGCGGCAAGCGGCGTCATGGCGCTTCCCCCAGCCGCAGTTCCAGCGCCCCGCTTAGCCCGATCGGTCCGTGGCTGGCCGCGAGAATGAGGCCGCCTCCCGCCAGATGCGCCTTCATCAGTTCGGCCAGGCGGTCCTGCGCCGCCGCGTCGAGCGTGCTGGCCGGCTCGTCCAGAAGCCAGATCGGGCGTGGCACCGCGACCAGCCGGGAAATCGACAGCCGTCGGCGCTGCCCGGCCGACAGATAGGCCGCCGGCAGTCCTGCAAGCCCGGCGAGCCCGACCGTCTCCAGCGGGCCGCGGAGATCGGCCAGCCGCAGGCCGAAGAAACCGGCCCAAAAGCCCAAATTTTCGGCGACCGACAACGAGCCCTTCAGAGCGTCCTGGTGGCCGAGGTAATGGGCCTGCTCGGCGATGCTCAATTCCGGGTCGCCGCCCTCCAGCGTGAGGCGTCCTGCCGCGGTAGGAAGCAGACCGACAATCATGCGCAAAAGCGACGACTTTCCCGCGCCGTTGCGGCCGCTCACGATGAGAGCCTGGCCCGACTCAACGGCAAAGCTGACGCCGGCGAAGACGCCGCGTTCGCCGCGCAGACATGCCAGTTCGATGCCGGTAAGCCGCATCAGCACCGACCTGAATGCGATTTTCGGGGTGATTTCCCGAAGTTTCGGGGCATGCTCTGCATGTTAGCGGACTATTCGTTGCTGAACTGGCACAAGCGCAGAAAAGACCTTATAAGCCGCGGGTCGGGCCGCGGCGCGCCGGTGACGCCTGCCACGTCCGATTTTTCCTCCCCTCTCCTCCTCCGCGAGTGGGGGAGGAAAGCGAGAGGATTGGCCTGATTCGGCAATGAATTACCTCCGGATTGCGCCGGCGCCCGGCCGGCGGGATGGGAAAAAAGTCATGGAATCGCTCGATAGCTTCAAGTGCCTCCGGCCCCTCAAAGTCGGCTCCAAGACCTATGCGTATTACAGCCTGCCGGTGGCGGAAAAGAACGGCCTGAAAGGAATTTCGCGGCTGCCCTTCTCGCTCAAGGTCTTGCTGGAAAATCTGTTGCGCAATGAGGATGGCCGCTCCGTCACCAAACAGGACATCCAGGCGGTGGCGCAATGGCTCAAGTCCAAGACGTCGGACCGCGAGATCGCCTTTCGGCCGGCACGCGTGCTGATGCAGGACTTCACCGGCGTGCCTGCCGTGGTCGACCTCGCCGCCATGCGCGACGCCATGCATCACCTCGGCGGCGACGCCAAGAAGATCAATCCGCTGGTTCCGGTCGATCTCGTCATCGACCATTCGGTCGCGGTCAATCACTTCGGCAATGCGCTCGCGTTCAAGCAGAACGTCGAGGACGAGTACAAGCAGAACCAGGAACGCTACAAGTTCCTGAAATGGGCACAGCGCTCGTTCGAGGATTTCCGCGTCGTGCCGCCCGGCACCGGCATCTGCCACCAGGTCAATCTCGAATATCTGTCGCAGACGGTGTGGACGTCGAAGGCCAAGATTCCATTCCCAGACAAGACAGTCGCCACCGAGCTCGCCTATCCGGACACGCTGGTCGGCACCGATTCGCACACCACCATGGTGAACGGGCTGTCGGTGCTCGGCTGGGGCGTCGGCGGCATCGAGGCGGAAGCCGCCATGCTCGGCCAGTCCTATTCGATGCTGTTGCCCGAAGTGATCGGTGTGCGGTTGAACGGCAAGCTCAAGGAAGGCATGACCGCGACCGATCTCGTGCTCACCGTAACGCAGATGCTGCGGAAGCGCGGCGTGGTCGGCAAATTCGTCGAATATTTCGGCCCGGGCCTTCCCAATCTGACGATCGCCGATCGCGCCACGCTCGGCAACATGTCACCGGAATATGGCGCGACTTGCGGCTTCTTTCCGATTGACGACGACACCATCCGCTACCTGCGCGACACCGGCCGCTCGGCCGATCGCATCGCGCTGGTGATCGCCTATGCCAAGGCGCAGGGCATGTATCGCACCAAGAACACGCCCGATCCGATGTTCACCGAGGTGCTTAAGCTGGAATTGTCCTCGATCGAACCGTCTCTCGCTGGACCCAAGCGTCCGCAGGACCGTATTGCGCTGAAAGAGGTCAAGAACGGCTTTGCCTGGTCGATGGACAAGGAGTTCAACAAAGCCGCGGAGATGGACAAGCGCGTGCCGGTCGAGGGTCGCACGCATTCGCTCGGTAATGGCGACGTGGTGATCGCCGCGATTACGTCCTGCACCAATACGTCCAACCCGTCGGTGATGGTCGCCGCGGGGTTGTTGGCCCGCAAGGCGGTGGCCAAGGGGCTCACGGTAAAGCCGTGGGTGAAGACGTCGCTGGCGCCGGGCTCGCAGGTGGTCGGCGAATATCTGGCTAAATCCGGCCTGCAGAAGGACCTCGACACGCTTGGCTTCAATCTGGTCGGCTTCGGCTGCACCACGTGCATCGGCAATTCGGGCCCGCTGCCTGAGGAAATCTCCGAAGCGATCAACAAGAACGATTTGGTCGCGGCTGCGGTGCTGTCGGGCAATCGCAATTTCGAAGGCCGCGTCAATGCCGACGTGCGCGCCAATTATCTCGCTTCGCCGCCTCTGGTGGTGGCTTATGCCATCGCCGGCTCGATGCAGATCGATGTCGCCAAGCAACCACTCGGCACCGACCAGAAGGGCCGCAAGGTCTATCTGCGCGACATCTGGCCGTCGAGCCGCGAGATCGCCGACGTGATCCACAAGAACATCAACAAGCAGATGTTCACCAGGAAATACGGCGATGTGTTCAAGGGCGATGCCAACTGGCGCAAGATCAGCATGCAGGGCGGGCTGACTTACAAATGGGACGATCGCTCGACTTACGTGCAGAACCCGCCGTATTTCGAAGGCATGCCGAAACGCAGCCAGCCGATCGAAGACATCGTCGACGCCCGCGTCCTCGGGCTATTCCTCGATTCAATCACCACCGATCACATCTCGCCGGCGGGATCGATCAAAGAGGACAGCCCGGCCGGGGAATATTTGCGCGATCATCAGGTCCGGCCGAGGGACTTCAATCAGTACGGCACGCGGCGCGGCAATCATCAGGTGATGATGCGCGGCACCTTCGCCAATATCCGCATCAAGAATCAAATGGTGCCGGGTGTCGAGGGTGGTTACACCATTCACTATCCGTCGAAAGAGCGCATGACGATCTATGACGCGGCGATGCGCTATAAGTCCGAGAACGTGCCGCTCGTCGTGTTCGCCGGCAAGGAATACGGCACCGGATCGTCGCGCGATTGGGCGGCAAAAGGCGCCATGCTGCTCGGTGTTCGCGCCGTGGTCGCGCAGAGCTTCGAGCGCATCCACCGCTCCAACCTCGTCGGCATGGGCGTCGTACCGCTGGTGTTCGAGGAAGGCACATCCTGGCAGACGCTCGGCTTGAAGGGTGACGAGCAGGTCACCATCCGCGGCCTGCACGGCGATCTCAAGCCGCACCAGCGGCTCCTCGCCGAGATCATCGCTTCCGACGGCGGGCTCAAGCGGGTGCCGCTGATCTGCCGCATCGATACCGCCGACGAGCTCGACTACTACCGGAACGGCGGCATCCTGCAGTATGTGCTGCGCCACCTCGCGGCGTAGTAGGTGGCTCAAACGCAGCGTGAGTGGGGAAAGCGGTTACCGCTTTTCCCGCTAAGATCGCTTTCCGACTAAGATTGCTTTCCCACCAAGATCATGCGCCACGAATAGTCCTCACCGCGAATTGAGTGGCGGGTGACCGACGGCCGCATTACAACGCCGTCACGAAATCGTCACCAAGGGCTGAATCGTTCGTTGCGGGGTCTGGAGGGTGGAGGTTGGAATGTTGCGTCGCCGCCTCGCGTCGGCCTCCCTCATCGCGGGCTTCTTGATTGCGACATTCGCGGTTGCGCGCGCCGCCGAGCCGCGGGCACTGCTTGAGCTCTTCACCAGTCAAGGCTGCTCGTCTTGTCCGGCCGCCGACAAGCTGCTTGGCGAATTGACGGCCGATCCATCGCTGATCGCGCTCAGCCTGCCGATCGATTACTGGGACTATCTCGGTTGGAAAGACACTCTCGCCAATCCGGCCCACTCGGCGCGGCAGCGGGCCTATGCGCACGTGCGCGGCGACCGGCAAGTCTACACGCCGCAGATCGTGGTCAATGGCGCAATGCATGTGCTCGGCAGTGACAAGGCGGCCATCGAGCACACCATCGGCCAGACCGATCAAAAACCGGGCGTGATGTCGGTGCCAGTATCGATCGTCGTCGGCGGCAACAGTCTGAGCGTCAAAATCGAGTCGACGGAGAACGAGCACCACGCCGGCGAGGTCTGGCTGTGTCCACTGGCAAAGGCGGTCGCCGTCGCCATCGGTCGCGGCGAGAACCGCGGCCGCACCATCACCTATCACAACGTCGTGCGCAGCTGGCTGAAGCTCGGCGACTGGACCGGCGTGGCGTCGTCCTGGAATGTGCCGATGTCGGAGCTCAAGGCCGATGGCATCGATGCCGCCGCCGTGATGGTCCAGGAGGGCACGCGCGACAAGCCCGGCATCATCTTCGGGGCAGCCTATGCGCCGCTGCAGTAGGGACGGCAGAGGACCGACGACGAATAATCAGAGCAGAGGCGCCGTCGCCTCTTTTTTGTTGTCTGCCGTCCATCTCCCGTCCACCGCATAAAAAAGGCCGGCTACGTGCCGGCCTAAGGGACTGGGGAATGAACCATACAGAGAACTCTGCTGCCTCTGGCCCGATCCGTCCGCGCCCCGGGGGGCTGGGGGGCTGAGGAATCCGGAACACGATCCGAACCGGGCCTTGAGGCAACGGGGTATTATTTCGCAGCCCAGCGCGGCGCGTGCTTGTCGGAATTAGGGCCGTATTATGATTCGCTTAACGAAGCCGTGATTCCAGGCGGCAAAGGTGTCGCAGGCGGCCGTGGGTCGCCCCTGCTGCAGTCGGAAAGCCCCACAGCGCGGGCCGCCTTCCGATTGATAAGCCCTAAATTGCCGCGCGGCAGGCTCTTGCCCACCGTCCGTTCCGGCGCGATCATGAAGCTAAGACGACAGAAGGAGGCCGTATGGATTTCGGCGATAGCGATCCAAGCGCGTGGCGCGGGGGCGAGCAGCATTCGCCCGCTCCCGCAAACGAAGTGACCTTCAGCCGGCGGGAACTCGATCGTATTCTCCGGCTCTATGGCCGCAAAGTTGCCGCCGGCGAATGGCGTGATTACGCGATTGATTTCCTCAAGGATCGCGCGGTTTTCTCGGTGTTCCGCCGCGCCTCGGAAGTGCCCATCTACCGCATTGAGAAGAACCCGAAGCTCGGCCGCCGCCAGGGCGCCTACAGCGTGATTTCCGCCACTGGCCATATCGTCCGCCGCGGCCACGAACTCGACCGGGTGCTCGGCGCGCTCGACCGCTCGCTCCGCGTGGTGGCAGGTTAGGACGGCTTAGGGCGGTGAGGCATCGCCCCTTCCCAGCGGGCACTGCATTAGCACGGTGTCGAGCCACCGCCCGTGCTTGAAGCCGACCGATTGGAACGTGCCGACGAGGCGGAAGCCGGCTGCGGCATGGACCCCGACCGAGGCGGTATTGGCTGAATCGCCGATAACCGCCAGCATCTGCCGGAAGCCCAGTGTTTCAGACTCCGCGACGAGGCGCGCGAGCAACAGCCGGCCAATTCCCTTGCGGTGAAATTCCGGCGCAACATAGAGCGAATCCTCGACGCACCAATTGTAAGCCGGACGATCGCGGTACGGGCCGGCATAAGCATAGCCCGCCAGAACGCCCCCGCACTCGGCGACGAGATACGGATAGCCCTTGTCGATCAACGTCCGCTGTCGCCGCGCCATTTCCGCATCGTCGGGCGGGTCGATTTCGAAAGTCGCCGTGCCCTGAAGGACAGCCTCGGCATAGATGCGGGTAATGGCTGCGATGTCGGCGGGTGCGGCGGGGCGAATGATGACGTTGCTCATGGCCGCGTAAAATTGGCAGAAAACAACGAAACGGAAAAGCAAACAGACCAAAAAGAAAAACGCCCCGGGTTTTGGCCCCGGGGCGTTCGATCTGGAGCTTTGTCGCGCTGCTTAGCGGCGGTCGCCGAACAACCGCAGCAGCATTAGGAACAGATTGATGAAGTCGAGGTAGAGCGACAGCGCGCCCATCACGGCCTTTCGACCGGCGACAGTGCCGTCGTCCATAGCCGAATACATGTCCTTGATCCGCTGCGTGTCGTAGGCGGTCATCCCGACGAAGATCAGCACGCCGATCACCGAGATTGCCCAGTCGAGCCCGCTCGAATGCAGGAACATGTTGACCACCATCGCGATGACGATGCCGATCAGGCCCATGAACAGGAACGAGCCGAAGCCGGTGAGATCGCGCTGCGTGGTGTAGCCGTACAGGCTCATGGCGCCGAACGTCGCCGCCGAGATGAAGAACACCCGCGTGATCGACGCACCGGTATACTCCAGGAAGACCGACGCCAGCGCCAAGCCAAGGAGGCCGGCATAGACGAAGAACAGTGTCAGCGCGGTGCCAACCGACAGCCTGTTGATGCGGTAGCTCATGAAGAACACTAAGCCGAGAGTACCGAGCAACAGAATAATCGTCAGCGGTCCGCTGAAGATCGCTTGCCCGAATGCGGTCAGTCCCATGATCTGGCCGCCAGCGACCCGAATGCCATCGCCGCCAGCCGCCTGGTAGGTGAGCCAGGAAACGACGCCGGTCAGCGCGACGCCGGAGGCCATGTAGTTGTAGACGCGGATCATATACGCGCGCAGGCCGGCATCGATCGTTACCTGGTCGGTGCGATAGCCGGTCCTCGTCGTCGCGTAATTCCGATCGAAGTCGGACATGGAAAATACCCCTGGGTTATCCCGGCGCTTCGCCGGGTCTGGCGCTCGGCGACGGCCGATCGCGCGTGCCGTGAATCTAGTGCGAAAGCCCGCTGCGCGCCAGATGGGTGTGACGCCATATTTTCCGACCGTTACCAACTCTTCATGGTGTTTAACGGTCCGGCTCCAGGTGCCATTTAGAGATTTCGCAGCACTTCCGCGGGTTTGCGGCCCAGCGCCGAAACGGTGCCGAGAAGACCCAGGCTGACCGTGACAAAAAGCGCAAGCAATGCCGCGGCGGCGGCCTCACCCGGCACGAAGACGAAGGAGAACTCCATCAGCCGCGTCACCACCAGCGCGGCGGCGAGCGAGCCCGCCGCGACGCCGAATACGGCCGTGGCCAGCCCGACCAGGAGATATTCCAGGGCATAAGCGGCGGTCAGCCGCGCCCGCGTCGCCCCCAGCGTCTTGAGCACGACCGCATCGTAGACACGAAACCGCTGGCTCGCCGCCAAGGCGCCGCCGAGAACGAGGGCCGCAGCGATCAGCGTGAGCGAGCTTGCCCCGCGCACCGCCAAGATGAGCTTGGCGACGATGGCGCCGACGGCATCGAGCGCGTCTTTGACACGCACGGCAGTTACGGTGGGAAAGGTGCCGGCGAGCCCTTTGATCAGCGCCGCGTCTTCCGCCGCCGTGCCGCCGTCGGCGAAGGTCAATGTCGCAATGTCACTATGCGGCGCGCCCGCGAAGGTGCCCGGTGAATACATCAGCACGAAATTGATGCCGAGGTTTTCCCAATCGACGGCGCGAAAATTGGCGATCCGCGCGGTGATGTTGCGGCCAAGCACGTTCACCGTAACGGTATCGCCGATCTTGAGATTCAAGTTTTGCGCCGTCCGGCTTTCCAGCGAGACCAGCGGCGGCCCGGCATAGTCCGCGTTCCACCACTGGCCGGCAACGACACGCGAACCGGCGGGGACCGCGGTGGCATAGGTGATGCCGCGGTCGCCGCGCAGCACCCAGCGCGAGCCTGCCGCCGGTTTGAGATCCGCCGCCGGCACCCCGTTCGCCGCGACGATGCGGCCGCGCAGCATCGGCACGCGCTCAAGCGTCGAGCCGGGCGCCTGGGTGCGCGCGAAGGCATCGAAGCGGTCCGAGTCAGCCGCCGGAATATCGAGGAAGAAGAACGACGGCGCCTTCTCCGGCAACGCGTCGGCCAATTCGCGATGCAGATTGCCGTCGATCTCGACCACGGTGACAAGCAACGCCAGGCCAAGGCCAAGCGACAGCATCACGCTTGGCGTTAGCGCACCGGGACGATGAATGTTGGCGATGGCCAGCCGCAAAACCGTCGAACGCAGGCGCGGCAGGCGTCGCGCCAGCCACATCGTTCCCATTGCGATCAGACGCAGCAGCACAAAGACGACGGCCGCGGCGACGACGAAGAAGAGCGCAACACGGCGGTCGTAAGTGGTCATGACCGCGAGTGCGGCAAGCAGCGCGACGATCGCCGCCGTCGAAGCGATATAACGCAGCCGCGGCCGGCTCCGCTCCGCGGCAATCTGATCGCGGAACAGCCGAGCCACCGAAATGTCGCGCGCGCGCCCGAGCGGCCACAGCGCAAAGGCAAGTGCGGTCAGAAGGCCGTAAGCGATCGCCAGCGCCAAAACGCCTGGATGCAGCGCCGGCGCGACCGGCAGCGGAATGATCGCGCCGAAGCCCCACACAATGGCAAAAGGCAAAGCCGCGCCCAGCGCGGCGCCGAGCAAAGCGGCGAACAGCGCGACCATGACGATCTCGCCGCAATAGATGCTGAAGACCCCGCCGCCGGTTGCGCCTAGCGCTTTCATCGTTGCGATTACATCACGCTTGCGCGCCAGATGGCTGGCGACGGCGTTGGCGACGCCGACGCCGCCGACCAGAAGCGTCGTCAGGCCGACCAGGGTGAGAAACTGGCTGAAGCGTTCGACACTGCGCTCCAGTGCCGGCGAGGCCTTCATCCGGGTGCGGATTTGCCAGCCGGCTTGCGGGAACTGCGTCTGCGCCTGCTTTTCGAGCGTCGTCACCGCTTCATCGCTGGAATTACCTGCCGGCAAGCGCAGGCGATATTGCCAGCGCACCAGGCTGCCGGGCTGCAGAAGTCCCGTTGCCTGCAACGCCGCTTCGCTGATCAGCACGCGTGGGCCCAGCCCGAGGCCGCCGGCGAGCTTATCCGGCTCATTGGTCAGTACCGCGCGCAGCTCGATCACGGCGTTACCGATGGTGATGCGGTCGCCGATTTGCAGATTTAGTCGCGTCAGCAGCGTGGGATCGACCGCCGCGCCGAAAGCGTTGCCATTTGGCGCGAACAGGCCGGCAAGTGGCATCGCGGGATCGGTCGCGACTTTGCCGAACAGCGGATAATCGGCGTCGACCGCTTTGACCTCGACCAGGGTTGATCCTGCGTCGGCGACGGGTTTCGTTGTCGTTCGCGCCATCGCACGCAACGTGGCGACCACCGAGACCGTGCCATGGACATTGAGAAATGAGCGCTCGGCGTCGCTCGCCTGCCGCTGAATGAGCGTCAAGGCGAGATCGCCGCCGAGGATGACACGGCCGGCGCTGCCGATACCGTCGTTCAAACTCGCGGCGACCGAACCGACGCCCGCGATTGCCATGACGCCGAGTGCGATGCAGGCGATAAAGACACCGAACCCGCGCAAGCCGCCGCGCAGATCACGCCAGATAAAGCGCGGCGCGAAACGCCAAGCGAAGCGCAACGGCGTCGGCAGTATCGACTTCGGCGCGGGCGCCAGCATCACGCGGCCCTCGGCATGATGCGCGCCAGAATGAAATGCGTCGGCGCGAAGACGAATACCGGAATCCCAAGCAGCAAGCCGGCAAACCAGACGTAGGGCGGCAGCAAGGTCTGCGCCGCGGTGTCGCGCAGTCCCCAGACATAATTGATGTTGATCGGAGTGAGACCGGGATGCGGCGTCGGCGGCGGCATCAGGAAGAAGCAGATCAGCATGTCCACGACGAACAGCCCGGTCCAGGCCGGCAGCGCGCGCCGGTCATAGCCGATCCGCCACAGCAGATAGACCAGAAGGAACGGCAGCCAGCCGTGGAACAGCGACAGCAGCCTTAGAAACAGCGAGTGGGTTGAATCGAACATGTAGTCGGTCATGCCGGTCAGCGAATAGCCGGCCAGATTGACCAGAAAATCGAATACCCAGTACGCCTGCGGCACGAGAACGCCGACGCAGCCCATGGAGACGAGCAATGCGTTCTCCGGCCAGATCGCGATCAAGGTCAGGATCAGCGTGATGTCGCAGAAATAGAGAAAGTTGGTCGGGCCGTAATAGTGCCAATAGACCGGAACCAGCACCGCCATGAACGCGGTGTAGGCGAGCTTGACGCCAAGCGGGACGCGCGCGGTCTGCGTCATGTCGCGCCTGTCGCGGTGACACGGCTGTCGATCATCCCGGAATGCATGCGCAGAACGCGATCACAGCGTGCCGCAAGTTCGGTGTCATGGGTGACTAGAACGAGTGTCGTGCCGCGTCCCTTATGGCCGCGGAACAATAGCTCGATGATGTCGCGTCCGGTGGTCTCGTCGAGATTGCCGGTCGGCTCGTCGGCTACGACGATCGCGGGATTGGGCACGAGCGCACGGGCGAGCGCGACGCGCTGCTGTTCGCCGCCGGAAAGCGCGGCGGGATAGTGATGCAGGCGCGCGCTCAAACCGACCGCGGCAAGCTCACGCTCGGCGCGTGACAGCGCATCGGGGGCGCCGGCGAGCTCGAGCGGGATAGCGACGTTTTCCAGCGCCGTCATGGTCGGGATCAAATGGAAGGCCTGAAAGACAATGCCGATGGTGCGGCCGCGAAAACGCGCCAGCTGATCCTCATCAAGCCGGCGTAAGTCCTCGCCGGCGACCGTGACCGACCCCGAGTCCGGCTGCTCCAAGCCGGTCATCACCATGAGCAGCGTCGACTTGCCGGAGCCGGAAGGCCCGAGGAGGCCGACTGCCTCGCCTCTACCTATATTGAGGGCAATGTCGCGCAGGATATGGACGCGGGCGGCGCCGCGGCCGAGCGACAGGTTGACGCCGCCCAGCACGATGGCGGCGCCGTCAATAGGATGCCCTGAAATGTCGTTCATACGCTCAACCAGCCCCGCTCCTGCAAACGGCCAGCCGTGCTTGGTCCGTGGCCGCTCATATGGGTGGCGGCGCGCGCTCCGCCAAATCGCCGCGGTTTGTAGCGTGGCGCTTCTTGCTGCAACAGGGATGCAGCATGCGCACGGCGCGACGCCGATCCATATCGTGGCGTTCGGCGATTCGTTGACCGCGGGCTACGGCCTCGCCGACAAAGACGGCTTTGTGCCGCGGCTGCAGGCGGCGCTGGCGAAGAACGGAATAGCCGCCGACGTTGCCAATGCCGGCGTCTCCGGCAATACCGCCTCCGACGGTCTTGCTCGGCTCGACTGGTCGGTGCCGCAGGGCACCGACGCGGTCATCGTCGAACTTGGCGCCAACGACATGTTGCGCGGCATCGAGCCCGAGGTGACACGCGCCGCGCTCGACTCGATCCTGCAGCGGCTCACCGCGCGTCACATTGCTGTCTTGTTGTGCGGGATGCGCGCGGCGCCAAATATGGGCACTGATTACGGTCGCGACTTCGAGCGGATTTATCCGGAGCTGGCGGCGAAGTACGACCCTCTTCTCTACCCGTTCTTTCTCGATGGCGTTGCGGCCGACCTCAATCTCACCCAGCAAGACGGCCTGCATCCGAATCCGTCGGGCGTCGGGATCATCGTGCAACGGATTTTGCCCAAGGTTATGGAACTCGTCACACGGGCTCAGGGGGCGCACCCATCGTAAAGGGTTGCGCGCGCGCAGCGATGACCCCATTCTCAAGGCATCGTGATTCGCGAATCGAGCCCGGAGGTTGCCATGCCCCGCTTGTTCACCGGTCTCGAAATTCCGCAGTCGGTCGCCCAGTCGCTCGCCATGATGCGAGGCGGATTGCCCGGGGCGCGCTGGATCGACGCGGAAAATTATCATCTCACGCTTCGTTTCATCGGCGACATTGACGATGCTTTGGCCCGCGAGATCGCCGGCGTGCTGGCCCGCGTGCATCGGCGGCCGTTCGAGCTTCGGCTCGACGGGTTGACGTCGTTCGGCGGCCGCAAGCCGCGCGCCGTAGTCGCCACCGCCGCGCCGGTGGCGCCGCTGATGGAGCTGCGGGCCGAGCATGAGCGGCTGCTGCAACGGCTCGGGCTCGAGCCTGAGGGACGCAAATACACGCCACATGTCACGCTGGCGCGGCTGCGCGATTCGTCGAGCCACCAAGTTGCCGATTATCTCGCGGCTCGCGGACATTATCGCTCGACGCCGTTTCAGGTGTCGCGCTTTGCGCTGTTTTCCTCACGCGCCTCGGTCGGGGGCGGGCCTTATATCGTCGAAGAGGCGTATCCGCTCACCCGGCAAGGCGCGGATGGGCGCGAAGCGAGAATGACTGTTTGATGTCTCGCAAGCACCGATCCGCGATTGGGCGCCTTCCGGCGGGTATCACGCTCTGAGCATCCGCGATTGCAGCTCGAGCATCGCGGTGGCGAAGCCGTGGCTGTCCGACATCATTTCGCGCATCATCGACAACGGCGTCGGGCGCGAGGATTCGACCTCGCCGACCTCGCCGCCGAAATCGAATGTCAGCTCGGCGGCGAACTTGCGCGCCAATTGCTGCATGCGGTGATTGTTGGCCAGGCACGCCATGTGCAGGAGCTGGTAGCCGCGATTGCGCGCGGTCAACAAGGTGCGGCGCAACAGCGCCGAGCCGACGCCGTGACTCTGCCAAGGTTTCTCGACGCTGATCGCGGCCTCGGCCTGGCGTGGAAATTGCGCACCGAGCGGCCGCAACTCTGCGGCGCCGCGTATCATCCGATCGACAAAAAAGCCGTGCACCACGGTGTCGAGACCCGCGGTCAGCTCGACATAGTTGCGAATAAAGTCGTCGGACACGCCGCCGGCGAACCTGTTATGCCGGCTCTCGGGATCGAGCCGCAGCAGATGCTCGCGGTATTTTGCCGTCTCGCCGATCCACAATTTGCGGATTACGCCACTTTCGGGAAGGACTTCGTGCATTGGGTCTCCTGACGTTGTCGTCGAAAAGACCCTCCTTCTCGCTTCCTCCCTGAAAGCGTGCGGTATCGAGCATCTCGATTTCCGCCGACTCAAAACATCATGTTGTGTGGCGTGGAAATTTGGCAAGGCAAAGGATTGAGCAACATGCCTACATTCCGTATACGCATGGCTTCCGAAGCGTTTACGACGAATTCACGACGGCAATGTACCAATCTGTCGGCATGCGGACTGCAAGGCGTTTAGCGTTCGTCCGCTCCGCCACGTTTCACACACAACCGTTAACCCACGACAGTCGATCCCGCTGAAATCCCTCATGGCGAATTCCGTCACAGCGCATTATGCCGCGGCTGTCGCTTCGGGCCGCGTCGAGAGCGACGACGCTCAGCTCGTCGTGCTCGACATGATGGCGCGCCTTGAAACGCGGATCGCGGAATATCGCTTGGCGCGCAAATCCTCTTCGCTTGGGTGGCTGTTCGCCAGCCGCCAGCGCGCGCTGCCGCAGATCAAAGGCTTGTACATTCATGGCGAGGTCGGCCGCGGCAAGACCATGCTGATGGATCTCTTCTGCGAGACCAGCCCCGTCGAGCGTAAGCGCCGCGCCCATTTTCACGAATTCATGCTCGATGTGCACGAGCGCATTCACGCCGTGCGGCAGGAAATGAAGCGCGGCGAGCACGAGGGCGAAGATCCGATCCGGCTTGTCGCCGACGCGCTGGCCGAAGAGGCATGGCTCTTGTGCTTCGACGAGTTTCACGTCACCGACATTGCCGACGCCATGATCCTCGGGCGGCTTTTCAAGCAAATGTTCGAGCGCGGCGTCGTGGTGGTGGCAACCTCCAACGTGCCGCCCGACGAACTTTATAAGGACGGCTTGAACCGCGCACTGTTCGTGCCGTTCATTCATATGCTGCAAACGCATATGGATATCGTGCGGCTCGACGCGCGCACCGACTTTCGGTTGGAAAAACTTGCCGGACGGCCGGTCTGGTATGTGCCGGCCGACGCCGCCGCGGAGTCAAAGCTCGACGAGGCCTGGCGGCGGCTCACCGGCGGCAATGGCGGCGACGCGCATGAACTGGCGCTGCACGGTCGCGCGATCCATGTGCCGCACGCCTTCATGGGCGTAGCGCGGTTTTCCTTCCACGAGCTGTGCGAGCAACCGCTCGCCGCCGCCGACTATCTGCGAATCGCGCACGAATATCACACCATCATCCTCGACCATGTGCCGGTGATGACTTACGACAACCGCAATGCCGCCAAGCGCTTCATCATCCTGATCGACACGCTGTACGATCATAATGTCAAAGTGATCGCATCGGCTGATGCGGAGCCCGATGCGCTTTATCGTGCGGATGAGGGCTTCGAGGCCGCCGAGTTTAAACGCACTGCCTCGCGGCTGATCGAGATGCGCTCACAAAGCTACTTGGCGCGCCCGCACGGCGCTGCACATGCGAAGACCAGCGGCGCGTCGACCGGTATCGTTGAAACCTGAAGAATTAACCGCCGAAGCTGGTAAGAAGCATCGCGGCAACGACGACCGCCATCAGGGTCGTGGCGCCCCAGCCGCCGATCATCAGTGCGCGGGATGCGGCGAATTTGCCCATGATCTTATAGCTGGCGACGACGATCATCATGGCGACCATCAACGGCACCGCCACCACGCCATTGACCACTGCGCTCCAGAACAGCATGCGGATCGGATCGAGCGGCGTGAGCGCGGGCGCCAAGCCCCGCGAGCGTCGCCGCGGCGACGGTAAGATAGAATCCCGGCGCGCCGCGCGCCGGCAGTTCGAGGCTGCCTTCCCAGCCGAAGCACTCCGCGACTGCGTAACCGGCCGAGCCGGCGAGTACCGGCACTGCGAGCAGGCCGGTGCCGACGATGCCGAGCGCGAATAGAACGAATGCCAGCGGGCCGGCCAGCGGCCGCAGCGCCTGGGCGGCTTGCTGGGCCGTGCCGATCTGCGTGATGCCGTGCGCGTGCAGAGTGGCGCCCGTGGTCACGATGTTGAAAAAAGCGATGACATTCGACAGCACCATCCCTGCGGTGGTGTCTATTCCGATGCGAAAGGAATCCTTGCCGGCGAGACGGTTGGGGAGCGCGGCGGCGGCCGCCGCCGTAGATGCTTTTCTGCGCAACTTGCGCCCTTCCGCTTCGAGCGAAGCCTGCCAGAAGAACATATAGGGGCTGATCGTGGTGCCGAAGATCGCCACCAGCATCAGCATGAAATCGCGGTCCCACGACAGCCGCGGGACCAAGGTCGCGGCCAGCACCTGACCCCATGGAATCCGGATGGTGAACGCCGTGGCGACATAGGCGAACAGCACCAGCGTCAGGGTTTTCAGGTATCCCGAATGGGTGTGATACGGAATCAGAATCTCCGCGGCGAGGCAGCCGATTCCGAACAGGGCGATGTAGACGAGTACCGGGCCGCCGACGACCAGCCGCAGCGCATCGCCCATGGCCGCGATGTCGGCGGCGATGTTGAGCGTGTTGGCGATTAGCAGAAGCCCGACGATGCCGAACAGCATGCTGCGCGGCATCGCTTTATCCAGATTGGCCGCAAGACCTTGGCCGGTCACCGCGCCGATACGGGCGCTGACCATTTGAATGGCGATCATGAACGGCGTGGTGAGAAACATCGTCCAGCCGAGCGCATAGCCGAACTGGGCGCCGCCCTGCGAATAGGTCGCGATACCGCTTGGATCGTCGTCGGCCGCGCCGGTGACGAGTCCCGGCCCGAGCATCCGCAGCCAATTTTTCGTCGGTTGCGGGCTACGCACTTTACGGCTGGTTACCGTCATTTCGGCTCTCGTCCCCCTGGCAGCCTTAGTATGGCCACCCGTCAATAGGGACAATATGGGTTTCGTTCCCGCCCACGGTCCATCGCGACTTCTGCCGACTTGAACGCGTCGGCCGAAACGGCTAATGACCCCGCAGCCGGGCGTTTTTCACCAATCAAGGACATTTGTGAGATGGCGCGAAGCAAGATCGCATTGATAGGCTCGGGTCAGATCGGCGGGACGCTGGCGCTTCTCATCGGGTTGAAAGAACTCGGCGACGTCGTCATGTTCGACGTTGCCGAAGGAGTCCCGCAGGGCAAGGCGCTCGATCTTGTCCAGGCCTCCCCTGTCGAGGGTTTCGACGCCCGCTTTTCCGGCGCCAATTCCTACGAGGCGATCGAAGGCGCGGCGGTCTGCATCGTCACCGCCGGCGTGCCGCGCAAGCCGGGCATGAGCCGCGACGACCTCCTCGGCATTAACCTCAAGGTGATGGAGCAGGTTGGCGCCGGCATCAAGAAATACGCGCCGAACGCCTTCATCATCTGCATCACCAATCCGCTCGACGCCATGGTCTGGGCGCTGCAGAAGTGCTGCGGCTTGCCGAAGAACATGGTGGTCGGCATGGCGGGCGTGCTCGACTCGGCTCGCTTTCGTTATTTCCTGGCCGACGAATTCAATGTTTCGGTGGAAGACGTCAACGCCTTCGTGCTTGGCGGCCATGGCGACAGCATGGTGCCGCTGGTTCGCTATTCCGCGGTCGCCGGCATTCCGCTGCCCGATCTCGTCAAGATGGGCTGGACCACGCAGGCGCGCATCGATGAAATCGTCGACCGCACCCGCAACGGCGGCGGTGAGATTGTGAGCCTGCTCAAGACCGGCTCTGCTTTCTACGCGCCCGCGGCTTCGGCGATCGCGATGGCCGAAAGCTATTTGCGCGACAAAAAGCGTGTGTTGCCGGTGGCGGCCTATCTCAACGGCGAATACGACGTGAAAGACCTCTATGTCGGCGTGCCGACGGTGATTGGCGCGAAAGGCGTCGAGCGCATTGTCGAGATCGAGCTCAATGGCGCCGAACGCGCGATGTTCGAGAAGTCGGCGCAAGCGGTGCAAAGTCTGGTCGAAGCCTGCAAGAAGATTGCCCCCGATTTGGGGAAGTGACTCCCGTTTCCCGGGCGCAGCGCAGTACGCGGCTGATCCGGGATCGTCACATGCTAAGGTCCCGGATCAGCGGTGCACCGCTCCGCGCTGCACCGCATCCGGGAAACGTGAGAGCGCCTCATGAACATCCACGAATACCAGGCCAAAGCAGTGTTGCGCGAATACGGCGTGCCGGTGCCGCGCGGCATTCCGGCGTTCAGCGTCGGTGAGGCCGAGAAGGCAGCCAGAGAACTCGGCGGGCCGGTGTGGGTTGTCAAGGCGCAAATCCACGCCGGCGGCCGCGGCAAAGCGGGCGGCGTCAAGGTCGTCAAATCGATTGACGACGTGACCAAGGAGGCCACTCGGCTCCTCGGCTCGACACTCGTCACCCACCAGACCGGGCCGCATGGCAAAGAAGTGCATCGCCTCTACATCGAAGAAGGCTCGGCGATCGACAAGGAATTCTACCTGTCGATGCTGATCGATCGTGCGACCTCGCGGGTGGCCGTCGTAGTGTCGACCGAGGGCGGCATGGATATCGAAGAGGTCGCGCACAGCACGCCGGACAAGATCGTGACCATTTCGATCGATCCGGTGGCCGGCATTTGTCCGCATCATGTGCGTACCATCGCGCATACGCTGCATCTGGACGCCGATCTGATGAAGCAGATGGGCCCGATTCTCAGCAATCTCTATAAGGCCTTCATCGACACCGACACGAGCCTTCTCGAGATCAATCCGCTGGTCGTGACCAAGGATAAGAAGCTCATCTGCCTCGACGCCAAGATCGACTTCGATAACAACGCGCTGTTCCTGCACCCGAAGATCGCGGCGCTGCGCGATGAGACCGAAGAGGACACCAAAGAGATCGAGGCGTCGAAATTCGACCTCAACTACATCGCGCTCGATGGCTCGATCGGCTGCATGGTCAACGGCGCCGGCCTCGCCATGGCGACCATGGACATCATCAAGCTCTACGGCATGGCGCCGGCGAACTTCCTCGACGTGGGCGGCAGCGCCACCAAGGACCGCGTTTCGGCGGCCTTCAAGATCATCACCTCGGACCCGAGCGTGAAGGGCATCCTGGTGAACATCTTCGGCGGCATCATGAAATGCGATGTCATTGCCGAAGGGGTGGTCGCCGCCGTGAAGGAAGTGGGACTGAAAGTGCCGCTGGTGGTGCGGCTCGAAGGCACCAATGTCGATCTCGGCAAAAAGATCATCGCCGACTCGAAACTCAATGTGACATCGGCCGACGATCTCGACGACGCCGCGCAGAAGATCGTCAAAGCGGTGAAGGAGGCGGCTTGATGTCCATCCTCATCGACAAGAATACCAAAGTCATCTGCCAGGGCTTTACCGGCAAGAACGGCACCTTCCATTCCGAGCAGGCGATCGCTTACGGCACCAAAATGGTCGGCGGCGTGTCGCCCGGCAAAGGCGGCGCGACGCATCTCGGCCTGCCGGTGTTCGACACCGTCGCCGAAGCGCGCGAAAAAACCGGCGCCGAGGCGAGCGTGATCTACGTGCCGCCGCCCGGCGCCGCCGACGCCATCGCCGAGGCGATCGACGCCGAGATCCCGCTCATCGTCTGCATCACCGAAGGCATTCCGGTGAGCCACATGGTGAAGGTGAAGCGCTCGCTATGCGGCTCGAAGTCGCGCCTGATCGGGCCGAACTGCCCGGGTGTCATGACCGCGGGCGAATGCAAGATCGGCATTATGCCCGGCAATATCTTCAAGCGCGGTAAGGTCGGCATCGTGTCGCGCTCGGGCACGCTGACTTACGAAGCAGTGTTCCAGACCACCTGGGAAGGTCTCGGCCAGACCACCGCGGTCGGCATCGGCGGCGATCCGGTCAAGGGCACCGACTTCATCGAAGTGCTGGAAATGTTCTTGGCCGACAAAGCGACCGAGGCTTTGGTCATGATCGGCGAGATCGGCGGCTCCTCGGAAGAGGACGCCGCGCAATTCATCAAGGACGAGGCCAAGCGCGGCCGCAAAAAGCCGATGGTTGGGTTTATCGCCGGCCGGACGGCGCCGCCCGGACGGCGGATGGGGCACGCCGGCGCCATCATTGCCGGCGGCAAGGGCGGTGCCGACTCCAAGATCGCAGCGATGGAAGCGGCGGGCATCAAGGTTTCGCCGTCGCCGGCGCGGCTTGGGCACACGCTCGCCCGAATATTGAAATCTTGATTCATTTTTTACGTCTTTTGCCTGCCGCATCGAGCCATTAAATAGGGTAAACAGAGCTTCCCAGCGCCGGGCCGGGACTGATTCGCGTCTCTTCGCACGTGATCGGTTTCTACGTATTGCGCCACGCTTACCGTTCCCTAGCTCGGGACCTGCCAAGGACTGCACCATGTCTCGCCAGGACGCGAACGCCGCTTTCGCACTCACCTCCTTTCTCTACGGCGGTAATGCCGCTTATATCGACGATCTTTACGCGCGCTACGAGATCGATCCGAAATCCGTCGACACGGAATGGCAGGCGTTCTTCCAGAGCTTGAAGGACGATGCCCGCGACGTCGAAAAGAACGCGCAAGGGCCGTCCTGGGCGCGGGCGGACTGGCCGGCGCTGCCGCGCAACGATCTCGTCGCCGCGCTCGATGGCGGCTGGGGCGAAGCGAGCCAAGCGATCGGCGGCAAGGTCAAGGCGCAGGCGCAGACCCGTGGCGTCGATCTGTCCGCGGACGAAGTCGAACGCGCCACCCGCGATTCGATCCGCGCGCTGATGCTGATCCGCGCCTATCGCGCCCGCGGCCATTTCCACGCCAATCTCGATCCGCTCGGCCTCGAAGCGCCGAAGAACGAGGAAGAGCTCGATCCGCGCACCTACGGCTTTTCCGACGCCGATCTTGACCGTCCGATATTCCTCGACAAAGTGCTGGGACTCGAATTCGGCACGGTGCGCGAGATCGTCGGCATCCTGCGCCGCACCTATTGTCAGACGCTGGGCGTCGAGTTTCTGCACATCTCCAACGGTGCGCAGAAGGGCTGGATCCAGGAGCGCATCGAAGGTCCCGACAAGGAGATCACGTTCACGCGTGAGGGCAAGCGCGCCATTCTCAACAAGCTGGTCGAGGCCGAAGGTTTCGAGAAATTCTCCGATCTCAAATTCACCGGCACCAAGCGTTTCGGCCTCGATGGCGCCGAGTCGATGATCCCGGCGCTGGAGCAGATCATCAAACGCGGCGGCGCGCTCGGCGTGCGCGAGATCGTCATCGGCATGCCGCACCGCGGCCGGCTCAGCGTGCTGGCCCAGGTCATGGGCAAGCCGCACCGCGCCATCTTCCATGAATTCAAGGGCGGCTCATCGACGCCGGACGCGGTCGAAGGCTCCGGCGACGTGAAATATCATCTCGGCGCCTCGTCGGACCGTGAATTCGATCACAACACGGTGCATTTGTCGCTCACCGCCAATCCGTCGCATCTTGAAATCGTCGATCCGGTGGTGCTCGGCAAAGTGCGCGCCAAGCAGGATCAGCTCGGCGCCACTCCGGACGACCGCACCATGGTGATGCCGCTCCTGATCCACGGCGATGCGTCGTTTGCCGGGCAGGGCGTGATCGCCGAATGCTTTGGCCTGTCGGGCCTGCG
>Ga0182024_10003812_pt1 | contig 35332 bp, 36 predicted proteins | sample P32metaG_FD_120480 | JGI IMG/M metagenome (GOLD analysis project Ga0182024, IMG submission 120480) | Permafrost microbial communities from Stordalen Mire, Sweden - P3-2 metaG (Illumina Assembly) | ecosystem: Environmental > Terrestrial > Soil > Wetlands > Permafrost | place: Sweden: Stordalen...
CCCGACAGCTTGCACGCTTCCATGGCCTGGGTGAGCGCTTCGGCCATGCAGTTGTACACGGTGGCGTGTTCACGTTCGCTTCGCTCAGTGCAAGCTTCGTTGCCCGGGCGGACTGGCGGCGGCGCCGTGCGTGGCGCTGAAAGCGGCCGCTCTGGCGGCCGGGCGTGAGAGGCGTTTTCGCGGTGGTGCGTTTCGACGGCCGCGAACGGCCGCTTCACTTCCCACGCGCCCTTGCTGCCCTTGGTGACCATGAAAGTTTCGCCGGCGTGCGCGTCCAGCGCGAGCAGCTTTTCATGCACCACGGGTTCGACGAAAGCGATGCGGCCTTCTTCCAGAAAATACCGGAACTGATCGCCCCAATTTCCCGGCACGCATTCCCTCGGCGGTTCGCCGTCGAGCGTGAAGACCTGTGGCACGTTGAGCGAGAACGTGAGTTTGACGCGTGGCGGGCGCGTTCCCGTGCCCCCGTTCTGTGTTTGCGCTTGCATCTAATTCACCCCCTTGAGTGCGAGGCCAGCCGCGCGGGAGATGGATTCGAACGATCCGAATTTCTCTTGCCGCGCGACCAGGCGCGCCCACTGCGCGTCAAACTTCGCGAGCGCTGCGGCCTGGTTGATCCGGATGGCCCACTCTTCATAGTCTGTGCGACAAACGTCACACATGTCATTCATGCTGGCGTGCGGGTGCCCCGCGAGCAGGTGACAGAAGCACTGCCCTGCTTCCCGTTCTTCGTGGATCTGTGGTGCTTCGTTGCTGAACATCTGGTAGTTTCCTTCTTGCTTTCTCTTCCCCGTTTGCCCGCTGCCCCCCAACTTTTCCGAAGAGAAAAAGGCAAAAAAGAGAAGGCCGTCAACCTGCCACACTTCGTCCCCGGTGCAAGCGCCGGTTTTTTCCGACTTTCCGGCCGCCGGCAGGTGGCCAGCTTTTGGAAACCCCCCGTGACGCTCGTAGCTTCCCCAAGCTGGCCACCTGCCGGTGGCCGCCTGGGTGCCGGATAAAAACCGACCTTGCACCGGGGCCGAAGTGTGGCACGTTTGCGCCCTTTCTTTTTTCCTTTTTCTTTTTGGAAAAGTTTGAAAAAAATCGGCGCGAAGCGCCTTCCTTTTTTGTTCGCGCGCACCACACACCCCGACCGACACGTTCAAGTTTCTTGCGCGCGTCTGGCGGTGGACCGAAGCAACAAAATTCCGGGAATCGGAATTTTCCAACGCATCGCCTTCGATCGCGAGCGGAGAAGCCCCAAGCTGACGCCGCTCCCGCCCCTCCGGGGCAGCGGGCATGGGGTTGGAGGCGGTCGAATCGGCAGCCATCCCCCCCTTCGGCGGGTGGCGATCGTCGTTCCTGCGTCGTCGTTCTTGGCGCTGTGTGCGATTCTGAGGGCGCATGGAGCCTGAAAGAACAGGTCGAGATCAGGTCGCGCCGGTGAAGCGCGATCGCGGCCGCTTCGGTCCCGGTACGTCCGGTAATCCCAGCGGCCGGCCGCGTGGCTCGCGTGACGCGAAAACCGTCGCGCTCGCTGAGCTGGTCGACGGGAGCGGGGAAGCGATCGTCAAAAAGCTCTGCGAGTCGGCCGAGTCCGGCGCGCCGTGGGCTATCCGCATGGTCATCGAAAAGATTCTTCCGCGGATGGAGCGGCGCGTGGAAGTGGAGCTGCCCGACGTCGGAACGGCTGCTCAGGTCGGGCTCGCGATCGCGCGGGTGATCGCGTTGGCCGCGGATGGGTCGCTGACGATCGAGGAGGCGCGCGCGTTTCTGCAGCTTCTCGAGGTGCAGCGTCGCGCGATCGAGACGAGTGACCTGGCGGTGCGGTTGGAGCTGCTCGAGCAGCAGCAGAAGGAGTACTGATGTCTGGACAATTGTCGAGCGCTGCGCGTCGGCTGGAGCTGGCGCGTGGCTTGCGCGGTGCTTCGCCTTCGGGCGCCGCTGCGCTTGCGTGGGTCGCGCCGGTGGTGGAGCTCGATCGCGCCGCGCTGCGCGACGGCGAGCGCATCGTGCAGGATGTCACCATCACCCGATATCGGGAGGTCGACCCGAGCGAAGGCGACAGCGTGGAGCGTATCACGCTCGATCCTGAAGAGGTCGGCGTTGTCTACGCGTACGACGGCCGCGCGATCGGTGTTGTGCTTCCGGGAAAACGCGGGGGTCGTGTTCTGGAGTTCACCTGGCCGGCTGACCTGGCTCCGTGCGCTCCGGAGGCCGCGGGCGGTTAAGCTTCGCCGTCGTTGCCTACGCCGTCGATGAGGTCGGCTGCGTTGGTGAGGTCGATTCCCTGCTCTCCGGTGCCGTCCGGTCCGTCGTCGACGGCTTCGCCTGGTCCGCCTTCGTTGCGGCAGTGCGCGCGATCGAGCATTTTCTTTTCGAGGCCTACCGGCTGGTGGAAGCGGTCGGCTTTCTTCGAGCGCTTGCCGGTGCGGATTTCCTTTTGCTGTTTCACTCGGCTTCCAGCACTTTCAGCGCGTCGAGGATGACCTGTTCGGCTTCGCTCGATTCGAGGAGCGCGATGGCTGCGCTGACTTCCCGCGCTTTGCGGTTCGCCTCGCGCAGGATTCGCGCGCGTTTTTCGCGAAGTTTGTTGGCGAGCGTTTGCGCTCCGGTTTCTTCTTGTGGCATGGTCTACTCCTTCATCGTGGTGGTGAATCGGCGGTTGATCACGCCGGCGTTGTTCGAGACGGTGAGCCGGCTGGTCGGCGCTGCCGGCGTCGGCGCGATTCGTTGCGGGTCCCTCGAGGCCGACGAAAGTTTCTTCGGCGGTGTGGTGCGCTTCGTGAATTTGCCGGCGCGATCGCGCACGACGGCGCCGCGGGTGTGGTCTTTCATCGCTGGTTCACCGGCGCGCCTGATCCGGTCACCACGCCTTTTTTGTGCGGCTGCCGGCGGATCGGTTTCAGCGCTTCGACGAGCTTCTTTTGCTCGCGCGGTTTTTCAGCGGCGCGGCCGAGCGCGTCTCGCATCCGCGCGCGTGAGTCGGCTTCGTTGGTTTCCAGTTCCACGCGTTACGGTCGCATGGCGGCCGCGGCGGCCGAGATCCGGTCATCACCAAAAGCGTTCAAACGATGCGCCTTGGCTGCGCGTCGACGGGCGTGATGGTGAGCTCCTGGCCCTGCAGGTCGCGCCATTTTCCGTCGCGTGTTTCGATCGCGATGAATGAGACGATCCACTCGGCGTACTGGTGGCTGATCAGGGCGAGCCGCTTGTCCCCGTCCGCGCGTAACGCTTCCCGTGTGAGCCATCCGAGGTCGCCCGTTCCGGCGATATCGGGCAAGTCGTCGACGCTGCGCACGTCGACGATTTCGCCGGTGACGATGCCGGCGGCGCCGGTGATGGTGACTCGGTCGCCGGTTTTCATGGCTGCGTGAGTCCGTAGCGTTTTCGCCAGTTGCGGAGGTCAAAGCTCGACAGTGGATGTTTCGGCCGGTCGCGGATCCACGTCAAGAGTTCCGCTTTCGGGATCCCGTCGAGCTCGGCCGTCGCGTGGAGCTGCGCGGCGATCGCTGGCGCGTCCTCGCGCATGGCCGGGTATTCTTCGGCGATCGCGATCGCGATCACTTCCACAAGTGTGTTCATCTGAGTCCGCCTCCTTTTGCGAACGCGAGTTTCAGAATCTCCGCTTTCAGGTCGGCCGAGTCGAGCTCTTCCTCTTCGGTCGGCGTGTCCGCGGTGACGAGCTGCGGTTGTCGCGCCGCTTTCAGTTGCGCTCGCCAGATTGCTTGTGTCTTCGCGTCGATTCCGTGGATCCGCTGAAGTGCGACGGTCACCCACCACATCGGCGAGTCGCCTGGCTGCCGGCTTTCCTTCTGCATTTCGATCACGAGCCAGTGCAGCGCCTGGGTTGAGCCGCACGCGTGGACGAGTCGCGCCATGCTCTCGTTATCCGGCGGCCGGTCGTACGCTCTGTGAAGCTTCGCGGCCACGTGGGTCACCAGTCGCCGGAATTCCTGCAGGACGTCCCTCGGGATCGTGCGTGTGACGTTCGTGGAAAACACTCGATCGAGAATTTCCCTCTTATCGGGTTTAAGATCGATGCGCGCGCGCGTGTCTCGGGGCATGCCCTCCCCTGGTCCTGCCGGATCGAGTGGCGTCGAATCGACGCCACTGGGGCGCTGAATCGACGCCACTGCTGGCGCTGAATCGACGCCAGTCACAGCGGGGAGTGGCGCTGAATCGACGCCACTCGATTTGGGGATTTGCTCGACTTCCAGGAACGCGAGGGTGTAACGTTTCCCCTCTTTCGCTCCGGTCGCGTGGGCGCGGAGGTGCCCGGCTGCGATCAGGTCGGCTAGTGCGAGCTGCACGTTTCGGCGGCTTGCTGCGATTGCCGGCGCGAGGTCGCGCGTGCTTGTCTCGGTGGTGGTGGTGCCTTCCGTCGTCGCTAGGAGGTGCACCAGGATGCGCAGCGCGGTGCCTGTTTTCAGGCCTGGCGCGATTGCTGCGAGCTTCGCAATTGCAGGGGAGCGCGTGAGGTTTTGAAACCCGCGGCGGGCGCTGGTCCGCGCCGCGTTGTGCACATCATCCTCATGCGCGCACCCCTGGTAATGTAGGATAGCATCGTGGGCGAGAACCTGAATCCTCTGGACGAGTTGAAGAATCTGGACCAGCAGGTCGACCGGGTGGCCGTGCTGGAAGACCTGAAGCCGATCTTTTTCCGGCTGGATGAAATCGCTAAGGCGAATGCCAACGATTTCGAAGTACAGTTGGTGGTCGGCGACGTCAAGCAGCACCTGGTGAATCGCGGAACGAAGCTGAAGGAGCAGGCGGCGCGTGCCGCGGCGCCACCGGCTGTGAAGCCCGCGCCGGGCCCGGGGGCGAATCCTCCGCCGCTGCCTCCCCCGATGCCTGCGGCGATGCCGCCTCGAGTTGCGGCGCCTGCGGCGCCACCCGCCGCTCTATCCAACGTGCCCAACGTGCCGAACCTGCCGAAGGGCCCGGCGAGCCCCGACGCTCCGACCGTGATATTGACGCCGCGTCCGCCGGTCACTCCGATTGCGCCTCCGGCTGCGGGGACTACTCCTCCCGTCGGCGCGACAGCTCCAGGGGCACGACCGCGATCTCCGCTGGAAGGTCCCGCTCCGCTCTCTGAATTAAGATCCCCGGCTGAACTAAATCCTCCGGGGCAATTGAAGCCTCCGGGGGAAGTGAAGCCGCCGGTACGGTTGATGTCGTCGGGACAATTTTCGAGTCCGGCAAAACCTCCGGATGTCACGCCGCCCGCACCGCCGATGCCACCGACACTGCCGCCGAGGGCAGCCGAGCCGCCAGCGCCGCGCAGCGTCAGACCGCCTCAATCGGCTCCGCCGCCCCCATTTCCCGGGCCTGGTGGACCGCCCGCGATTCCCGCGTCGTCGATTCCCGCGTCATCGATACCTGCTCCGGTGATTTCGAAGCCGCCGTCCGCCGAGCCGCCTGGGTCGCCCGAAACACTCACGCTGCCGATGGCCGCGTTCGGACGCTCAGCGGGGCCGACGTCCACGGGTCCGCAAACGCCGCCGGCGGGACCTCCGGGACAACCTCCGCAGCCTCCATCGCAAACGTCCTCACGGCAAACCTCGAGACCAGCCCCGCAAGGGGCGAGCGCGGCGAAGCCCCCGGCAAAACAATCGATGAACTGGAAACGGGCCTTGCTGGTGGGCGCCATGCTGGGTGCGGTGGCCGCAGTAGTGGGGATCGCGTTCCTGGTCAATCTGTCGCGCAAACATAACAAGTTGTTCGAACAGAAACAGGCCGCTGAAATGGCGGCGGTGCAGGTGCAGATTTCAACCACGCCGCCGAACGCGTCGGTTCGCGTGAATGGCGAGACCAAGTGCACTGCGCCGTGCGCGGTCGCGCTTACGCCGGGATCGTACCAGGTGACGGCTTTTCTGGACGGCTACGATCCGGCGACCAGCGCGTTGAGCGTGGTTGCGGGGCAGCCGGGCACGGTGGCTTTCACGCTGACGCCACAGCCGCAAACCGTGCGAATTCTCACCGATCTGGATCAAGGCAAGATCGCGTTCGACGATCAGCCGCCCGCCGATTTGCAGGAGGGGCAGTTCATCCTGGATAACGTCGCGCCGGGGTCGCACACGGTCAAGGTCACCGCCAAGAGCGGCGACGCGACGTTCACTTTCGATATCGCGGAAGCCAAACCGCCGGCGGTCACGGGTACCATTGCGGCGCGCAATCTGATCGCGGTGCTGGTATCGAGCTTCGCGAATCAGGCGCGGATTGTGACAAATTCGGGTCCGCTGAAGCTGGCGGTGAATGGGCAGCCGGAAGGCGACGCCGGACCGGAGGGAGTGGACCTGAAGGCGTTTCAGCCGGGCGTGGACGAACTGGTGGTGGGGGACGGCAAGGATCAGCGCAACATGAAGGAGAGCTTCGGTCCCGGGCCGATGCTCACGGCGTTCGTCAAATCCGATTTAAACATCGGTACGCTGATTGTTTCGACCGGTGAGGACGACGTGCGCGTGTACCTCAACGACAAGGAATACCAGCGGCGGACCGCGCGCGGGCAATTGCGCATTCCGGCCATCGGAAAAGTGAAGGTGGCGGTTTACAAGGACGGATTCCAGATCGAACCGGCTCAAAACACCGAGGTGAAGAAGGGCGCCGAGGTTCGGCTGGAATTCAAGCTGAGGGCGCTGCCGTCGATGACCACGCTTCAGATCCGGGGCGGCACGCCGGGCGCGGAAGTCTGGATCGATCAGACCAACGTCGGCACGGTGGGCCCGGACGGGAGCTTTACGTATCCGAGTGTTGCGCCCGGCGATCATGCGATCGAACTGCGGCGCGATCAGTACACGACCAAGCGGATTCAGCGCACTTTCCGCACGGGCCAGCCGGTGTCCCTTTCGGGCGCGGACGTGACGCTGGTGGCTTCCGCTCCCACCAATGCAACCATCCGCGTCGCGCGCACGCCGGCGAATGCGACCGTCACGTACCGCCGCACGGATGAAACCGAAGCGCACGAGCTGCGAGCCCCTCAGGTGGAACTGCCCGCGGGCAGCTATATCTTTTCGGCGAAGGCTCCGGGCTATAACGATCGCACCGACCGCGTGAATGCCGTGGCGGGCGTGCCGGGAAACATAGATATGGCTCTGACACCCGCGCGACCCACGGCGCCCGCGGTCAAGAGCGGCGACGTCACGGACTTTGAGGAAGCCGGCGCCTGGAAAAAGGAGGGCGATCTGTTTGTCCACAAGGGCGGCGGATTCGTCCCGTATAAATTAGGACCGCGGGGCACGTACACGTTCACCGTCGAGCTGCTAAAGGGCGGCGGCGTGTTTCGTGGCGGCCGGATTCGTTGGGCCGTTCAGTATATCGATGCCAAGAATTATTTGTCGTACGAGATGGACCGGAAGACTTTCTGGGCTTACGTCGTAGAAAAGGGCAAGAGGCTGGAGCGCCAGAAGACTCCGCTCCAACTCGACAACGGCAAGACGTTCACGATTCAGATCGAAATCACGCCGGATCACTGCGTCCACAAGCTGAAGACCGGCGATGCGGCGTGGCTGACTCTCGACTCATTCGCCGAGCCTGGGCGTAATTTCACGGCAGGTAAGTTCGGATTCGTGATTCAGGGCAATGACGAGATCGGGATTTCGGACTTCACGTTTAGTCCCAAGTAAAGCGTCTGCCACGAATGAACGCGAATAAGCATTTCGTTTTTCATTCGCAGGGATTTGCGTGCATTCGTGGCTAGCGCATTTTCACGACGCCAATTCCTGAGCGCGGCCCTGGTCGGGCTCACCGCGAAAGGCGAGCGGCGCATCGCGGGCGGCTTCGTCAACGACGCGTTTCCCACCGGACACCGCATTCGCGATCATGCGACATTCTCGAAATCCGCGCGCGTCGAAAAATTCCCGATCGTGATCGTGGGCGGCGGAATCGCCGGATTAAGCGCCGCTTGGCGCCTCGCCAAGCGCGGCTTTCGCGATTTCGTACTGCTCGAAATGGAAGCGCAGCCCGGCGGCAATTCGCGCTGGGGAGAGAATGAGATCACCGCGTATCCCTGGGCGGCGCACTACGTGCCGGTTCCCGATGCGCGCGAATCCCTGGTGCGTGAATTGTTCGAAGAGCTGGGCGTGCTGAAGGACGGGAAGTGGGACGAGCGGCGCTTGTGTTTCTCGCCGCAGGAGCGGCTGTTCCTGCACGGGCGATGGCAGGAAGGAATTGAGCCGGAGATCGCGTCGACGCCGCGCGACCGCGAGGATTATCTTCGATTTCATGATTTGATGGCAGAGCATCGCGCCTCCGGCGCGTTCACCATCCCGATGGAGCGGGGCGAGCGGGCGGACACGCCGGCAAAGAGCGCGGCGTCTCTTGACAAAATCTCGATGCAGGAATGGATGGCGCAGAAGCGTTTCACGTCGCCGTATTTGGATTGGTACGTGAATTACGCCTGCCGCGACGATTTCGGAGCGCTGGCGCGCGATACATCGGCCTGGGCGGGCGTCCACTATTTCGCTTCGCGCGATCCTGAAGAAAAGGGTCCGCTGACGTGGCCGGAAGGCAACGGCTGGATCGTGCGGCAACTGGTCCAACGTTTGAATCCGTGGCTACGGACATCATCGCCGGTATACTCGATCGTCCGGGACGCGAATAAATGGCGCGTGCGAACGGAATCAGCGGAGTACCTGGCCGGGCGGGTGATCTTCGCCGCGCCGACGTTCCTCGCGCCGTACATGATCGAAGGCGCGGCGGCCACGGAAGGTTTCACTTACTCGCCGTGGGTGACCGCCAATCTGGTGATCGACCGGCCGCCGGAGGATACCGCCTGGGACAACGTGATTTACGAATCGCCGGCGCTCGGCTACGTGGTGGCGACGCACATGACGGTGCGAAGCGTGGTGGAGCAATCGGTGTGGACGTTCTATTGGGCGCTGGCCGCTCGTCCGCCCGCGGAGATGCGGGCGATGATGCTCGAAAAGGATTGGGGCTGGTGGCGCGAAGCGATTCTGAACGATCTGGCGCGCGCGCATCCGGATATTCGCGACCGCGTGTCGCGCATCGACGTGATGCGCATCGGGCACGCCATGGCGCGGCCCGTTCCGGGGTTTCTCCGGTCGGAAACGCGGCGGCTCCTCGCGGACCCTGGCGCGGTAAAGGGCCGCGGTCTGGGCGGCGCGAAGCACGGAGGTGCGGGCCGAAACCACGGCGGCATCCTATATGCCAACTCGGATTTGAGCGGCTTTTCGATTTTCGAAGAAGCGCAATATCGGGGCGTTACCGCGGCGGATCGCGCGCTGAAAGATTTGGGCCGGGCTTAACCGCAAGAATTTGCAATTTTCCGTACCGGGCCGGGCTGTATCATGATTATGTAAATGCTGGAAACGGTAATCGGCGCCACGGGAGCGGTCCTGGGCGGGGCTGGATTCATGGGCTACGCGGTACGCGGCCGGTCCTCCCATGTGTTCGCGCCGTCAGTGTATCGGGGTGTGCGATCGCGCCGGGCGCTCGCGCTGACCTTCGACGACGGCCCCAGCGAATCGACACCCGCTCTGCTGGAAGTGCTGGCGGAGCACAACGTGAGCGCGACTTTTTTCATGTGCGGAAGGAACGTGCCCCGCTGCGCGGGCATCGCCAGGCAGGTGGCCGCGCAAGGGCATGAGATCGGCAATCACACCGATTCGCACCCGCATCTCAACTTTCACTTGCCCGAATTCGTTTACCGCGAGCTGGCTCTCGCGCAGGAAACCATCCACGCTAATACCGGCGTGACCCCGCGTCTATTCCGCGCACCGTACGGCGTGCGCTGGTTCGGGCTGCGTTCGGCGCAGCAGCGATTGAAAGTGATGGGAGTGATGTGGACCGTCCTCGGCAGGGATTGGCGCTGGCCGGCGCCGCGGATTTCGGGCCTGCTGATGCGCCGCGCATCCAACGGCGCCATCCTCTGCCTGCACGACGGCCGCACCATCCGGCGCGCGCCGGATATCCGCCCCACCATCGAAGCCGTGGAATACTTGATCCCCGCGCTCAAGCAGCGGGGCTTTCAGTTTGAAACCGTCAGCCAGATTCTATGTCCAACGAACTAGAGACCGAGCTAATCGCGCGCATCACTGGCGTGATCGCCAGGACGCAGCACATCCCTCCGGATTCGGTGACCATCGATAGCACTTTCGAAGAGCTGAAGATCGATTCGCTGGACGGCATCAATATCCTGTTCGCTCTGGAGAGCGAGTTCGATGTCGACATTCCGGACGACGCCGCGCGGCAGATTCGTTCGGTTCGCGAAATGGCTGATGGGATCGGGAAGCTGATCGCGGCCAAAACTGACTCAACGGCAAAAGACTCGCAACACGCAGGTGCACCCAATCCCACGCCCAGAGCCGCGGAATGAAGCGTCGGGTCGCTGTCACCGGCATTGGCGTGATTTCCGCGTTGGGACCGACGCGCGCGGCGTTTTGGGATTCGCTGAGATCGGGGCGTGTTGGAATCCGCCCGATGACCTTGGTACCCGAAGGCTCGACGCGATTTCCGAACGCAGCCGAAGTTCCAGATTATCGCGTGGCCGATTATTTCGACGAAAAAGAAGCGGGCTTTCTCGACCGGTTTTCGCAGTTCGCCCTGATCGCCGCGCGCGAGGCGGTCGCGGACTCGGGCCTGGATTTCGATGCTGGGTTGAGTGGTGTGTCGCGCGAAAATACCGCGATTGTCACGGGGTCGTGCGCCGGCGGCCAGACCACGGAAGATGAGGGATTTTACGGACTCTATGCTCTAAAAAACACGCGCTTCGCACCGCTCTCGATTCCCAAAGTGATGGCGAACGCGGGCGCCAGCCGGATCTCGCTCGAATTCGGAATCACTGGGCCGGTCTATACCGTGTCGACCGCGTGCTCGTCGGCGAACCACGCCCTCGGTCAGGCATTCTGGATGGTGCGCGACGGGGTGGCGGAGGCGGCCATCGCGGGCGGCAGCGAGGCTCCCTTTTCGCTTGGGCTGCTGAAGGCCTGGGAGGCGATGCGCGTGGTCTCGCCGGACACCTGCCGGCCATTTTCGCGCGACCGCCGCGGGCTGATTTTGGGCGAAGGCGGCGCCATGCTGGTGCTGGAACCGCTAGATCGCGCCCGCGGACGCGGGGCCCATGTGTGGGGAGAAATCGTGGGATTCGGTATGTCGTCTGACGCGCATCACATCACGCAGCCGTCGGCTGCGGGAGCGGCGAAGGCGATGCGGGCCGCGTTGAGCGACGCGGGCTTGTCCGTTGCTGAGGTTGGTTATATCAACGCGCATGGCACCGGAACGCCATCCAACGATCCGACGGAAACCGAAGCGATCCGTAGCGTGTTCGGCGAGCGAGCCGGTAAGATTCCGGTCAGTTCCACCAAATCCATGCACGGACACGCTCTGGGGGCGGCCGGCGCGATTGAGGCGGCGGCTACTCTGTTAGCGATTCATGAGGGCGTGATCCCGCCCACGGCGAATTTCACGGAACCCGATCCGGCCTGCGGCCTCGATGTAGTGCCCAACACCGCGCGAGCCGCCACTGTCCAGTACGCGCTCTCTAATTCGTTCGCGTTCGGCGGTCTCAACGCGGTGCTGGTGTTGGGGAAGGGTTAATTAGTGCCCGTGATCGTGATCCCTACCTAGCTCATGGACTTTGTAGTGGCTCCTAAAGTTGCCGTGGTCGCCATATTCCCAAACGTCGCCGGTGTTGGCGTTGAAGAACGCGTGGTTACCGCCGCTATACGAGAATTGGATACCGGCGTAGTTTCCGTCCGCCATGGCAGCCTGGGGCAGAAGCAACGGTTTCAATGCGATCACCGCAAGCAGCAATGCGATGAGTGTGAGGACGGTCTTGGTGTAAATGTCAGCGCGCATGTAAGCACCTCTTTAAAGTTTCTTCCGCAGATCGCGGGACGTGCTTGATCGAGCACTCTTTAGGCCAACCGCGCTGATTCGTTATAAGCTCAAACATTCCACCGTCTTGACCGCGTGATGGCGTCTTGCCCTCTGACCGCTCGAACCGACGATGTGGCGTCGATGACCGAATGTGGTCATGACGCGCGGTCGGGGCGGCCACGCTGTTCGCGACGGACAAATTGAGCGGCTACTTCGTCATCCAAATCTCGAATCCCATATCCTGGGCTTGAATGTCGGTGCCGCGAAAGCTCGCCTGCGCCAGCATGGTCTCAAATTGCTCTCTGGTATAGGCGTTCTTGACCAGCGAAAACCGGAAGATCAGCTTGGTCACTACTTTGTCGACCGGGTTCAGCCCCATGGCATCCACCGCCCGATTCATCGATTCCGGTGAAGCGTCTCCTCTGAGATCGATGATCAACCCGCGGCCGCCGGGCTTCAGCACGCGGCACATTTCCTGCAAGGCGCGAACCGGCTGCCCGAAGTTCTTGAAGGCCGCGCGGCACAGGAGGAAGTCAAAGGTATCGTCGGCGAACGGCATGCTCGACGCATTGCCTTGGCGGAAGTCCACGCGAACGCCCGCTGCTGCGGCTTTATTGCTCGCGATTTCGACAAAAGTATGGCTGATGTCGAGTCCCGTGATGGAGTGTGATCCGAGCTGCGCCAGTTCAATAGAAAAGTAGCCCGGGCCGGGCGCCACTTCGAGTACAGTGCTGTCACGCGGAAGCTGAGCGGCGATTCGCCGCGCGAGGCTTTTGAATTCGTCGAGAGTCTTGCCGGTGTTGGTCGCATACCACTTTGCGACCATGCCTTCCATGCCTCGATCTTTGTGAGCTCTGGGGAGTGCCGTCGTCATAAACCTGACTCCCGCTATTTCGTGACGTGGCAACCCACGCAGCCGGTCTGGCTCGCAGGCAGGGATTTCGTGGCCAGCCAAAGGTCGGCGCGCTTCGCGTATAAGGTATTGGGCAGGTCACCCTTGATTTGTTCGAAATACAATTGCGCTTTTCGGGCGTCACCGAAGCGGCTGTAGCCCTCGGCGAGCCCGAACAGAAGTTCGCCGCGCGGATGCGTGCCGATGGTCGCAAAGTAGGGCTTCTGCATTTCGTACACGTGCTCATAATCGCCGAGTGCGTCCTTCAATAGCGGCTGAGCCATCTCCGGACTCGGCAAGAAGCGCGAGCCAGCGAACAGCGCCGCGCCCCGCGGAATCCGCGTCCCCGGATCGTCCGGCGCGAGTTCCACGGCGGTCTGCATTTCCTTCAACCCGCGCGTCCACAGCTCCATGCCTTTCGCCTGATCGCCGCTCTGGAACGCCTGGCCTGCCTGGGAAAAGATGCCCACCCCATGCCAGACCAATGCATCCGCATCTTTTGGATTGGCGGCAAGCACTTCTTCGCAGATCTTCATTCCGCGCGCGAATCGCTCCGTATCGCCGGTCAGCCCGGCGAAGAAATCCTCCCGGACCTTCATGTCGAAACGGACGGGCGTCTGCGCGGGCGCCGGCCGGGTAGTGGAAAGGAAGCCGATGAAATAGGCGATCGCGCCCGCCGTCATCAGCAATACAGTTCGTTTGATTCGGTTGCGTTGCATGCCTTCAATACCTCTGCAAGCAGGATATGTTACGGGCGGCGCGCCGGTCCGCCGGCAATCGGCGAACGGCGAAGAATGGCGGACGAACGACGATGGACCGGGGCGGGCCGCGTTGCTACGTGCATACTTCCCGGATTACTACATAGATTAGAACCCTCCGATTAGTACTTCCGCTATCGAAAATTCACGGATTTGGTATTGGTTTGCGCACGCTCCTATGGCATTCTCGATTTAGCCGCACAGCGTAGTTAAACCGAGGCTGTGATCTCTTGGGAGCCGGGGGCCGGATCGGAGGACGGCCTTCGGTGGCGTATCACCGAAGCGCACGATTCAGCGTGCGTTTTCAACTCCTTGCGCGCGGTGGGTATTACACCGCGCCTTTTTCATCGCGCCCTTTCGAGCGCAGCTTCCACCTCGCGCCGATACTCCGCCAACAATTCTTGATTTCCCGCTTCGAAGCGCATCACCAGGACGGGCTGCGTGTTAGAGGCGCGCAGCAATCCCCAGCCCTGCTCGAACACCACGCGCACGCCGTCGACCTCGATAATCCGGCGGCAACCGCGAAAGTGTTCCTTGACGCGCTCCACCACCTGAAACTTGGTTGCGTCCGGGCAATCGATCCTGATTTCCGGGGTCGAGACCATTTTCGGCAATCCGGCGAGCTGCGCCGACATCGGCTTCCCGCTGTTCGAGACAATCTCCATGAGCCTGCAAGCAGCGTACAGGGCATCGTCATAGCCGTAGTAGCGGTCGGCGAAAAACATGTGCCCGGACAATTCGCCTGCGAGTTCGGCATGCACTTCCTTCATCTTGGCTTTGATCAGCGAATGGCCGGTCTTGTACATGATCGCGTTGCCGCCCAGCCGTTCCAGTTCGTCGTAGAGCACCTGAGAACACTTCACTTCGCCGATGATGGTGGCCTTCGGTTTGCGCGTGAGAATCTCTCGCGCGCAGATCAGCAGCAGCATGTCTCCATAAATCACTTCGCCGTTTTCATCCACGGCGCCGACGCGATCGGCATCGCCATCGAACGCGATCCCCAGGTCGGCTTTCCCGGCCTTCACCGCATCCACAAGCTGTCTTAGATTCTCCGGAACGGTCGGATCGGGATGATGATTCGGAAAATGCCCGTCCATCTCGAAAAATAGTTCCTGAACGTCGCAGTTCAATCTCTCCAAAATACGGTGCATGGCCGGGCCCCCGGTTCCATTGCCGGCATCCACCACCACCCTGATCCGCCGGTCGAATTTGAACTGCGAGGAGATTTCGTCGACGTACGGCGTGACGATATCGACCGCGCTGTGCGACCCGCGCCCCCGTTCGAAATCCCGCGATTCAATGAGCCTGCGAACCGCCTGAATGTCCTCACCATGAATGGTTCCCGAGCCGCAGACGGATTTGAACCCGTTGAACTCGGCGGGATTGTGGCTGCCGGTGATCATGATGGCGCCGCCGGTCTTCAGGTGAACGGCCGAAAAGTACAGCAGCGGAGTCGGCACCACGCCCACATCCGTGATCTCGCAGCCGGAATCGAGCAAGCCTTCGAGCAGCGCATCGTGCAGCCTGGGCGAACTGAGGCGGCAATCGCGCCCCAAACTGATTCGCTTGCTTCCACCGCGCCGCTGGAGCAGCGTTCCCAGGGCGCGACCGAGATCGGCGATATCGGCGCTTTGAAGTTCGGTGTCCGCAATGCCGCGAATATCGTATTCGCGAAAAATAGCCGGGTTCAGCATCATTTGAACTTAGCAGCCCGCGGATACCCCAGTGGGGCAGGCGATCTTGTCGCCTGCCGATCAGTTCCGCACCCTCCAACATTACACTGGGAGTATGCGACCCTCCACGGCTCTTTCTCTTTGCGCTGCGCTTCTATTGGCGAACGGCGCGTTCGCCGAAACCAAGATCATGACTCTGCGCGAGGCGCTGGATCTCGCCTTGCAGCAGAACCCCGATATCATGTTGGCGCGCCTGGATCAGCAGAAAGCCCGCGACCAGGTCACCATCGCGCGCGATCTCTTCCACCCGAAAGTCTTCGCCGGGAGCGGCGGCGCTTGGACCACGGGCCCCCCCTCCAGCATCGACGGTTCCGCGCCTTCCATCTTTGAGGCGAGAACGCAAATGGCGCTGTTCAATCAGCCGCAGCGTTTTCAGGTCGCCGCCGCGAACGAAACCCTGCGAGGCGCCGGAATCGATCTTACCCGCAAGCAGGAAGAAATCGCCTATGAAGTGGCGAGGCTCTACTTCGACGCCGAGCAGGCCGCGCGCAGCGTGCAGGCCGCGCAAAGCGAGATCGGGAATCTCAGCCAGGTGGCGGACTTAGAGAAGGTACGCGTCGACGAAGGGCGGGACAATTCGATCGAGTTGAAGAAAGCCCACCTCGCGATAACCAGCGCCCGCAACCGCGCCGACGCTCTGGCCGGAGACCTGGCCGAGGCGGAGATGTCGCTCGCCGTGGTGCTGGGTATGAAGCCCGACGATCGCGTGCGCGCCGCGCAGCAGGATCATCCCGCGCTGCTTGTCGCGGTTTCCGAGCAGGACTCCATCGCCCAGGCGCTTGAAAACAGCCCGGAGCTGAAGCGGCTCGAATCCAACATGCAAGCCAAGGAACTCGAGATCAAAGGATACAAAGCGGAGCGGCTGCCGAAAATAAATCTGGTGGCGCAGTACGAATTGCTGGCGAAGTATTCTTACCAGCCCTACTTCGCGAATTTTCAGCGCAACGCCGCGCAACTTGGGGCTTCCATCGAGGTTCCGGTGCTGATGGGACGTTCCGCGCGGGCCTATGTCTCCAAGGCGGAAGCCGATATCGCGGAGCTGCGCATCCAGACGGATCATACGCGCGCGCGCATCGCCGCCGATCTTCGAAAGGGGTTTCTGGAAGTGAAGCGGGCGGAAAGCAGCCGCGACTACGCTCGCGAGGCTCTCGATGTCGCGCGCGAACAGGTTTCGGTGAATCTCGCCCAGAATGATGAAGGCCGCTTGCCCGTATCGGCCGTCGAGCAGGCGCGCGCAACGGAGCAGGAGAAGTGGCTGGCGTATTATGAGGCGCAGCACGCGGTGGATGTCGCCAGGCTGAACGTGTTGCGGCAAACGGGCACGCTCCTCGCGGCCGTGAAATGATGTGGCGCACGCTTTGTGGCGCACGCTTTCAGCGTGCAGCGGTGAACTTTAGTTCACCGTCTTTTCTTACAGAACCGCGACCGTAAGGGAGCGTTTTTCTGCACCCTCTTCAGCGTGCAGCTGACGGCTTTAGCCGACAGTCTTAAAAAGATGCATCTCACCACCGGCACGCGCCGCATGTGAACAGAAGCAGCACGAATATCTCGATCAGCGCTTGCGTCGCGCCGAAGGAATCCGCGTTCACGCCGCCCGCGTAGCGATACGAAAACCAGCGGACCGCGCGAATAATCACATACGCGCCGGCCAGGATCGCCAGGCCCGGACGCAATCCGCATAGCAGCGCCGCGGCGACACCCTCTGTAATCGCGATCAGCGCGGCGGGCGTCGTCAAGGTCGATGAAAATCCAACCCCCGTTCCCTCGCCGGCCGGCCGCGACACCCATGCGATCGCGACGAACGCGGCGCGCGGAATGGTTTGCGCCGCGACGAAAACCTCGATCGTACGCCCCGGGATCAGAGCGTCGATCGCCAGCCATCGAATGGCGATGCCGGCCGCAATAGCGATCGCGCTGGTAATCCCGAAGCGCCGACGCTCATGCGGCAGGAATGCCAACGCCCCCCAAAGCGCCGCGACCAGAAGTTCGTCCAACCTGATCGGCATCGCCGCCGCACCTCCGGGCAGATACAGGTAGAGGATGCCAAAATAAATACCGGCGCCGATAGCCCCGATCGCCGCGCCGTAGAGTGGGAGGAAAATGACCCGCGGCCCGCGCCATACACGCAACCCTAAACCCATGGCTCCTCCGCAAGACTTCGCGCGACCGACTTAGATACCATGGTGCGAACGAGATAACATGGGCCAATGACCACGTGTGCACAGAGTGCAAACGACAAGGAGTAAGACTATGATGACCGCGTCTCTTCCATTCCGCAACGCCTTCGGCTTAGTCCGCAACGCCTTCGCGCCGGCGATCCTGCTCGCCGCCAGCTTGACCATTCTGCCCGCCATCGCTCAAGAGCTCCGCAACCCGGAGCAGATGGGACCCTATCCCGTAGGCGTCACCAGCATGCAATTCGACGATGCATCGCGCCCCGATCCTGACCTCGGCCCGCGCCCTCTGCGCACCGAGATTTGGTATCCCGCGATCGACGCCGCGCGCGGCATGCCGAAAAATCTCTACTCCGAATTCATTCTGCGCGCCTCCGTGCCTGGAGCGCTGGACGCCGCGAACGAAAGTCTGAACAGCTACAAAAAGGGCCTCACCGTCGCCGAGCTCGAAAAGACTTACAAGAATGTCGCCGTACGCGACGTGCAGGTTCGCGACGGCAAGTGGCCGCTGATCGTGTTCTCGCACGGCAGCGGCGGCACGCGCGTCGGCTACGTCTTCTTCACCGAATTCATGGCCTCGCACGGATTCATCGTGATGGCGGCCGATCACATCGGGAACAGCCGCTACACCGTCGTGAACGGCAAAGTGGTAGCAGCAGGGGGCCCCCGCGGGCAGGCCTCCTCGGCCGACCGTCCCAAAGACGTGAGCTTCCTGATCGATGTGGCAACGCGCATGAACAGCGGCAGCGACGGCCGGTTCGCGGGCCGCATCGACCTGGATAAAATCGGCGCCGCGGGCATGTCGTTCGGCGGTTCCACCACGCAGAATGTGGTCGAACGCGAGAAGCGCGTGAAGGCCGGCGTGATGATGGCGCCCGGCGGCCCCACCGGCGACCGCACCAATTTCTCGACTCCGATTTTCATGATGATCGGCACCGAGGACAATACCATTCACGCGGTCGGCAACACTCGCAATCGCGCCTATTACGAGGCATCCAAAGGACCGCACTACCTGTGCGAAATCAAGGACGCGGGCCATTACACGTTCACCAGCGTGGATCAATATAATTCCGAATACGGCAACGGAATCGGCCACGGCAAGCGCGTCAACACCGCGCCGGATCAGGACGTGACGTACCTGCCGCCCGACGAATCGCACAAGATCATCAACGCCTATGCGCTGGCGTTCTTCGGAGTCTACGTGAGGGATCAGCCCGGCTATCAGACGTTCCTCAAACAGAATCACTACGGCGACAAGATCATTTACAAATCCGGCGAATAGTAGTCTTACGAGCCGCGACCAAAGGGAGCGGTTACACAAATGACGAGCCGCGACCAAAGGGAGCGGTTACACAAATGACGAGCCGCGACCAAAGGGAGCGGTTACACAAATGACGAGCCGCGACCAAAGGGAGCGGTTACAAAATTCTTAACCGCTCCCTTTGGTCGCGGCTCGTTTTGCGGGCCTCACTCAAACCGCAGCGCGTCGGTCGGATTCATGCGAGCCGCCTTATTCGCCGGCAGGATTCCGAACAGCAGCCCCACCAGTAGCGACACCGTGAACGCGACCAGAATCGACACCGGTGAGATCGGAATCTGCACGTCGTCCGTGAAGAATTGGACGCTCAACGGAATCGCGACTCCGATCAGGATTCCCACCACCCCTCCGCCAATGCTGATCAGCACCGCCTCGGCCAGAAACTGCTCCAGAACATCTCGCCGCGCCGCGCCCACCGCCATTCTCAAGCCGATTTCGCGCGTCCGCTCCGTCACCGTGACCAGCATGATGTTCATGATCCCGATCCCGGAGATGATCAGCGCGATGGCCGAGACCATCACCAGCACCGCCGTCAACACCGCCGCGACACTCTTCGCCGTCGCCAGAATCTCCGTCAGATTCGAAACCGTGTAGCGCGCGCCCTTGCGATGGCGTCCTTCCAGAATCGAGCGCACTTCGCTGGTAAGCGGCTCCACATCCGAGGCGGTGCGCGCCTGCACATACATCGGATCGACGCGTTCGATCTGCGAGAAAAATTTCAGCACCGTCAGCGGGATCAGCACGTTTTCGCCGGTCAGTTCTGAAAGCCCCAGGCTGGTCTGCCTCTCGCGAAACGTCCCAATCACCGTGAACGGCAGCCCGTGCAGCTTCACGGTCTTCCCCAGCGCCGCGGCCTGGCTCCCGAACAATCTCCGCGCCAGCTTTTGCATCAGGACCGCCACGTGGCGGCGGTCCCGCACTTCGTCACCGTCGAAGAACCGCCCCACCAATACTTCGATGTTTCGCACCGGCGGATAATATTGATCCGTGCCGGTGATGGTCACGTCTTCTTCTTTGCCTTCGATGCGCATGCGGTCGAAGCTGTTCATCACGCTGGTCACCGCGACAATGCGCGAGCCCAGTTTGTCGCGCACCGCGTCCACATCCGCCAGCTTCACAAAATCGGCGTTGGCCGTGACGGCCCCGTTGCTGCCCGCTTCATACGACGCGTAGATAATGTTCGACCCGATGCGCTGGATCTGGTCCAGAATGTAGTCGCGGCTGGTGAGCGAAATGGTGACCACCAGGATCACGCTCGCGTTGCCGATCACCAGTCCGAGCGCCGTCAGGAACGCGCGGAACTTGTTGGCTCGAAGCGCTTCGACGCTGCTGCGAAGGGCTTCAATGTGAAACATGCAACCAATTTCTTCGAGGCGCGACCGTAAGGGAGCGCGTGCCTCGAAACATCCGATTCAGAGGCGCGACCGTGAGGGAGTGCGTGCGTCCCATTCGTGTTGATTCGTGTGAATTCGCGGCTAACACTCTTTTCAGCAGCTTACCAGAGTGGACCCATCACCCGATCTTCTTAAGCAGCGCCTCAGCCTGCTCCCGCGGCGGATCCTCGGCGGTCAGAGGCGACCGCAGGTAGCGCTCCAGCATTTCCCTCGCCTGCCGCAGATTCCGCTGCTCCTGCACGTAGGTGCTGGCGCGCTCGAACAAGATCCGAGGATCGCCCGGCGCCATCCGCGCCGCCCGCTCGAACATGGCTTCGCTTTCCTCGATCCGGCCGCGCTTGGCCAGGCATTTCGCCAGCGCCATCCAGCGGCCCGCCTGGCGGGGTGCGGCCTCTGCCGCGCGGCGAAGCTGGTCCTCGGCCGCGTCGTACTGTTTGCGGTGTTCCGCGATCACTGCTTGCGCGTAGTGCCCTTCGGCCGGGTCCACGCGCGCGATCACCTTCACCAGTGCCTCGGCTTTTTCGGTGCCGCCGCCCATGAATCCCGGGGCGCCCAGATAGAAATCCAGCAGGTCGCCGGTGGCTTCCTTATTAGAAGGATCGATCGCGACCGATTTCTCGAACATCTGCCGCGCCTTCGACGCATACACCGGCGCCGTGAACGGATTCGACGTCTCCGCGCGCCGCCCGTAAGCCCGGCCCAGCCAGTTCAGGCTCTGCGCGTCTTGGGGCTCCATCGCGGCGGCCTTTTCCAGCCACTCGGTGGCCTTCTTATACTCCGCCAGCATGAAGTAATTCTGGCCGATCAACTGGAGCGTCGCGGCGTCTTTGGACCCTCCGGAGGGCGGCCCGGAAGGATATCCGGAGGAATTTCTCGAAGAAGGCGCCACGGGCAATCCAGCCCCGCCCGTCAGGGCGGGGGATCCCAGCAGCACCGCCAGCGACTCCCGATAAGCAGTCCGGTGATACAGTTCGCGCGCTCGCGCGTACTCCGGCGTCGCAGCGCGCAGAAGGCCCGTGGATAGTGATGTGACTAGGGGCGCGACCAACGGCAACAGTATGCCAATGGCGGCCCGTGAAATAGCTTTGCCCCTGACCCCCATCCCGATTCCCATCATAATCTTATAACGATAAGACGCGATCCACTGGATGCCGGATGCGATTTTTTCAGCGCGCGGGTGGACATTCCGCGCCCCAAAATAGAAACAACCTGCTGCACGGGGTAAACTGCGATTCCCGTGCAGCAGGTTGATATATACGTTGGCGCAACGCAGTGCGTTGCCCTTGGGAAGATCTTAACGCTTCGCGAGCCTGCGGCGGGCAACGCCGAGACCCACCAAACCGAGACCCATCAGCGCGAAGGTGGCGGGCTCGGGAGTGGACGCCGAGATCAAATTAATGTCTTCGGTGGTAATGCCCATGATCATACCGCTCGGCGTGGCGCTCTGATTCACCACCGCGACCTCGAGCGTGTTCAACCCAACTAGGAAGTCACTGGGGGTGTTGATCGTGAACGACGTCAATGACAGGAAGGTGCCCGTCCCTGATAGCGTGCCAATGACGTTTCCGTTCAATGTGAGTACGCTTCCGTTGTCGGACGCCCACGAACCTGTTATGAGCGCCGTGGTCAAATCCTCGCCCGCGGTGATCGTGAAGGTCTCCGTATAGTCGAACGGTCCTACCCCATTGGAACCAGCAGTCTCATTCGGGCTGGGGGCAATCCACTTTGCGCTCGTGCTATTGGCGACCCAGGTCGAGAACGGATCGGTGATATTAGCAATGCCGGTGCCGCCGGTCAGCGTCCAATTGGCATCGATGGTAGACCCATCCGCCCCCTGCGTAGTGCACAAAGTTGAGCTGGTACTGGTGTCCGTAAACCCGGTGCCGCAGATGCCCAGGTAGACAGTCGCGGTAGCTGAAGCCAGCCCACTCGCCATCGTCAATAGGCAACCCAAAGTCAGAATTCTCGTCATCATTCCCAAAATTCCTCCCGATCTAAACGTTATTCATTCTTCAAAAACAAAATCGTAGCTAAACACCCCCCGAGGCGGATGTAGCCGTCAAGGGAGCGGTTGAATCTTTTATGCGACTGGATCGCATACGGCTGGCGCGGAAGCGAAGCAGACCGACGGCGGCGAGCGCCGTTCCCATCAGAATGAACGTCGAGGGCTCCGGATTCAGCTCATCCGAAAAGGCCAGGTAGCCGCTCTCATTGGTAGTACAGCCACTGCATATGAGGGTGGCCGTATCAATCACTTCCACGAAATTTGAGCCGGGCGAGATAATAATGGTAGTGGATAAAGAGGTGCTTGTCGATAGCGCGATGGCGCCGCTCGACTGGGAGGTTCCACACGCTTCGGCGAGCACCAGTGTCGATCCCGTGCAAACCTCAAGCTCATACGTTCCGCTCGCCCCCACGGACGCGTGAATGCCGATTCCGCTGACCGTCATGGTGACGGTGGAAATGGGGCTCCCTGAGTTGACCGAGACTGCGAAAGAAGTGGTGTCGACCAACGTCTCCGTTCCGTTCTCTTTAGTGTTGAGAGTAGTGTCGGCCGATCCGTCCGGCCCACGCGTGGAGAACAGCGCCTCATACTCCGTGGGGGCGGCTGCGAAATACGTGCCCGCCGCAGTGGGCAGGGGATTCTCGGGCGTCCCCGAACTGCCTGTGGTGCTTACCGCGAAGTTGCTGAACAAGAGGTCGGTCGTAGTGCATCCGCCCGCCGTCACCAGAGTGGACACGTTGTCGGTCCCCGCAGTGGCATCCGGCACCTTTGCGCTTGGGCTCGCGCCGCCGGTAAAGGCCGCGTTGGCTGTGCCCGTGGCGGTGGGACAAGCGCTAGGCAACGCGAAAGCCGTAATCGCCGTGAAGGCGAGACCAATGAACAGCTTCATCGCCAAACGACCACCGAAACAATTGCACACGCCAAGTATCATCGGTCTTTTCATAAGTTAAATTAAGCTCGCCAGAACGAGATCCCCTCCGACAACCTACCGATAGGAGTTTATAGTATCATCGGGCTAGTCCTACGTCAACATTATTCTGGCATAAGGACCTAGTCCGAACGCGCGCAAATGATTGAAAGTACTATGGAACCTATAGTACTTAGTACCGTCACGCCGAGCGTTTCCGTTCATGACAGGAAGCATGTCGCTCGTCCATCGATGAACAGCGGACCCGGCGGTCAAGATGTTGAACACTTGTTGCCCGCGGTCCGAACCGTGAGGCCGAGGATAAGCCTATGCTCAGACAGCACTCTTGCGCCGCGCGCGAAGGCGAAGCAGCCCGACTGCGGCAAGCGCGCTGCCGAGCAGGACGAACGTCGACGGCTCGGGGGTCTCTTCAAAGTCGTCACTGAAGCTGGTGATGAATGCGCGGTTGCCACCACTCGCGCCAGTACTGCCGTTAAGGGTGAAGCTGTTTTCGATGCCGATCTGGGTATATTGGGCTCCCAGGTTGAGAACGTAAAAATTCGTACCGTTAGTGACGGAAATGGTTTGAAGGGTGCCGCCCGTGCAGACGGCGCTGACGAACGTCCCTCCCGCACACAAGCTGATCGTACCGGTGATCCCGCCGGAACCGTCTTGGACACCGTTCATAGATAAGGCGAAGAATTGGACGCCCGGGCCTGAGGTGGTCGCCTCAGTGTAGTTCACTGTAATCGTGTTGGCTGTAGAGTTGTATTCCCAGTTGTTGACGGCGTCGTTTTTTCCCCCGTCCCCGTTGCCGCCGCTGCCGGACCCGTCCGCGCCACGAACCGTCGAAAAGAGTGCATCCACGGCTCCTGCGGTTATGTCTTGATTCGTCAGGGTCGAGACGTAGGTTCCGGCCGCAGTCGTCGTCCCGAGGGGGGTCTCGGTCTCGGTGAAATTCTGAAAATTGATGTCCGTGCCTTGGCAGCCGGTGACCGGCGAGGTGCTGAGCGTAGTGAAATCATCGCCGGACCCAGCGGCGGCGATGGGAGCTCCAGCGATTTGAGAACCGGTTACGTTGACAGAATTAGTCGTAGACGTCGTGCAAGCAGCGAGGCTCGCGAATGTGCAGGGAGCAGCCAGACTGGCCAGCGCGAGCAGCAGGATCAACCTCGGTCGGGCGGCCTCGCGAACGAATCGCTGCGTCGCGGACCTCTTCTCTCCGCGAAAGCTGTTTTTCATGCTGTTGTGTTCGCCAAATAGACCTGGCGATATCCTCCGAGCAAATTAGAAATCCATAGTATCATCGGGCTAGTCCTACGTCAACATTATTCTGGAGTAAGAACTAGCCCGATCTGCGCGCCAAACGATTGAAAGTACTGGCGCAACTAAACAGTACTATTTCCCTCCATCCAGCGCGTTTTCCGCTCACGGCAGAAGGCATGTTGCTCGCCCATCGACGAACAGCGGGCATCCGGCGGTCAAGATGTCGAACACTTGTTGTCCCCGGTCCGAACAGGTGTGCGAGAGTTCATCGTGAATACCGCATAGAAAGCACAACACTTCCTGGCGAGCGAGCGCTGGAAGCACGCCGAGATGTTCCGTGGCTTCGCTGGCGGACGCACCCGCCATAATGGCGTCCAGAACTTGGACGCAGCTTGGATCATCCATACCCACTTGATCTTAGGTAATCGGAAGGAGCCAGCGGAATCATTAGTTTGTCCCTGCGCAAAGGAGCGCGCGACCGCGCCATATCCTGTGTTTTACCAATCCAGGCACAGAAAATATGACGAATTCCGCGCCTTCGGCTGCGGCGTCATGTCGTCCGCGGTCCAGCCGCAATTTGGACGCAGCCCACACCTTTCATCCAGCGGTTTGATCTATGGCTCCGCGCGCCCGATCCAGTCCAGTTCCAGATCCGGAATCGATCTAAGCTCCGGATCTCCCGTTACCAGAGGGCACTGATATTTGTGCGCGAGCGCCGCGGCGAATGCATCCGCGTACGCAATCGGATAACGCCCCTTCAACACAGCCGCATCCCAGATCTCCTGCGCGGTCGGCACTTCGATTTTGACCGGTAACGCTCGCGACCACTCGCGCCAGGACTCTGCGAGTTCCTCCCGGTGATGCTTGCAAAGGAAATAGTACACCTCGCCGACATTAATGGCGCTCATCACCAAATGAGTAGCGCCTGACTCGGATTCCGCCAGAAGCTTTGCGACTAAATCGGTTGCGGGCTGTCTGCCGCTGATCCACTCCAGGACCGCCCAGGAATCAAGGACGCGAGTCTTCACGCTCGCGCTCCTCTCTCTTGAAGGTTTCGAATGCCTTCATCATCGGGTCGCCAGCAGCGCCCTGAAGCTGTCTCCAGGCCGCACCCCTGGAGAGAACAATTTCCTGCCCACGGACCTCCAGCGTCAACCTGGAACCCTCAGTGAGGTTGAGATCTTCCCGAACCTGCTTCGGTATCGCGATTTGCCCTTTCGAGGAAACTGTAACTTTCTCCATAAATGTATCTTACCATGTGTAAGTCGCCGCGTCATCCCGAGCGCAGCGAGGGATCTGCTTTTCGGCATCGAGGTCAATTTTCCGACCCGGCTCACTACCAGCCCAAGTAACTTCTTCCATCCCATGCTTCGCCTGTTGTATCATAAGCTTGACCGCCGAATTCTACCTATGGAGGCCGTTCCATGTCCGCCACGCTGCGTAAACTCCTGATCGGAGTCCCTGTAACTCTCCTGTTTTCCGCTGCTTGCTTCGCTCAGATGACCATCGTCGAGGGCGATGTCAAGGGCGACGATGGCAAGCCGCTCAAAGACGCGGTCATCAAGATCGACCGCAAGGACATGAAGGGCGCGTACAACACCAAGAGCGACAAGAAGGGCCATTACATCTACACCGGGATTCCCCAAGGCAGCTATAGCGTGACGCTGGAAGTTGCCGGGAAAACGGTCTATACCATCGACATTTCCAAGACCAACACGGCCGAATCCAACGTGGTCAACTTCGACATGAAGGAAATCGCGGCGAAGGCGAAGACCGCGCCTGCCGGCGGTGGCACGCTCACCAAAGAGCAGGAACGCAGCATGACGCCCGAGCAGAAAGCAGCCTACGAAAAGAACCTCAAAGGTAAGGAGGCGGAGATTGCCAAACACAAGGAGTTGAACGAAGCCTTCGGCGCCGGCAAGGACGCGCAGGACGCCAAGAACTGGGACCTGGCTATCTCGAGCTTCGAAAAAGCTTCCGCCATCGACGCAACGCAGCACGTGGTATGGGGACGCCTGGCCGATTCCTACGCCGCGCTTGCCAAGACCAAGGCCGGTCCGGAACGCGATGAGTTGCTCGCCAAAGCGGATGCCGCTTACCTCAAAGCCATCGAGTTAAAGGCCGACGCCCCCGAGTACCACATCAACTACGCCATCGCGCTCGCGAACGAGAAAAAGATCCCCGAAGCGACGGTGGAATTAAACAAGGCGATTGCGCTCGATCCCACTCAGGCCGGCAAGTGCTACTACAATCTGGGAGCGGTGCTGACCAATACCGGCCAGACCGACGCGGCGCTGGAGGCGTTCAAGAAAGCCATCGACGCCGATCCGAACTATGCCGACGCCTACTATCAGTACGGCATCGCGCTGATGAGCAAAGTCACGTTCGGCGCGGATGGCAAGATGGTCGCGGCCCCGGGAACTTCGGAAGCGTTCAACAAATACCTTCAGTTGGCGCCGGACGGCCCCAATGCTCAGGCCGCAAAGGATATGATTACTTCGCTGGGCGCGGTCATCGATACGGGCTTCTCGAAAAAGCAAACGCCCAAGAAGAAACCCTAGCTCTTCCGAGCCGCGACCAAGCTGCGCTTGCGCCGAGGGAGCGGTTATAAAAAAAAGGAGCAGTCGACACGCGCGGGGGGTGTTGAGGCACGACCGTACGGGAGTGCGTTCGCTCTTCGGACCCGCGACAAAATGTGGGTCCGCCAATCCTGGCGGCAAGGCGGCTTTCAAGCCGGCTTCGTTTCTTGAGACGCGACCGCCCAGGGAGCGCGTCCGCACGACATCCACCGCTTTCCTCGAGCCCCGGCGTATTCTAGTATCACAGCCCGTCAAATGCTATTTCGCGGAATCGCCGAACTTCTCTTCGCCGTCATCATCATCACCATCCTTCGATCGGTCATCGGAGTATTGATGAAGATGTTCGGCAACATCTTCGGCCCTCAAGGCGGCTCTTCGGCCGCGAACCCTCGACAAACCCCGCCGCGCCCCGCGGTCCCCTCCGGCGGGGAACTGAAGAAAGATCCGGTCTGCGGGACTTTCATCGCAGCCGACACCGCCGTTCAAAAACGCGTCGGCGGCGAGCTGTACTACTTCTGTTCCGCCGATTGCCGCGACAAATTCCAGCCCCGGGCGTAAGCCCGGGGCTAATTTCCGGGACCGCGTTCAACCAGAGCTTCTTAGGCTCCCCACGGATTGACGAGCGGAACCTCGATACCGCCAAAATCTTTCACGTTACGCGTCACAATGGTCAACCCGTGCTCAATCGCGGTGGCGGCAATCAAGCCGTCTGCCGTTGCTACGGTCATACCTTTTCGTTTGGCTTGAACAGTGATCTGGCCCCAGCGGTCCGTGATGGCCTTGGTGACTGGCAACAGATTGGCTTGGAACCAATCCGGAACGCCTTGATCGAGCCATTGTTCCAAGGCGGCGCGCCGCTTGCCTTCCGCCAGGTCTTCGATCCCGATACGAATTTCACCAAAAGTGATGACACTTGCGAAAAGGGATTCAGGGTCGGCGGCTTCGAACCAGTGCTTGACCTGCAAGCTGGGCTCTGGTTTTACAAACTCCGAAATCACGTTGGTATCGATCAGAAAACCGCCCATTGATCTACTCAGAAGTGATCCACCCACAGGTGATCCACTCACAGATCAACGGAGCGCGGATAATCTTTTTGCCGCTTGAGCGTCAACCCTGATCCGGGCAGCGGAGAGTCCATAAGGAACTGCGCGAAATTCTTGCGGGGCGCGCGCCGAGACGCTGGCGCAGTCGTCGATTTTTCACGCAAGGCGTACAGCGCCTGCGCGATCACTTCGTCTACCGAGTGAAAGCGTCCGCGCTGGATTTCTTCCTGTACCAGTCGCTCAGCTTCCGGTTTGAGTTCCACCGTCACACCTCCAAGTTAGCCTCATCCGGAGCACCGTGCAAGTTCCCTGGTTCTTCCGCTCGCGCGTTAAGGGACCGCGGCTCGCATTACTCTAGAAGCATGAAACTCTCCGAACTTGCCGCCGCACTCGCGTGCGAGCTGCACGGCGACGGCTCCCTCACCATCACCGGTGTCGCGGGCATGGAGCACGCCGGCCCCTCCGAGCTGACGTTCCTCGCCAATCCGAAGTACGCGCATAAAGTGAAGCACACGCGCGCGGCCGCCGTGCTGGTCTCTAAAATCATTCGCGGGCTCGACGCCGCTCAGCTTCTCTCCGCCAATCCTTATCTCGATTTCGCGAGAGCGCTCGCCCTGTTCTATCAGCCTCCCAAGCCCCCGCCCGGCGTGCACCCGCTCGCGAGCGTGGCGGCATCCGCGCGCATCCCAGATGACGCGTCCATCGGACCCTTCGTCGTGGTCGAAGAAGATGTGACCATCGGCCGCAACGCCGTGCTGCGCGCGCATGTCGTGATCTATGAAGGCGCGCGCATCGGCGACGATTTCTATGCGCACGCCCATGCAGTGGTGCGCGAATTCTGCCAAATCGGTAACCGTGTCACACTCCAAAACGGCGCCGTGATCGGAGGCGACGGCTTCGGATTCGCCAAGCGTGCCGACGGCACGCATTTCAAAATCGTACAGAGCGGAGTGACGGTGGTCGAAGACGACGTCGAGATCCAGACCTTGACGTCGGTGGATCGCGCCACGGTCGGCGAAACCCGCGTCAAACGCGGCGCGAAAATCGATAGCCTGGTCCAGGTCGGCCACACCTGCACCGTGGGCGAGGACAACATCATCTGCGCGCAAACCGGGATCGCCGGGTCCAGCATCCTGGAGAAGAATGTGCTCTTGGCCGGGCAGGTCGGCGTGTCCGGGCACTTGACCATTCACTCGAACGCGGTGATCTACGCGCAGTCGGGCATCGGCGGCGACGTCGACGCCGGCTCGGTGATGAGCGGATCGCCCGCGTTTGAGGCTCGGGAGTGGCTGCGCGCCGTAACCGCGTTTCCGAAACTGCCGGAGCTTCTGAGGACAATGCGACAATTGGAGAAACGGCTGGCTGCGGTGGAGCAGGGCCGGTCCGCCGAATCATGAACCCCAAATCGCCCTCGCCACTCTCCAGCCCCACCCGTGAGGGTGAGGGAACATTGCCTTCCACTTCCAGCCCCACCCGTGAGGGTGGGGGAACATTGCCTTCCACTTCCAGCCCCACCCGTGAGGGTGGGGGACTATCGCCCTCGCCTTCCACTTCCAGCCCCACCCGTGAGGATGGGGGTTCGCCTGCGGCCCACGATGCAACATCCGCGGCCGGCGACCAGAGCCACTCGGGTCATCCCCTGCTCGCCTATCGGAATGAAGAATTCCTGGATTCACCCGAAGCCCGTTCCCTGCGCATCGTAAGCGAATACCTGTACCCGCTTTCGCATTTCCGCAAGGAGAAGGTCCAGGACACCATCGTTTTCTTTGGCTCGGCGCGGACCCACGAGATGGGGCCGAACGGCCGCTATTACGACGACGCCCGCGAGCTGGCGCGCAGGATCACGGAGTGGTCGGATCACCTGCCGCACCACAGCCGGCGTTTTGTGGTGTGCAGCGGCGGCGGGCCGGGCATCATGGAGGCGGCCAATCGCGGCGCGCAGGACGCCGGCGGCAAGACGATCGGGTTAAATATCGGCCTGCCTTTCGAGCAGCGCCCCAATCCGTTCATCACACCGGAATTGTGTTTCGAGTTCCACTACTTCTTCATGCGCAAATTCTGGTTCGCGTACCTGGCGAAAGGGTTGGTTGTGTTTCCCGGCGGTTTCGGGACGCTCGATGAGCTGACCGAGATCCTGACGCTGATGCAGACCCAGAAATTATTGAAGAGAATGCCCATCATTTTGTACGGAACGGCGTTTTGGAAAGAGATTATAAATTTCGACGCGCTGGTAAAGCACGGAATGATCGCCGAAAGCGACCTGAATTTATTCTCTTTTGCCGATGACGTCGACACCGCCTTCAAGAAGCTGGTGGATGGTCTGACCAAGTTCTGGCTGGAGCCCGGCCCGGACGTGCCCGCCATCGCCAAGACGCAGGTGTAGCCGCTAGGGCAGTTTTTTTTCCATGTGGGGCAGGCAATCATGCCTTGCAGCCGGCTTTCAAGCCGGCTTCGCTTCCAGCGCAACGCCGCCCCGCTCTGGAGCAATGGCTTGAACGCGATCTGCGGGATTGGTTTCAATCTCGTCTCTTGCCGGTCACCAAGGCCATCGCCGATCGCTGGGGCATTCTTGCGGGACAATCCAAACCGAAGGGCAAAGCCCTCACGATGGCCGATGGCATTATCCTTGCTACCGCGGTTGAATACGATCTGACCATCGTGACGCGCAACGTAAAGGATTTTTCCGGGTACGGCGCGACCCTTTTCAATCCTTGGGAAGCGTGACCGCCCGGCCATTATTTTCCCTGTTCAATCGTGATAGCGCGCCGCGCTGGCGTCTCTCGCTAGAACTCTTGCCCAGGCACGCACGCGGAACGTGCGCGCCGCATGCGTCCCGCGTCCGCCCACATAGGTTCACAAAAACTGTGAAACTGGTCTAACGATGCGCGCCCGCCTCCAATCCGTCTACCCATGGTTGGGACCGGTGGGTGTCGCCTTCCTGATTCTGCTGGCGGGCTATATCGCCCTGCGGCAATTCGCTCCCCAGCGCGCGCCTCTTGCCGCCGTCTTCCTGGTGGGCGCCATCTTCACGGGGATCTGGCTGGCGGTGCGCGTTCTGTGGCGTCTGGCGCGCTACGCGACGTGGGGATTGCGCAATCGCCTGCTGGTCACCTACCTGTTCATCGCAGTGGTGCCGATTCTGCTGATCGCCGGCCTCGCCATCATTGCGGGAAACCTGCTCACGTCGCAACTCGCCACGTATCTCGAAACCAGCGAGCTCGACCGCCGCGTCGACGTGCTCCAGTCCGCCGCCGACAGCATTGCCCAAACCGCTCCCGCGGCGCGTCCGGCCTTGATCGAGCGAATGATCGAGCTGTTCTACCGCCAGCGCTATCCCGGAATCGAGGTGCTGGTCCGCGATTTCCAACCCCGCCCGTCAGGGGGGGGATCCGCCTCGCGCAACCTGATCCGCTATCCCGGGGACGTCGTATGGCCGGAGCCGATCGACGGGTGGAATCCAATCCACGGAGTGCTGCAACGTTCCGGCCGATTCTATATGTGGTGTTACAACAAAACTCCTTCCGGCGACATTACCATCACCGCGCCGCTAACGGGTGAAGTTCTGGCGGGACTGGTTCCGGATCTGGGGAGCGTCGGATTCTTCGAATCGCAGACCAACCGCGCGCAATCGAACGGGACCACGGCGAGGCGCTTGCCCGAAGCTGTGAACCGTTTCGATCGCGAAATCCAGGGACTTGCGTTCATTCCGACCTCGGATTGGGACAAACCGGGGCGGCTGACGCGCGGAACCCTCTCGATCCAATCGCGAATCTCGGCCGTGTGGAGCGCCGTGTTCAATCACAAGGCGGACACAGTGCAGGATGTAGTTCAAGGTTTGCTCATCGCCGGAGTCATCGTCTTCTTTATCGTGGAGGTTATTTCACTGATCATCGGAACCACCATGACCCGCACCATCACCGGCGCAGTCCACCGGCTGTACGATGGCACGCAGCGGGTCATTGAAGGCGATTTTTCGCACCGCATCCAGGTCACCGGGACGGATCAGCTCGCCGAGCTCAGCGTGTCCTTCAATACCATGACCGAAAATCTGGAGAAGCTGCTGGTCGTGGCGAAAGAAAAGGAGCGGCTCCAGTCCGAAATCGAAATCGCGCGTGAAGTGCAGAGCCAGCTCTATCCTCGCGTGGTGCCGCGGACCCGCCGGTTGAACGTCACCGCCATCTGCCACCCCGCGCGCATCGTTTCCGGCGACTATTACGATTACGAATTGATTCGCGATTCGCAAATCGCGCTGGCCATCGGCGACGTGGCGGGCAAGGGAATTTCAGCGGCGCTGTTGATGGCCACTTTGCAAAGCTCCCTGCGGACGCAGTTGCAAGCCTGGCTCGAAGTCGCCGCCGCTGCCACAAGCGGAACAGCGAGCGGCGCTGGAACCGGGACACTGATTCCCACCGTTTCGACCTCGCAACTGGTCAGCCGCCTGAATAACCAGTTGCATTCCTACACGTCTCCGGAAAAATACGCGACGTTCCTGCTGGGCGTGTACGATGAGCCCAGTGGATCGTTCACCTATACCAATGCCGGCCACTTGCCGCCGGTGCTGGTGCGCGATGGCGCCGGTTCGCGCCTGGATGTGAACGGCACGGTGGTCGGCGCGTTTCCGTTTTCGGTGTATGGCGAGAGCCGCGTGGACTTGCGCAGCGGCGATCTGCTGGTGTGTTTCACCGACGGCGTGACCGAGCCCGAGAACGAATATGGCGAGATGTTCGGCGAAGACCGGCTGGTGGACCTGATCGTGCGCAACGCGCATCGCAGCGAAACGGAAATTATCGACATCGTGCTCGAGAGCGTGCACCAATGGACCGCTTCGGAAGAGTTGCAAGACGACATGACCATGCTGCTCGCGCGTCGGCTCTGAACGCTTTACCGAACCGCGACCGTCAGGGAGCGGGTTTCCAGAAACCGCTCACTTTACCGAACCGCGACCGTCAGGGAGCGCGTTTCCAAAAAACGCTCACTTTACCGAACCGCGACCGTCAGGGAGCGCGTTTCCAGAAACCGCTCACTTTACCGAACCGCGACCGTCAGGGAGCGCGTTTCCAAAAAACGCTCACTTTACCGAACCGCGACCGTCAGTGAGCGTGTTTCCAGAAACCGCTCACGGATTAAGTTGCTAAAAACACGGGAGTTAGCCAGGGATTTTGAGCTGAACTACACGGTTGACGAAAACACCGCGATTTGTCCATGATTTCACCGTGATTTCACCGTGATTTGTCCGTGCCGCCCCGGCGCGCGCCGCTATTCCAGCTGCTTGTGGAACCGCGAAATGCTGAGCCCCAGAATGGTGACGCCGAAGATCGCGAGCGCGGCCATCTGCGGCCACAGCGCCTGAAATCCCGCGCCTTGCAGGAACACGCCGCGCACGATTTCCATGAAGAATCGTACCGGATTCAGATACGTCAGCCACTGCGCCACCTGCGGCATGTTGCGGATAGGAAAGGTGAAACCGCTGAGCATGAAGAACGGCTGAAAGAAAATACCGGTGGCCATCATGGCCTGTTGCTGGGTGCGCGCGACGGTCGAAATGAACAGGCCCGCGCCCAGCGTGGTCAGCAGAAACAGCAGCGTCGAAAGCAGCAGCAGCCCGAAACTGCCTCGAAACGGAATGTGAAACAACAAAAGCGACGCGCCCAGCACCAAAAGCATGTCCCAGAATCCGACGAGGACGAAGGGCAGAGTTTTGCCGAGGATCAATTCGACCGGGCGGATGGGCGTGACCATCAACTGCTCCATGGTGCCGATTTCTTTTTCGCGCACGATGGCCATCGCAGTGAGCGAGAGCGTGACGATGGTGATGATGTTGACGATGACGCCGGGGATAAAATAATTCCGGCTGCGAAGATCGGGATTGAACCAGACACGCGAGCGCGAGACGATGTCCGGCATGGGCTGTTGCATGGATGCCTGCGGTTGCTGGGAGTCTTGCGAGGAGCCGCCGCCCTGGTTCGACGCTAATGCTGAGTCATTCCCCGCGGACGTCGACCGATCACCGGTGGAGCTTGATCCAATCGCCGGGGCAGTTAATCCAATCATCGCCGCGCGCTGCTGGCGCCCGACCACTTCCGACGAATACCGCCCGATGGTTTGCGCCGCGTAGCCCGAGACCAGCGAGGCCGTGTTGGAATTGGTGCCGTCGAGCAGCACCTGCACGCTGGTGGTGCGCCCGCGTTCGATATCCCGCGCGAAGCCCGGCAGCACCCGCACCACGCCGTCCACCAGTCCGCGGTCCATCAGCCGCTGCATGGCGGCGTCGCTCGACGGCGCGGCCACGATCTGAAAGCGGCCGGAGCCTTCGAATTCGGAAAGAAGCTGGCGGCTTTCGGGCGTGCGGTCCTGATCCATCCAGGCGATTTTGGCGTTGTCCACATCCAGGTTCACGGCGTAGCCGAAAATCAGGAGCTGAATCAGCGGAGGCAGAAATAACATGCCGCGCATGCGCGGATCGCGCAGGACCTGGATGAACTCTTTGCGAATGATGCGTGCCAGACGTTGTCTCATGGTGTTTCCTTCATGGTTCAAACGATCGCGGAGTTCGAGTTCTCAAATAGCCCCAAGCTGACGCATGGGGCTGGAAGAATAAGGCGTGCCAGACGTTGTCTCATGAGGGGTCCTTAGTGGTTCAACCGATGGTGGAATCCGTCATTTTGAAATAGCCCCAAGCTGACGCATGGGGCTGGAAGAATGATGCGTGCCAGACGTTCCCATAGTTCACCTCGTCCGAGAAGTAGATGGATATACGGGCGCGACGGGCCGCCTAAAAGGCGGCTGCAGCCAGAATTGGCTGCCCCACAAGATTGGCGCTGTACGTTTCGGTTGCTCATTTACGCGACCTTCTGCCTTAATTTTCGGGTTGCGAAATAGAACACGATGACCGCGTAGGCCACCAGCAACAGGAAGTCGAACCACAATATCCGCAGTCCGATGCCTTTCAGAAATATTCCGCGGGCGATGTTCATGAAGTAGCGGGCGGGCACGAACAACGCCACGGCTTGAATGATGCGCGGCATATTGCCGATGGAGTAAATGAATCCGGAGAGCAGAAACGCCGGCAGAAACGAAGTGAGCGTCCCCATCTGATACGCCGTGAGCTGCGTGCGATTCATGGCCGAGATCATGATGCCCATGCCCAAGGCGCCGAACAGGAATATGCAGCTTGAAACCAGCAGCAGCGCCAGGCTGCCTTTCAGCGGTACGTTGAAGCCATACATTCCGACGACCAGGCACATGAGCATGTCGACGATGCCGATCAAAAAGTAGGCCATGAGCTTTCCGAATGCGAGTTCGGTGGGGCGAACCGGCGTCGACAGAAGCTGCTCCATGGTGCCGTTCTCCCATTCGCGCGCGATGGTGAGCGAGCCGAGGTTGGCCGCGATCACCATCAGAATGACGGCGATCAATCCGGGCACGATGAAGTTGCCGGACAGCAGA
>Ga0182024_10003813_pt1 | contig 35332 bp, 26 predicted proteins | sample P32metaG_FD_120480 | JGI IMG/M metagenome (GOLD analysis project Ga0182024, IMG submission 120480) | Permafrost microbial communities from Stordalen Mire, Sweden - P3-2 metaG (Illumina Assembly) | ecosystem: Environmental > Terrestrial > Soil > Wetlands > Permafrost | place: Sweden: Stordalen...
AACCCTTTGGAGATTCCTCGATGTTGCCGACCTATTACGTCTCCAAGATGGCCCGCAAGCATGTAACAGTGGCTTTATCGGGCGACGGCGGGGACGAGATATTCGCCGGATACGAACGCTATGCGATCAATCTTCGACGGAAGATCTTCGAGCGAATCCCGCTCTGGGCAAGGGGTTTGTTCCGGGAGCAAGTCTTTCCGCACTTGCCGCAAAATATGCGCGGCCGAAGATTTTCCTACAACATCACGCTGCCCTGGCGGGAACGATACGTAGACAGCATTTCGTTCATTCCGTCGTTTGAAAGAGATCAACGGCTCTTGTCCGATGAGTTCCGCGAGATGCTTGCGACCAGCGTGAATCCGGAGAACGTGATGTACCGGTATTTCGAGGATGCCCCGACAAAGGACCCTGTCAGTCAAATGTTGTATCTCGATACCAAGACCTACATGGTGGGAGACATTTTGACCAAGGTCGATCGAATGAGCATGGCGACCTCTCTCGAGGTACGCGTACCTCTTCTCGATCACCTGTTTGTGGAATGGGTTACAGGCCTGCCGATCGAATGGAAACTGCGTGGCAGACAACAGAAATATATTCTCCGCAAGCTCGCCGTACGGGTCGGCGTCCCGCAGGAGGCCCTGGACCGGCCCAAGCAAGGCTTCGCGTTGCCGCTGGTGCACTGGATTCGTAATGAATTGAGGGAGTTGATTCTGTCGGTTCTGCTGGAGCCTCGAACTCTTCAACGGGGCTACTTCAATCCCAGCGCTGTAAAGCGATTGCTCGATGAACATTTTCGAGGTCGTCGCGATCATTCCGGCGAAATCTGGCGACTACTGATCTTCGAATTGTGGCATCGGAACTTTCTGGAAAAAATCCGGATGGCGGAATGGGGCTCCGAACCCTACCGCGTTACCAGCGTCGCCGGGAACCTCGGATGAATTCGGCCGAGGAGCACCAGACCACCGTCGCAGCGGCACGTAACGCCTCCGCGCAAGAGTTGAGTCCATCTTCTTCGTCCGGTTTCCCCGGGGCCATCTTTCTCATGATTAATAGCCTGGAAACGGGCGGCACGGAGCGTCAGTTTGTAGAAGTTGCACGCTCTTTGAAGAATAGCGGCAGTGCCGTGGATCTGGGTTGCATCCTGAAAAAAGGTTCTTTCCTCGATAGCGCGGGCCTTGAGGACTTCGGTGAGTTGCATCACTTTGGAGTGCGGCGGAGTCTCTATGGACTGCGTTCCATTCGCAGTCGCTGGCGGTTGATGCGACATCTGCAGAAGTCAGAGTTCGCAGTCGCGCATGCCTTCGACTTTTACGCGAATCTGATGCTCATTCCAGCCGCAAAACTGGCCCGAGTTCCGGTGGTGATCGGTAGTCACCGCCAACTCGGCGATCTCCTTACTCCTGCCAAGTTCAAGGCGCAGCTAGCGATGTTTCGTTGGTGCGACCGGGTGGTGTGCAACTCACAGGCGGCTGCGGACCGTCTGTTGCAAGCGGGTCTGCCGGCGCACAAGCTGGCCGTGATCGGCAATGGATTGCCGCCAGAAACGTTTGCAAAGACTGCGCCAGCTTTGGAACGTCGCGAGGGAATTCTTCGCGTGGGGATGATTGCCCGGATGAATGCGGTTTATAAGAACCAGGGCGGCTTTCTGCGGGCAGCGGCGCGCGTGGCAGAAAAGTTTCCAAGCGTCGAATTCCTGCTCATTGGCGACGGTCCGATGCGTCCGGAATTAGAACGCCAGGCAGCCGGCCTCGGCTTGCAAAGCCGCGTTCGATTTCTCGGAGATTGCCGCGATATAGCCGCGATTCTGGCTAGCCTCGATGTTTCAGTTGTGCCCTCGATTTCGGAGAGCCTATCCAATGTCATGCTGGAATCTATGGCCGCGGGAGTGCCGGTCGTGGCGACAGCGGTGGGTGGAAACGTTGAACTCGGTGGCGATGGGCGTGCGTTGCTGGTTTCCCCGAATGACGAAGCAGCTCTCGCTGAGGGATTGGAGCGCGTGCTGGCGGACGAGGAGCTGCGGCGAGAAATGTCTCACCGGGCGCGGCAATTCGCACTGGAGAATTTCAGCGTTGAGCGAATCCGTGAGCAATACTGCGAACTTTATTCCGATGTTCTCGCCGGGCACCACCAACGCAGCGGCGCGCGACGCAACTCTGCTCGTGTCCCCATCCCACCTTCCCGTCTTCGTGTGGCGTTTGTCGCCCCCAGTTTGCGCTACGTAGGCGGTCAGTCCGTTCAGGCGGATCTGCTCATGCGGAATTGGAAGGATGATCCGGACGTGGAGGCTAGTTTTGTCCCCGTCGATCCACCGTTTCCTTACGGACTCCGCTGGGTCGAGCGGGTGCCATTTTTACGTACGGTTGTTCGCGAACCGGTTTATGCGCTGTCCCTGTGGAACAAGTTGAAGGATACCGATGTTGCCCATATATTCTCGGCTTCTTACTCTTCTTTTCTGCTGGCGCCACTTCCGGCGTGGCTGATCACACGTCGACGAGGCAAGAGAACGCTGATCAACTATCACAGCGGAGAGTGCCGGGACCATCTGCAACACTCCTCCACCGCACGCCGAGTGCTGAAAGAAACCGACCAACTGGTGGTGCCTTCCGGATACCTCGTCAATGTTCTTGGGGAATTCAGCCTGTCAGCCCAAGCCATCCCCAACATCGTGGAGGTAGAGCAATTCACGTTTCGATCACGGCGGCCACTCCGCCCTCACCTGGTCTGCACGCGAGGCTTTCATCCTTACTACTGCGTTGATGTGGTGGTGCGGGCGTTTGCTGAAGTGCAGCGCACCTTCCCTGATGCGCAGCTCGATCTGGTGGGCGGTGGCCCGCTGGATAGAGATATTCGCAGTCTGGTGAGCAATATGAAGCTGACGGGGGTCAACTTCAAAGGCGTTGCCGCGCACCATGAGATTGGGCGCTTCTACGACCAGGCCGACATTTTCATCAACGCTTCCCGGATCGACAATATGCCGATCTCGGTTTTAGAGGCATTCGCTGCAGGAACGCCGGTGGTCAGTACAGAGCCGGAAGGGATGCATTACCTGGTCGAGCACGAACGTACGGGATTGCTTTCGCCGGTCGGAGACGCATCCGCGCTCGCGCTGAATGTGATCCGGGTTCTGCAGGATTCCGAGTTGGCGGAGCGGCTGGTTGCAAATGCCCGTCAGGAGTTGCAGCGCTATTGCTGGCCGGTCGTGCGGGAACAGTGGTTGAAAGTGTATCGAGCCTTAGCCTCTGGTGAAATGAAAGAGGGCGCGGATATTGGTTCCGGCGCGATAAGTTCCCCAAGGTTAATGCGCCGTAGCCGAAACCGGCTCATGTTCTTCCTTTTCCAAACACACTCTGTGCCACAACTCCAGGTTCAGCAAGCGCCAGATGCGGTCGTAATGGTCGCGATAACCCGATCGATGTTCCTCGAATAACCTCTCCACCGCGGAACGCTGGAACAACTCTCGCTCCGTGCTCCTTGGTTCGAGAAGCAGACTGCGGATCACGTCCAGCCGAGGCCCGCCCAGCCAGCGGCTCCAAGGCGTGGGGAAGCCCAATTTCTGACGGTACAGGATGGAGTGCGGCAGCAAGTCTTCGACAGCTTTTTTCAGAATGCGCTTTCCCGCGAATCCTCCGAGTTGCAGATTCTGCGGAATGTTCGTGGCAAATTCCACTAGAAGATGGTCGAGGAAGGGAACCCGGCTTTCGATTGAGGCGGCCATGCTCATGTTGTCCTGCTTCATCAGCAGTTCGACCAAGTAAGTCTTGATGTCGGTGTAAAGCAGACGATGCAGCATCTCACCCGATGAATGTTCCCAGTATTCGAGTACATGCTGATAGGCCGCTCCTGCCGCGCATTCCTTGAGAACCTCGTCGGTGAGTAGTCCGGCTTGATCGCCCTCGCTGAATGCGGAGAAGAAGTTATCAAAGTAGAAGGAAGCCCAGGAGTTGCCGTTGCGGGCCAGGAAGGTGTGGGACAATTTGCGACGGACGGAGGCGTTGATCCAGGTTGAATCGGCGATGGCACCGCGAATCGCTCCGCGGACCGCATCGGGGGTCATTCGCCGGTAGACGCGGTCCCACGCCGCATTCTTGAGAGTGAAGGCATATCGGGAGTAGCCGGCGAGCGTTTCGTCTGCCCCCTCGCCGGTCAGCACCACTTTCACCCGCTCCTGTGCGAGTTTCGCTACGAAATAGAGAGCAACACTGGAAGGCCAGACGATGGGCTCGTCCTCGTGCCAGATAAGATGCGGCAGGCTATCGAAGAAATCCTGCTCGCTGACGAGAACTTCGTGGTGAAGCGAATTCAGATGATTGGCAACAACGCGGGCATACGGCAGTTCGCTATATGCGTCTTCCGCGTAGCCCACCGAGAAAGTCTCGACCGGAGCACGACGGATCTTTGTCATCAACGCGGCCACCGCGCTGGAGTCGACGCCGCCGCTGAGAAAAACGCCGAGCGGCACATCACTCATCAAGTGGCTGCTCACCGCTTGCTCCAGCATTTCCCGGTACGTCTGGATGTAGTAACTCTCCGGGCGGGAGTGTTCGCTTTCGGTTACGGGAAGATCCCAGTAGCGCTCGATCCTGACTTTCCCGCTCGCGTCAACCTCCATCCAGTGACCCGGCATCAGCTTGCGAATCCCGCCATAGAAAGTTTGTTCGCCTGAGAGATATCCGAACGCCAGATATTCCGGAAGAATCGTGCGATCAAACTGCACACCGGTTCCGGGAAAAGCGAGAATCACTTTGATCTCCGAGCCAAAAACTATTTGCTGAGACGTCAGTTGGTAGTGAAGGGGCTTGATGCCCAGCCGGTCGCGCGCTATGAAAAGGCGTTGAGCGCGGGCGTCCCATATGGCGAAGGCAAACATGCCTCGAAGGTGTTGTACACAGTCCGACCCATATTCTTCGTACAGGTGAACGATGGTTTCCGTGTCGCTGTGGGTGCGGTATTGGTGACCCAGCGACTGCAACTTCTCCCGCAAGGCGGCATGGTTGTAGATTTCGCCGTTGAAAACAATCCAGACCGTGCCGTCTTCGTTGCTGAGGGGCTGGTGGCCGGTCGCGAGATCGACAATACTAAGCCGTCGCATGCCGATTCCAACGGGTCCGGACGTATAGATTCCCTCGTCGTCCGGTCCGCGATGGACCATGGCGGCACACATCCGCCGGAGAGTCTCAGGCTCAACCCTCGCGCCTCCGAATTGCATGACCCCGGTGATGCCGCACATTTGTTTATTCTGCTCGCTGGTTGAAGCCTCAGCTCTGCCCCGAGTTCAAATCACAATTTCTGAATCGAGCAGGCTCCCGGAAAAAGATCTGGCGGCCGTCTCATCGGAGCAGGCCAGTTGATGCTGGCCCTCCCGCTTCGTCCATTCGAGGGATTGCAGAGTGGCGACATGTGAGAGTAGAGCCTCACTCCGGAGCCGCGCGAAACTTCCCTCGCAAAACACCAGATGATCCACTCGCCGATCCTTCACACAAAAATAGAGGAACTTCGCGTTACTCGTCCATGGACCAAAGTTCCATTCCCCCCGTTGTCCTTCATGAAAAATCATCCAGTGCCTCGCGCGGCCATCCTCATACCGGTAGGCCGCTTCCGCTACGGCATCGCCCTCGTGCTGGCGTTCTTCTCGCATGAACGTGCCGTTCTCACTCAGCCGCCCCACCGTGGCTATGAGCAGAACAGCATGCTCTGCGGGAAGTTCAACCCGCCCACTGTAGCGCACGACTGGGGCACTTACCTTTGCACCGTAAGCCGGCGAGACATGCTCCGAGACTAGTTCGGATTTCCATCGCAGATCGCCGGCCGGAAGAAGCGTGAGATGATTTGATGCCTCGCGATTGTCCGACGGTGAAGCGGCAATAAAATTGTTTCCGCTTGGGGAGACTTCGACTTCCGGAGCGAAGTGCCAGGAGGTCTCGAGCAGATGCGAGCCTTTTCCCTCGGCCACATCGCGCACGAGCCACAAGGCGCCGTTCAGGTGAAACACGAACCGCCGGTGCCGCACCGGTTCAGGCAACCGTTCATAGCCTGAATGGGATCCCGCAAACAGGGTGAAAGTGCTTCCCGCAATCCACAAGTCTGCCTGCGTGTTTGAAACCGAACTCCAGGCAAACGGTCCCTCGGGTTCCGCCTGATCGACGCCATCAACAGCCAGTGTATTGTGCGCGCGTGTTCCGCGAAATATATTCCGGTCGTCGCCGGGACCGATGTAGCAATAAGTTCCCGCGTCCACCAGCCAGCGGCGACCGCCGAAGGCCAGTTTGACGCTTAACGCATCCGCGTGGCCATGGCCGCCGCGTCCGCTGCCCAGAGGCCCTGCATCAATGACCATCTGTTGAGAGAAGGGCTCCGAACTTCCCGCGACGTAAAGCCCTCCATCGCCGAAGGATTTCGTCCGAGATAGTGAGTTCGATTGTTGGGCGGCGGAGGGCAACGCCGGTTCGCCGAATAGCCAAATCGCCTCTTCGGTCACGGTCGCGCTGGCTCTGAGGCTTTCGTCGTGAAAAAGTGCGGCGCCGATCGCCAGTGGATCTGTCATGTGTTCAGCGCGATTGCGTCTGGGATTGAAAACTCTTCCGCCATCATCATCGCCGAAGCCGTCGGGAGGGGCGGTTTGCGCAAGAGCCTGAATAACAGCCAGCATCTTTCGGATCACAAGATCGAAGCCCGACGGAACCTCCATCCCATTTCGCGAGGCAAGCGAGCGCGCGTGCAGGAAGAAATCAAGGGCGTAAACGTGGTAGTAGAACGATTGCTCGAAATATACGCCGTCAGGTCGCACCTGCCGCAAGATCTCTTCCTGAACGATTTTCCAGCCTTTCTTCTTCCAACCTTCGGCAGACGGAATTTGCGGACAAAGTGTTCCGATAAAAAACAGCGCGACCGCCTCCCCGAGCAGATGCGTGTTGGGAGAAAAATACGTGGAGAGGTATCGCTCAATATGGCGGCCGTTCAACGCCAATCCACGCACAAGATCATTCCGAAAATTGGGCGGCACAACCGGACACTCCGCCAGCAGATGCAGCAGCCAAATCCAGGACAGACTGCGGAACGCAACCTCAAGGCTGCTCGCCCAGTTCACTCCCAGCGGATAGGGATTGGCGCGCTGCCAGGAGTACCATTGCGCGAGAATTTCTTGCGCATAAGTTTCTTGTCCCGTAAGCAACCATGCCTTCGCCAGCGTGACCAGGTGCTGGTGGCGGCTCAACTCCCACGTGACCTTGTGATCGCCTATCCCGGCAAAATCGAGAAAGTTGATCTTGAACCACGGTATAAGTGGTGAGCGCAAACCATGCGCTGCGTCGAGATGCCAGTCGATTTCGGCGCCAAAGTCGAGGTCCCGGTAACCCAGGAGTCGGAAACGATGGCGGCAAATCTCGTTCGCTTCCGCCGCAATGTCCTCCGCCTCGCGGGGCAGATGTTCGCGCAACAGGCCAACGCGCTGTGAAAGCTCATTTGTTGGAAAGAAGAACTTCCCGGTAAAGCCGGAGGTTCTACGCAGTCCGTTCCCACCCGGTTGTATTCCGATTTTGGACAGACTTACATCCAGTCGCTTGGAGACTTCCTGGCGCACACGAGTCTCGAGTTCGTTCCAACTCATGCTCTGCAAAGCAGACCAGATTCCTTTTCTGCTGACCGTCACAACCAGAGTTTATCCTCAAGGTCCCGGTATACTCCAATCGGGATAAAGAAACATTCGCAGGAAAGAAACCTTGGTCACCTTCGAACCGGCTGAAAAACTGGCATACTAGAAACTCGCGTTTGCAGGCGCATTGAAGCATTGGAGGAGCTAGAGCTTGGGTCTATCGATCAGCGTGTTTGGTATGGGCTACGTGGGGTCCGTCAGCGCGGCATGTTTTGCTCACATAGGGCATCGGGTTATTGGGGTTGACGTCAGCCCCAGCAAAATCGAGATGATGGCCGCTGGGCGCAGTCCCATCATCGAAGCTCGCATGAGCGAACTGGTGGCAGAGGGGCATCGGGCCGGGCTGCTCCATGCCACAACCGACGCCGTCGACGCAGTTCGAAATTCTGAGATTTCTTTCGTTTGTGTCGGCACCCCCAGTTTGCGCAGCGGAAAGCTCGATCTGGGCTACGTGGAACGAGTAGTTCATGAAATTGGCTCCGCTCTGAAACAGAAAAATGCCTACCACGTGATCGTGCTGCGCAGTACGGTTTTGCCCGGTACCACTGAATCTCTGGTCATTCCGACCGTCGAGAAGGCCAGCGGACGCCGCGCAGGCACGGACTTCGCGGTCTGCTACAACCCCGAATTCATGCGCGAAGGCAGCGCGGTCGCAGATTTTCTTCAGCCTCCTTACACCGTGCTGGGCGCGCAGGATCCGGCGCATCTCACCGTGACACGGCAACTGTATAAAACCATCTCCAGTCCGGTCTACGAAACCAGCATTCCGGTGGCAGAGATGGTGAAGTACGTATGCAACGCGTTCCACGCGGTGAAGATTGGATTTGCAAACGAAGTAGGAACGTTGTGCAAGAGCCTGGGAGTCGACACTGAAACCGTCACGAAGATCTACACTTCCGACACAAAGCTGAACATCTCGCCGGCCTACCTCTCTCCGGGTTTCGCTTTTGGCGGATCGTGCCTGCCCAAGGATTTGCGCGCGCTGGCTCATCGCGCCAAAGAGCTCGATCTGGGTTTACCTCTGCTGGAGTCGGTCTTACCCAGCAACACGCTGCACATCGACCGGGCGGTGGACGCTGTCTTGCGGACCAACAAGAAGAAGATTTCGTTCCTGGGATTAAGTTTCAAGTCGGGGACTGACGACCTCAGAGAGAGTCCCCAGGTTCAGATGATCAAACGGCTGCTGGGGGAAGGCATTCAGGTGCGGGTGTGGGATCGAGACGTATCTCTGGGACGGCTGGCCGGCTCGAATCGCCAGTACATTGAGGAAGTCATTCCCCATATTGGGTCCCTGCTGTCGGCCGATCTTGAGGAAGTGGTTCGAAGCGGCGAGGTTGTGGTCATCGCCACCAAGGTCGACAAGGAACAACTGGCCGCCTGCCTTGGGCATAATCAGATTGTGATCGATCTTATCAATCTTGCGGCGGCTGGCCGCCCCCGCACAGGCGCGTCTTATCAAGGGATTTGCTGGTAGAGGATTGTAATGAAGCTGGAATCTTCTTCAGTTGCCTGAAACGTCGCGCGCTTTGAAGGAAATGACAACGTCGTGCAGGGCGCGGGCGAAGTTCTCCGCGACTTTGGGCCAGCTGTATTTCTCTTGTACCAGAACTCTCGCGGAAGCGCCCATCCGCTTCCGCTCCTTGGAATCACGCAGCAGGGACACAACAGAATCGGCAAAATCGCCGGGCGTGTCTGCCAGCAAAATATTCTCCCCGGCTTGCACGGGCAAGCCCTCGGCTCCCACCGATGTGGAAACGACAGCTTTGCTCATTGCCATGGCTTCCAAAATCTTGAGCCGCGTGCCTCCGCCGATGCGCAGCGGCACGATGCAAATCGAGCCTCGTGCAACGAACGGCCGTATGTCCTCCACCCAGCCCGTGAGGCGCACGCTCTTCTCCCGCTCGGCTAGCGCCTGCAACTTGCGGGAAGGGCTTCGGCCCACGACTTCCAGAGACACGTCGGGGCACTGCTGTTTGATTAGGGGAAGGATTGCGTCGACAAAGTAAAGCATCGCGTCTTCATTCGGAAGCCAATCCATCGAACCCGTGAAGACCAGGGAATTCGCAGTTTCCTCCACGGGAATGGGTTGGAAATAATCCACGTCCACGGCGGTGGAGATCACGGTTAGTTTTCCGGGAGCAAGAAAGCCGGCGAATGCGTCACGATCCGTCTCGGAAACTGTGAGCACGCGGTCGGCAAGTCGCAAATAACGGCGCTCCGAAGCTTCCATCTTTCGCCATTCCCCCCACGAGATCGCTTTCCAAATTGGACTACTGGCAACCTCATAGTGACGTCGCCAAATCGCAGCCTCCACGTTGTGGGTGAACAGCACCTTGGGAGTAGGCCAATCCCAGGATTACGCCGGCGGCCACCAGAAAATCACACAGGATAACGTCATAACTTTCCTGCTCGAGGACGATTCACATCCCGTGTTGCCCGTGTAAACGTTCGAAGTGGAAGTAGGAATCCCATTTTGATTGTGTCAACGCAATTGCGATCTGTGTAGGGTCCCTCACCGCAGCCAGACCCTCCGTCGCTGCCACCGGGAGTTCTTCGTGGCCGACCGGGGCGATGCCGGGGAGGACGACTAGGAAAGCACCAGGTCTTGGACAAAGCTCTTAACACCGCGAGCGTAGCGGTGATAGTCCCCCGCGAACAAAAGTCGCAGGGCACTCGGTGCCCGCGCAAAGCGAGTCTTTGTCTTGTGCATCTGCCGGGCCTTGGCAAATTGCAGGCACAGCTCAGACACCTGCAACAACTCATTCAGCTTCGCGAGGTTGCTGAGAGGTAATCCGCCGTTTCTGATCTCGTGCAGGCGTGTGACCATATCTTCCCATCCGCGCCGTCGCTCGCCATATTCTTCCGAGCCGGTATATTTGTTTTTGACGACTCGCCACTGATACAGAAGGCCCCCGTCGAACTCGGCGTCGCCACCCTCGTTCTTCCCGTGACGCCGGTAATACACAAGAGGGCGTTCAATCACCCCTATCTTTCCTACGGCGTAGGCGATGAAGCCGATCCAATGATCGTGAGTCCACTGGAGGGAGAGTGGCGAAAACGGAATGACGAATGGTTTCAATCGTGAATGGAACGCCATCATCGGCCCGTTGAACGCTACCCCCCGGCTTAACTGTTGGAGGGACGGTGTCTTTCGAAGATCCGTGTCTTTCCTTCGATTGAACACGGTCCCGGTGGGTCGGAGGTCGCCATCCGTGAGGACAGCATCAGAATAAGCCATGACGACATCAGGATCCTCGGCAAAAACGCGAAGCATTGAGGCAACTTTGTCTGGAAACCAGAAGTCATCCTGATCACTCAGAAAGATGATGTCCCCCGTCACAAGGCTGACGGCCGACTCAAAATTACGGCAACAACCTAGTCGCCGCTCGTTTCGAATGATTCGAATCTTGTCTGGGTATTTGCTTGAGATCTTCTTTGCGACGTCGATGGTTCCGTCTGTCGAACCATCATCGCAAAGAATTATTTCGTCAGGGGATCGGGACTGGGCCAAAATGCTTTCGAGCTGGGCTTCGACGAAAGCCGCTCCGTTGAATGTACACATTGCCACCGAGACTTTAAAATCGTCTTCATTCACGACCTCGACTCCGTGTCCGGGCGATCAGATATTCTACATCGAAAAATTAACCGCAATCGTTTCAAGGCTGCGATAGTTGACGTAATCAGGGCCTTAGCACAAGCTTGCGCCGTCTGTTCGCCCCCTTCGCGATTTTGGCTGCAATGACGATGTTTCGCCAATCGTTCAGTGTTCCGCTCAGGATTCTGCGGAGGGCCCTTAAGTCTGCGCAGATGACGCAAGGCCGACACGCCGTTTAACGCTGGCGTAGCCAGAAAAGCTATCAGCAACGCCAGGCGAGACCGTGAGTCCCATTTTTTCTCGCAAAAACGAGGTCCGGCCAGGACAATACCTGTGATTGCGACCGCAAGCATACTGTAGAGCTCGGCGTACGGGGACGGATCAAACTGGATGGAGTCGCACAGGATTGTCATGTAACGGGACAGCCCGAGCGATTGAGGGACTGACAACAAGCGCCGGCTAGCTATTAATTTTTCATCGCTGGAAAGCGGCATCGCCAGCCTTGGCGAATCGTCATAAAATCTAGTGTGAAGTGACGGCGGAGTCAACTCCCTGAAGCGCTTCGTACGCGGCTCATTGGCGCGATAACCCGAAGCAAGATCGGATCGATGCCCGAAGTAAACGTGGTGCATCCGTTACAAGTATAATCACCCTTACAACTAAGATGGGATTGGCGCTCCGAAGCAGCCCGACCGGGATCCAGACGATTTCAATCTATCGATCCGGACGATTGTTCTAGAATATGAAACTGCGTGAGGCCTTGGAATTGATCCAGCAAGCCCGGCCTGCGGGAACGGAACGAGCCCGCTACCTGCTGGGTTGCTCCAGTACGCCTACCCATCTGCAGACTCTTCTTCAGGCATACCTGCTAAGAGAACATCCCAAGTTCGAAATCGAGATTGAACCTACTCTGTACGGCGACCTGCTAGGCAGTCTCGAGCGCACTCAGCCAGAGGGATTCACGGCGGTGGCGCTAGTTTGCGAATGGTACGACCTGGATCCGCGGCTTGGCTTTCGCCGCTTGGGTGGTTGGTCGCCGAGTCTTTTCGGCGATATCGTCGGTGGCGTCCGTGCAGGCTTGGCTCGCCTGCAACATGCTGTAGAGAAAATCTCTGCAGTTGTTCCCGTAGTAATCGCACTTCCGACTCTACCATTGCCGCCGCTGGAGATCAGTGTCCCCGCGCAGACCGCCGGTTTCGAAGCCGAGGTGTGGAGTCCCACGTGGGAATTCGCCAGATGGTGCGGGTCCCGTTCGGGTGTCCGGCTGCTGAGTCCGGCCGAACTCGATCTCAAGTCGCCGTCTTCGGACCGCTTTGACTTGCGCACGGAGTTGAGCCAGGGATCTCCGTACCGGGTGACGCACATCTCTGCACTGGCGGAGTTGATGAGCCGTCTGCTGGCCCCGGCCGCACCTCTCAAGGGACTGATTACGGATCTGGACGACACGCTTTGGGAGGGCATTTTGGGCGAGGTCGGTGTGTCGGGTGTGTGCTTTACGCTCGAGACCGGCGCCCAGATTCACGGACTATATCAGCAGTTTCTCCAGTCGCTCGCCGAACGCGGAGTGCTGATTGCCGTCGCCAGCAAGAACGATAGCGCTCTGGCAGAGCAGGCCCTCGCACGAACCGACTTATTGGTCCACCGGACGAGCTTTTTCCCTGCCGAGATTCACTGGCACGCGAAGTCGGAATCCGTAGCATGCATCTTGAAAGCGTGGAACATCGGCCCTGAAGCGGTAGCCTTTATTGACGACAGTCCGCTGGAGGCGGCGGAAGTTCAGGCGCATTTTCCGGACATCCGACCCTTGGTTTTTCCACGCAACGATCCTGCCCGACTGCTTGAGTTCTTCGTGACCCTGCGGGAGTGGTTCGGTAAGCCGAAGATTCGCGACGAGGACCGCATCCGTGCGCGAAGCCTGCAGCGCGCCGCCACCGCCGCCACCGTGCAGGAGGCGCCGGGTGATCCTGCCCTACAGGAGGCTTTTCTCGCCGGAATTAAGGCCCGTCTGTCGTTTCAACTTTCGCGCAATGCGGAGGATGGGCGCGCGTTCGAGTTGGTCAACAAAACAAACCAGTTCAATCTGAATGGCCGTCGCATCCCCGAAGGGCGCTGGCGCGAGATGCTGGCACAGCGCGACAGCTTCCTGCTCACCGTGGCGTACAAGGATAAGTTCGGTCCCCTAGGCAAGATCGCGGTGCTCCTGGGTCGCCGGGTTGGACGTGAAGCCACTGTCTCGACTTGGGTCATGAGTTGCCGCGCTTTCTCGCGTCGGATCGAGCATGCGACTCTCCGCTACTTTTTCGAGCGCCTGGATGTGGATCGCATCGCCTTCGAATTTGAAACCACAGAGCGAAACACTCCGTTTCAGGAATTTTTCGCCGACCTGAAAATTCCGGAATCGGCTGCTATCCTTTCGCGAAAGGATTTCGACACGCGCTGTCCGCAACTCCCGCACGCATTTGACGAGATCCCTGCTCATGTCTGAGCTCGACGTGCGGCTTTCGGCGCTCTTCCGTGCAGTGTTTACGGGCTTGAACGAGCAGAACGTGCGCGAAGCCACACGGGATTCGGTCGCCAAGTGGGATTCAATCGCGGCCGTGACCCTGCTGACGCTTATGGAAGAGGAATTCGGCGAGCAGTTCGACCTGGAAGAGGCTGCTGAGTGGACCTCCTACGCCCAGATCCGGGAGATGCTGGAGAAACGCCTTCATGGGTGATTGGTTGAAGCCGGTTGTGTGGCCGAATGGAAAACGGTTCGCCTTTACAATATTCGATGATCCTGACGGACAATCTTTGGAAGTGAGCCGGATAGTGTACCAGTTCCTTGCCGACCTTGGGTTCCGCACCACCATCGCGGTGTGGCCGCTGGGAGCCCGGCGCGAGCCGAATTCGGGCGGAGAAACTTGCGCCAATCCGCAATATCTGGAGCATGTGCGGAAGTTAGCGGCGCACGGTTTTGAGGTCGCCTGGCACAACGCTACGCTGCACACCTCCATGCGGCAAGAAACGGCAGAAGGACTTGATCGGTTTCGCGGGTGCTTCGGGGACGACCCAGTGTCGATGGCCAACCATTACAACGGTGAGGCGCTCTATTGGGGACCGGAGCGATTGACTGGAATCCGGCGCACTGTATACAACCTGTTAACAGGCTTCCGAGCAGCGCATCGACACTTCGGCCACATCGAAGGACACCCGTACTTCTGGGGAGACATATGCCGCGATCGCATTCGTTATTGCCGCAATTTCATCTTTTCTGACTTCAACACGCTGCGCATGTGCCCGTGGATGCCCTACCACGATCCACAACGGCCATGGGTGAACCGCTGGTTCGCGGGAAGCGAGGGCGCACAAGGTCCCGCGTTCCTGAAGACCATCAGAGACGCCAATCAGGACCGTTTAGAGGAAGACGGCGGGGCATCCATCATGTACACGCACTTCGGCCATGGCTTCGTATCAGACGGCAAACTAGATCCAACCTTCGCACGCCTCATGCAGCGCCTGAGCAAGAAGAACGGCTGGTTCGTACCTACGCATGTACTCCTCGATCATCTGGCAGCAGAGCGGGGCGTCTTCGAGCTGAACGCCAGCGCACGCCGCAGGCTGGAGTGGCGCTGGCTGGCCGAGAAGACTCTTCGTGGCACCTCCTAACGAATGAAAGTTGAGTTCACGCCTCTCACGGCTTCTCTGATCCCGGCCTGCCGCGCCTTCAATGAACGCTTGCGCAGCCACGCGGAGCCCCCGTTCCTGTTGCCTGAGAACGCCTCGGCGAAAACGGCAGACCAGGCCCCCGGAGGGATTTCTTCCCGACATTATGTCGCTGTGGATCAAAGCGGAGAGGTGAGGGGCGGAGTGTTCCTCACCGAGCAACCTGGCTGGCTCCAGAAGCAAACGATTCCGCTCGTCAATATTCAGAGCCCTTTGAGTGAGGGTTTGGTGGATCGGAAATTCTCAGGCGTCGGCCTGCAGATGCTGAAGTTCGTGACCGGCCGCAGTCCCTACGCATATGCAGTCGGGATGGGGAGCGAGAAGAATCCGCTCCCGCGCTTGCTGAAGGCTGCCGGGTGGTGGGTAAACCCCGTACCATTTGAGTTCGCGGTCATCAGCGCGTCGCGGTTCCTGAGCGAGATCGGGCCCTTGCGCACCGGCAACCGGAGATGGCTGGCCACGGCCGGGGCGGCGTTCGGTTTGGCTTCCGTAGCGCTGAGAGCTTGGCGCCTGGCTCACCCAAGTCCGCCTTTGCAGCACTACTCGCTCGAACTGGCAACCTCCTGGCCAAATGGAACGGATGCAATCTGGGAGCGCTGTCGCGCAGACCTTAATTTCTCGTTGGTGCGCGACGAGCGCACCTTGGCCGATCTGTACCCCGATACACAGGGGCGGCTCAAACGCTTTGTGCTGCGTTCAGCCGGAGAGATCGTAGGCTGGTCCGTGGCCCTCGTCACGAAGATGGACCACAACAGCTATTTCGGCGACCTGGTTGTCGGGACCATCCTGGACGGGCTTGCCACGAAGGAGCATCTGCGCCCACTGCTGGCCCTGACGCAGAATGCGATTAGAGATCTGGGAGCAGAAGTGATACTGACCAACCAGACGCATAGCGAATGGCAAGCGGAGTCGCGCAAGCTTGGCTTTTTCAGCCGTTCCTCAAACTATCTGCTTGCAGTCTCCAAGGCCGTGGCAGACGCGCTGCGCTCCGAAGCTGGCGCCCTTGACCGTATGCACGTCAACCGCGGCGACGGCGACGGGCGTATTCACCTGTGATGATTCTTTCGAACCGCGCGAAGGACGACAAGAGTTGCCAAATTTGCCAAATAAATGAGGGGGAATAAATTAAACATGAAAGCTCTTGTCGCGGTGATTGCCATTGCACTTTTCACACAGCCTATGTTCGGCAAGAACCGTAATCCCGACGACTACCCTCAGCGGGCAAAGGTCTTGTCTTTTGCCCGACAGCAAGGGAAGAACTCCGCCACTAGCCGTACCGCAACTTCCACTAGTGCGGATTGTAATACCACTCCCAAGATGTTCACATCTTGGAACTTGAGATCGAAGGACAGCATTACACAGTGTCGTGTTGGCACTGTGACCCACTGGTGCTTCTTCAGCCTCCTTACACCGTGCTGGGCGCGCAGGATCCGGCGCATCTCACCGTGCCGCGGCAACTGTGTAAAACCATCTCCAGTCCGGTCTACGAAACCAGCATTCCGGTGGCAGAGATGGTGAAGTACGTATGCAACGCGTTCCACGCAGTGAAGATCGGATTTGCGAACGAGTTAGGAACGCTGTGCAAGAGCCTGGGAGTCGATACTGAGACGGTCACCAAGATCTACACTTCCGACACAAAGCCTACCTCTCTCCCGGTTTTGCTTTCGGCGGATCGTGCCTGCCCAACGATTTGCGCGCGCTGGCTCATCGCGCCAAAGAGCTCGATCTGGGGCTACCGCTGCTCAAGTCGGTTTTACTCAGCAACACGCCACATCGACCGCGGTGGACGCGGTCTTGCGCACCAACAAAAAGAAGATTTCGTTCCTGGGGTTAAGTTTCAAGTCCGGGACCGACGACCTGAGAGAGAGTCCGCAAGTGCAGATGATCAAACGGCTGCTGGGAGAAGGCATTCAAGTGAGGGTCTGGGATCGAGACGTATCGCTGGGACGGCTGGCTGGCTCGAATCGCCAGTACATTGAGGAAGTCATTCCCCATATTGGATCCTTGCTCTCCGCCGATCTTGAGGAAGTGGTTCGAAGCGGCGAGGTTGCGGTCATTGCCACCAAGGTCGACAAGGAACAACTGGCCGCCTGCCTTGGGCGTAATCAGATTGTGATCGATCTTATCAATCTTGCGGCGGCTGGCCGCCCCGCTGCCGGCGCGTCTTATCAAGGAATTTGCTGGTAAGGATTTTTCCCGTGCCGCGGCCCTGAGCGCGGTTCCCAGCGCATCATTTCAGCTCGACCACAAAAACGTCCATCCGCTGTTCGCCGTTTGGCGCCTTTCCAAGCTCGTTTTCCCAGTCGGAGGTGAACATGAAGAAGCGTCCATCCTGCGAAACATTCCCTCGCGGGCTCGACCAGAAGCCGTTCCTGGCAGTGCTGTAGGTGTGGGCAAACCTCCAAACCTTGGAGGCCTTCCCATCGGTCTCCGCGCAGTCGATTTCATTTTCCCATGGACCGGTCACCAGCGGCGCCGCCCCAGACGTATCCGGATTGGTTGTTTGGTAGGTTGAAAAGCAAACCGGGGTGGAATCATCCGGGTCCACATTGTTCCACGAGTAATGAGAATCGAACCATGGTCCCTTGTCCGGTTCCAACCCGGTGATAAGCGGCGTCGTGCTGTCCAGATTATTCAGCGGCCTCATCCACAGGTCGAGGGGATGGGTCATAGCAGGCGAACTGATAATGTGGGAGTAGCCCAGCACGTGGTGTCCGCCGCAAGCTCGGGGGCAGGCGCGGACATTCAAGGTGTCAACTTCCCAGACCGCCCAGTCATGGCCGACGAGACTGCGGCCTGGCCTCATGTCGACGAACTTTCCAGATTTCGACATGCGGGCGTTATGCATCAGCAGGCGGTCAGGAACGGAAATCGTACCTGTGGGTCCCCACTGCCCGCCAACTTCACCGGTCTGCGTGTTCAGCCAGCGGCATCCCTTGGTTCGGTCGTAAATGTAGACCAGGTAATACTCGTCTTGTTGCGGCCCTATGGTTTCCATGAATCGATTATCGTCGGCGCTAACCGTGGCCGAGCTTCCGTAGTCGCTAGAGGCAATTTTGACGCATTTGGAGGGATTGTTGATCGGGGTGACCCGTCCGGTCGATGCGTCGTACTGCTCAAAGACGCGCTCACTCAGGCCATAGAGAATGTTGGCCTTCTGGAAGCTGAACTGTGGTTCTCCGCCCAAATTTAAAGTCGGATTTCTCGCGGGGCGCACCTTCATGGTTGCGGGGTCGAAATCGTAAAGAAGAAACGAGCCCCCGGAGGTACTCACGTAGAACATCGTGGAATTCTTGTTCCACGAATTCTGTTCCGCAGAAGAAGGTGTGTAGAGTGGACGGCCCGCCTCGGTCGGATCCGATCTGCCGTCAGTTACGCGCAGAATGCGCGATCCGAAAGTCGGATCGCTAATAATCGATCCCGCGCGTCCGATCGCAGGGGGTTTGTCCGGATAGAGCCGTAGCTGCCGGTCGGTGGGAGCGCAATATTGCGGCGGTCCGCAGTTGCTGTTCTTAGGCGTTTCAGGGCGGACGTCTGCGGGGCTCTGCGCCGCACAGACGGCTGCGCTCAAACTCAGCACCGTGAACCACAGAAGGAACCGTTTCATTGCAAAGGTCGATAACAGCTGCGTTCCGATTGACTTCCTGTTTTGATTCTAATCACGTATCGGAAGCCTGCCAAACCGCCGAGAACAGCATGAACCGCCGTCGCCCTATGCGAGGCTTCTAACGGACAACCGCGGATGCCCACAGGATTGCAATGAAACTGAAATCCTCTTCAGTTGTCTGAAACTTCGTGCGGCTTGAAGGAAATGAGAACATCGTGCAGGGCGCGGGCGAAGTTCTCCGCGACTTTGGGCCAGCTATAGTTCTCTTGCACCAGAACTCTCGCGGAAGCGCCCATCCGCTTCCGCTCTTCAGGATCACGCAGCAGGGAAACCACAGAATCGGCAAAATCGCCGGGCGTGTCTGCCAGCAAAATATTCTCCCCGGCTTGCACGGGCAAGCCCTCGGCTCCCACCGATGTGGAAACGACCGCTTTGCTCATTGCCATGGCTTCAAAAATCTTGAGCCGCGTGCCTCCGCCGATGCGCAGCGGCACAATGCAAATCGAGCCTCGCGCCACGAATGGCCGTATGTCTTCCACCCAGCCCGTGAGGCGCACGCTCTTCTCCCGCTCCGCCAGCGCTTGCAGCTTGCGGGAAGGGCTTCGGCCTACTACTTCCAGAGACACTTCGGGGCACTGCTTCTTGATCAAGGGAAGAATTGCTTCGACGAAGTATAGAATCGCGTCTTCATTCGGAAGCCAATCCATTGAGCCCGTGAAGACCAGGGAATTCGCAGCTTCTTCCACGGGCATGGGTTGGAAATAATCCACGTCCACGCCGGTGGGGATCACGGTTAGTTTTCCGGGATCAAGAAAGCCGGCGAATGCGTCACGATCCGTCTCGGAAACTGTGAGCACCCGGTCGGCAAGTCGCAAATACCGCCGCTCCGCAGCTTCCATCTTTCTCCATTCCCCCCACGAGATCGCTTTCCAAATCGGATTGCTGGCAACCTCATAGTGACGTCGCCAAATCGCAGCCTCCACGTTGTGGGTGAACAGCACCTTTGGAGCAGGCCAATCCCATGGGATCACGCCCGCAGCCATCAGAAAATCACAGAGGATGACGTCATAACTTTCCTGCTCGAGCAGCGCTCGCAATCTGCGCCGCACCTCGGGTAGACAATACTTTGTGATGCTGTAGGGTTGTGCAGAGAGCAGACGAATGCCGTAGTCCCGCATCTCCGTCACGCTCTTCGGTGCGGGAAGTTGGAGCGGCACACAGACGACATGCTCAAACACATCCTTCAATTCCGGATGCAAGTCGCGGTCGTGCGCAGCATAGAAGGAAAAGAAAGTGATGGAATGCCGGCGCGCCAGCTCCCGCAGGATGTTGTAGCTTCGGATTTTTCCACCGGTGTCGGGCGGCACCAGGCCGCCAGCTTTTACCCACAGAATCTTCATGGAAGGAAGAGCTACGACATGGCCACCGACCGAGTGGAAGTAGATTCGGATTGTTTCCAGTCCGACTGCAGCCGCTCAAATTCCGTGATACACAGTTCGAGCGAGCGGACCTGCACGCGACGTTGCGCTTCGGACCTCGGCTGATAGTAATTGGATCGAATGATCAAAAATTCTAGCAGAATCGACGGAACCAGTTCTGGCGACACATTCAATCGTTCACAGGCATTAGAGATGAGGCGTCGAGTCACTCGCCCAAACGGGGAGTCCGAAAGGAATACAGCCTTGAAGGTGGCAATCCACCGGTCCTCTTCGGAGGCAAACCGCACCGTTTCCTCCGCAGGAGAAAGATATCCAGTCGAATAGAAAAACTGAAAGAAGTCATAAAGAGGCGGCAGACCGCCGGCTAAATCGCACCAGTCGAATGCTTCGAACTCTCCGGTCTTTGGGTCGAGATGAACATTCTCAACCGAAAGATCGCCATGCTGAATCCAGGTCAGAGAAGACTCCGGAAATGCCTTTTGAAAATATCTCCTCTCCGCAATCGCGCAAGTCAGGTCGGGATGGCTGCGAAGAGTTTCCGGAATCTCGCGCCAGGTTCGCGGGATTGTCCGCACTCCGGATACGTTCTGCAGGGCCGAAGTGAGCTCGAGGATGCGGTCGCAGATCGTCGCAAAATCCCGCTCAACTCTTTTTGCATTTTCAAAATAACCCAACTCGCGCACCATGGCGCTTACTTGAGTTCCGCGCGACGCTGCCTCCAGGTGATAAGCGGTAATGCCGATCTGCAGCGTGCCGTAGGACTGAGGAACCCGCACCCGTGAGGTTCCGGAAACATTCAGGCTTTCCTGCACCTTAGTTCGGTTCGTGATCTCGGTTTCATACAAGGCTCTGCTTTCGTCGTTTCCGGTGAAAATCTTGAGATAAGCAAGGTCGGAACCTGTTTCCGCATCCCCCAACCTGACAACGGATTTGTCGTTGAACGCCCGCGTGCGCAATTCCCACACCACCGGACGTGCGCTTGTTGTGAAAGGCGCCAAGCATTCGTCGATCCACGTTTCCAATCGGTTTCTACGGCCCGGCTGCTTCGAGGCCAGCAGCACGAAATCGGGCACAAGCCGGGAAGACATAGGCGCGACGATTCTCTTCAACCTGCGACGCCAGCTCCGTCGAGGCGCAGCGCTGGGATGATCGAGCAACTCCACGGAGTGCTGCCGTACCCAATCCCGCCTTGCGAGCGGAACCAGGCTATAAGGCTGGTTGTAGCCAGGCTCAGCCCAGTACGACGATGTCGCCGCAAACCCTGCTTCGTTGAGCAGCTTTTGGTATCCGCGCTCTGAATACGTGTACGTTCGGTATTGCTTGCGCGGATTTAATTCCGTGCGGAAATGCGGCTTGGAATTAAGGCTTAACATCCAGTTCGCTACCGCCCGCGGAACCAACGTTGTATACGGCATTCCCGAGTGGTCCTGCTCCCCGAGGATGAAGGTCCAACCGAAACGGTTTTCAATACCAACTAACAAAATGCCATCCTCTTTGAGCAGGCGAAAAATTTTCTTGAGAAAATTCATCTGTACCGTGCGGGGATCAACCGTGAGGTCCCATTCTCCAACCCATTCGAGGACGCCGTTTACGACGACCAAGTCGAAGCTGTTGTCCGCCAGGGGCAGGTCCGCAGCCGACGCCTGCATCAGGCGGACATTGTTGACCCGCTCTTGCCGCAACCGTTCCCGCGTGAAGTCGATGCGCTCCGTCACCGCTTCCACCGAATAAACTTCTCCAACAAAACGAGAAAGGGATTGAGTAATGCAGCCATATCCCGACCCGATATCAAGCGCGATTGATTTCTCATCGAGCCCCAGCATCGGCGCCCAGGATGCGCGCTGCGGATCGAGCAATCCAATGATCATGTTATCGTTCTCGGGAAAGCGGGCCCGCACCGCGTCCACCCATGATCCCTGCCGGGCCGCCTCAATCAGTTCCAGGGCCTGGTTGCGGCTTACTTCGCCCCAGTAGTGCTCTGGTATCTGAAAAAAGCGTGGAATGCCGTCGCGCACTGGCCACGCCGTTCCGCACTTGGGGCAAACGCATTGCTCTGGCCCACGATCCAGCTTCGCACTGCATTTCAGACATTGCAGCAGAGTCATGGTTTCTATCGTTCCTTGGGTCCTTGTCACGGCTCGGGCGCTCCTGCCTGTCCCAGATAACGCAACATCCTGATCTTAAGCTCAATTCCGGCGGGTTCGCGGGTCAAGACAAACCAGAGAACGCCTACTCCATAGACTGCGACGCCGACCATCAGATTCAGGAGGAGTTGCGGATAGTGGTGTGCATAGAAGGAGCGCTGCATCAGCAGCATGGCGAGAATCATAGGAAGGCAAAGGATGACCGGAAAAAAGTAGGCGTCCACAAGGAATTTTCGGATGGGAATATTAAGCTGGCGGCACATGTGGCGCGGCAGAAAGAATAAGGACGTGCATAGCAGCGGGATGGCGGTGCCCAACGCATCGCCTACGATTCCCAGCGGTCGAACCAGCACGATGCTGAGGATGACATTGGCTATGCCCTCCATGAGCACCACATACGCCAGGGATTTATGCAGGCTCATTCCGAATAGAATCCGGTTCGACGTCGACTGAGCTTCGAGGAACGTGGTGGGGATCAAAACAATCAGAAGGATCACGTAACTCGACAGATAGCGCGGCCCCACCCAGGCTTCGATGACCGATTTGCCCATCACTACAAAAGCCACCGTCATGGGGAACATGATCAGGGCGCAGGCCCGGTTTCCGGCAATGAAGATCCTGCGGAGTTGTTCGTAGTTCCCGGTCGCATGAAAGTGGCTGGACATGGGAGTGAAAATCTGCGCCATGCTGCTCACAACCTCCGATGCGTAATCGACCAGGCGGGCTCCGATGGTGAAGTGTGTGATCGCAGCCGCCGAAAGGAAGGTTCCAATGATGATCGCGTCCGTCTTAAAGCGGAGGCGGGCGGCCACAATAATCATAAAAGTGACCGAACCGTAGCTCGCGACCTGCCGCAGAGTTCCCCAGCCCACATATTTCCATCCGTACAAAATTGCCAGCAACCGGTGGGCGAACGCCGAAAGAACCGCGGAAGAGAGCAACGGCAGGGACACTGTGATCAGGGTTACGCTGAGCAGCCCAAGGCCGTGTTTGAGAACATAGACGATCAGAGCCGCCCGCACGAATGTCGTGATGATGTTGCTCCAGTTAATCAGGTCGAACCTTTGCAGTCCCTCCAGGACGCCCCCCGAGATGCCCAAGGGGAAACCCAGTGCCGTGGCGTATCCCACCATCAGGAACAAAATTCGGGCGTCATAATAAAAATTGGGTGGAATCCGGAAGATCCGGTCCACATAGAAACCGACCAACGTAGTCGGTATCAATAAAAACAACCCCACACACGTGTAGGTAAAAAGACTGGTGTTGATCAGCCGCGTCAGTTCGTCTTTGTCTCCCGTCGCCCGGAACTTCGACACGTACCGGATCAGAGAAGACCGGATGCCGAACTCGAAGATGCCGTAGTAGCCCGTAAAGGAGTAGATCAATGTCCACAGACCTGATGCTTCATCCCCGAGATGATGCAGGATAAACGGATAGAGAAAGAAGCCGACGGCGATGTTTACGCCTAAGCCGCCCCAACTTGAGGCCACATTGATCAGGGCCCGGGTTTTTAGGCTCATTTCACTTCGGTCCGATCTGTGGCACCTGTGGCGCAGAAGCTGTCAGGATCGCCGAACTGAGTTTGTTGCCAGCGCACGGGTTTCAGGTTGGCACAAAGCGTAGTCTATGTCCAGATAACCGCTCGTGCGCGTGCTAGAATCGGGGCGCTTTTCGGGCAATACCCGTCGCGCCCAGCACCCGGCCCGCTTCGGTATTGCGGAGTTTATGGGATGTCAGCGCCCGCCAGGCCCCTTTCTCGCGTAGCTTCGGCCCGCGTGGCTTCATTCCGCGTACTGCGGTGGTTGCTCGCCGCGGCAATCGTCGTTGTCGTCTGCTTGTTGGTGTGGGGCGGAGACCTCTTAATCGCCAGCGACTCACCGCCGGACCGTGTCGATGCGGCTATCGTGCTACAGGGTTCGATTGCCGCCGAAAAGGCTCGCATCGCCGGGGCTATGGACTTGCTGCGTCGGGGGGTTGCCGGCCGAGCCTTGCTTAGCGTTCCCAAGGAATCCTATTGGGGGGAGTCCATCCCACCGGTTGCCCGGGCCTATCTCGAACGGACCTACGGCAGCGACCTGGCCGCCCGCGTCGATTTTTGTGAGATGGGCGGGGACGTGGATTCTACCGTGCAGGAAGCCGCGGCTGTCATCCCGTGCATTCAGGAGCGCCATTGGCAAGCGATTGCCATTGTGACCTCGTACTATCACACGCGACGGGCCGGAATCCTCTGGAGAAGGGTGCTCCGGCGTGAGCCGAACATTCATCTCTGGATCGATGGCGTGGCCGACCCCGAGTTTCAACAACCCTGGTGGCGCCGCCGCCAGTCTGCCAAGATCTGGCTCATGGAGACCACGAAGCTGATTTGGACGGCGCTCGGAGGACGGTAGGCTCCTCTCGCCCTGTCATTCGAATCATCCGCCCTGTCATCCCGACGCCACTCGCCCTATTATCCCGACTCAAGCTGTCATCCCGAGCAAAGCGAGGGATCTTGGTTTCTGCCTGTGCCGTCGCAAACCCAGATTCCTCGCTCCGCTCGGAATGACAATCGGAGACCTATCGGAATGACAATCCGCCAACTAAAGGTGATCGGCCGCCTTCCGCCGCACCGCCAGCAGATCGCCCACTCCTGTGATCCAGCTCTCGAACTCAAGCTGGGTACGATTCTGATGGTCGATGAAACGCGGCAGCAAGAGGCTCTCGCTCCGACGCCCGGCCAGGCCGACGTCGCAGGTGGTTGCAGACACCACGTTCTCCTTCCGTAGCCAGGGTAGGAACGCCGGGTGGTAGACCCCGCTGGGATAGCAGAAGTGAACCGGCTCCGTGGCCGTTGCCTTCTGAATCGTCGAGCGGTTTTCCTGAATTTCCTTGCGGAATAGCGCTTCGTCCTCCGGGGTGCGGTGACGATGAGTGTGCAGCTGAACCTCAACTCCGTTGCGGGAGATTTCCTGCAATTCGCGCTGGTTCATCAGCTGCAGGATTCGCTTTGCGCGAAGGCGGTCATAATCAATGTTCAGAACTCGGGCCAGTTGCGCTGCGATCTCATCCTTCTCCAATCCGCTTCTGTGATCCCGCTCCGAGCTTTGAATCAGATCTTGCACCACGACAGAGCGGCTAGCCTCGCTCCGCAAGTCCAACCGCTTTTGCAAGCCCAAACTTTCGCCATCCGCAATGACCTCGCCCCGCCGCATCCACAGCATATAGGAACAGATCAGGTTGAAGATCGGCCGCTCGACCGATGTGTAGTAGGTGGTCTGATAGACGCTGACCGGAAAACCATAGTGCTTTAATAACGGATAAGCCTGCCGAAAGAAATCGTAGCCGCCGTCGTCAAAGGTCAGTGCGACGCTGCGCGGCGGCAGGGTCCCAGCCCGAAGCCGCTGCAAAGCTTCACCCAGAGGCAGCACGGAAAATTGTCCCGTCTTCAGGGACTCGAGGCGCTGTTCCAGCTTTTGCGGTTGAATATAAAGCTGGGGCCGCCACAGATGCTCATCTTCGAGCGAGGTACCGTGGTAGCAGAGGATCAAAAGCCGCTGCTGGCGCCAACGGCTGTTCGTCACCCACCTGAAAATCCCGCTGCCTCGAAGCACGCCCAGAGTTGCCAGTTTGACCGGTCTCAACATTTCATATCGAGGATACTCGAACGATGAACGGCTTCCTCACTCTCCGAGAGACCTGATTTTACTACAGTTCGTAAAGACCTCGCGGCCCGGCTCTCTCGGAAAGCACAGCCCGGTTGTGGCTCAATTTGACGGCCACTACCACAAAGGACACGAAGGTACACGAAGGAAGCTCCTACAAATCAATCCCTTCGTGAAACTTCGTGTCCTTTGGTTCATGATTTTTCTCTTCCAACGTCAGACTGATTCCACTACCCACAGCCCGTTTTGATCGACATCCCCGCTTCCGCTTCTGTATCATCAGGCTGCCCCGTATGCTTGCCGCGCTTCAGTATCACCTCCTGCGCCTGATTGCTCCCCAGGTTCCTTCCACAATGGGTGGTGAAGCTTACGAAGGCAAAAGCAAGCTGCGGATTCTGTTGCCCGGAATCGAATCGGAAATCAAGGACAAAGTAGTCCTCGATTTCGGCTGCGGTCCCGGCGTGGAGGTGAAGGAGATGGCCCTGCTCGGAGCCAGGCGCGTCATCGGTCTCGACATCGGAGAGAAGTGGTTGCAGCTTGGGCGGGAGCAGGCAGAGAAGGCCGGAGTCGCCGCCAAGTGCGAGTTCGTCACCTCCGTGACCAGTCCGGTAGAGGTCATCGTTTCCCTCGACTCCTTCGAACATTTTGCGGAACCCGGCGCGGTCTTGCAGACCATGTATTCATTGCTCGAACCGGGCGGCTGCGCCTTCGTCAGCTTCGGCCCCACCTGGTATCACCCGCTGGGCGGCCATTTGTTCTCGGTTTTTCCCTGGGCCCACATTGTCCTGAAGGAGGAGGCGCTCATTCGATGGCGTGCTCAGTTCAAGACCGACGGAGCCAGAAAGTTTGGTGAAGTCGAGGGCGGGTTGAACCAGATGACCATTCGGCGGTTCGAAAAGATTCTCCAAACCAGCCCATTTGTTGTCGAGGAATTGGAACTCGTCCCCATCCGGCGAATGAAGCCGCTGCACAACCGGGTTACCCGCGAGTTCCTGACGGCAATTGTCCGCTGCAGGCTGAGGAAGCCACGAGAGTCGGCCGGGGGAGCCTGAGCGGCAATTGCCGGGTTGCGAATGCCGGTGCGGGCCCGCGTTCTACGACTGAGGTATTCGCGGGCCCGCGCGGGCCTACTTCAATTCGACGACAAAAACGTCGCCGCGACAGTCGCTGCCGAGGGTGCAGGTTGCCGCCCCTGACTCGGACCCAAGGTTACCCATCCAGTCGGACGAGAAGAGGAAGAACTTCCCATCCTGCGAAACCGTGCCAATGCCGATTTGGGTACTGAAGTTGAGCGAGCGGGTAGAAATGAAGTTATGAGCGAATCGCCATGTCTTCCCGCTGCCGTCCGGCGCGATACCAATAATTTCATTGTCCCACGGAGCGGTAAACGGGCTAGTAACGGTGCATGTGGTCGATAGCAGCGGCAGGGAATCCCCAGGCTGCACGTTGTTCCACGACTGGTGCTGGTCCATCGCCCAATCCGATGAAGGGGGCGTCTGCGTTGTTAGGAGACTAGCAACCGTTGGCGTGGCGAATGCGCGGATTACCTGGCTTGCCCATGGCGACGAGTTGTTGTTATTGACCCAGTGCGTGTAGCCCTCAGTGAAGTGGCCGCCGCAGTAGCCCCCTACCCCGCAGGAACTCACGTTCGTGGTCCCGATCTGCCAGAAGTAGGGATTCTGAGAGCAACTCGACGACGTGCAGATGTTGCTGGAGATGATCATCCAGTTCCCGTCCTTTGACATCTTCACGTTGTGGATCGTCCAGCGATCCGCTATGTTGATCGTGCCCGACGCTCCCCAATCGCCACTCACTTGCCCGGTCTGCGTATTCAACACGCTGCAACCGCTTCCGGCCTTGTAGGCAACCACGTAGACGCCCGTTTCCTGGGACCCGGCATTGGAATATCCCATGCCAAAGACGCTGTCATCGCCGCTCACACCACCCACGGTATCCCAGGTTACCGTGAACCCTGCCGGCAGACAATTGGGACTGCTCGTGAAGTCATAGACTGCTTGCGGAGATGGCGGATTCATTCGGTCCGTGAAGTCGTACTTGTTGATGACAGTTCCTGAGTAGGTATAAAGAATGTTCGGGTTCACGTGGCTCCAAATGCCGCCACCCGGCAGTTTCATTCCATTGGTAGCGGGAAAGCTTGAGGCATAAAGCCTGCCCGCCTGGAACGTGCTCGGATCAAAGGTGTACGGAACACCGCCTGTGCCGGTATCCTGCACAATGAAAAGAGTCGAGTCTGTGTTCCAGAGATTATCATCCGCGCTTCCGCTGGCAGCGGTCTCGTAAGTACGGTTCTTATAGACCGGGGTGGGATCGACATTCCCATCCGTAACCCGCACGATGCGGTTGCCAAAGTTGGGGTCGGTAACGATCGTGTTCGCGCCTAAAAGGCCGCCCATGTTGGGCGGAGTCGACGGCACCTGAACAACCTGCAGGTCGCTCCGGGAACAGTTGTAAGCCGGCGGCCCGCAATTGCTCGCGGGCGCCGGTGGCGGAGGCGCCGCCGACACGATCAGAGAAAGACTCCGCTGCGCCGTATGCGAGGCCGCATCCGTCCCCTGCACGATAAAGGTATAGGTTCCGGCTTGGGTGGAGGATCCAGACAGGGTTCCTGTGCCCGCACCCAATTGCAAGCCTGCAGGCAGGGAGCCCGAAGCGACGCCCCAGTGGTACGGAGGTTGTCCGCCGCTCGCAGCCAACGATGCTGCGTAAGGTGTGACCACCACGGCAGGAGGCACACTGGAAGTAGTAATTACAAACGGGGAGCTCGTGGGTGGAGTCGTAATCGGTGCAGTCGTAATCGTGACCCCAGTGCTTGCCTTCGCAGTGCTCTGCTCTGCATTGCTGGCCATGACCGTGATCGGCTGCGCGCTGCTCGTGCTGGGTGCTGTGAATAATCCGCTGGAAGAGATAGTCCCTGCACTCGCCGACCAGGTAACCGCTGTGTTACTGGTGTTGCTTACCGCCGCGGCGAACTGGATCTTCCCGCCAGCCGCAATCGACGGATCTAATGGCGAAATCTGAACTGTGACAGCGCGGTTGTTGCCCGTAGAAACCGTCATCGTATAGGTGCGCCCAACCGCAGCAGCAAGATCGCGGGGGCCGCCCCTGGGGCCAACCACCGGTTCGCTGGTAATCGTAATCGTGAACTTAAAAGTTCCCGCCTGAGTCAGAATTCCAGAAAGGCTGCCGATCAACGGGTTGAGAACCAATCCCGGCGGCAACTCCCCTTGACTCAAAGCAAAGATATACGGAGCCTGCCCGCCGCTGACCGACAGCACCGTATGATAGCTGCTCCCGACCGTTGCACTGGGCAGTACGGTTTGCGTGGAAACCGGTTGTGAAGGTGTTTGAGACGACGCGTTCGAACCAGTTGAAAATCCACTGCAGCCTGCCAGGAATAAACAGTAGCCCATCAACACCAGCGCCAGAACGAGCTTGGGCCGTTTCTTCGGTTCGCCAATCCCATACATTAAAGCCGGGTTCACAAGCAACATGGGTTTTCCCTCGGGTATAAAGATTCGGGGACCAAGGGTTTAAGTCCGCAAGCACACTGTACGAAGAGATCAGGGTGAGCAATAGATACCCGAAGGACAACGACCTTAAAGAACACACAGGTGCAGATCGCCGAGAAAACGGCCAGGGTCAAAAAAGCGTCGACGAAACCAGTTCAAGCAGGGAAATTTTCGGTTCGAAGGCTGCCTCCGCTTCACTTGGAGACAGCCGCGATGGCCGTAGGACGGAACCAGTTCTGGCTGGGCCCGGCGGTACGGGCGGCGGGACATCAAGCAGTATTGAAAGTCTAACTTCTTCGGCGTCCTCAGCGAATTGCTCTACGCGTCTGGGTTTAGGCGGAGATGCGCGCTGCCGCTTTCGATTTCTTGCTTGCAATAAACGTCTTGCCGGCCGGCCCGGTTCCGCGGCGGAATGAGAAAGTATCAAATCCAGCGCGCTTTAGCGCGATCCTCATTCCTCGCTCGCTCTGAAACGATTCCGTCCTCCCCTTCATAAAGCCAACCGTCCTGCCGGCGCAGTGGAACCCTAACCAGTTCGCCAGTACGTATAGCCGAAAGAGCGTCGGGACTGGTTTCGGGATGGCATGGTGGAGAAGTTCAGCGATCGTAAAACTCGGGACATGCAGGCTTACCGACAGGCCGCCGCCGGAAACGAGAATTCTGTTAATTTCCGCAAGCGCTTTCTGAATGTTCATGTAAGGAGGAGCAACGGCGGAAATCATGCGATCGAAACTCTCACCCTCGAACGGCAAGCATTCCCCTGCGCCTTAGCTACTTTCTCGCCTGCGGCGTAGATGTTCGTGAATCGACATCAGGTAGTACGCCTTCCGCCTCGATTCCGGAAAACGCCTCTCCAGAAATTCGTCGAACGACTTCAGTTTCTCAAGCCTCCAGTACTGTCCCGCCCGTACTTCGCATAGATAACGCCCAAGTTCGACGAACTTGGTGTCCCGCTCTGTGTCCTTTCGCTGCGTGGGCCGTCACAGAACGAGACAAATGTGTTCTGCATCTGGATCGTGGACTGGCGGCTAAGATGGGCTCCAAGCACGGGCGCAGGGCGGCACTTCCGCCCCAACCAGCCGCAGTTCCGATGGAGCCTCTCAAAACTATGGTACGTGCTAGCGTATCCTGCAAAGAAATGCGCGCTTGAGGAACTCCGACTTCCGGGTACGGAAGTCGCCGGATGCACTTGAGGTTGGACGTCCCGAAATTGAGATCGGTTTTCCTGAGGCGACGTCAAGTACGTCCAGAAGGCCGCCTCAGGAGCGTGCGGCAGACGAGTATCAACGGCGATGACAGCATTCTGACGACAGATCTGTGCCGCAACCGTGATTGCCGTCGGTTTCTGCAGAATGATTTTGGCTGAAGCATGCTCTGGAGAAGCTAGCGAGCCGATTCGGCCACTCGGATGTGGGGTTCCACCAGAGCAAGCACTTGGTCTTTCAGGAACGGTCCGCTCGCCAGCAGACCCGACAACAGCGGATCGCGGCGATTGGCGGTCAGGTCCGTCTTCTCCAGGGTGCTGACGAAACCACCCGCACTCTTCACCAAGGCCGCTCCCGCTACCACGTCCCACTCGTTCTTGGGTGTCAAAGTGAAAGTAACATCGGCGAGGCCCGCTGACACCAGCGCAAGCCGATAGGCCACCGAACCCATCGCTTGCACTTTGAAGGACCCATTCTCGAACTGCTTCCACTCCTCGCGCTTGACCTCACTGCGGCTGGCGAGGATGAGGGCTCCGTCGAGCGTGGTGCGCTGGCTGGGACGCGCAGGCCGCCCGTTGTAGAGCACGCCTGCGTCCACCGCTCCGACAAAAGTCTCCTTGGTGGCAGGGTTGTAGATTCCTCCCGCTACGGGCACGCCCTTCTCGACGTAACCGATCGAGACACAGAACTCGGGCAGCCCCATCACAAACTCGCGCGTGCCATCCAACGGATCAACAATCCACACTCGTTCCTTGTCGAGGCGGGAAGGATTATCCGCGGTCTCCTCCGAGAGCCAGCCTTCGCCGTCGCGCAACAGGTTCTGGCGCAGCAGGGCATCCACCGCGCGATCCGCTTCGGTCACCGGATCGTGCCCGATTTTGTACTCGGTCTCAATCGCGCCCGGCGTAAACCGTGCGAAGACGGTACGGGCTGCGCCCAAGGCCCGCTGTATGCGATGCAAAATATCGGAGTAAGAAGAAGAGCTCATTTTCTCCTGAATCATGTCGTCAGAATGCCGAATCATGTTCGTCACATCACGCCCACAACATGCGGGCTCCCGTAATCAACAACAAGGCGCAGAGGAGCCGGCGTAGCCAGAGCATGGGCACTCGTGTGGTCAAGTGCGAACCGAGCAACCCACCGGGAATGGAACCAATCAGCAGCGAAACTACAAGCCTGGGGTCGACGTTGCCCAGCCGGAAGTGAAGAAATCCTGTCACGCCCGTAAGGATCACGGCATGCACGATGTCAGTCCCGACATTCACCTTCGGCGGGAAACTGTAGAACAACAGCAGCAACATCATAATGATGCTGCCCGAACCCACCGAGGTCATACCCACCAGAAAACCTGCTACCAGGCCGATCACTGCCATCCCCATGAAACCCTTTGCAGTCGGGGGGCGATTGGCGACCCGTTCTTCGATTTGTTTTTGTAACAGCAGCAGCGTGGGAATCACGATGAGCAGCACACCCACCGCGGTCTTGATAAAACTGTTCACTCCGTCCCCGTAGAGGTAGCGGATGTGCATCAGCAGTTTCACTCCACCGATCGAGCCTGGAATGCTGCCGACCGCAAGCGCGATTACGACCTTGCGGCGTACCGTGTCTTTCCTCAGATGCCAGAGGCCGGCCGGAATTTTCGTGAAGAAATTGAACAGCGCATCGGAACCGACGGCCACGATCGGCGGTACCCTCAAACCAAAAATCAGAATAGGCAGCAGCAGAACGCCGCCCCCAACGCCGGTCATGCCAATGAGCACGCCCACAACAAAGCCCACCAGAATTTTGGCCGCTAGCAGTGGCATAATTGGTCCGCTTTATTCTCCCGTCCGGTTCACTCCGATGAAGCCTTCGCGTTCCAGGTGCAGAATAATTTCCTGGGCCGCTTCCCCGGGCGACAGTTCGCCGGTGTTGATCGTGACTTCCGCATCCTCCGGAGCTTCATAAGGATCGGAGATTCCCGTGAATTCCTTCAGAATGCCCGCGCGCGCCTTGGCATAGAGTCCCTTGCGGTCGCGCTGCTCGCAGACCTCGACCGTAGTGGCGATGTGCACCAGAAGGAACCCGCCGAAGGGCTCGATCAGCTGGCGCACGTGCTTCCGCGTCGCGTCATAGGGCGCGATCGGCGCGCAAATTGCTATGCCGCCATTCTTCGTGATTTCCGAAGCGACATATCCAATGCGGCGGATGTTAATGTCGCGATGCTCCTTCGAAAATCCTAGTTCCGAGGAAAGATTTTTGCGCACCAAGTCCCCGTCGAGCAACGTCACCGGCCGTCCCCCGACTTCCAGAAACTTCGTCATCAGCACATTCGCAATCGTGGACTTGCCCGAACCCGAAAGTCCGGTGAAGAAGATGGTCACTCCCTGCTTCGCCCGTGGCGGAAAACTCCGCCGCAGTTCCTGAACCACTTCCGGATAGGTGAACCACGCAGGAATGTCGCGCCCTTCATTCAGCCGATCCCGCAATTCCGTTCCGGAAATATTCAGAACCCTGGCACCCTTCTTGACTTCATCGTCAGGAACGTAGCGGTCCTCATCCTCCAGGTACACCATCATGCTAAAAGGCACCATGGTCACGCCGATGTCGTCTTCGTGCTCCTTGTAGGTTTGCTGGGCCTCATAGGCGCCATAGAAAGGCTTGCCGTCGGTGTCTTTGCCCGGCCCAGCATGATCGCGGCCCACGATAAAATGGGTACAGCCGTGGTTCTTGCGAATCAGTGCGTGCCAGATCGCCTCGCGCGGTCCGCCCATGCGCATGGCAAGCGGCAGTAGCGAAAGCTTCTGGGTTCCCTGCGGATACTTCGAACTCAACAGTTGGTAGCAGCGCACGCGCGTGTAGTAATCCACGTCGCCGGGTTTGGTCATGCCAACAACGGGGTGAATCAGCAGATTCGCTTCCACTTGCCTGGCCGCACGGAACGTCAGTTCCACGTGAGCGCGGTGCATAGGATTGCGCGTCTGGAAGGCAACCACGCGACGCCATCCCAGCCGGGCGAACTCCGCACGCAGTTCCGCCGGCGTGAGCCGCAGCGTGCGGAAGTCATAATGGGAAGGCGCCTGCAGCCCCTCGACGCGCCCGCCCACGTACCACGGATTCGCCTGATTCATCGTGTAGTCGGCGCCAGGATGAGCCTTGCTCGTGCTGTTGAATACCGCTTTGGCTTCGGCCGCGCGGTCCGCTTGCCACACTTCCTCCACGTGCAACATAGCCAGCATCACTCCCTCGGCATCGCGCAGCGCGATCTTGCTGCTGCCGGGCGTGAGCTTCTTGGCAAATTCTTCGGTGACGTCGAGCGTGATCGGCATGGGCCAGAGAACTCCGCTGGCCAGCCGCATCTTGTCGCACACGCCGTCGTAGTCGGCTTTGGTCATAAAGCCGCGCAGTGGAGAGAAGCCTCCACTCATGAGCAATTCCAGATCGCATACTTGTCGCGCCGTAAGGTCCCACGACGGCCACTCGCGCGAGTGGGCTTTCAATTCGCCGGCTTTTTCTGGCGATGCCAATAGATTTACAAGTTCGCCGCCATGCGGCGGAATGAAATGACTAGTCGAACCGGACAATTGCGTGAACCTCCGAGCTTCATAATTATGGTTTTACGGCACGTAAATTCAGCATGTCGCAGAAGGAACTAACGCTATCTACTCTCAAGCGCCATGCCACAAGGAGTGTGGCCATTGTACTGTAAATTGATAAGGATAAGGGGGAACTTGGTTTCAATAGTTTTGGAGACCGCCGGTGTGCAATTCTTTGCGCAGGAATGGACGACTATTTCTACAGAGATGCACTCCAAATCAAGTCTAAGGAATGCTCTAAAAGCGAACTACCGGACATCAGATAGTACCTTGATGTCCGGTAGTTGTTTCAGGAACTGGCCGAGAGGATTAATGAGGCTTCATCTCTCCACGCTCCCCTGAATTGCCGCGCGGATGTTGCGTGCCCCTTCCAATCTCGTCTCTGCCGTCATCCGACGAAACGAATCGGTTCAAGTCGCGCACGATTTGATCGGCCATTGGAGAACCAAGACCAGTTGCGGCATCCCAGCCCGGTCCGGCTCTGAAGCCCGTTACTCCTGCGAACGAGTTGTTGCCGCTCGTTACATCGTAGAAGGGCGATGAGTCGTGTCGCCGGGACTCCTCAATTTCGTACAACGCTGTATTGATGAAGCCCAAGGCACCTCCCGCCCGTTGGTCCGCAATGGCGAGGATAGCAGCCCACTGGGGCGAGCCAGCACTGGTGCCTCCGAAGAGATAAAAGCCCACCGGGATGCCCGGGATATTGAGGTATGTCAATACACCGTGCAACACAGCGGCGCTGTACGATACGTCAGGCACTCCCCGACCGTCACCGCGGTCGATCGCTTCCCACTGATACCACGGCTTGTCATACACGACACTGAATCCGCCACCGCTGGATCCATAGTCAGGCTCGTTCCATACAATCTCGCCCTCATAGGTTCCGGGAGCCGGGTTCACCGTCGGATCGCAACCAAGGGACGCCAGACAATAGCTAGCCGCATGCAGCTCCGTACCCCCTACGGCTGTGACCAGCGGGTCGCTGGCAGGGTTCGAGACCGCCTTCACCAGGGATGAGCCGTCGCACGAAACCTGCGTCGCGCCCTCATCGCCCGAGGAAGCGAAAAGCGTGATGTTTTTCCTGGTGGCGTCCGCAAACACTTCATGTTGTTGTTTGAGCATCGTCGGATCGTCGCAACTCTCGTTCCCGCCGAAGCTTTGAGAAATGACGTCGCCCAGATGATGATCTACCGCATATTTCGTGGCGCTCAGAATGTCGTCATTATTGTTCGATTTTGCCAGCACC
>Ga0182024_10003814_pt1 | contig 35330 bp, 40 predicted proteins | sample P32metaG_FD_120480 | JGI IMG/M metagenome (GOLD analysis project Ga0182024, IMG submission 120480) | Permafrost microbial communities from Stordalen Mire, Sweden - P3-2 metaG (Illumina Assembly) | ecosystem: Environmental > Terrestrial > Soil > Wetlands > Permafrost | place: Sweden: Stordalen...
AAAATTGGTGCGGAAGGGGGGATTTGAACCCCCACGCCTTTCGGCGCCACCCCCTCAAGATGGTGTGTCTGCCAGTTCCACCACTTCCGCACTTTGTAAATTACCTGTAATCAATAGCTTAGCAAGTTCGTCCTGTGAGGGCATTTCCAACTGCACCGGATTTTGCACCGACTTGTTGCACGCGCTACGCTCCCCCTGGCCGCTGCAAGTCCGCCAATCGCGCAAACAACTTGCGGACCGCAGCCTCCCGCGGGTTTACATAGCCCATGGTCGTCTTAATGTTATCGTGTCCCGCGATATACTGCAACGTAAAGGGGTCCGTGTACTCCGGCCTCGGTCATAAAAGTATGAAGCAGAGCGTGCAGGCCGGCATCGGGATGAGTCTTGATCTTTTTCCGTATCTGGCCCATCTGTTCCTCCAGCACCCGAGGCCCCAGAGGCTTTGTCGGATCTTGCGGGCTCGTAAAGACATAGTCGCACTGGGAGTCTTTCAGAAGCCGTTCGAGTACTTCCTTCATTTCGTGATCAATCACTAGCTTGCGCTTTCGCGCTCGCCGTTTCAGACCGCGCTTGATGATTAGCTCTCCGCAGATTTTCCCATCTGCACGCTGCTCCGAGTGGAGGCGAACGCAATCCTTCATCAGCTTTAGCATCTCGTTACGACAGATACCGGAGTGCCGCGCCAGAATGGAAGCCGATCGCAAAGGTCCGGCGGAACGCGAAGTCCATTGCGCATACTCCGCCGCGCTGAAGATGTAGTCCGTTTCACGCTCTGCCCCACAAACCACGCACACGAATCAGATTGGTCAGGGTTTCGGTCTTGGTTTTTAGTTTGCATTCCGAAATGACATCCCCCGGATAGCCGGAGCGTAGCCGAGGCCCGGTCTGTGTCAAGACTCTGCGGCCAGCGTTAACGCGGCGGGCTTCGCCCGGTCTTGACACAGACCTCAGCGGCCTCGGCTTATCATTCCTCTATTCCGGGAATGTCAGATTTCCGTCAAACACCCTCAGGGCAAATTCATCTCAGTTCAGTTACAGATAGTGCCCGAAATCCATTCGCAAGTGGAAAGCCGTTCGGTGTCCGGCAAACGATCGCACCACCAGTCACACGCGATTTGCCGACCACCTTGCGCACGAAATCGAGATTCAGTGCATCGCCGACGTCTGGAAGTTCGGTCCAGTTCGCCTCAAACAGTTCCAATCGTCCGCCCGTATCCACTACAAAGTCCACTTCGCGGGTTCGGTCACGCCAGAAGAAAACGCTGCCCGTGCGTCCTCCGCGGCGTTCGCGGTCCCGAAACTGGGTGAAGACAAATGTTTCCCAGACTGCGCCGACCGCCGGTGATTCCTGAAGCGCCTCCTCGGACCGAATATTCAGCAGAGCGCAAAGCAGGCCAGTGTCAGCGAGGTAGAGTTTTGGGCTCTTTACGATGGACTTGGTCCGATTCGAAAACCAGGGCTCAAGCAACACGATCTGACCCGAGGCTTCGAGCATGGACAGCCAATGGTTCGCTGTTGAAGGGGCAATGCCTACATCGCGCGCCAGATCTGCTTTGTTCAACAGATTTGCAGAGCGGAGTGCGCAGGCGCGCAGGAATCTCTCGAAGTCCCGTAGGCTGCCAACATTAGTTAACGAGCGCACATCGCGTTCGAGATAAGTAGCCAGATAGGAGTTGTAAAAAGCCACCGAATCAATATCTGGGTTCTTCCTGATTAGTCTCGATCTGCACCGGCGTGTGGGGATAATCGCCAAGAATCGGCTGGCAACCAGCATCCGGCCCGTGCTCCGGATGAACCAGAGGCTTGATCCCGCCGAACTGTTCAGCTTTGGTTGAGCCGACCAGCGCCGTTGTCGAAGCCAACCCGCCGCTGATTACGTGCTGCACCTGATCGAAATATCCCGTTCGAACAAACCGCGGGTGCTTTACCGCTGCATATCCGTACTCGGTTTCGCGGCTGAATTCTTTTTCCTGAAGCCGCGAATAAGCCGTCTTGCAGCTTTCTTTATATCTACGGGCAAGGTCGAACATAGAAAGCATCTGCGCTTCACAGCGGAAAGTGGCGTGGCTGCTTGAGGGATCCGGGCCGAGGTGTAACGAAAAATATCTGATTGCCGATCTGAAAGACCGCCTGCAATACCGTGGAAGAGCGGCGCTTCAGCGCCGCGTTAGCGTCACAAATAATGATGGCTTTAGCCCCGGCGCCAGCACCATCGCCCCGCTCACCGCGACCGCGATGCCTACCACGCCAAACACAATCCCCAGATGCCAGAAAATTCTCCGCCCGGAAAGCAACGTGATCGACGTAATCACCAGCCCAATTTCCAGAAACACCTCTGCCAGGTCGTAGCGGTTGGCGCGTTTTCTTTCAGTCGCAACTTCACCTTCCAGTTTTCGGGCTTCGTTTTGAATTTCGTCTTTCTCGTGTTTGTATCGCTCCGCCTCTTGTGCGTATTTATCGCGCACCTCGGCTGCCCCGCTATTCGCTGCCACAAACAATTCGTCCTCATGCCCGCGAATATTCTTCGCCTGGTAGTACGCCCACTGGTCCGAAGCCTTCGCCTGCAGCACCACTTCTTCGGTGTGCGCCCGGTGCCCTAACAGAGACGCTACCGCCACCAGCACGGCAAATACTGCCATGGTTAAAGAAACGGCCGCCAGAGATTTATCTTCTCTGGCTCGCTTCGCGCTTTCCCTCAGTTCTTGAGCTTCATCTTCCATTTGATTTCGAGTTCAACCGTCTCAAAATGAATTCCAACCACAATCACCTTCCGGCCAATCAGGATACTACAAGCTTCCACCCTTCTGACCTACGCCGTTGCCAAAGAACTTTCAGGCGTGAGAAATGTGAAACGAAACGCCCGCCCGAATCACTATGCTCACAAGGGAAAGGAAAACCGTCATGGCAGCGAATCCAAAGTTTATCTCCGCGATGCAGAGCGTGCCCGACGAAAAAGTTACCCGCACGCTTGAGTCGAAGCCCATCAATGTTAAGCAGCGCATCCTGGATATCCTGATCAAAATCTTCCACGGACACGAAGATTTTCTCGGCCGCACTCCCGATTAGTAATGCGGCTCACCCACGCCACGCCATCGCCATGCAAGCGATAATTACTGCCGGAGAGCCCTCTTGTTCCGGAACTGGCAACCTGCAACTGACAACTGGCAACTGCTCTACTCCCCCATCACCTTCACAATCACCCGCTTATCCCTCTGTCCATCAAACTCCGCGTAGAAAATCCTCTGCCACCTCCCCAGATCCAACTTTCCCGCAGTCACCGGCACAATCACTTCATGATGGATCAGCAGCGCCTTCAAGTGCGAGTCGCCATTGTCCTCGCCGGTTTCGTGATGTTTGTAATTCTTCCGGAACGGCGCCAAGTGCTCCAGCCACTGGTCGATGTCCTCAATCAGTCCGCTTTCGTTGTCGTTCACATACACGCCCGCAGTGATGTGCATGGCTGAAATCAGCACCATGCCTTCTTTGATTCCACTCTTCCGCACAATCTCTTCCACTTGCGGCGTCATATGGATATACGCCCGATGCGTCTCACTATGAAATTTCAAGTACTCCGTCAAAACTTTCATGCTTAACCCCTCGCGTTCAAAATTCTAACTGAGCTCCTCCAAACTTTCGGACGATTACTTCCGTTACTCCCATTTCCACCGAGAGCCTCTCCAATCGAGCTGACTTGCTGCATACTCAAATCACCCTGGAGGTTTCAGTGCTGTTCAGGCTCGATTATTTATCCTGCATTCTTACAGTTGTTTCCACCATCTTGTTAGGCAAGCGCTGCTGGGAGGGTTGGATTCTCGCCGCCATCAACAGCGCAGTCGTTTGTGTCATCGGTTTCCGTACCGCGCAGTTCGGTTTTATTCCCGCCAATTTGTTCTGCATTGCGCTCTACGCATTCAATTTGCGCTCCTGGCGAAAACCAGAAACTCACTGACAAATCTTTACTCGAAGTGAGCACGCAGATGCTGCACTGGTCGTTCCTGCTTACGATCCGTTGATCGTTTTCGCGGCGCCGCGACCGGGGTGCGTTGTCGGCGGCGTAATCGGTTTCGGTTTCGGCGTCAGTCTCGGTGTGGCCTTCCGTCCCGGGATGGGGCTTCACTCACTTTGATGGGGGTCGGCATGCAGTATTTATCGCCGGCCATCCGTGGGGAAGAGTCTGGGCGAACCGCGGGGTGTACGCCCATCCATACGGCCCAGGAGTGCGGCGCTGGGCTCCGGCGCAACGCGCGGAGGGTCACCCCTTGATTCGCCGCAATCAAGCCGAAGGGCGTGCACCACGCGAAGGCCACGCTCGGCCGGAAGAGCGGCATCAGCGGCGAAAGAGCTCTTCGCTGACGGTAAGAATGGCGCGTCAGTCAGCCGCGCCATCTATTTTGCGGTATCCTCGGCTTCTGGCGCCGCCGCTTCATTCTGGCACTGGTGCTGTGCAAATTGCAGCTTCAGGTTCTCCACCGCGCCGCCCACGCGCTTCAAAATTTCCAGCGGCACCCGAAACTCCCGGCTACAAACGCTGCAAACCGCAATCGCCGGAGTCGTCCCCAACCACTTCAGCACGCGCAAATGTTTCTTCGCCATCGCCGCGCCCTACCGCCCTACCGCATCGTCTCTTCGATCTCAGAGATCCAGTCCGGCTTCTTCAGCACCTCACGCGGCTTGGGACCGTCCGCCGCGCCCACAATCCCATCCTGCTCCATCAAGTCGATCAGATGCGCCGCGCGCCCGTAGCCGATGCGCAGTCGCCGTTGCAGCAGGGAAGTGGACGCTTTGCCAAATTCCACCACCAGCTTCACCGCATCCATGTAGACGGGATCGTCTTGTCCCCCGCCGTCGGCCGATCCTTCGCCGCCGGTCCCGCCGCCTTCGCGCTCATCCCGTGGCGCTTCCAGGAACTGCTCCTGATACTCGGCCGAACCCTGCGCCTTCCAGAACTCCACCACCGCCGCGATTTCTTTCTCCGTAACCAGCGGCGCATGCAGCCTGTGCACCCGCGCCGACCCCGACGGCAGATACAGCATATCGCCCTTGCCCAGCAGCGCTTCCGCGCCGTTCGCGTCAAGAATAGTTCGCGAATCCACCTTCGTCGCCACCCGGAACGAAATACGCGCCGGAAAGTTCGCCTTGATCAATCCCGTAATCACATCCACCGACGGCCGCTGCGTCGCCAGCACCAGATGAATTCCCACCGCGCGCGCCATCTGTGCCAGCCGCGTAATCGACTCTTCCACGTTGCTGGAATCGAGCATCATCAAGTCGGCCAATTCGTCAATGATGATCACAATGTAGGGAATCGGCTTATCGTCAGATTCTTCTTCGAACAAACTCGGCGTATTGCCATTATCGAACAGCCGGTTGTATTGGTCGATATTCCGCACGCCCTTCGCCGCCAGCAATTTCAGCCGCCGCTCCATCTCGCGCACCGCGTTGCGCAGCGCATTCGCCGCCAGCTTCGGCTCGGTGATAATCGGCGTGAACAAATGCGGTACGCCCTCGTAGTTGCCGAGTTCCAGCCGCTTCGGGTCCACCAGAATCAGCCGCACCTGATCGGGCGTCGCCTTGTACAAAATCGACATGATGAAGGCATTGATGGCCACGCTCTTGCCCGCGCCCGTCGATCCCGCAATCAGCAAGTGCGGCATCCCCGCCAGATCAGCCACCACAATGCGCCCGTTAATATCTTTGCCCAGAGCCATCGTCAGCTTCGACTTATGCCCCATGAACTCCTGCGACTCAATGTTCTCCCGCAGCCAGATGATTTCGCGCTCGCGGTTCGGCACCTGAATGCCGACCGTCGATTTCCCCGCCATGCGCTCGATCAAAATGCTCTCCGCCTTCAGCGCCAGGCAAAGATCGTCGGTAAGATTCGTAATCCGGCTGTACTTGATTCCCGCATCCGGCTTGAACTCGAACGTCGTAACCACCGGCCCGGGATTGATCTGCGTGATCTGCCCGTGGATGTCGAACTCGGCATATTTTTCAGTCAGCACCTGCGCCAGCAGCTTCAGTTCGTCGGCATCCACCGCCTGCTGCTCATCCGGCCTCTGCAACAAACTGCTCGAGGGCAGCTTGTACCCGCCAGCAATCTTCGGCATCGTCGTCTTGGCCTTGTGATCGCTGTCGGCCCGCTGCGTCACCTCAGGATCCTCTGTCATGCTGAGCGAGGAATGAGATCGCGAAGCGATCTCATTCGCAGCCGAAGCATCCCTGCCACTCTCAACCGCCGCCAAAGACTCCGGAAGGATCCCGCCGGTACCCACCGCGGCTGATTCGCCGGAATCGCTCTCCAGCATCCTCTCGATTCCCGTCTTCCGCTGCGGCGCAACCCGCGCCTGCACCGCTGGTTCAGCTGCAGCACTCTGCCGCGACTGAATCAGCTGCGTCTTCACCACCGGCTTCGCCACCCGCCGTTTTTCCAATTCCTTCTGTTGCTGCCGCTTGAGCCGATCTTCCTGCCAATCCAGATACCGGTTCCACAGCGCCGTCACAAACGCAAACCGCGTCGGTGCCCACACTTGAATCGACGAGAACGAAAATGCCGTCGTCAGGTAAAGCGCAACCGCCAGCACGCTCGCGCAAACAATGTAAGCCCCCGCCACGTTCAAATAGCGGATCAGCCAATCGCCCACAATCCGCCCCAGCAGCCCTTCGATCGGGATCACATTGAACCAGCGTAAATGCCCCGGCAACAGCGCCAGCAGCGCCGGAACGAACACCACCAGCCACAATCCGCCAAGACTCTTCGCAACCGGAGACTGAATCTTCCGCGAAGCAAACCAGCGAATCCCCATCACGCCCAAAAACACTGGCAGCAAAAACGCACCGATGCCGAGCAACTGCAGCATAAGGTCTGCGATGACGGCGCCAACCACGCCAATCCAGTTGCGCGCCGCGTGAGTTCCGGTGAGTACCGAGGCGCTGTTCAGCGAAGGATCGAGCGGCGAATACGACGCGAGCGCGAGGAAGAGGAGGAGCGCAGAGATGCACAACAGGAATCCGATCAGCTCGTTCAGCCGCCGGTTGCCCGTAGGGACAAAGATGCTTTCCAGAAAGCGCATTTTTGGGCCGTTGTTATCACGGGACAAAAGTCCTGTGGCGCAAATCGGCCAGAGCCTCATCATTATGCCAAGAACCGCCCCGCGCGGCAATGCCGGAATGCGCCGGGAGTGTACAGTTGGATTACTGCGAAGCAAGGGTAGTCTCCCAGTGGCGCCGGCTTCTTGTGGTAGTATGCTAGTAGTATGAAAGAGAAGACATCCATCACACTCTCCAGAGAAATATTGGCGGGCATCGACCGCCTGGCGGGATCGAAGCAATCGCGGTCGGCATTTATCGAAGCGGTGCTGGCTCGCTACTTGCGCCAACAAGCGCGGGCGCAGGTCGAGGCGCGCGATCTGGAACTCATCAATAAGGCCGCGGATGAATTGAATGAAGAAGTGGAGGACGTTCTCCGCCATCAGCAGACATAGGCGGAGGCGGGAGCCGATGAGACGGGGCGAAATCTATCGCGTTCATCATCCCAGTGACGATCCCAAACTCTATCGCTGCTTCGTAGTGGTAAGCCGGCAGACCCTGATCGATTCCAAATTTCCCACTGTTATCTGCGCACCCATCCTTACTCGCGGCCACGGATTCTCCACTCAGGTCTCGGTCGGCATCGACGAAGGCTTGAAGCACGAAAGCTGGATCCTCTGCGATAACCTCGTAAGTCTCCGCAAAGTGCAACTGACCCGCTTCGTCGGTGGCCTGACGAGCCCCAAGCTTGAGGACTTGGACCGCGCCCTCAAAATGGCTCTCGCCCTGGAATAGGCCGGCAAGTTATCCCGCCAGCCGCGCCGCGAAAACGAGCGCCAGTGCTCCAACGATGATGCGGTAAACCGCGAATGGCACGAACCCGTGCTTGCGAACATAAGCCATGAACCACGCCACCGATGCGTAAGCGACGATATACGAAACCACGAAGCCGATAGCCAGTACAATCCACCCATGAGCGTCAATCTGCGAAACGCCGATCGGATTTTCCCCCTTGCCGCTGAGTGACTTGAGCAGCGTGTACCCCGTCGCGGCAAACATAGTGGGAATTGAAAGAAAAAAGGAGAACTCCAGCGCCGACGCCCGCGACATGCCCGCAATCTGACCGCCCGCGATAGTCGACATCGAGCGCGACGTCCCCGGAAACACTCCCGAGAAAATCTGGCAAAAGCCGATCCACACGGCTTGCCCCAGGCTCATGCTCTCCATCTTCCAGGTATGGATGCGTCCTCCCCCCGCCGAGGGCCCAGCAGCCTCCGCCTTCGCATTCATCGCATCCACAATCCACATCACAACGCCGCCAATCAGCAGCGACCAGCCGATGATCTGCAAATTCTCCAGATGCTTTCCAATCACCTTCGTCAGCAAGAACGAAGGAATCGCAGTAATTACGAAAGCGATCATCACCAGTCCCAACGGATGTGTGAGCGGCGTGCGATCCCCCCGCTCTCCGCGCGGAAACGTAGAAAGAAAAGTCGCGATGCGGCCGCGAAAATAAACCGGCAGGCAAAGAATCGCGCCCAGTTGGATAACGATGGAATACATCTTCCAATAACCATCCGAAAGGCTGATGTGCAGCAGCACCTCAGACAGGCGCAAGTGCGCCGTCGAACTAACCGGCAAAAACTCCGTGAGACCTTCGACAATGCCCAGCACAAGTGACAGCAGGTAATCGTTCAATCGCCCTCCAGAAGTAAGCGAACAGTATGGCAGAAAAACTTTGCGGTAGGATTAACGCCCCTGCTTCATCGCGGGAGACTTCCTTCGTGCACCTTCGCGTCCTTTGTGGTTTGTGATCTTCCTTAATCGCTCGCAGTCCCATACGTCGGAATCCCTTGCTGCACGTAGAAAATCAGCCGTTGCGCCCGCAAAGCCCAATCGCCCTGCCCGTACTGGCTCACAATTTTGCGCGCCAACTCCAGCGCCCGGTCTTTCGATTCGGCAGACTTCTTCTGGTTCGGCTCGTTCTTATAAATCTCAATCAGCGCCGCCCGCCGCCACGCCGCATCGTACAAAGCCTCCGCCGCTGCCGGAGACTGCGCATGCTCGCTGGCATACTTCTCATACATCTCTGCTTCTTTATCCGGACATTTCGACAAGCCTTCCCACTCCCCGCAAAGCTTGTTCTCGATCAGCTTGAACGCCGCGAGGTCGGCCCACTTTGTCCCCGGATATTTCTTCATCACCAGTTTCATCCACTCTTCCTGCATCTGCCCGCGCATATAGGATTCACGCTCCCGCGCCGAGGGCCGCGTCATCACATCAGACCGCTCAATCTGCCAGCGGATATCCGCCGCGCGATACAACGCTTCGGCCGCCAGCGGCGACGCCGGCATCAAGTCATACACGCGGTAATAAAGCCGCATCGCATCCTGCGCCGCATCGCGCCGTCCTCGCCGCCGGCTGGCCTGATCTTCCGAATCCGCCGCTTCCCCAAAGATAATTTTGTCGCCATCCTGCGTGGTCGCGCCCACAAAGCCTTTGGCCGAAACCCATCCGCTGATGGTCTTGCCTTGCTCTTCTTCTTCCGTTGCGCCTTCATCGTGCCGCGGCACGGCCAGAATGGCCTGCACGTGCACCCAGTCGCGACTGGTCTCAAGGATGATCAACTCGTGCCCGCGCCCGGCTTCCCCCAACCTGGCCGCGCTCGCGTCAGGCGAGACGCGAATCGTTTCCTCGTGCACCAGCGTTCCGCGCTGTTGATCGGCGAGGGCGAGCGAGGCAAGAAGTGGCAGCGCCATCGCAATCGCACTCGCGATAAGCACGCCACGATGCTTAAAACTTAGAACAATCGAAGGAACTGGCATAGGACTGAGAATCGCTTGAAAGGGATCTAGGTTGCAAGAGTCTGGATTTATTCCGCAACCTCGTCCTTTCGGAACCAGAGTAGTGCTCAACTTTCTCACAGGTCAAGGAGTCGTTTCTCGGTTCCTTAGCGCCCTTCGCGGAGCCTTAGCGATCTTTGCGGTCAAAGGTTTTTGATCTTCGCATCCAAATTCACAAAGCGTTCCCCCATAATAGACAAGTTGATACTATCGGACGGCCATAGCCAATGAAGCCTCTAACCATCTTCGGTCTGTTTGCAGTAACGTCGATGCTGGTCTTCTATGCCCTCGAAGCGCGCAGCCGGTGGTTCATCCTCGCCTTTGCCGGTGCCTGCGCTCTCGGCTCCGCCTACGGCTTTCTGCAAGGCGCTTGGCCCTTCGGAGTAGTCGAAGCCATCTGGTCGGTAGTAGCCCTGCGGCGCTGGGCGAAAGCGGCAAAACCAAAATAACTTCCATCGCCCGGAGCCCGGAGCACTACTTCCCTCGAAATCCTTCCAACATCGCCGGATCAATATTCCCACCACTGATAATGGCAACGCTAGTCTTCGCCCTCGGCAACCGATCCGCATGAAAAATAAATCCTGCCGCGGCCACTGCGCCGCTGGGTTCCGCGACAGTTGCAGGATTCGCGCTCAGATACGTGACCGCCTGCCGAATATCATCTTCACTGACGGTTATGATGTCATCTACATATCGCCGGATGTGCTCAAAATTTATGGTCCCAATACTCTGCGTACGCAGCCCATCAGCCATTGTCCGCGAAACATCTTCGGCAGGGAACTGAACGACCTTGCCCGCGCGCAAGCTGGCCTGTGCATCGCCCGCCAGTTCGGGCTCCACGCCAATCACCTTTACCGAAGGCTTGCTCAACTTTATCGCCGTCGCCACGCCGCTGATCAGACCTCCTCCGCCAACCGGCGCGAGAACCATCTCCACCTCCGGCAAATCTTCCAGAATCTCCAATCCAATAGTCCCCTGGCCGGCAATAATCAGCTCGTCGTTATACGGCGGCACAATGACATATCCATGCTGCGCGGCCAATTCCTCCGCCTTCACTTGCCGCTCAGCGCTGCCCGGCCCGACAAAAACAATCTCCGCTCCCAGCGCTGCCGTAGCCTCGCGCTTGATCACGGGAGCATTATTCGGCATCACGATAACCGCTTTCGCGCCTAGCACCCGCGCTGCATAAGCCACGCCCTGCGCGTGATTCCCGCTCGAATACGTAATCACCCCGCGCTTGCGTTCTTCCGGCGAGAGCGATGCAATCTTGTTGTAAGCCCCCCGAAGCTTAAAGGCCCCGATCGGCTGCTGGTTCTCGGGCTTGAGAAAAAGTCGCCGCGGATCTTCAGCGCAAAGCGGGAATGCAATCAGTCGCGTGCGACTGGCGACATGTCGTAGACGGCTTTGAGCGGCTTGAATTTCTGACAGGTTGACCATGGTGTTCTTTCATTATGACCGATTTCCGCATAATCGATTGAGTATCCGACGCTTGACATCATGATGCCAAAGTTATAGCATCATGATGTGCGAACCACTCTAACCCTCGATGAAGATGTTGCCGCCTTGCTAAACAAAGAAGTGCGCAAGTCCGGAGAACCGTTCAAACAGATAGTGAATCGCTTTCTGCGCCTGGGACTGGTGGCATCGAAGCAACCCGCGCCGAAACCATTCAAGGTAACACCGATCAATCTCGGGCTGCCCCGAGATTTCGATAAAGTGGAAGATTTAATCGAGTACCTTGAAGGTCCAGAGCACCGGTGATCGTCTGCGACGCAAATCTTCTAATTGATTCCTATAACACTGGTTCAGCCCGTCACGCCGAGGCCCGCGCATGGCTGGAAGAAATCTTCTCCGGCACCCACATGGTGGGACTGCCATGGCAGGCCGCTTCCGCTTTCTTGCGGGTCATGACGAATAAGAAGTTGCCCGGAGAGCGCTTCAGCCTGGCGCAGGCAACGCAAATAGTTGATCTTTGGCTGGCCCGCACCAATGTGCGCGTGCTCGTACCGGGAGATCATTATTGGCCGCTATTTCGACGGATGGTGATCGAAGGACAGGCGTCCGGGTCGCTGGTGAGCGACGCAGAGATTGCCGCGTTGACGCTTGAATACGGAGGCGTACTTTACACCGCGGACCGGGACTTCGCGCGGTTTCCAGGGCTGCGGTGGAAGAATCCGCTGGAGTAGGCACGAGGCCCCGCGAATTACTTGTTGAGGCGGCCCTTCAAAAGCCGCTTAAGGTTACGCTTGCCGTGCGATACAGCAACGATCTCGACCTGCCCGGTGACCCGGTACACGATCATATACTGATAGACGCTAAGGAAGAGGACACTATGGCTGGTGAGATCGAGGCGTTTGTGGCCACGTCCGGGGAAATCGGCCAAGGCCTCGAAGTCGTCCACTAATTCAGCTTGGATTCGGTCGGCGACTTCTAGGCCTCCCTCGCCCAACAGATAACGCCAAATTTGCCGGAGATCGTCTTCTGCTTCCGGCGCAACGACGTAAGGCTTCACGATTTAGTGCGGTCCGCGTGCCATGCTTTTTTATCCGCTGCAAGGCGCTCGCGTAGTTGTTCGCCTGGAATGCCCTCGCCGCGGTCAAGTTGGGCTAAGCCGCGCTCAATCTTGGCACGGATGGCGTCTTTGTTTTCCTCCAGCCACGCCTCGCGCTCGCGTTGTATCTCCAAGGCATCGAAGAGTACGTCTTCAACGCTTTTAAACGCGCCGCTATGCAGCCTCTGCTGGATGAGCGCTTCGATTTCGGGACGATTGATTTGGATTGTCATGGATTGCCCAGCTAAAGCTGGCCCCTGTCAAAAGTAACTCTCGGATGATGTTCGGTCAACAAGTCGGGCTAAATCTCTAAATCTTCAAATCTCCAGTATGACCGGCATAATCAGCGGCCGTTTCTGCGTCTGCCTTGAAATATACCGCTTCAAATCCGCCCGGATCTTTTCCTTGATCACGCCGTAATCGGCCTTCTCTTCTTCACTGGAATGCGCCAGCGTGTCCTCGACAATGCGCTTGGCACCATCCATCAACCCGTCTTCGCCCGGATTGAATCCCCGCGTTACGATCTCCGGCGCAGTTTCCACGCGGCCCGTAAGCTTGTTAATGGCGATGATCGGCAGCACAATTCCATCTTCGCTCAAATGCCGCCGGTCCTTGATAATCAAATCCTCAACCACGTCCGTCCGCGATCCGGAATCGATGCACACGCGCCCAACATTCACGCGCCCAGCCTTCCGCGCATTGTGTTCGTCGAACTCGAGAATGTCTCCGCTCTCAATCAAAATCACCTTGCCCACCGAACTGTGCATCGCCCCAGCCATTTCGGCATGCAGCTTCAACTGCCGGTATTCGCCATGCACCGGAATAAAATATTTCGGCTTTACTAGGTTGATGATCAGCTTCAGCTCTTCCTGGCTGGCGTGCCCGCTCACGTGGATCGGCGGCGACGTCCCATCCTCGTAAATCACGTGCGCCTCGCGCCGGAACAGGTGATCGATCATCCGGTAAATCGTCTTTTCGTTGCCCGGAATGATGCGCGACGAAAGCACCACCGTGTCGCCCTTTTCGATTTTCGCGTGCTTGTGGTTGTCCACTGCCGCGCGCGACAGCGCCGACATCGGCTCGCCCTGCGTCCCGCTGATCATCACGCAAACTTTTTCCGGCGCGAAATTCTTCATCTCGCCGGGATTGATCAACGTCCCTTCGGGAATCTCCAGATACCCAAGATCCTCGGCGATCTCGGCCGAGTTGTTCATCGATCGCCCGATAAACGCCACCTTGCGCCCATGCTGATGCGCGAGCTCTACGGCCAGACGAATACGGTGAATCGATGACGAAAAACAAGAAATGAACAACCGCCGCTGCGTGTGAGCGAAAACCTCGTCGAACTTACGTCGTACCGCTCGCTCGCTCGGCGTGTATCCCTTGCGCTCCACGTTGGTGGAATCCTGAAACAGCGCCAGCACGCCCTGCTTGCCGTATTCAGCGAAAGAGTGCAGATCGAAAAGATGGTTGTCGGTCGGCGTTGGGTCGACCTTGAAATCTCCGGTATGAATAATCACGCCCAGCGGCGTGTGGATCGCCAGCGCCACGCAATCCACCAAACTATGCGTCACGCGAATCGGATGAACCGTAAACACGCCTGCTTTGAAGCGCTCGTTGGGCCGCATCTCCCGCAGGTCGGCATCGTCCAGCAATCCATGCTCGTCAAGTTTGTCCTCAACATACGCCAGCGTAAATTCGGTGCCCCACACCGGCACGTTCAATTCGGAAAGAATCCACGGCAGCGCACCAATGTGATCCTCGTGCCCATGCGTCAAAATAATCCCACGCACTCGCTGGCGATTCTCAATCAGGTAGGAAATATCGGGAACTACAATATCGACGCCGAGCAACTCCGCCTCGGGGAACATCAGTCCCGCGTCGATCACAATAATGTCGTCGCCCCATCGCACGGCCATGCAGTTCATACCGAACTCGCCCAGGCCTCCGAGAGGGATAATTTGCAATTTTCCAGTTGTCATTGGTAACCCATGATGCTAGCACAGACCGTGTCCGCCACCGCACACCGCATAGCCAGAAAGCCAAGCCCCAAAATGCATGCCTTTCCTTCGTGAACCTTAGTGTCCTTAGTGGTTAAGTGCTCTCCTTGCCATTGAACGGAGCCCGGCAGCAAACCGCCGCATTCCTATCAGAAGCCCCTGATGGCATTCCGCGCCCCACTCAGGTAATGTCAACCCATGGCCGAGGATGTCCCAAAATCATGGCTTCGCACCCGCGTCGAAAAAACGCTGGTGAAAGGACTCTCTCGCGCCTACTCCACCGTGCAGGTCGATCCGGAAAAGTTTCTGCTCCAGCTTCGCCTCGCCTATCGCGTCCCCATCAGTGGCTATCATGGCGTCTATTCACTCGAAGTGCACGAACTCGACAACGTTGCCGAAGACATTATTCGCAGCGGCATGAAGCTGGCCGCCGCCGAGGGCGCGGGCTTTGGCATGGGTGGACTGATCACCATTCTCCCCGACCTCGGTATTCTATCCGTGATTACCATGCGCACCATTCAGAAGTTGAGCCTGGTGTACGGTTTTCAATTCAATACCGACGGCGAAATCGCCGAACTCTGGATCGCTGCCGCCAGCGCCGCCGGAGTCGACATCAGCCGTGAACTCGTGGAAAAGGAATTCGTCAACCGCTTCGTGCCCCGCGTTATCCAGCGCATCGCCGCTACCGCCAGCGCCGAGGTGGTGGAGAAGTGGGCGGGCCGCATGATCCCGCTGGTCAGCTCCGCCATCGGCGCCGGCTTGAATTACTGGTTCGTGCGCGCCTGGGGCGAGCGCGCCAAAGCTCACTTCCGCGAGCGCCACTTGCAACTGCGGCAGCAAGCCATTCAACAAACTGCGCAGCCCATTTTGTTGCCACTATCGCCGGAAGTGCTTCCTCCCGCAAAATGACGCTTCTACTGTGCTAGAAAAGAAGAATGATCGAGTTCGACTGTGCAGCCATTCTTTTTGATCTTGACGGAGTTCTCGTCGATTCCACCCGCTCGGTCGAGCGCCAGTGGCGAGCCTGGGCGCGCGAGCAGGGAATTGACGGAGATCGAGTGGCCAACGTCAGCCACGGCGTTCGTGCCATCGAAGTGATTCGCACCGTCGCTCCTCATCTCGACGCTGAAGCCGAAGTTCGCAAACTCGAAAGCCGTGAAGCCGACGATCGCGACGGTGTCACGGTAATGCCCGGAGCAATCGACCTGGTCCGCGCAATTCCCGACGGCCGCTGGTGTGTAGTCACTTCAGGCACCCGGCATCTGGCGACCGCGCGCCTGCAACTCGCCGGAATCCCGCTGCCGAACGTTCTAGTCACCGCAGACGACGTCACCCGAGGAAAGCCGCATCCCGAGCCCTATTTGAAAGGCGCGCAACTTCTGGGAGTAAACCCGATAGAGTGTTTAGTGATCGAAGATGCCCCCGCCGGAATCCAGTCCGCGCGTGCGGGAGGCATGAAGGCGATTGGGCTCACCAGCACCTATCCCGCATCAGCTCTAACCCAAGCCAAACTCGTCATAAAGAGCCTTGCGCAAATTCAGATCACTCTCAATGGCGGGCGCAAACTCGCGATCACAATTGTGTAGGCAAAAATTAACCTTGTCATTCCGAACGCGCTCGCAGCCGCGCAGAGCGCGGCGAGACAAGAGAGGAATCTGCTGTCACTGAAAGCGCCCCTGCTCAGGAAGAACTACCGCAACCACTCTTCCAACTCAATCCCGCGATCCGTCTTCTCATCGCGATACTTCACAATCACCGGCGTATACAACGAGATTCCCGCATCCGCCAGCGCACCCTTCTTCACCGCCCGCGATCCCGGCACCACCACCGCACCCTCAGGAACTTCCAGCGGAGCCCCCGTGGTGGCTCGGTAAACCTCGCCCCGCACCAAATCGTAGAGCGGAGTCGATCTCGTCAAAATCGTTCCCGCCCCCAGCACCGCCCTCGATCGCACCAGCGTGCCTTCATAAATTCCGCAGTTGCCCCCAACCAGCACATCGTCTTCAATAATCACCGGCGCGGCGTTCACCGGCTCGAGCACTCCGCCGACCTGCGCCGCAGCGCTCAAATGCACACGCTTTCCCACTTGCGCGCACGAGCCCACCAGAGCGTGCGAATCGATCATCGTGCCTTCATCCACATAAGCGCCCACGTTGATAAACATCGGCGGCATGCAAATCACCGAAGGAGAAACATACGCCCCCAGCCGCACCGACGATCCGCCCGGCACCAGGCGCACCCGATCCGCCAGAGAAAACCTTCGGGCAGGGAAGGTATCCTTATCGACGAAAGTCAGCGCGGCGCAACCCGTCTCCGCCAGTTCGCCGAGCCGAAAGCCAAGCAAAATTCCGTGTTTCACCCAGGCGTTCACCACCCAGCGCCCGTCGATTTTCTCCGCGGCGCGAATTGTGCCTTGAGTAAGAGCGTCGCGAAATTCCAAAAAAATCGCGCGCGCCTCAGGATTGCGTTCTACCTCACCCAGTGCGGCGAGCCGCTCAATGGAAGATCTTAGGGATGGCATGAGAATTGTTGATTGTTGATTTCTGATTGATGATTTCTAAAGTCGCCCTAGTCGTCAATCGGCAACTAGGGCCTCAATCAGCAATCAACAATCATAAATCAGCGATTTCTTCACACGCACTTGCACTCACTCCGAATCAAAACTCCAGTCATGCCATGCGCAACCTCGCGCCCCTGCGTCAGCGTCGCATACGGACCGTGCCAGCGCGCATGGTTCGCGTCGTGCCCGGCGGGACGCCCCTTGCCCTGGTTGCATTGCCCGCACGACCCGCGGTGCAGCACAATCTTGTGCGGACCCGCCGACCAGTTCTCATAAATATAAAACTCCTTCGCCTCCGGCGCCGGAACCGGTGCGCTCGCAATCAGTCCCGTCTCTGCCACAATTTTCTGCAATTTGGCTCGCGTGTCGCGCCGCATGGGCAGCAGCGGTAACCGGTAATTTTCTTCGATCTTGCCCATCATCGCCAGCACCGCTTTCACCGGCAGCGGGCTCGACTCAATAAAGTTCGCCTGCATCAGCGCCAGATATTTTCGATGAATACTGCGCGCCGAAGCCCAATCATTTTCCAGCGCCGCCCGCGTCATCATCGCCATCTCGTGCGGAATCTCGTTCGACGCTACCGAGACAATCCCCACTCCTCCAAGCGCAATCACCGGCAACGTAACGGCGTCATCGCCCGAAAAGACTAGAAAGCGTTCTGGCACCGCATTGATCGCCTCGGCAATCTGCGTCATGTTGCCGCTGGCTTCTTTCACGCCAATAATATTCGGCACCTCTGCCAGTCGCGCCAAAGTTGCCGGCTCAAGGTTCGCCGCTGTTCGTCCCGGCACGTTGTAAAGAATAATCGGCTTGTTGCCCACCGCTTCCGCAATCGCCTTGAAGTGCCTGTACTGCCCCTCCTGCGTCGGCTTGTTGTAGTAAGGGGAAGCGGTCAGAATCGCATCCACCCCCGGCCGCGCGGCAACTTCTTTGGCCTTTTCCACCGCATCGTGCGTCGAGTTCGAAGTCGCGCCCGCCACAATGGGCACGCGCCCCGCGCCCACTTCAATCGTAGTATCGATCACCTGCAGCCATTCGTCGTGGGTAAGCGTGGGCGTTTCGCCGGTGGTCCCACAGGGCACCAGAAAATCGATCCCGGAGTCAATCTGCCACGCGACCAACTTGCGCAGGGCAGCGTCGTCGATCGAGCCATCCTGATGAAACGGTGTGACGAGAGCGGTGCCACAGCCACGAAGTTGCATGGTAATAAGATAGCGCGAATGGGCAAATGTGGGAACGGGTGCCGACTACAGTTGTCGCCACACATCCTTAAAATTGTAAAACCCCTTCTTGCCAGCCAGCCATTCCGCCGCGCGCACTGCGCCATCGGCGAAGCCCTGGCGCGACTTGGCATCGTGGCAGAGGTAGATGCGGTCGGCGGCGCATTCGAGCACGATCTCGTGCATGCCCACGACCTCGCCCTCGCGAAAAGAAGTGATCTCGAGATTTTCTGGGCTGCCGCTGGCTTCGCGGATTACGTTTTGGATGGCGATCGCCGTTCCCGACGGCGCATCTTTTTTGTGAATGTGATGCCGCTCGAAGATTTGTCCAGAGTAGTCGTGGCGCAGCGCTGCGGCGACGGCGCGTGCGGCATCGAGAAACAGATTTACTCCCACCGAAAAATTCGCCGCGAAAATAAATCCTGTGTCGTGCCCTTGCACCAGTTCGCGCACGCTGTCGAGTTCCCGATACCAGCCGGTCGTGCCCACAACCATGTTCTTTCCGGCGCGCACGCAAGCTTCGATATGGGCAACGACCGCGTGAGGAGTCGTGAAATCGATGACTGCATCAATGTCGCGTAGTTGGTCGAGGGTCAAGGCTTCGCCGCCTGCGTTCTCCTTCGCGCCCGCTACGCGAACTTCGTGTCCACGCCCTTGAGCGACTTCCGCTACGAGCGATCCGGTTTTTCCGCGGCCGAGGATGAGTACTTTCATAGCGATGAAAAAAACATTGAACCGCGAAGGTCGCAAAGAACAGCCGCGAAGAACGCAAAGGATCCCGATTTGTCCCGCTTTGCGGCCTTCGCGAGTCCTTGGCGTTCTTCGCGGTTCAAAGCTCTTTTGCTGCCGTGATCTACGCGTAAACTTCCGGATCCAACTCCGCAAAAAAAGTGCTGTGCAAGCGCTGGATCACATCCGGCACTTCATCTTCCTCAATCACAAACGTCAAATTAATTTCCGACGCGCCCTGCGAGATCATGCGAATCTTCTTGTCGGCCAGCTTGCTGAATACCAGCGCCGCCACTCCCGGCGTGTCGCGCAGGTTCTCCCCCACTAGGCAAACAATCGCCTTGCGTCCTTCATATTTTACGTCCGCCAGCTTTGCCAGATCAGCGGCCAGCGCCGGAATCGCATAATTGGAATCGACGGTCAACGAAACACTCACTTCCGATGTCGATACCACATCGACTGCGACTTTATGCCGGTCAAAAGCTTCGAAGATCGCCCGCAGAAAGCCGTGCGCCAGCAACATTCGTGGCGCAGCCACATCGACAATCGTGATCCGCTTCTTCACCGCAATGGCCTTGAAAATATTTTTGCCCTGCGGCACCCGCGTCGTGATCTTAGTTCCCTCGCACGACGGATTCCGCGAATTCAATACATACACTGGAATATTCTTCTGGATCGCCGGCAGTACCGTAGCTGGATGCAGCACCTTGGCCCCAAAGTACGCCAACTCCGCCGCTTCATCGAAGCTAATCACCTTGATGCGCCGCGCCTCAGGACAAATTCGCGGGTCGGTGGTCAGAATTCCGTCCACATCGGTCCAGATATCGATCCGCTCCGCGCCCAGCCCCGCTCCAATGATCGCAGCCGAGTAGTCGGAGCCGCCGCGTCCGATAGTCGTGGTGATACCCGCGCGGTTTGCCCCGATAAATCCGCCCATCACCGGAACCTGCCCGGCGTCGAGCAGCGGCTTTACTTTGCTCAGCAGCCGCTGGTTGGTCTCTTCCTGCTGCGGCGCAGCCTCCATAAAATTGCTATCCGTCACCATTACATCGCGCGAATCGACATGAACCCCCTTCAGTCCGCGCGCCGCAAACGCCGCCGCAACAATTTTGCTGGAAAGCATTTCGCCGAATGCGGCAACGTGATCGGTAGTTCGCGGCGTGATCTCCCCGACTGCGGTAATTCCGCGCAGCAGTTCGTCGAGCGCCTCAAAGTCACTTCCCAGTTCTGAATGAAAGTCGGTGAACAGCGCAGTGCCTAACAGTTCGCTGGCGGTGTTGTAGTGCCGCTCCTGTAGCGAGCGGCAAAGCTTGAGAGCTGTCTTACGTTCGCCCTCGCCTGCGGCGCGCGCCATAGTTAGCAGCGTATCCGTGACCTTTGCCATGGCACTCACCACCACCACCGGCTGTTGCCCCGCGCGGTCTTTCACAATCGCGGCCACGCGCTCGATCGCGCGGGCATCTTCCACCGAAGTCCCGCCGAATTTCATCACGATCATCGGCGTGGCTTCCTTGCGGAATGTGGCGAGTGCGGCGCAGGCTTCATTTCCGGCCGTCCGCCTCGAGATAACCTTTGGCCTTCAGCAATTCGGCATTCAGCACCGCCGCTCCGGCCGCGCCACGAATCGTGTTGTGCGAAAGCACGGTGAACTTCCAGTCCAGCACGCCGCACGGCCGCAGGCGGCCAACCGCCGTGGTCATGCCCGCTCCCATATCGACGTCAAAGCGCGGCTGCGGACGGTCATTCGCTTCCATGTACACCACCGGACGCTCCGGCGCGCTAGGCAGATGCAAATCCGCAACTCCTCCGTGGTACTCGTTCCACGCCGCAATAATCTCCTCCGGCCTGGCTTTGGCTTTCAGCCGCACCGAAACCGATTCCGTGTGCCCATCTTCCACCGCAACCCGGTTGCACTGCGCACTCATGGCGAATGCGGCGGGAACAACTTGTTTTCCGTTCAATTTTCCCAGCAGCTTCTGGGTCTCCTCTTCCATCTTTTCTTCTTCGTTGCGGATGTAAGGAATCACATTGCCCAGAATGTCGAGTGATGCCACGCCCGGATAGCCCGCCCCACTCACGGCCTGCATCGTCACCACCATTACCGCTTCCAGCCCAAATCGTTCGTAAATCGGTGCCAACGCCAGCACCAATCCCATCGCCGAGCAGTTCGAATTCGTCACCACGAAGCCGCCGGAGCTCTTCCTCCACGCCTGTCCGTCGATCAGCCGGATGTGCTCCGCATTCACCTCCGGAATCACCAGCGGCACCTCGGCGTGCATGCGCAGCGCGCTCGAATTCGAAATCACCGCGCAGCCCGCATCGGCAAACCGGGGCTCGAGTTCGGCGGCGATCGATGCATCGAGCGCCGCGAAAATGATCTTTGGTGCGCCCTCCGGTGTCGCTGGAGAAATTTTCATCCCCGCAATATTCCCCGGAACCGGCGTCTTCAGCCGCCAGCGCGCCGCTTCCGCATAGCTCTTGCCTTCAGAGCGGTCGGAAGCGGCCAGCCACGCCACCTCGAACCAGGGGTGGCGCTCCAACAGTTGTATGAATCGTTGCCCCACCACTCCGGTGGCGCCCAGAATGCCAATGGGAAGTTTCTTGCTCATATGAGGATATTCTGAATTCTACAACAGCCCCGTTTACGCTTCGCCTTCCCGCATCGCGCCAGTGATTAATCCCTCAGCACTAGAGCCTCCTGCTTGTTTTGCCGATAGAAATCCGTGGAGGATCGCCATGCCTGAGCTTCGACAGAATTTTTTCACCAAAGAGTGGGTCATCATCGCCACTGAGCGCGCCAAGCGCCCTGAAGAGTTGGCCACACACCGGCCAGCGCAAGCCGTGCCATCTTTTGTCGAGGGCTGCCCCTTTTGTCCTGGCAACGAAAATAAGACTCCGCCCGAAGTGATGCGATCTCCGGCGAACGGCAGCGATCCTTGGGCCGTCCGCGTTATTCCCAACAAGTTTGCCGCGCTCTCCTCTGAAGTCCAGCCCACACGCAGCCTGCAACACCTCCGCCGACGCGTCAACGGCTTCGGATTTCACGAAGTCATCATCGATAGCCCCGACCACGCCGCCTGTCTGGCCTTATTGCCCGACACTCACGTGGCGCGCATCTTAGGCGTTTTTAAGGAGCGCTACAACGCGTTGAGCGTCGACCACCGCATCACCCACGTCACCATTTTCAAGAATCACGGCACCGACGCCGGCGCCAGCATGGCGCATCCCCATTCGCAACTCATCGCCACTCCCGTCATTCCCAGCCAGGTACGGCACCGTCTGCATGAAGCGCTACGCCACTATGACGACGCCGGCGAGTGCATGTTCTGCCATATGGTCGAACGCGAAATCGAGGACCAGACCCGCATCGTCATGAAGAGCGAACTCTTTGTAGCAATGGAAGTCTTCGCCTCCGCTACGCCGTTCGCCACTCACATTTTTCCGCTGCGCCACATGGCGACCTTTGGAGAGATTACCGCTGCGGAAATCGCCGACCTCGCGCGCGTCCTGCGCACGCTGCTGGCTAAACTTTACGTTGGCTTGGAAAATCCCGACCTGAACTTCACCATCCGCAGCGGACCGTCAGATTATGTCGGAGCCCGCCACTTTCACTGGTATGTCAGCGTGATTCCCCGCCTCACCCGCGTAGCAGGCTTCGAACTCGGTTCGGGGATGTTCATCAATACCGTGCTTCCGGAATCCGCCGCCGAATTTCTTCGCAACGTGAATGCCCAGAAAGCTGCTGGAGTCGGGGCCACCAGCTGATAGAGATATGCTGATTTTTACTAAGGTGAGCAGAATATTTGCGAAAACAAAAATGATTCTAGGAGGCGAGAACTACAGCCGACTCGAAAAAACCGGTAACCAGCAACCGACAACCGGCAACTGCTCTTACTTCTTTCCCACACTCTGCGGATCAAATACATACTCATTCAGCGGCCCAAACTTCCTCTTTTCCGCATAAAGCCGCCACCGCCGGAATACGATCCGCAAACTGGCCATCACCGGGATCGATAGGAAGATCCCCAGAATGCCCGCCACTTCGCCTCCCGCCATCACCCCAAAAATAGCTGCCAGCGGATGTAGTTCCATGCTGTGCCCCATGATGCGCGGCGATGTCACGTAGTCCTGAATCAGCCGCCAGATGCCGAGAAAGATCACCAGCCCAAGCCAGTGCGGAAAACTGAGCAATAACCCCACGCCCACAATTATCACCGCTGCAACCAGGGGTCCGACAACCGGAATAAACTCCAACAGGCCTCCCAGCGTGCCCAACACCAGCGCGTAGGGCATGCGCATGACGCCGAGCACGGCCGAATACATCACAAAAGTCAGCGCCGCCAGTGTAAGTTGGGCGCGGATGAAGTGTGCCAGCATCTGGTTCAAATCGCTGAGCACTCCCTGTAACAACTCGCGCTGTGGACGCGACCGCACCAGGTCCAAAAGGATCTCGCTGAATTGCCGCCCGTCTTTCAGGAAAAAAATCGAGAGCAGCGGAACCACAAACAGCAGCCACGCCTGCTTTGCAACGTCCGCTACGCGCAGCCCGATTTTCTGCGCCAGCAGGGCTATTTCAGCACTGTGGCCGACAAGATAGGTACGCACCAATTCGACGATTCTCGAGTTCCAGCCATGTTCCTCGCCCAGTTGCTCCGCAATCTGGCCCGAGCTCAACTGCGCCAGGGCGGGCAGCGACTGGCTAAGGCGCGAACTTTCGTGAGCGATTCGCGGGCCCATCGAAACGAAAAACAGTACCAGCAAACCCAGCAATAACAAGTAAATCACCGCGATCGCCAGAACTCGCCCGTGCAGCAGCTTCTCCAGCGAATTCACCAGCGGGCTCATCAGGTAAGCGAAGAAAATGGCAAACAGAAACGCGATCAGCGTCGCTCGCGCGACATAGAGAAAGCCCAGCCCCAGCGCAAACAGCAGCACCGTAATCAGAACTTTCGCCGTCCGTGCATCGGTCACTGGCATGGTTGTCTCCCGCCCAGCCCAACCCGCTCGATCTTTTTCTCTTTAGTCGCGCACGACTTCCGTATTATCGTCCGCAATCAGCACGCGCATTAACTTGAACTGGTCTTTATCGTCCACCCATAGCGCCCATGAAAACGATTCCCCTTTCAGGTTCAGACGCATCAGCTCTCGTTCGGTGCCCCGAATTGTTACCTTCTCTCTTCCCACCAGCTCCATGCGTACCCGCATCGACGTGCGATCCTGTGGCACCAGCACGCCAAACTCCAGCGGCCCCTGCTGGCACTTAAGGGCGCCGTTCTGCGTCTGGCAGTTGCTTGCCAAATACCGCCACGCCAGTACCTGGCGATGCACGAAAAAGTTGTTGTCGAGAATTGCCGACGTGTTCGGCATCAGGAACGGCTGTTCCGCGGCCTTCGACGAACCTCCCGTCGTGATCTTTTCCAGCAGGAATTCGTTATTGGGCGTCACCACAATTGTGCCGCTGCTGTCGCTCCACTCATAGCGAAACAACTCTCCGCTTCCGCTCATTTGCAACTCCGACTTCTGCCCCGGTGACGTCGGCGATCCAGTCTCCTGCAGATGCGACTTCACCACGCTGACGCCATTATCCTGCACCACGCTAAACGTCTCGGTCACCACGCGCTGGCCTCTCACGAAGACGCCGAAGGCCCCCGAATCCACCTGCTGAACCCCTGGCTTCGGCTTGTCCTTCTTGTCACGGGCCGGCAACACTACTGAACTCGCCAGTAGCAATACCGCGATCCATCGCATCCGCGTCATCAGAGTCACTACGTTTCTCCTCGCCTTCGGCCGCATTGCTGCAACCCCAAAACTTCAACTATCTCCGCGGCAGTTTGCTCCACGGTTTTTCCACTAGTCTCCTGTCGGAGCTTCGCCTTCAAGTAATGTGGCCGCCGGGCCTCGTAAAGCGCACGAAAATTTGCCAGGCTGCCCAGCAGCGGACGCTCAATTCCTTTTTGATCTCGGCAACGCTCCCACAATTCCTGCGCGTCCGCGTCCAGAAAAATTGTTAGAGCATTCGCGGCCGCGAGCAGCTCGGCATTCGATTCCTGCGCGAAGGCGCCACCACCCAAGGCCACAATTTTTCCAGTGCCGCCGCGCAATTCAGCCATCAATTCTTTGAGTGCCGCATGTTCCGTTTTGCGAAAACCCAACTCACCGGAGTCGCCAAAGATCTCCGCCACCTTTCGCCGCTCACGCCGCTCGATTCGTTCGTCCAGGTCTTCAAACTCCCAGCCCAACTGCTTGCCCAGAGCGCGGCCCACACAGCTTTTGCCGGCACCCATAAAGCCAATCAACACCACAGCTTTTATCTTACGCGGTCGCCCGCGCTTCGCCGCACGTTGCTCCGAAGGCACACCAGCCCCAACTTTGCTGGCCGGCTTTTCCATACTCCGTCTGCGCCGGGCTTTCATGCGTCAGCCTCTTTGCGCCGATCGTTTCTGCGCTGATCTGTTCTGCGCCGGTCCGGTTTGCGTTTCGTTTTGCCTATTGTTTTTCGGAGCGTTTTCTGAGGTGGATTTTACCACTGAAGCTCCGCAGCACGACGGTAGAGGATACCGCCATTTTGCCCACCGTACCTGCAAAGGCACGTCCCTTGTCGATCGCAAAATAGCTGTGGGTTTTGGGTTGTAGAGGTATATCGTCGCTCACTTCGCCGCGCACCGAGCGCGCGCTTACGTCGGCGGAGGTCCACTCCGGTATGGTTGCCTCAATATCTCCGCTATGGCTCGTCAGGCGGTATTCGCCACTCTTCCCAAAATCGCCAATGTAGTTAATCCGTCCGCTGGTCGAAACCACCTGCACCACTGGCCCGGTCACGGCATGCAGCGTAATATCTCCGCTCAGCGAGTCGACCTCAACGTGTCCGTTTTGGATGTTATCCAAGTTCACCGGGCCATTCATTGTTTTGATGTGCACGTGGGCGTTCGAAATGTCGCGAACGTCCACCGACGAACCCGGACCCTCCAGGCTCAAGTCACCATGCAATTTTTCCGCATGCAGCGATCCCGTGCTCGAGTGCAGGGTGATACTAGCATCCGCCGGAACCAGAACCTCGTAATCCACCCGCCCAGATTCGGCATCCGCGCCTGCCAGCAGATGCGATTGAATATCCACGCGATTGCCGCTCTGGTTGTTATCCACTTCAACTTTATCGGAGTGCAAAATCGCGTTAACCACAACCGTATTACTGGCCGATGGCTTCACGGAAATCGATCCATACGGATTTACCACCGAAACTCCGGCCTTCGCGCCGACAGAGAAGTGAAACTCCTTCTTGGTCTCGGCAATCAGAGTTCCCGCCACGATCACACCGATCGCAACCAGTTTTACCCCGCGCTTGCTTACCATAGAATCCGGCTCCTCGAACGTACCGCCCCATGTAGTCGGTTGAAACCAGTCAAGAAAAAAGCCCTCAACTATTGCAGAGGGCGGTCCATTGCCATCTCGAAAAGCATGGCTTTCTGGTGGTAGGCATCCATCAGCGAGCGGCGCGCGTCTTGGTCGTTCGGACTTTCATCCACCACTCCCTGGGCTTCGCGGATGGATTGATTCACCTGCCGCAAGCTGTCTTCATACTGCGCCTTCATGGCCGGCGTGCTCGATGCGACCTCCAGCATCAGGTCCGCATCATCCAGGCCGTTATTGCTGACAGCTGGTACGGTTGCGGCAACCTGCTGCGGCACGGGCGCAGGCGCATATTCGCGGCGTAAATAGATTCCAAGGGAGAGCAGCAACATGGCGGCAGCAGGCACCAGCCACCGCGCGGATCCCCAACGTGCGCTGAATGAAGAAATCGGTACGGGACGCTGCGGCCGGATAATTCCTTCGTCCCGCAACGCGGTGACGATTCCATTCCACACGCGCGGACTCGGCTCGTCCGCTTCCTGCAACTGGCCGGCAGCCGCAATGATCAAGTCCAATTCCGTTACCAGCGCCGAGCACGCCGGGCATTCCATCAGATGCGCACGCTGCTCCAGAGTGCTGCCGTCGTCTACTTCCGCCAGGCTCTGTTGCAGCTCCATGCAAGTCATACTGCCTCTCCCCAAGTACGATGCGGATAAACTGCCGCACCTCTTGCGCCCCTGTCAACCAAAATCATCCTGCCATGCTCATTTATCCCGCTCGAGATCTACCGGCCTTTTCGGCTCTATTCATCTTGAGCAGGTCCCGCAACTTCATCCGGGCCTTATGTAACTGCGACTTGCTGTTGCCGATCGAGCATCCCGCGATTTTCGCGATCTCATTATGCTCGTACCCTTCTATATCGTGAAGAACAAAAATCGTTCGATAGCCCGGAGGCAGGCTGTCCACCGCCCGTTGCAACTGCAATCGGTCAATCGATCCGCTCAGCGCCACATCGTCCGCGCCAAAATCTTTCTTCGGCGAATCCTCTTCCGTGCCCTGCGTCGTCTCTTCCAGCGAAACCACCGGAAGGCTCTTCTTCCTTAGATGCATCAGGACCACGTTCACCGAAAGCCGGTGCAGCCACGTCGAAAACGCCGACTCCCCGCGAAAGGTTCCGATCTTCCGGTACAGCTGCAGGAACGCCTCCTGCGCCAGATCTTCCGCCTCGGCTGTGTTCGCTGTCATTCGCAGGCACAGCGAATACACGCGTCGTTTGTGCTTGTCATAGAGCACTTGGAACGCTTCTGCGTCCCCTAGCTTGGCCCGCTCAATCGCCTCGGCTTCGCTAAGTTCGGTGCTTTTTGGCTGTCGTGGCTCGGTCAAGTCGCCTTATCCGGCCGCACTCATTGGGATGCGGCTTAAGTAGTTTCTGTTGTATCGCTTGCAAGGTTTCCCGCGCCGGCGGCGGCTTCTGCACTTCCAGAATATCAGAGTATTTCTACCGATCTATGGAGGCCGGCAACCGTCCCCAATTCTTCGCCAGACGTCTCTTCGAAAGCCTTTGCCTTCTCCACGTTGGATGCGTCCACCCACTCTGAATCTTCAAACACTATTTCGGCCCAAGAGTCGCAATCTTCGTAATTTGGTATTTCCTGCCTCTTCAAGCTGTGCTTTTCGCAGTAGTTATCGTTTCCAGTCCATGCCCATGCGGCCCCATTTCCCGCCGCCGCAGCAGGAAGGCAAACAGCACTCCGAGGATTCCCAGAACCGAAAAAATCCACATACCTAAGCGATACCCGGCGGGATTGCTGGCGTCGGCATGGCTATAGTTGTTGGACCATCCCACCAGTAAGTTCAGGCCGAACAGGCCGATGTTCTGAATCATCGTCATCAAGCCATAGGCTGTTCCCAACTTCGACTGGTCGACGATATAAGCCACCGACGGCCACATCACCGCCGGAATCAGGGAGAACGCCACGCCCATCATCGCCATTGGAACGTATAAGTTGACCTGCGTGTACGCCATCATCAAATAGACCGGGATGAGCAGCAACGACCCGAACATCATCAACAATGCGCGTTTGCCGATGCGATCGACCCACAGCCCGAACAGCGGCGTTGCGATCATGGCGAAGAGCGTCAACATGCTCGACAGGAAGCCGCCAAATTCACGCGAGGTGCCATGCGCCTCCATGAAAAACTTCACCGCGAAAGTCTGAAAAGGGAAGATGGCGGAATAGAAAACGATGCACAGCGCGACAATCAGCCAGTAACTCACGCCGAATTTCCACAAGTCGGCGAAGACCACTTTGTCGGTGGAAACCTCCCCAAGATGATAGTTCTTTTCCGCCCACGCTTCCATGAACCAGTAAACGATCGCACCCACCAGGCTGAGGGCCGCGAAGCCCAGTGCGATCAGAAAGGGGGTGCGCCAGTTGGCATAGGCCGCGCGCGCCCAGGTGGGTGAGTTGAGCGCGGCAAACGTACCCAGGCGGGATGCGGTCAGGTTCAAACCAAAGGCAAAGCTCAGTTCCTTACCCTTGAACCATCGCGCCAGCGCAGTGACCACGGCGACATTGAGCGATTCCGCGCCCATGCCGAAAATCAGCCGCCCGGTGGCCATGATCGAGAGGTGACCGGACATTACGGTAATGGCCGGACCAATAAAGCAAAGCACGCCAAAGATCATCATCGATTTTCGCAGGCCGATGCGATCAATGATGAAGCCGCCAATCACGACCGTAAAAATGTTGGGAAAACTATAGACGGCTTGCAGAAATCCAATGTCGAGGTCTGTGAATCCGAGTTGCTGTTTGAGCACGTCGGCGAGAGGGCTTAGAGCGTCGTACACGTAGTAGCTGCCAAACATCGCTAGGCTGACAAAGATCAACACCAGCCACCGGTACATGCGGCTGGGTTCAGGACGCACAGTTTCCGTCATCCGCGCTCTCTTTTTTCAGCAGAATTCCATCAAAGGATTGCGAGCAGAGAAGATTAGCAGATCAAACAGTCATCCGCATTAGAATGCCGCCTGGAATGATGCTTCTGTAGGATTCAATGCCCATGTAGGGACAGCCGCCCTCGGCTGTCCAGCCGGGCGAAGCCCGGCAGCCGAACGGCGGCGGTCGGATGGATGTTTCAGCCATTCAATCGCTGATCAAGCTATGGCGTCAACTTGAACACGACCCCCTTATTATGAGTGCCACCGCCTTGGGTTGTGCCATAGAGATTGCCGGCGGCGTCACGCACGAGTCCGCCAGTGGGGCCGAGCCCGTCGGTCGCAGCGGTGAACTGATACAGGATTGTGACTTGCCAGTCGCCGCTTGACCCGCGGGACGCTTCGTAGATGGTATCCGGATAGTTTTCGCCGCCGTCGTTGTTTGTCGCATCGGTGGTGCCGTAAACATTTCCCTTCGAATCAAAAATGAGTGGTGAAGGGGTGGAACCACACCCGAAATCGCCGATCCCTGATTCCGTCCACGTGCCGCCTCCTGCTGGCGAAATCTCAAACGCTCCGCCGGTGCCCACGCCGTAGTCGTAGCCACAAGAGCCGAACCCGTCCCACCCACTCCCGAAGACGTTACCGGCGGAATCTACCGCCAAGCCGGTCTGGTACCAAAAGCCCGGCGACGGTAAGATGCCCTCCCTCCAGCCCTTACTGGCTACAGGAGTTAATTCGAACAGAACGCCACAATATGGGAGGCGTCCAAATCCTCCGCATCCTTCCATCCCGCCAAGACGTGTCGTTCCATACAGATTGCCCGCGCTGTCGAAGACCAAGCCAGCATCCGGAATCGCTCCATCGGCCCCTCCGTCAATGGCCCCTCCGAAATTGTGGATAATTTCTTCGGACCACGTGCCGTTCTTGTTAGGTCTCAACTCAAAGGCCGTCCCGCAACCGACGCTCGTGTTGCCGTACATGACACAATAATCTTCACCGTCAACCGTACCTCCCAAGCTCGTCGTGCCGTAAAGGTTGCCGGCGGCATCGAGGACCAAGTTTGAGTAAGGCCAGAAGCTGTCGTCTGCCTTGAATCCGAAGGCATACAAAATCTTCTCCGTCCAGACCCCGCCCGCTCCTGGAGATAACTCGAAAACGGTGCCGCACCCTATTAGAGGACCGTTCTGGCTGTTCTTACAGGGCCCACCCCCGCCCTGGAGAGTAGTTCCGTAAAGATTGCCCTTTGCGTCAAGAACCAGGCTGGCGACGGGCTCCAATCCGTCCGTACCCCCGGTGAAGATGTGCAGCGCCGTTTCTGTCCATGTTCCCCCTGCCGAAGGACTTAGTTCGAACGCTATACCGTTGACTTCCTTTTCATCGCCATATCTTGTCGTGCCGTAAAGATTGCCCGCAGAATCCATGATCAGGCCCGAAGCCGAGTAGCCATCCTTGGGACCGCTTGCGAAGCTATGCAAGACCGTCTCCGTCTGGGCAAGTGCCTCCGCGCCGACCAGAAATAAGGTGCTTGCTAAGATCGCAGACACCACCACTCCAACTGAATTCTTCCTACTTCGCATAAACACTCCTCCACCAGAATCTTCCGCGTGCAATAACTTTAGGATTAACCCAGGGCCCGGACTTGCAAGAAACAGCCAGAGATGCGGTTCAGTCCTACCCGGCCGCGAAACTAGCCGCCGCATTCACGTGGCGCTGGCAGCCTCCGTCGCAACGCAATCAAACAGTCACGGCACAATCTTGTACGCCGTTCCGTAGTTGTACGCTCCTCCCACTAAGGTCGTGCCGAACATATTTCCAGCTGCATCCCAAACCGTAGGGTTCGGGTCTTCCCCGTCCGCACCACCAGCGAAGTTGTGAACTACCGTTTCCGTCCAGCCTCCTCCCACGGCTGGCGTCAGCGTAAATACTGTTCCGAAGTTGTAGCTTCCACCATTGCCGGTCACCCCGTGCAGGCTTCCAGCCGCATCGAAACTCAGTCCGGAAGGACCGCTCCCGTCGCTGGTTTCCGAGAAGATATATGCGATGCTCTCGGTCCAATTTCCACCACTTCCAGGCAACAGCTCAAAAATCAGGCCATTCTTGTAGGTGCCGCTGCCGCTAGCTACCCCGTATAGATTGCCCGTAGCGTCGAAGACTAATCCGAAAGGATTTTTGGGGCCACCGTAGCCCTTGAAATCATCCAAGACTTCTTCCGTCCATATCCCGCCTGAACCCGGAATCATCTCGAAAACTACGCCGTTGCCATAGCTTCCTCCTCCCGCCGTGCCATAGAGATTGCCGTCTGCTCCGAGGATTAGGTTTCCGCCACTACAGCCGTCGGCCTCGCCCGAAAAAGAGTGCACGGTCGTTTCTGTCCAGACTCCGCCTTCGCTCGGGGTCAGTTCGTAAACGCCCCCGCAGCCCATGCCCCTGTTGCCATTTCCCCCTCCTCCCCAGTAAGTCGTACCGTAAAGATTGCCGGCGGCATCGAAAAACACGGGTGAATCAGCGTTGTTACCAACGGCGTCCTTCCCCATGTTGTATAGAATTTTCTCAGTCCAACTTCCCCCCGTTGTTGGTGAGAGCTCAAATACTGTCCCTCCGAAGAAGGGACTGCCGTCTCCATAAGCGCCGCCTCCCGAGGTAGCACCGTAAAGATTGCCGGCGGCATCGAAGATCAGGCCCCCAGCGGAAATAGCCCGTCCGTACCGTTGTTAACAAAGGTATGGAGCACCTTCTGGGTCCAACCCCCGCCCACCTTGGGTCCAAGTTCGAAGATCGTTCCGCAACCCGCGGATTCTCCTTTGCCGCATGACGATGTGTAACCGCCCGCGTTAGTCGCGCCATACAAGTGGCCTTGGGAGTCCATCACCAATCTCCCAACCGGTTCGTATCCCGCCCTACCCGGCGGATGCGGCGCGCCAAAGTTAAAGAGAACACTCTCTGTTTGAGCGACCGCATTGGCCACCATCATCAGGTTCACAGCAACCACCGCCAGCACTACCATCACTCCAGCAAAATTCTTCCTACTTCGCATAAACACTCCTCCACGGAATTTTTCGCGCGTGCAATAACTTTAGGATTTAACCCAAGGGCCCGGACCTGCAAGAACAGGGGAGTAACAGCTCAGTTAGCAGAGTGAGAATCCATCTCACCAGGGGAGGAGGCTGACACTATAGTGCGCGAGATCGCAGGCGTCAAGCCTGTTTTGAAGGATTTTTCAAAGTTGCAAATTTCAGTACTGTGCAAATGTTAGTACTTCACAATCGCCGCAAACGATTTGGCATCGAGCGACGCGCCACCCACCAGCGCGCCGTCAATCTCCTCTTGCGACATAAGCGACGAGGCATTGTCGGGTTTCACCGATCCGCCGTAAAGAATGCGCAGCTGCGCCGCAAAATCTCCGCCGAATATTTCCGCGGCCTCGCGCCGGATCACGGCGTGAGCTTCGGACGCAATTTCAGGCGTTGCCGTCTTGCCCGTCCCAATCGCCCACACCGGCTCGTACGCCACCACCAGCTTGGCCGCTTTCTTCGAAGAAATTGCATGAAAGGCGCGCACGCACTGCCGCCGCAACACGTCGTCGGTCATTCCCGCCTCGCGCTCTTCCAGCATTTCTCCCACACAACAGATCGCCGTGAGCCCGGCCTCGAGTGCGGTTTTCAAGCGAAGGTTCACCGTATCGTCGGTCTCGCCAAAATATTGCCGCCGCTCCGAGTGCCCCACAATCACATGGGTGACTCCCACAGCCAGCAACATCGCCGCCGAGGTTTCTCCCGTAAATGCGCCTTCCGGTTTCCAATGAACATTCTGCCCGCCCACGGCAACGTTCGAACCCTTCGCCGCCTCCACCGCTGCCGCTAAATCGATATCCGGGGCACACACCACAATCTCGTCGCGGTCATTGCCTGAAACCAGCGGCAGAAACTCGCGAAAGAATTCGCGTGTCTGCTCCGGCGTTTTATACATCTTCCAATTGGCGGCGAGCAATTTCTTTCTCATGAATGAGCCTTTTCGATTCGAACGGCTGAAGTGGGATTGGAATGGAGATATTCATCGGCGGCGTGCATGTATGCCTCCAGAGCGCGGAGATCAAAGAGCACGAATCGCACCAGGCTGACGTGCTTCGCCCTGGCCAGAGCTTCACTCGTTGATGAAACTGCGACGGCGGCAGCTTCCGAGATGGGATACCCGAACGCTCCAGTCGAGATCGCTGGAAACGCCAAAGACTTAAGCGCATGCTCGTCGGCCAGCCGAATGCATTCGCGATGGCAACTGGCAAGCTGCTCCACTTCTCCGTGCCCGCCATCGCGATACACGGGACCGACGGTATGGATCACATACTTCGCTGCCAACCGCCCGCCCGTCGTAATCACAGCCTTCCCCGCGGGGAAGCTTTCAATCTTGCTGACGATCTGCCGGCACTCCTCAAGGATCGCACTTCCGCCGGCGCGATGAATGGCGCCATCAACCCCGCCTCCGCCCAGCAGAGACGAATTTGCGGCGTTCACAATCGCATCTGTCGTCTCTTGTGTGATGTCGGCCGGGCCGTGGAACTCCAGGGTCGTGCCGCGTTCCACGATGAGCCGAATTGTAGAATCCCGCACGCCCACATCCAGACCGGTCACTTTTTATCCGTCAGTGCCTCGACCCCGGGAAGTTTCTTGCCTTCCAGAAATTCCAGCGACGCCCCGCCACCCGTGGAAATATGCGTGATCTTATCCGCCACTTCGGCGCCGTGTACCGCCGCTACCGTGTCGCCGCCGCCCACAATCGAAATCGCGCCCGCGTTTTCCGCAACCGCATGCGCGATTTTGAATGTCCCGCGCGAGAATCCCGGAACCTCAAACACTCCCATCGGCCCATTCCACACAATCGTCCGCGCGCGCGAAATCTCTTCCGAGAACAATTCAATCGTCTTCGGCCCAATATCGAGCGCCATCTTGTCGGCCGGAATTGGTTGCCCCTCGTCGATCCGCTGCACCACCGCGTTTGTCTCCGGCTTCAACGCCACCACGTGATCAATGGGCAACAGGATCTGTACATTTCGTTGCTTCGCTTCTTCCAGCAGTTGCCGCGCCAACTCCACTTTGTCAGCTTCCAATAGCGACTTGCCGATTTCTTGGCCCTGCGCCTTCAAAAACGTATACGCCATGCCGCCGCCGATGATCAGCGAATCCACCTTATCCATCAGATTGCGAATCACGCCAATCTTGTCGCTCACCTTCGCCCCGCCCAGAATTGCCACAAACGGCGGTTCGGGATGCTCCAGCGCCTTGCCCATATACCGCAGCTCTTTCTCCATCAGCAGCCCGGCCGCCGATTTCGATACGAACTTCGTGATACCCACGGTCGAGGCGTGCGCCCGGTGCGCCGTTCCAAACGCATCGTTCACGTAGAAATCCGCCAGACTTCCCAACTGCCGGGCGAAGGCTTCATCGTTAGCTTCTTCTTCGGCATGAAAGCGCAAATTCTCCAGCAGCAGGGTCTGGCCTTTTTCCAGTTGCGTGGCGACTTCTTCCGCCTCCGGGCCCACGCACTCGGGACAGAAGCCCACGTTTTCTCCGCGCGCCAGCTCCTTGTCGAGCACCATGCGCAGCCGCTCGGCCACCGGCTTCAGACTCATCTTCACGTTGGGCTTGCCCTTGGGGCGTCCCAGGTGCGAAGCCAGAATCAGCCGCGCGCCGTGCCGCAGCGCGTATTCGATGGAGGGCAGGGTCTCGCGAATGCGTGTGTCGTCCATCACCCGCCCGTCTTCAAGCGGAACGTTGAAGTCCACGCGCATGAAAACACGATTGCCGTTAAGAGGTAAATCACGGATAGACAACTTGGACATTGGCTGGTTCGTCCTTAGTAGTAGTCGAGGTAGCAAAGTAGCGCCGCCGTCCCCGGCGGCAGTCGTGCGGGCCTCACGCCCGCACTTGCCGATGCCCGGCAAAATGCCGGTTGTTATTTACACGAACTACAATCCCTTGTCGCCGATGTAGTGAATTAAGTCCCGCACGCGGCACGAGTATCCCCATTCATTGTCGTACCAGGAGATCACTTTGACGCAATTGCCGCCCACCACCAGTGTCATCGGAGAATCCACAATCGAGGACCGCGAGTCGCCCTTA
>Ga0182024_10003815_pt1 | contig 35329 bp, 41 predicted proteins | sample P32metaG_FD_120480 | JGI IMG/M metagenome (GOLD analysis project Ga0182024, IMG submission 120480) | Permafrost microbial communities from Stordalen Mire, Sweden - P3-2 metaG (Illumina Assembly) | ecosystem: Environmental > Terrestrial > Soil > Wetlands > Permafrost | place: Sweden: Stordalen...
ATTCTTCATCGCTGACATCGCTTGGATAACTCTTTTGTCTTTGTTTCATCCCCAGCTTATCGCAGGGATGTATATACATTGTACAGACTATTTTTACAAAAAGTTAAGTACAGGCTCTAGGGCGCAGAAGGCCAGGAGCAGATCGAGCATGGGGATTTTGCGCGGGCGCCGGTGCAAGAATCCCGACCGGCGGGCCAAGGCTTCGACATCCAGCGAGGCTAGGGAGGAACGAACCTGGAGCAGGGGTTGAAGCAGGACGTTGGCCAGAGAAGTAGAAGGCATGTTGTATATAGTATATATACTATATATTTGCCAAGCCTATTTTTCCGGTTATAATGGGGCCTACTATGGGATACCTCGTTAGAATCCAAAAAGTTGATCGCCCGACCAACCGCTCGTTTTACGTCAATTTGCCCGTCGTCATGGCCGAGGCCTTATCCATCGAAAAAGGAGAGGAGTTTCTCTGGAGCGTCGAAGATAAAAACACCCTCATGCTGGCCCGCCGCAAACCCCAGAAAATCAGGCAATTAAAAGTAAAACCTTAACTTGACGCACATGCGCGAGCGGGGGAGAGCCAGAGAGCGCTGCGACAGCAGGTTTACGGTTATGGCGAGGCGTCCCTACCTCGAAATATAGATGCGTCTGCCCTGCAGAACAAGCTTGCGGACTTGACTTTGACCGAGATGTTGCGCGTGATGGCCTTCAGAATTCATGAAAGCCATCCAACTCATAGCCCACGGAGCGCCGGGTCAGTTCAAGTTTTCTGATGTCCCCGACCCCATTCCGGCGGCGAATGAAGTGGTCGTGCGCGTGCGCGCCTGCGGTCTTAATCGGCTGGATTTGTGGTTGGAAGAGGGAACGCTGCCTGTCCCGGTCCAACTCCCGCGCATTCCCGGCTCAGAAATTTCGGGTGAAGTCCTCGTCGCGGGACGAGACGTTTCTGATTGGCGCGCCGGCGATCGCGTCGCGGTGCAATCGAATCTCTTTTGCGGCCATTGCGAGTTTTGCTTGCGCGGCGAGGAATCCATCTGCCTCAGCGGGCAGTTGGTGGGGGTGCAGCGCGACGGCGGATTTGCCGAACAGGTCGTTGTGCCCGCATCGGCCCTGGTGTGTCTGCCCGCCAACGTTGATTTTGCCGCATCGGCCGCGTTGACGCTGGCCGGAAGCACCGCCATGCACATGCTCACTCAGCGCGCGTCCGTCCGGCCCGGCGATTGGGTGCTGGTCATGGGCGGCGCCAGCGGCGTCGGTTCGGTTGCCATACAAATCGCGCGGCAATTAGGCGGCAAAGTGATTAGCACGGGTTCGACTGAAGCCAAACGCCAATTTGCTTTGGGCCTGGGCGCTGATCATGTTATTGACAGTTCCAAGCCCAACTGGTCCGCCGACGTGCGCGAGATGACGCACAAACGCGGCGTTGATTTGGTCGTCGAGCACATTGGCGGAGACGTTTTGTTACAATGTTTCAACTGTCTGGCGCGCGGCGGAGCCATCGTCACCTGTGGCGCGACGGCGGGGCGCGAGGTGCAGCTCAATCTATGGCCGTTTTTCGTCAAGGAACAGAAGCTTATCGGCAGTTACGGGCGCAGCCGCAAAGACATTCAGGCGGTTCTCGATTGGGCGGCCCAAGGCAAGATCAAGGCAGTCGCCACGCAGGTTTTTCCATTGGAGCAGACGGCGGACGCTTTTGCCACGTTGCGCCAACGGCAGGTCTTGGGCAAAGTTGTTGTCGAGGCCTAAAAGCCGAAAAAACATAACCCATATAAAAATCAGATATACCATTTCCGCTCAGAGCAACGGGACGGAATATTGTCGTACGAGCAAGTCAGAAGACGCGAGCGTCAGGCCATGAGCTTTCGCTTGGCAGACCAGCATACGGTCGAAAGGGTCGCAATGAAGCGCTGGCAAACCGGTTAGCTGCGCCACAGCGGCTTCGTCCAACGCCATGGGCGCGATCAGGTGTTTGTCACGTTGCTGGGGCAAACTGCGCGGGCGGCTGCGGCAAAGGCAATTTGCCCAGGCCATGTTTCAAGGAAATCTCCCAAAATGAAACGACGCTCAAAAACACCGAGTTCTGAGGGTCGCGCACAGCGGCTGCGACGTGCGGGGACAATTTGGCATCCCCCAGACACCAGCCAAAGAAACTCGCAGGTATCCAGCAGAATCCTCATTTGCCTTCAAACGCCTGCAAGACGTCTTCCGGCAATGAGGTGTTGAAGTCATCCGGCACGGTGAACTGGCCTTTGGCCAAGCCAAACGGACGGGGTTGGGAGAGTGGAGGCGGATTCAGAATCGTGAGCAGACCGGACGCTTTCTCCGGCAGGGCCTCAGCACCCTTCGGCGAAACCCGACCATGGTCAATTTCGACTTCTAATGTCAAATAGCTCATCGCAGGAAAGGATAACCCGAAAATCCTACGGTTTCAATTCGTATTTCAGGCCACGCTCATAAGCAGACTCGTGTCTGCGTAAACGCTCATGGCGTCTTAGTAGCGTTCCAGTTCGCGCGCCAAGAGCACCAGATTCGGAAGAACCTTGTCGCCAAAGATGCGGCGACGTCGGGCAGCGGCGTCTGGCCAGCGAATTCGGTGTTTCTGTTTGCCGTTTGGGGACGCCTGATTTGCCGTTTCGAGGTCGTAGACACGCGTGAAGAACTTCCGGCGCTCTCACACTGATCGGAAGTCGATGATCTTAGGTTAACGCTTAGGGGGCCTTGTCCCGGGCCGCCCACAGAATGGAATTTAGAAGCAGGGTTTTATAGGCATCGTTGGTGAACAAGCTCGGATGGTGTCCCATTTGAATATAAACGTTTCGGGCCTTCATCTTTTCATTGGTCCAAACGACGGGATGGTCTCCCATTTTGATATCGGACGATGGTTGATAAGACGATTCATCCACATGCGCCAAAACGTGTACGTTGGGGCGGGGGTCCTTATCATATGTGTACCATTCTTCCTCCTTGACCACAAAGCTTGCCGGCAGCCCCTTCAAACACGGATGGGCCGCATCCTCGACCACCACCGTCCCCGCGACTCGCTTGGCAATGTAGTTCTTGAAACGAATCCCACCCATGAAATCAGAGAACCAGGGCCAAATGGGATAATGGTCAAATTCTCCCAGCAATGTGGCGTGATGCAAACCAACCCATCCTCCTCTTCCCTCCTCGATGTAATCTTGAAAAGCCGCCTTGGCTTCATCACTCCATCGGTAAGGAGGATAATTAAGCTGAATAAATACCTGGTACTTCGCCAGGAACGCCTTGTTGAATTGATTCGGATTCTCAAAAACATCCATCGCGAAATGTTCCCTCGCCGCTGTGGCCTTAAGCCATTCCAGCGCTGCCACCACGAAGTCTTCGTGCTGGCCTCCACGTTCCGCCAGGACTAAAGCATGAAACCGGTTTGTATCGTTTTGTCCAAAGGTTGGAACGGCAGCCAGAACCAAAAACACGACCGCCAACCTGATCGAAACGGTTGCCTTAAGGATGTTTGTCTTCATTTTGAGGATGTGCCGGCCACCGCCGCAAGGAATGAGTACGCCCGGCAGCCTCCCCGTGCCAGCCTAAACGGAGGCGTGATTTGATTCGCCAAGAATCCTAATCCTGCTCGTAATCCTATTCGGTCATAATCATCTCCCGCGGTAGGGCGAGAGTCCCCTCGAGCCCTGACTCGGTTTCCTTGGCCAAAGTCACGGCTCGACAGAGTCTCGCCCTGCCGTCGAAAAAGAATGCGCTTGCAGTCCCAATTATATATGGTATGGTGGCATTTGTGAAAGCGCTTGTGCGCTTCGTTCTTTGACATTTCGCAGTGGGAAGCGTAGCGCAGGCGTCCTCGCCTGTCGGGTAGCGGGGGCGTCTCGCCGTCACGCCTTGTTTCACGCATCGAGACGGTGCTGGAACTCGCAACCGAGGACGGTCGCGCTACACGAGGTTGCGGGTGACCTCCGTTATCGATAAATCGCGGATAAACGCGGATGGTGGCAGATAGTAAATATTGGCGGGCAGCGCGCAGGTGGTCAAAAAGAGCCAAGTCCGGGACGAGCACACCAAGGGAACGAAACTCACAAAGGAAGAAGTTTGGGCGTTTTGATTATGTGAAATGCCTTCTTGCTGGAACTTTGTTGACTTCGTTACCTTTTGTTGATCCCGTCCTTTGTAAGTCCTTGATTTCCATGATAGTTTGGGACAATTCCGGGCTTTTTAGCCACTCGGAACGGTGCTGGAACCCCCCAGCCGAGGACGTCCCCGCTACATAAGACGTCGTTGGTTGACTGATGGAAGTTGCGCCAAATTACGCTGAATTGCGCCCAAAAATGAAATTGTCGGCCGCGAATGCCTGAAAATCGGAGTGAATCGGAACCAATCGGAGTGAATCGGAGTAGTAAATACTGTTTTTGTTATGGGAGCTTCAAAACCGTCCGCAAGCGCCAAAGAACCTGATTCCATTGGGTCGCCGCCGCCAAAGCCGAGGATCGGGCGAATCCTTGCCAAACCGGGAGAATCACGTAGGATTATGAGAAAGAATTCCCCATGGAAGTTCGAGCAAGAATTAGTTTTAGAATGTCCAATTATATTGCAATATCACTGCGCTGAATGACAAAGAGCCGCATCTATAAAATGGCCTTGGCCGGAATGGCCATACTTCTCCTTTGCGTCTCGGCGCGAGTGCAGAACCATCTCAATGCGCAGCGTGGGGAGCTGGGGTTGACGCGCCTGACGCCACTGGAAAATGCGCCGCCGCTCCTGGCCTTCACCACCGTGGCGCTGGGCGGCTTTCGCGGCCTCATCGCCAATGCTCTCTGGATGCGCGCCAATGATCTCCAAAACGATGACAAGTACTTCGAAATGGTGCAGTTAGCCGATTGGATCACGGCCTTGGAACCCCATTTTACCCAGGTCTGGCTCGTGCAGTCGTGGAACATGGCCTACAACATCTCGGTTAAGTTTAAGGACCATGAGGACCGCTGGCATTGGGTCAAGCGCGCCATCGAGTTGTTGCGAGACAAGGGAATCCCGCTCAATCCCCACGAAGCCTTGCTCTATCGGGAACTTTCCTGGCTCTTTCAGCACAAAATGGGACAAAATCTGGATGATGCCCATATGACCTACAAATTGCACTGGGCGCAAGAAATGCAGGATGTCCTGGGCGGCAAGCCGGATATCGAGGCTCTTGAACATCCCAAGACCGCGGCCGAAAAGGAGCGGGCCAGAAAATTGCGCGAGATCTATAAAATGGACCCTGCAATTATCCAGCTTGTGGACAATGAGTACGGGCCTTTCGACTGGCGGCTGCCCGATGCCCACGCCATTTACTGGGCGGAAGTTGGCCGGGAGAATACCAAGTCCACTCAAGTCGATAACGATACTCTGCGCCGTTGCGTCTTTCAGAGCCAACGGATGGCCATGTTTCGCGGCGGCGCATTGTCGCCTTCGATCACAAATGTAACTGCCCAGAATTTCATGCTCTGGCCCAATCTGAACGTCATGTCAAATATGAATGCCTCGTATGTGACAATGATCGAGGAGGAGCAGGCTTTGAATTTTCAAAACGCCCACAAGAATTTTCTCAAGGAAGCCATTCCAATGCTGTGGGAGAATGGCCGGGAAAGGGAGGCCGCCTACTGGTTCGATTATTTGAAGAAAACCTACACCAACGCTTTTGTAGGACGCCAGGCAAATCAATCGCTGGAGGACTACGTCCTTGGCACTGCGGGCGAAGACATCAATGAAACGGACCAGAACCGGCTTATGGACACGCTGACAGGCATGTTCCTAAACGAGTTCCTCTGTTATATCCGAGACAATGATGAGAACGCGGTAAACTACGAACTGATGGCCAGGAGAGTCTGGGAACATTATCATCAAAAACTCGGCAAGATTTCCGATGTGCGCCTTTCCTTGCATCCGCTTCCCGAGATCAAGCAGCGAGTTTTAAATCAACTGCTTGACCCGAAGGCAGGAATGTTGGCGCCCGAAGCCCAGAACTATCTTCGCACCAAGTTGCGAATGACGAATCCAGGAACAGATACGAATGCGCCTCCGCCTGCTGCTACTCCGCCACCGGCCACGGTTCCTTCTCCAGGGGTTTCAACCGCAGCGGAACGAAATTTTAGTGACCAGATCGCGTCCGAAGCTGGTTTGCAGTTGCTCCAAAATTTCCCGGCGGCGATAGCGCACGATTTCATCCAACCACACGTTGCTGTCCACAGTCACAAAGAGCGTGCCCTTGCGCAGACCGGTGGGCTGGGCATGGGCGGTGATGTTCGGATCGATTTGATTGGCCCAAACTTTGAGAATTTCGGCTTCGGCTTGTCGCCTCTCCAGGCCCAGTCCCTTGAGGACTCTGGGCATGATTTGGGAAGCAGATTTGGCGGCAGGCCAGCGCGCTTTTTCCTCGCTGGTCCAATTCCTTCCGCGCCATTGAGCCAGCACTTTTTCGCGGGCTGACGGAACCGGTTGCGACGGTCGGAAATGCCGAAAAGGAAACTGTTGTTCCATGGAATTTAGTTTGCATGAAAGTTTGAAACAGCGCGAAGAAAATCGAACTTCTCGTCGAATTATTGAAGCGCGAACTGCGAAGGAGAATAGTCGAGAGGTCATGCAATTTGACCTGGAAAACGAACTGAGTTAAGGATGGTTCATGGCATTTTCGCTTGCCGACAAATGGGCCTTGATTACGGGCGCTTCCAGTGGTTTTGGCGCGGCTGCTGCCACTGCTTTTGGCGCTCTGCGTTGCAACCTCCTTTTGGGCGCGCGTCGCCTTGACCGCCTCGAAGTCACGGCCGCCACCGCCCGCAAAGCCGGCGCGCCGCAGGCGCTCTTTCAGGCCCTTGACGTCAGCAAGACGGCCAGCGTCGAGGAATTCGTCCGATGGGCCAGGACCAAAACGAGCACAGTGGACGTGCTCATCAATAACGCGGGCGGCGCGCACGACTTGGCGCCCGTCGCCACTGGGCGCGATGAAGATTGGGAAGCAACGTTGCAAACGAACGTTCTCGGCATATTGAGGGTGACTCGGGCCGTGTTGAGCATGATTCCCAAGGATGCCGGCAGTTCGATTTTGAATATCGGTTCCATTGCCGGTCGATTCGCCTACGAAGGCGGCGCGGTTTATTGCGCGGCCAAGGCGGGCGAATTGAAGATCACGGAAGCCCTGCGCCTTGAACTCAATGGCACTGGCATCCGCGTCGGAACTATCGATCCCGGCATGGCTCGGACTGAATTCGGGATGGTGCGCTTCAAAGGGGACCAAGCCCGTGCCGAGAAAGTGTACGAGGGAGTCATCCCTTTGGTAGCCGAAGATGTGGCCGACGCGCTGGTTTGGGTGGCCACTCGCCCCCCGCACGTCAACATCGACGAGATGGTCATTAAATGCGTCGATCAAGCCGCGATCTTCAAAGTCTTTCGCCGCGCGAAGTAACGAGGGGGAGACATATTTATACTTGACATGCAGTTCATAGCTGTTCTGTCCTTCGTCTCTACAGATTAGCCTTGTGCCTTGCGCGGGGTTGGGAGGCGGGCGGATTCGATCATTTCCCAGAACTTGGGATTCTCCTGCAAGGCTTCATCTTCGCCCGTAGGCAGATTGGAGCGATAAAGAAAATCCTTGAGAGTGTTGCGGCTTAGGATGCGGTGAACGACGACGCCCAACTCATGCCGCTCAAAGTAAACGCGATAGTCGCCCAGGCGAAATCGCTGCAACGTTTTGCCCGCTCGCTCAAGCTGTCCAAAGTGATGCGGATCGCTTTTCAACACCTCCTGCGGCAGCCCGCGAAACTCGCCGAGAATGTGAAGCTGCAGCTCTCGCGGCATTCGCGCCAACTCAGCCGCGCTGGTAGGATTGAAAATAATCTGAAATTGCACGAGGCGACTTTAAGCCTCGAAGTTCAAAGTTCAAAGTTCAAAGTTTCGACGCAGAAAGCGCATGATCGTATCACCGTGTTTGAGCACTTTGGTTTCCTTCCATTCCGGTGGCAAACTCAATGTGTCACGCTTCGTGTGTCCCAAAACAAAAATACCCTCGGCCTGCAATACTTCGGGCAAAGCGCGCTCGTCCAACAATTGCTGGGCAAATGAGGTGGAGCGGCGGCCGAGATTTTTCTCGCCATAGGGCGGGTCCGCCAGGATTAAATCGAATTCTTGACGCTCAGCCGCCAATTGGCGAATCGCGGCGAAGGCATCTTGCGTGCGGATCTGCAAGGCCGCGGCTGGCAGTCGGGCCTGTTCCAGATTCTGGCGAATGAATTGGGCATGTCGGCTGGACTTTTCGACACATAGCGCCAGGGCCGCGCCGCGGCTCAGACATTCCAGGCTCAAGGCGCCTGTTCCGGCGAACAATTCCAGCACCCGTGCTCCTTGAACGCGCGGGCCGAGGCTGTTAAAGACGGCCTGTCGCACCAAGTCTGGCGTGGGCCGCACATCGAAGCCCTTGGGCGCCTTTAAGAGGACGCCGCCAGCGCTGCCGCCAATGATGCGCATATCAAAAGATCAAAGTCTCTCGCGTCCGGGATAGCCCGCTTCGAGGTCATGCCAAAATTCAATGTCCTCCTCGTCCTTCTCCCAGCAGAGAAAAACCTCCTGGCCATTGCGCAACGATGGAAAATCCAGCAGCCCGCGACGAAGGTCTTTGACCTGAATTTGGCGCAGTCGAAACTGATGCAAAATTTGTTGTATTTCCGCCAGAATCCGAATGGATTGATTGACAATTTCGCCGCCGGCATCATCACCCTTGGCCAGCAAGGCCGCTATACGCTCATCCAGGGACAGGAGGCGTTGATGGTGTTCCTCGAGTTGCGATAACCATTGCCGGATCAACGGCAGCAGAGCGCGAGCTTCTTCAACCGTGTAATGTTTGGAGTAATGCACGTCGCGTTAGAGCCTGCCGCCGGAAAACTGCTCCAATTTCTGCTTGGCCTCGTCATTGGCGTCGATACCGTAAGATTTTTTCCATGCGTCGATGGCTTTATCGGTTTGATGCAACGCCAGGTACACTTCGGCCAAGTGGTCCAGGACGGTCGGGTCGGGATCGGGAGTATATTGCATGGCCCTAAGCAATTGTGGCAAGGCCTGTTGCGGGAGGTTCAGCTTGAAGAGCACCCATCCGAGGCTATCAAGGTAAGCGCCGTTCTTGGGATCAAGGTTCACCGCCTTTTCAATCAACGTGCGCGCTCGAGGCAATTGTTGACCAATATCGGCGAACATGTAGCCAAGGTAATTATGGGCCTCGGCAAAATCAGGCGCTAAATCAATGCACTTTTGCAGATACTCCTCCGCCTGCTTGTAGGAATGGTCGCGCTCACAGGCCGCGCCAAACTGAAAGTAGAAACGCTGATCCAACCGGGCCGGGTCCGTGGCCAAACCGATCACTTCCGCTTCTTTAAAATGGCGGATGGCTTCCGTGTAATTCTTGACATGGGCCTGAATGACTCCGGTGTAAAATTCGCAGGCGAATGTTTTGGGAAATCGATTGCGCGCCTGCTCCAGCGTATCAAAAGCCTCCCGGCTGTGGTGCAGATCCAATTGAACCAATGCCAGGTCGTAGTAGGCCTGCTCAATGGAGGGATCCCAATGCAGCGCTTTCTCGAAGTCATCGGCCGCTTCCGTAAAATTGTTACCCTCATAGGCCAATTCGCCGAGGACAAACCATGCTCGCGGATAGTGGGTCGGGTTGTCCCGGATGAGCGCCTGCAACTCTTTGATGGCATTGGTGCGATCATCGCTCTGGATGTAAAGGCCCGCCAACTTTTCGAGAAGATTGTCGCGCGTCAGAGACGGATCGGGAAATTCGGCCAGAAGCCGGTGATAAATCTCAGCGGCCTTCTTTTGTTTGTTCATCTGCGCGTAGTCCTCGGCCAAACGCTGCCAAAGACGCGGGGAAGTGAACTTCAGCGCGTTGACGCGATCCAACAGCACGACAGCCTGCGTTTCAGTCTCGGTATCCTTGGGCTGCTCTTTAAGATAGAGATTGTAAAGGTCCGCCACGGCCAGCAAGAGAGCGGGGTCGGTCTGAACCAGGCGGGCGGCGCGGTGGATGGTTCTTGCGGCCTCAGCCCATTGCTTCCCCTGCACGAGGACTTCGACTTGACATGCGTAGCCGTCCAGCGCGTTGGGTTGGCGTTGAATAGCCAGCCTGCTCGAAGCCAATGCCTGTTTGGTATGGCCGGCCTGAAGCTGGGCGCGGGCCAGCCAAGCCAGGATTGCCGCTGAAGCGTTAGTTCGACTGGCGGAGTTTGACAAGACGGCCAGGGCTTTATCCGTATTCTTGTCTTGCATATATTGTACAGCCACCTCAATGACCAGCCTTTCATTGGACGAGTCGGCAAGCGCCGCCTCCTCCCATTGCCGCAGGGTCCCGGCTGTATCTTCGTTATCGAAGTAACTTTCCCCGGCGGCGAAATGGGCAAAGGCGTCGATATTGCCTTTGACCAGGTGAACCGGTTGCGCCGAAGGAGCACTTTGACCGTTGGTCGAAGCCGGGACCTGGGAGAGTCGGCCGTGCGTCGTGGAACAGGCCGGAAGAAATAGTCCCGCCAGTCCGAAAACCAAAATGAAATGGAATAGCTTCATGCGTTGTGTGGCGGCAACAACGAACCGCCTCCCGCGCGTGAGCGGGTTGCATTGGCAACCCCCAAACCCCAGAACCACTCCCGGCTTACTTCTGCCAGGTGCGTTTTTTGTGGCGATTGGCGCGCAGCTTTTTGCGGCGTTTATGTTTGTTAATCTTGCTTTTGCGACGTTTCTTTAATGATCCCATAATTATTTGTTCATCATTGCGGATTCAATATACCACTTTATTCAACGGATACTCAATAATTCCTTCAGCCCCGGCTGCCTTCAGTTGGGGTATCAATTCCCGCACCACTTTCTCATCAATAATCGTCTCCACCGCGACCCATCCGGGCTGGCTCAAACTTGAAATGGTTGGGTTGCGCAACGCGGGCAGCGATTTCAAAAGTGACGCCAGGTCTTTCTGCTGCAAGTTCATCTTCAACCCAACCTTGCTTTCCGCTTCCAACGCGCCTCGTAATAGCAGCGCCAGGGTTTCGATCTTTTGCCTTTTCCATGGGTTTTTCCAGGATGTATGATTGACAATTAACCGCGGTGTGGAGACCAGCAAAGTATCCACAATGCGAAGGTTGTTGGCGCGCAAAGACGAGCCGGTCTCGGTAATCTCGACAATCGCGTCCACCAGTTCGTGCGCCTTGACTTCGGTCGCGCCCCAGGAAAACTCGACTTCCGCCTTGACGCCGTGCTGGCGAAGATAGCGCTTGGTAATGTGGACGACCTCCGTGGCAATGCGTTTGCCCTGCAAATCCTTGGGCGTTTGAATGGGAGAATCCTCTGGCACCGCCAGCACCCATCGCGCGGGCTGGCTGGTGGCCTTGCTGAATTGGAATTCGCCAACCTCATGCACCTTCGAACCGTTTTCGACGATCCAATCATAACCGGTGAGTCCGCAATCGAGATAGCCGTGCTCGACATAGCGGCTGATTTCCTGGGCCCGAATAAGGCGCACGATCAAATGCTCGTCATCCACATAGGGCGCATAAGAACGGCTGCTGACTTGAATATGGAAGCCGGCCTTGCCCATTTTGGCAATGGCGGCATCCTGCAAGCTCCCTTTGGGCAATCCCATTTTTAGAATGTCTTTACGGCTCATTTCGTTCCAATTCACGCCTGGCCTTGGCCCGCGCATAATTCTTGGCGGAGGCCTTGACCCGCGTCACCGGCGAGATTTTCCATTGCCGGCGCGGCAAAGCCAACTTTTTCTTTTTCACTTTCATGTCAGCTTGAAATCAATTTGACAAACTCTTCCTTCGTCAGTCCCACTTCACGGATTAGCGCCCGCGGGTTTCTTTAGCCAGTTCCCTATGATTGGGCACCGTCAGGCGCCGCATTTGCGGGTGGCGTAGAATGATATGACTGCCCGTTTGATGATCTGCCTGGTAGACCAGCTTCTGAAAAGCCCGGATCGCATCCCGACCGGAGCAAACGGGCAAACGGTTCATGCGGGAATCTCGACAAATTCCTCGCTAATCGGCGGTGGCGTCGCCTCGCCGTGTTTCTTGAGACTTTCCAGATAGCCGGTCATGGCGTCCTTGATGTTAGCAAGGGCTTCCGCGCGTGTCTTGCCCTGCGAGATGCAGCCAGGCAACGCAGGGCACTCAGCCACAAATATCCCGTCCTCATCCGGCTCAATAACCACTCGGTATTTCATTGTAACAGTGTGCAAGCCCTGCCTTAAAAAGTCAATCGCTGCCTCTGGCGTTATGTGCCTGTCATACCTTGCGCATGCTTACGGTAGACGGGTGTTGATTATTTAGCGGCGTTGGAGCATGTTTTCGGTGGCCACACTGATTTGGTATGAGCGACTTTGAGAATAGCATACCTCCGCAACCCGAGCCGGGAGCTCGGGGCAATCCGCCGCGACCACCCAAGATAACGGCGCGAGCTCTTGAAGATGATCCAGAGTGGCGCGGATCGATCATTGATGAAATTGAAAAGCGATTAGCCAGGTATCCTCAGGCTCGGGTTGAGCGCAATAGTTGTTCCATTCGCTGCCTGCGGTCTCACTCCGACGGCTTTGTAGTCAGCCTCAGAGTAAAAGAGACCGTGAAGGGTGATCGATACTCAGTTTTTTATGGACCGTCCTGTCTGGAATTTTCTTCCCGAAGTGCGGCGGTCACGGCCTTTGGCTATGGATTATCCAATGCATGCCGTCTAAAGGAGTATTCGAGGCGAGGAAGGGCGTATCGATGGGTGACCGAGATTCAACGTTTTCAAAACGATTGGATGCTAGTCTGGGATTTTATGCCATGGTCCACCGCCGCACTCAAGTTCTGGTCCCGGCCTACGATTCGTCATCTTCAAAACGGGCTGATTGATCTCTGCGACGATGAGTTGAGTTCTGCCGCTTAAGCAAGTCAGCTTACTGGTAGTGCAATGGTTTTGTCAGAATGGTTTGACGACCGTTAACGCGGACTTCACCGCGAGCCAAGGCACCTATCACTGCCGGATAAATTTTACGTTCCACTTCCTGAATCCTGGCGTGCAGCGATTCCGGGGTGTCGCCAGGAAGAATCCGCACCGGTTCCTGGGCGATGATCGGGCCGGTATCGATCCCTTGGTCCACAAAATGTACCGTCACGCCGGTGACTTTTGCGCCGCAATCCAAAGCTTGCTTCCACGCTTCCAAGCCGGGGAAAGCAGGCAGCAAAGCGGGATGGACGTTTACCACTTTTCCCGCAAAGGCGCGGAGAAGTTCGCCTTTGAGAATCCGCATGAAACCCGCGAGCACCACGAAATCCACTTCTGCCTCGCGCAATGCCTCCAGAAACGCGGCCTCGGCTGTTTCATCCAATTTGGTCCGAAATTTTCCAGGAGGGATAAACCGCGACGGAATTTTACGTTCTCGTGCCTGGGCCAGAATGCCGGCATTTTCGACGTCGCTCAACACCAGCGCAACGCGGGCCGGAATCGTCCCGTCCGCGCAGGCATCCTCCAAGGCGGCCGCATTGGAGCCCTTGCCCGAACCAAGAATTCCCAGACGACAAAGGTGTTGCTCACTCATTCTCAAAGGGCCTGGGCCACCAGATCGCCCACTTGAGAGGTCGAGTAGCCCATTTTGCCGGCGGCAAGGCTCTTGATCTTCTCGCGTGTCACTTTGACCACCGCCGCCTCAATCGCCTGCGCCGCTTTGTGTTCGCCCAGGAAATCCAGCATCATCTGTCCCGCGCAAATAGCCGCCAGTGGATTGATGACGCCTTGGCCGGTATATTTCGGAGCGCTGCCGCCAATGGGCTCGAACATGCTCGCCCCTTGCGGATTGATGTTTCCGCCAGCCGCGATGCCCATGCCTCCTTGCACCATCGCGCCCAAATCCGTGATGATGTCGCCGAACATATTGTCGGTCACGATGACGTCAAACCATTCCGGGTTCTTGACAAACCACATGGTGGTGGCGTCCACATGGGCGTAATCGCGTTTGACATCCGCAAAATCCTTTTGGCCGACGGCATGAAAGGCGCGCTCCCACAAATCAAAGGCAAACGTGAGCACGTTCGTCTTGCCGCAGAGCGTCAACTGCGATTTCTTGCCGGCGGCCACGTCTTCGGACTTCAACCCGCGCCAAGCCTGGCCGCCGCGGCGTTTGCGGGCCAACTCAAAAGCGAAGCGCAAACAACGCTCCACCCCGCGCCGAGTATTGACGCTCTCCTGGATCGCAATTTCGTTGGGCGTGCCTTTAAAAACAAACCCGCCGGAGCCAGTGTAAAGACCCTCGTTATTTTCGCGCACCACGACAAAATCAATGTCCTCGGGCTTCTTATCTTTGAGCGGGCAAAAGCGTTCGTCGTAAAGTTTGACGGGGCGCAAGTTGATATATTGCTCCAGCTCGAAGCGGAGCCGCAACAGGATGCCCTTTTCCAAAATGCCCGGCTTGACCTCGGGATGTCCAATGGCCCCAAGCAGAATGGCAGGGAACTTCCGCAGCTCCTCGACCACGCTGTCCGGCATGGCCTCCTTGGTGCGGAGAAAGCGTTCGCCGCCCAGGTCGTAGGGCGTGTAATCGAGGCGCAAATTAAACTTGTGGCCGGCTGCGTCGAGGACCTTGACCGCCTCGCGGACAACTTCCGGGCCTGTGCCGTCGCCACCGATGACTGCGATAGGATAAGATTTCATTTCACTTAATTCAGTGCCGCAGATTATTTTCCACGCGGTCCATTTTGGAAAGCACGAAATCCAATCGACATTCGCGTCTTTTGGGTTAAGGGCCACTTGTCCCGGATTGTTCGGCGGTTCGCGGTAAGCATGGCCAACCAGCGCGTTGCGAAAGGATGCACTCTTCACTTTGGCTTCCTTAGTCGGCTCATCGTTGCCAGCGTGAATCGCAAAACGGGAAGCAAGTTTGGAAAATTAAAACGATGTGTTCTAGAGACAGAAGAAAGGACCGATGGAGAAATCAAAACTGTCATTTTTCCAGGACTAACACTTCACGGTTCACTCGCCTTATGACCGCAGCGGTGTCATGTTTCACAAAAACGTCGAAAACGCATATTTTTATTTCCGGAGTTCATTATTAATTGACCAGGCGGTAGAACTGTTGCGCGCCAGAGATGATATTTGTCACGGTGTATTGCCCATGGATGATGGCGGATGTGTTGGAAACGGTGGCCCAAGCCGTTGGCCCAAAAAGATTTGTGGTGGATTGCAAAGTTAACCCGGCGATGTTGGTCGGCCACGCCAGAATGAGCGAGTTCGATGCCGTGGCACCTGATCCTGTGGGATTGAGGCTCACCGCGAGTACTTGGGGCGGGGGGGATAACAACGTGGGAGAAAACGCCGCCGTGCTGTCCCCGTCGGTGCCCTCGCTAGAATCAATTGCACCAACGTAGGCCACAGATTTTCCGGAAGGTGACGCCGTGATGGAGGACGGCGGAGAGCTGCTCACAAAAGTGAAAGTCGTTGAAGCGCCCGGTGCTAGTGGGGTGCCATCATAATAGGTATAACCATAATAACTGTAACTCTCATCCACCCATTTGATGGAATTTCCGCTAACCTCATTGCCCCAGCCCACTGAATTCGCGGGGCTGGATGGAGTTGAAGGCAGGTTGTCCCCGCCTTTTGTCCAACCATACCAAAGGCTATTAAGGGCCAGGGACCCCGTATTTGTCAGGGTTATGGTGTAATTGTAAGAACTGCCAGCGGCAACCCAGGAAATTGTGGCTGTGGCGCTCTGAGCTTGGCTGGGTGAGGCGGCGGCGGCCAATCCAGCCGCGACCGCCAGAGAAACACGGAACGAACTCATTTTTGGCATAATAGGTTTGACATTGTTGCTCTATTTGGACATGGCTAATCCGGCCCAAGCTGGAACCGGCAATCGTGAGTAGGATGATCGGGTCGGGGAAATGTTCCACGAAATGCTTGAGAAGCTCCTCTTGCTATAGCGAAGACGATTGTCGATGAAATCAGAACGAGGACAATTGAAAGGAGATCAGCCGCCCATCATCTTTGCAGCGGGTCCCAATACCTGGAATTCACAATGAACTTCGCTTCCTCCCAAGGGGGTCCTTGCGCATTAATATTTCCATCATGCCGCGCCTCGGCATGGCCATCGGTGAAGCAACATTGGCCCATGCCCAAATGGCGGACGGGATCCACTCCCTCATTATCACTGCCATCCTTCAGGGCGTTTGGGTCCATCCAACTGGTTGGAAACCAGAGACTGCTGGACCACGCCACACTATCGACCGATTCAACCCCGGTCGGATAGGGGTCCTTGTCTCCGACCATCAAGCAATCCGACGGGGACCTAACTGCGCCGCGCTTAAATTGCTCAGTGTCCGCAAAAACATGGTCTCCCACGGTAAAAGGCGGATCGTCGGGAAGATAAGGATGATGTCCCAAAAAAAAGCCGTTGTATCCGTAACCGACCCAGTAAGCGTTAAATAGCCAGTGCCATGTCAGACCATAAGTATTGATCGTGCCTGTCAAGACGGGATCCTGGAACAATTTATTGGTGTAAGTCGGGTCTCCCGCATGACCGGTGATGGCGGTGCCCCACCAATCATCAATAGATATTGTCGCGTCCGAATCGCCATCGGGATATCGCGAATTGCGGTGGGCAGGAAAGGTGTCTTTATAGTCGTCCGTATAGATTTGCATCAGGAGGCCGATCTGCTTGAAATTGCTCATGCAACTGAGGGCCTTCGATTGTGCCTTTGATCGCGCGAGGGCCGGCAGCAACAGCGCCGCCAGGATGGCGATAATGGATATGACCACCAGCAGTTCGATTAGCGTGAACGCCTTCTTCATGCAATCGCCTTTGGCCGGGTGCGATTATGGAACGACGATTGCATGGCTCACGTATGTTTTACGCCATTCAATCTCTTCGGTCAACGCCCGTCGTGGTTACAGGCGTCGGAAGCGACAACTCGAAAAGGGTCCTGGAAAAATGACAATATGAGGTTGGCTGGCGAGATTCAGCCGGTCGAGATCGGGCCACCTGTGGCTCCATCCCCTGCGCGTTGAATATGCCGGCCCTTGACTACGATCTCTTAGGTGTCAATTCCATGTAAACTTGCGCCGGAGGCCCTTGCGATCCAGGAGTCCATTCTATGGCGGCATCGACGACGTGGCGCATTTGTGCGAACCACCATTGGGCGCGCTGCCGGCGCTGGCGTCGGGCTTTCCGCGCTAGACGATGCGGTCTGCCCGCCAGGCCCAGTTCCATCTGACGAATTTCATTAGCGTTCATAGTTCCTTTCTTTATTGCGACCACTTTAGCGGGGGCGGTGGGACAAATACTGTCCAAGTGAAATTTATTTTTGGAACTGTCGCCAAGGCATGTTAAAGGCATGGCGGCGTGCTGATCGCATTCAACAAACCTTATGGCGTGCTCTCGCAATTTACCGACGATGGCTCGGCTAACCGGACGCTGGCCGAATTTGGCTTTCCACCGCGCGTTTATCCCATTGGCCGCCTGGATGCCGATTCGGAAGGCCTGCTTTTGCTGAGTGACGAACCGGCGCTGAACGCCCTCTTGCTGCGTCCAAGCCGCGGCCATCGGCGCGTCTATTGGGTGCAGGTCGAGGGAAAGCCGGGGGCGGAAGACTTGCGAAAATTGTCCGCCGGCGTCGTCATCCAAGGCCGGAAAACGTTGCCCTGTCGAGCGACACTGCTGGAACCTCCGCCTTCTGTGCCGCCAAGGCAGCCGCCTATACGCTTTCGCAAAACCGTGCCGGATTGCTGGATCGCGTTGGAACTGGTGGAAGGGAAAAACCGGCAGGTGCGGCGCATGACGTCGGCAGTGGGATTTCCGACTTTGCGATTGCTGCGGGTGCGGATTGGCAATTTTGAACTGGGCGGTTTAGCGCCGGGAAAATGGAGAATTCTTAATGTCGCGGAGAGAGACCTCGCGCTGGCGGTGAATCGTTGAAGCTGGCTTGACTAGTTCAATTTCCGCGCGCCACGGCCAAACCAGAACCCGGAAATGAGAAGCGCGACGGCCGACGCGCCCGTGAACCACATCAACAGCGGCACCGGCATCCATTGCCATGCGGCGAAGGTCCCGCCCACGCATATGCCGGCGGCAAGGTAGCAATAAATGGCGTTGGCCCTCGCGCTTTGCCGGCTCTTTTGCAGGAGCATTTCCAACGATTGCTCGTTGCGCAGCATCGCCGTGGCGCATTCTTCCGAACAGGCCAGGCGCGGCGCGGCAGTGGCTGAGGCGGTCGCGCAAGGCCTGCACAGCGCGCGTCCGCAATAAGGGCAGACGGCGACAGCTTCGGCGTCATGTTTGAAACATTTCATGGAAGACGTTAAGTATAATTTGCGAACAGATCGTGCTTAGGCCATTCCTTGACAGAGTCCGCCGCTCGATGCAACGCGGAGTCAATTTCACCATCGGGCAATTTTGGATCAGAAGAACGCTGGTTAAAGAGAATCGCCCATGCCAGGCCATCGAAACGCCGCACCAACAAGGTGTAAGTGCCCGGAAGACTGCCCGTGTGCCAATAGTTGGCGCGGCCATTTTGGCCCACAGGCCGGACCATCCAGCCGCATCCGTAATAAGCTGGCTCTAATGAGCCATCCGGCTTCCGGTTCACCGGCGGCGCTGGCGGTTCATAGAGCATTTTTCGTGCTTCCGGTGATAACCAGGATGCGCGAGCCGGATCGTCCAGCGCGGCGGCGTAACGGGCCAAGTCCACTGTCGAGGCCAGCCAACCACCGTGAGAATCCATCGCCTCCAGGCAGAATCCGGTGTAAGGCTCGGTGCTGTTTTCGCCGTCCGTCAGGCCGTGGTTCGGCATATAATACTTGACCTCACCATTTACGCGCCCGGCGGCCCGCGAAATTCCTCGGCGCATGTGCCGGATGCCGATAGGCGCCAGGACATTCTGTTGGACCCAAGCCGTATAATTCTGGCCGATGACTTTCTCAATGATCCGCCCCAACACGCAGTATCCGAAATTGGAGTAAGCGTACCGAGTGCCCGGATCGAAATCCAGGGGCTGACCGAGCATGTAACGGATGATGGCGCGCTGGGTTGCCGGCGGCGGATCGCCATTGGCCTTGGCGATCTTTTCCGACATGAACATGGGATCGCCGCTTTTATCGCGGTCCCAGCCGCCGGTGTGATGGAGCAGGTGGCGCACAGTAATGCTTTTCAGGCGCGGGTCAGATTTCTCGCCGGGCAGAGGCTCCAACTGCAAAATCTCAAAGGCCGGAGCGTCCATCTGCAGACGTCCAGCGGCGACGAGCTTGACTACAGCGACGCCGGTAAATGTTTTTGAAATGCTGGCAATGCGAAACAGCGAATCGGGACGCGGCGCCTCTCTTTTTTCGACATCGGCCCAACCGTAACCGCGAGCATAGACCAATCGGCTGTCTTTGATGACAGCCAGCGCTGCTCCTGGAGTTTTCCGCGGGCCCATATAAGAATTGACCGTTTCGTCAAATGCCTGGTCGATTGACATGCTGTCTGCGCCGTAACTTTGGGATGAGAATGAATGGCTCATGCTAAACGCCGCCGCCAAACTGCCTTGGCGAAGAAAACGGCGGCGGTTGATTCGCATTCAACAAAGAGCCACGCGCGCGGCCTGGAAATCAAGGTTTTTTGCCGCGACATAATTGCGAGACAGTCAAGAATTGTTGATCCATCCGTAGCTGGCCAAAATGGAGCGAAGGCGGGGATCGTCCGCCGAAAGCGCTGGCAGCCACGTCCCCAATCGCGTCCGTTTCCACCACGCTCCTTCCGGATTGCCGGGCCGGGCGAATTCGTAATGATAAAGGACTGCCCGGATATAATGCGGCGGCTTTTGGGCGAAAGGATTGGAGGCCAGGAGGCTAAGGGTGGTCTCATCGTTATGCAGGAGTTTCCAAACAAAGTTGAGGGTCCACGGGTAGTCGTCGGGCGTGGCCATGGCGGCAAACCACATTTGCCAATCTAGGCGCAATTGATACGGGGCGACAAAGGGAGGACGCCGTGTCAGAGAAACGGGCTGGCCTTTGAATTGATATTCCCGCCATTTCGTGTTTTCGGTCAACGTGGCATCGTCAGTTCCTTCAAAGACAATGTCCAGACGTTCGCGGCCCACGCTGCCAAAAGCGCCGTAAGTATTGACAAGCTGCAGGCGGTTGAAGGAGGTGTTCATGACTTGCGTCGGCGAAATCAAGTTGGCCACCGGTTGAAGGCTCAACAACCCGATCACGACGGCCAGGCCGATGCAAACCCAGTCTTGCGTGACCGAGGGTCGTGCTTCAGCGGCAGCGCGACGCGCCCGTTCCACGAGCGATTTCGGCAGGATGCGGGCCAGCAGCGAGTCATCGAAACAGGCCAGAATCGGCACAATGGTCAGCCAGTTCAGGAACGAAAGGTTGCCGCTGAAAATCAGGAACAACTGGAAGGTAAAGAGGAAAAATCCGGCGACATGCCGCCACACGCCCGGCGCGAATGCAAACCACGGAGCAACCAATTCGACAAAGAAATTCCAAAGCACGCCAAACTTCTGGAACCAATGCGGTTGAAAATGGCAGAAGCGGCTGAACGGATTCGGAATCGGTTGCGTTTCGTAATGGTAATAGAGACAGGTCAAATCGCGCCAGCATGGGTCGCCGCGCAATTTAATCAGTCCCGCGCCGATCATAATACGGAAGATGAGCCAGCGATACAGCCAGAAGACCACAATGGGTGGCGGCCGTCGAGAGAATGGCCGTCCATCGAGTAGGGGACAGAGGAAGATTGCCAGGAAGCCGGTTTCGAGCAGTTGCATTTCCCAGCCGTAGCCATACCAGTCCTGGCCGACGTTGATGATGGACATGGAAAGCGCCCATAGAAGGAACATGATGATGGAATTGGCGTAGCCAAGCAGCACAGCTAGTGAAAGCGCTACGCCCAGCCACGACACAAACAGCATGGAACCGTCCGATAGCCCAAACCAAAAGAGGCTGGGTAATTGGAGAAAGGCCGTCCCATGCGAGCCGAAGTGCGCCGCAACGCGTTCAGTATAAAGCCGCGCCGGTGTAAGGCCGTGCTCTCCAATCAACGGCACGAGTTGATTGACAGCGACCAAAAAGGCGATCAGATAGACGAAACCGAGCCAGCGGAGGATGACGAAACGGGTCAGCCAATAAGTTGGGCCGGTTTTGGTGGCGGTGGCCTGCGGAATTTCAGGAACGTCCGGCGACATGGAAGTCGTCCCAGTTGCTTAACACTTTGCTGTCTTGCGTTTTTTGCCGATGGCCCCGCGTTTTTGGGCCTTTTGAATATACTCGGCGGCATCAGGCACTTTGCACGCAGTGCCGCTCATATCAACAGTCACAGCACCAACACGGGCGGCGGTTTGCAACGCCGCTTCCGTCAGCGGTTTGACGTAAGTGCCCAACGCAATCACAAATTTATTCATAACATGGCGGACTCGGTCCGGTTGCTGGTGGATCGTAGTTTGCGCCCGATGCAGAAGCTGCTTCAATTGAACAAGATTGAGATCGGAGTCATCTTTGATGGACAGCAAACTGCTGAGAGTTGACCAACCGCAAGCCGCCACGCTTTCGTTCTTCGACTCAATCCATTCCAAGGCCAATTCCCATCCATGCGCGCCCTCGGCCGCAACCCATGCCACCGTGTATTCGCTGAGCATGGAGCAATTCGCCTTTTTGAGCCAGCCGCGCAGGTCCTGCTTGGTCATCTTCGCGTCGTCGGCAATCAACCCGGCCAAGTACATGGCGTCGTAGATGCCCGTGTCGTAAAGGTCGAGCGCGAGTGAGTAATCTTTCTTGACGCGTTTCTGGAACTTTTTCAAATGCTCGATCTTGACACCGAAAAGCGGTTCCTGGATGCCGTGATTTCGCAGCACTTTTCGATAGCTTTCAGCGCCCAAGGGCTTGAGCTGTTCAACAATTTTTTTTGCGGTCATAGTATCCTTCTTGTTACCGGCAGCAACGCAGTGCCAAGGCGGTATTGCGCCATTTCCGGGAGGAACGGTCCATTAAAGCGGACGCAGGTTTGGAGTGGTCTGGTTTCACCGATTCAGACATGAGGAAATGAGCGTTTTCCCTCTGAATATCAAGAAGAATTTGGCTGGTTGTTACGGCTTGCTACTGTGGACGTTCTAAGATACGCTTGAGGCGTGAAAACATTGACTGTCGGAGAAGCCCAGGGGCAACTCGCGGAGTTGATTGCCGAGGCCCATCGAGGAGCGGTCATCGTCCTGACCGATGGCGAAAAGCAGGTATGGCTCGACACGCAGAAGCCGCTGGACTTGGAGACGGACAATCCTGAATTGGAAGCAGAATTGCTGAAGGGAATAGAGGGGCCGTTTACGCCATATTCGTCGCAAGAGATGCGCTCCATCGGGAAACGCATCATAACGGAAAAACAGGGTAAATGAGCCGGGCCATCCAGAAGGCCCTGGATTTCACGACAGATTTTGAGAGCTTGTTTGCGTGGTATGTTGACAAGGCGGGCGCGGAAGTAGCCTGGCGATTCCAAACGGCGTTGGACATTTCGTTGGTGAAGCTCTCCATTCAGCCTGACTTAGGCCGGCCCCGGCATTTCCGGCATCCCAAGTTGCGGGGATTGCGCTCGTTTCCGGTGAAACATCCTTTCGAGAAGATTTTAATCTTTTGCCGCGCAAACGATAAATTCTTGGACGCCATTCGCCTCATGCACGGAGCCCGAAGCCTTCCGCGCCGTCTAATCGAGCCGCCATCTTAAGTTGCTCCGGCGGATTGCTTCACTTTGTTGAATTTCAACTCGCCATTGTCCACCGTGACTTTGATTCGGTCGCCGGGTTTGATTTCGCCATCGAGCAGTTTCATCGCCAGCGGGTCGAGCAGAAGTTGCTGAATGGCGCGTTTGAGTGGGCGCGCGCCGAACTGCGGATCATAACCTTCCTTGGCCAAATGGCGTATGGCGGCGGCATCAAGTTCCAAGTTCAATTGTTGACGGGCCAGCCGCTCGCGCAGCCGCTGCAATTGGATTTCCACAATCGCATTCAGCCCCTTTTCGTCCAGGCTGTGGAAAATGATAATATCGTCGATGCGATTGAGAAATTCAGGACGGAAATGCTGCTTCAATTCCTGCCGCACCAATTCCTCCATGCGCGCGTGTTCGGCTGCGGCATTGGCCCCGCTTTTGCGGCTGTTGAAGAATTCTTGAATAATGGGCGAGCCGATATTGCTCGTCATGATGATGATGGTATTGCGGAAATCCACCGTGCGCCCCTGGCCGTCCGTCAATCGTCCATCGTCGAGGACTTGCAGCAGAATGTTAAACACGTCGTGATGCGCTTTCTCAATTTCATCGAAGAGCACCACGCTGTATGGGCGGCGGCGGACCGCTTCGCTCAATTGGCCGCCTTCCTCATAGCCAACATATCCCGGAGGAGCGCCAATGAGCCGGGCCACGGCATGGCGCTCCATGTATTCGCTCATGTCGATGCGGATCATGGCGTTTTCATCGTCAAATAAAAATTCCGCCAGGGCGCGCGCCAATTCGGTTTTGCCGACGCCGGTCGGGCCCAGGAAAATGAAAGATCCCATGGGCCGGTTTGGCTCCTGCAAACCGCTGCGGGCGCGGCGCACCGCATTGGAAACGGCGGTGACGGCCTCATCCTGGTCCACAACGCGCTTTTTGAGGCGCTCCTCCATTTTGACCAGTTTTTCCCGCTCGCCCTCCAACATCCGGCTCACGGGAATGCCGGTCCAGGCGGCCACGACGCGGGCGATGTCTTCCTCCGTCACTTCCTCATTCAACATGCGCTTGCCTTGGCGCTTGCTGAACTCCTTCTCCATGTCGGCCAGCTTCTTTTGCAATTCAGGCACGCGACCGTACTGGATTTGGGCGGCAACATTGAGATCGCCGGTCCGTTGAGCGGCCTCCTGTTGCTGCCGGGCCTCCTCAAGCTGGCTGTTAAGAATGGAAATCGCGTTGATGGCGGCCTTTTCATTTTGCCAGCCCGCCTTGAGTTGAGTCGATTGTTCCCGCAGATTAGCCAGCTCACGCTCAAGAATCTTGAGGCGCTGCCGCGAGGCCTCGTCCTTTTCCTTCCGCAAAGCCGTCTGCTCGATTTCCAATTGCATGATCTGCCGTTCCAATTGGTCAATCTCCGCCGGCATCGAGTCCAATTCCATGCGCAGGCGCGAGGCGGCTTCATCGACCAGATCGACCGCTTTGTCCGGCAGAAAACGGTCCGCGATGTAGCGATGCGAAAGCGTCGCCGCCGCAACAAGGGCGGCGTCCTGAATCCGAACGCCATGATGGATTTCGTAGCGTTCCTTGAGGCCGCGCAAAATGGCGATGGTCTCCTCCACGCTGGGTTCCCCGACATAAACTGGCTGGAAGCGGCGCTCCAAAGCCGGGTCCTTTTCTATATGTTTGCGGTACTCGTCCAGTGTCGTGGCGCCGATACAGCGAAGTTCGCCGCGCGCCAAGGGAGGTTTGAGCATATTGGAGGCGTCGTTTGCCCCTTCCGCCGCGCCCGCGCCGACGATGCTATGCAATTCATCAATAAACAGCAGCACGCGCCCTTCGCTCGAAGTGATTTCTTTCAGGAAGGCCTTGAGGCGCTCTTCAAATTCGCCGCGATATTTTGCCCCGGCAATCATTGCGCCAAGATCCAACGCGACCAGGCGCTTGTTCTTGAGCGATTCCGGCACGTCTCCGCTTACGATTCGGCGTGCCAGGCCTTCGACGATGGCCGTTTTGCCCGTTCCAGGCTCGCCAATCAAGACGGGATTATTTTTGGTGCGGCGTGTGAGCACTTGCATGACGCGCCGAATTTCCTCGTTGCGCCCGATGACAGGATCGATTTTTCCAGAACGCGCCAGGGCGGTAAGGTCGCGGCCATATTTTTCCAAAGCCTGAAACTTATCTTCGGGATTGGGGTCGGTCACGCGCTGATTGCCGCGCAAATCGACTAAGCTTTTCAATACAGCGTCACGTTTAACCCCGTGGGCTTGAAAAATTTTCTTCAGCGCCGGCCCGCCTTGTTCCAACAGCCCAAGGAAAAGATGCTCGGCGCTAATGTATTCATCGCGCAATTTGCCGGCCTCGGACTCAGCCGCGTCGAGAGATCGCTTCAGGGCCGGGCTGGAAAACAGGTCGGAAGTTTCGCCCTGCACCTTGACCTTGCGATCGATTTCCGCCTGCACGTCGGCGCTGAGCGCGGCCGGAGGCACTCCCAGCTTTTGCAACAGCGAAGGGACAAGGCTGTCCGTTTGAGTGAGCAGCGCGGCCAGCAAATGTTCCGGCCCGATTTCCTGGTTCGAATGGCGTCGCGCTATTTCCTGCGCTCCCTTGAGCGCTTCCTGCGCCTTGATCGTTAGTTTTTCCGCATCCATAATGAAAAAAGCTCTGCCCTGGACGCCAAACTGTCAAGCGGGCAAACAGTTTGTAACTATAAAACGGGCTTTTGCCGTCATTCACGGCGGTCTTTAGGCCGGTGCGAATATTTCTCGTGCAGGAGGGCATTCACAAACGCTTCGCGCTCATCCTCGGTCAGACGATCCCAATCACGGCCCCGTTCCGCGCAGGCCCGGCACAGTTGCGCCTCGCCAAGCCGCAGCCGCTCCTCGCGGCGGCCTTGGGAGTCCTGCGCGAGAGCCAACAAGGCTGTGCGCTTGCGTTCGGCCGGCAATTGCCGCACCAGCGAAATCACTTGCTCATCGCTTAATTCCAAGACGTTCATCGTCCTAACTACACCATAAACGAGACTCTCAGAGCAAACTCGAAACCGACGGTTTTTCCTCCAAAATCCCCCAACAGGACAACAGGGCATTCAATCCATGGCCACAAGGGCTTACTCAAAGTCATCAGTCAAGTTAGGAGAATCCAAAATCACCCAAAAACCCGCAAACCTGATACAAATGCGGGGTACAATGGAGCGGCACGGTTTTGAACCGTTCCAGCGCAGTATTCTGCCTCGACATGGCGATGCCCTTCATGGCAATGAAGCAGCCATGACGATGCCAAGCCATATTTGGCGTGTCCGAACGCCAGCCGCAATGAAGGCGCTTGCGAGGCGTTTCGGGTTTCCACTTGAGGATTGGATGCAGGATTGGGAATATCAAGTCGCTGATTTCGAACGAATTGACGAGTTCATTGCCGCCTATGGCGGCGGTGAATTGTCGGAGGACGAGAAATTTGTCTTAATGGAAACCATTATCGAATCATTTGAGGATTTGGCGCGGCGAGGGTCCGATCTTACAGGGGATGCCCGCTGGGGGCGAATACTGGTTGTTCTGGATCAAAACATCGCGCTCCATGCCTATACCGTGTGGTATTGGTCCTGTTTAGATGCCGAGACTAGTGATGAGCCTTTCTTCGTTAGCGCGTTGATCCGGCAGGTGTTCGATACGCACGCAGGTTACTTCGTAGAGCGCGGTAAATGCCAATAGGGTTAGAAATCACACAAGCAATTCCTAAGCGGCGCAACTCGGCGGAAGGCTGGGCGGTCAAGGTGCAGCGCTGCAGGGAACGGGGGCGCGTGGCGAGCAATACCTTGACCAACTTGGCGGCACGGTCTGCTGATTCATTCTCGCTATGAGGAGCGAGCATTCTCAGCCGAACTCCGTCGCAGGCGTCGCATCAATTCTGCTGCGGACATTTGGCCCGGCGCGGTCGGTTTATCGAGGTAACCATAGGTCAGGCATGAGCCGAGAGTGGCAAATTCAATTCTCGTCTTCGACCAGGCCCGCCCCATGCCGATGACACATATTGGTTTGTCCCACCGGCGTCGCAGCAACGAACGCAGAACGTCCGCGTCGGTCGCGTGCTTGATCATCGTGGATACTTTGGCGATGGAACCGGCTTTGTGCGCCTTTTCGACGATTGCGCAAAGCTCGCGCAAGGACGGCGTCTTCTGAAAGTCATGGAAGGAAATGACGCTGGCTTTTTTCAGACGGGTAGCTTCGCGTGCGACTTCCCGGCAAATGGCACTGTTCAACTCCACATCGACGGCGGCCAGTTCCTCCAGGCCGCGTTTGTAAATATCCAGTCGCTCTTCATTGTCGCTTTTCCAATTTCCACCTTCAGCGGCGAGACGAACCGTCAAGAGGACGGGTTTGCCGCTGGATTGGAGGCGGACGCAACGTTCCAGCCAATCCGAGGGCCGAACGATCTTATCCAGGCGCACTTCGAGGATGTCGGCGCTGAGCGGGCATTTGGGCGCGAGCGTGGAGAGCGTTCCCACGACACGAGGAATCGGCCCGACAGCCAGCGCGGTGGTCGCGGTGCGAAAGAGGACGCTCGCTTTGCTCATGGTTTGATAATGCGGAAAAAACTTTAAACCTCAAACCTCAAACTTTAGACTCGCGACACATATGACCAAGACCATCATCAAACCGGCGGGGGCAGCGCCCGCGGCCGGACCTTACAACCTCGCTGTGCGCATCGGCGACTTGCTGTTTTGCGCGGGGCAAATTGCCACGGTGCCGGAAACCGGCAACTTGCTCGCCGGCGAAATCAAAGCCCAAACCGAACGGGTGCTGGAGAACATCAAACTCATTCTGAAAGATCAGGGTTTGACTCCGGCAAGCGTTGTCAAAGCCACCGTTTTCATGGTTAACCTCGCCCATTTTGGCGAGATGAACGAGGTTTACGGAAAATTCTTCTCTTCTGATTTTCCCGCCCGCACCACCGTGCAGGTGGCCGCCCTGCCGAGAGGCGCGCAGGTGGAAATTGAAGTGATCGCTCATTATTGATCGTAGTGCCACTTGCCGCTTACATCGCGATTGCGTTTGCCGCGGGCGTGGTGGTGGGCTGGATTTTGACTCTCTTGCGAAGACATCCGCCGGACGGACGCCTGGAAGAGGAACTGCGCCAACAAGTGCAGGCGCGAGAAAACGAGCTGGCCGCCATTCGCGACCGGCACTTTAAAACCAACGCGGCGCTGGCCACCGCTGAGGCGAATGAGAAAGCCGCCCAACGCCTGTTGGAGGATGGCCGCAATACCTACGCCGAGAGCCTTCGCGTGGCGAAAGAAGCGCAAGAGAAAGCTTTGGCTGATTTACGCGAAACGTTTAAAGCGCTCAGCGCCGATGCGTTGAAACAGAGCGCGCCGCAATTCCTTCAACTGGCCAACGAGACGCTGGCGAAATTTCAGGAGACGGCCAAAGGCGACCTCGCTACGCGCCAGCAAGCGATTGCCACGCTCGTGCAACCGTTGAAGGAGCAATTGGAAAGCTATCAGCGGCGTTTGCAGCAAAGCGAATCCACGCAATCGCAAGTCCTCGGCGAGGTCAAAAAACAATTGGAAGGATTGGCCCAGAACAGCCACACGCTTTCCACTGAAACTTTGCAACTGCGCAAGGTCCTGAGTTCCAATCAAGCTCGCGGGCGCTGGGGTGAAGAGACGTTGCGCCGCGTCATTGAGGCCGCCGGCATGAGCCCGCATTGCGATTTCAGCGAGCAGACCCAATCCGACGACAAAAAGCCGGACTTGTTGGTGCATCTCCCGGGCAATCGGGTTATTATCATCGACGCTAAAGCGCCCGATCTCGAGTTCCTTCAAGCGCTGGACGCCGCCGATCCAACGGTGCGCGCCCAGGCTTTGAACATTCACGCCGGTAAACTCAAGGATACCATCAAAAACCTGGCGGCGAAGAACTACCCCGACCAATTTCCAAACGCACTGGATCACGTCGTGCTGTTTCTGCCGGCCGAATCGCTTTTTAGCGCGGCGCTGGAGGCGGACCGCGATTTGATGGTGTGGGCTACACAACGCAAAATCACGCTCGCCACGCCGGCGACGTTGATTGCTTTGTTGCAGGCTGTCAGCTTCAGTTGGCAGCAGCATGCGCAAACAGAAAATGCGCGCGAAATCTCCAACGCCGCGCAGGAGCTATTCAATCGCGTGGCTACATTCACCGAGCATTTCGAGAAAATTCGCGTTGGCCTCGAGAAAGCCAACACCGCTTTTGATGCCGCCGTCGGCAGCTATCAAAGAATGGTGCGGCCCAGCGGCGAAAAGCTGGTCAAGCTCGGCGGGGGCAGCCCCGTGAAAGAATTGGCGGATGTCAAACCCCTCGACGCCGTGCCGCGTTTGCCGTTCGCTTGAACAAGGCTAGGCCGCGTCTAGCTGAGTGGGTTCTGTTATTGCGCGATCCCGCGACACTTCGGCCAGGGCCGAACGCAATTCAGTAATATTGAAAGGTTTGCGGAGAACGGCATCCACTGGGTTATGCGGGCCAGTCTTAAGGCCGTAGCCAGTGATCATCAAAATCGGTTGATCTGGCACCAGCCGTCTAATAGATGTGGCCAATTCGGTGCCTTTGACAAAAGGCATGAAACAATCCGTCATTACGACGTCAAATCTGTCTTGGGCAAAAAACCGCAAGGCCTCAGCGCCATTGTTGGCTTCTACGACCGTATGTTCGTCCAATCGCAAAAGTTCGCGAATGGCATCCCGTACAGCGCGTTCGTCATCAACCAGCAGTATGCGTTTCCCGAGACTAATCTCAGGTACAATTTCCATATTGCCGCCTGTAAAGCAGATGTCTTGCCATCGCAAAATTGAGAACGCCCGCTAGGTCATCACCGGCATCGCACCAGCACACGCAGGCGTCCGCCCTGGTAACTCCCGGCGTTTCCGGAAAAAGTCCAATCCGGGTTGCCCGTCGATTGGTTGCCGAGGCCGAGGTCAGCATGGCTGCCGTCGCCCCAGTGGTTGAGGGCGAAAAGTGTCTGTTTGGCGTCATGGTTGTGGACTTGCATCGAACCATAACCATCCGCCGGATCGGTCGGCTGATCGCCAAAATCATAGACCTCGCCGGACGCATTCGGCACGCTGGCGCTGTTGGCCGGACCATAATTATTCGGCCAGAATTCGATATTTCCACCAGCCAGGCCGGAGCCGGTGACAATTCCTTTCACGTTGGAATAAACGTTGAGATGGGCCACATTTTGTTGAAAATGCGCCCCTGACGAAACGGTCGGCACGCCGATTTTTTCCAGACTGTCAGTAAAGGCATCCATTGAAATGTAAACATACTCCGTCTTTCCGTCTTTTTGCTGAAGTTCCAAAAAGTAGGCGATTCGGTCGAATGGTTGGGCGATATTCTTGTGCTCGTCCACGTTGTATTGAATATCGTGGTTTAGCTTTGTAAGGTCTAAATCATAGACCAGCCGGTATTCCTTGGCTTCCGGAACTTTCAGCAGAAGAAGATCGCGTTTCGGCACTGTCCCGGCGCGGAAAGCTCCTGCGGGCAATCCCTGGGCATTCATCAGATGCGGCTCGGCTAACATGCTCCAGGCATAGCGCACGGCGACGGGATGTTTGACCTCCGGCGCAGAAAGCAACACGCTTGCGCCATCGATTTGCGCATCGGCCTTAACAAAACCTCCGTCGTCCGCGTCAATAATTTCAAACCAGTCCAGTGGCTTGCCATCGCGGGCGGCCAAACCATCCCCGGCATGATCAAAGCTCAGCCGCAATTTGTTGCCCTCCAAGCTCATCGACTTGAATGCAGGCCCGCAGCATTCCAGCTTGTCGTAATTGTAGGTGTTGTGCAGAGCGAGCAGGGCAAGGCGGCGGCCCACCTCCTGTTTGTTTTTGGGATGGATGTCTTTGAGATCGCCGATGTCGTTAATCACCGCCATGCCGCAATTGGGAATGGAATCCGCGGCGGTTTGTTGCCCTTCCCAAAATTCAGCCTCCGTCTCGGGATTTCCGCCGTAATTGTAAGGCGCGATTTGCACGAAATAAAACGGGAAATCTCCTTCATGCCATAACTCGCGCCAACCGCCCACCAGCGCCTTCATTCTGTCCGCGTAACGCATGCCCTCGCCCAGATTCGATTCGCCCTGGTACCAAATCGCGCCGCGAATGGCAAAGGGGCAAAGCGGATGGATGCACCCATTGTAAAGCGCCGTCGCATTCTGCAAATCGTGCGGCGCCAGCAATTCCTTGGGATAGACCGGCATTGTCGGAACCAACATGTGATCGGCCATCGCCTGACGCGCGGCGGAAAGCCATTGTTCGGTCTCGTCCAGAAATTGCTTCAGCCGTTGCTGATGCTCCGGCGTGGTCGGGTCCGCCCATTGCACCTGTTCATATTCTTGACGCAAAGCCGGCGTGGCGGCGAAACCTTCCGGCGGAGTCCATGGCTCGATGCGCGTGCCGCCCCAACTGGAGTCAATCAGTCCCACCGCGACACCCAGTTTCTGTTGCAATTCCCGACCAAAATAATAGCCGGCAGCGGAAAACCCGTTCCAGCCACCTTCGGCCACAGTTTTGGGCGAACAGACTTTCCACGCGCCGTCGATATTGGTTTGGGGCAGCGGGCTCCATTTGCGCGCGACTAGCAGCAAACGAAGATTGGGATAATTGGCCTCGGCAATTTCCTTTTTACCATCGCGGGCTTCGCCGATGCCCATTTCCATGTTCGATTGGCCTGAGCATAGCCACACCTCGCCGACCATCACATCATCGAATTCGACCGTGCTGGAACCAGACACTTTGAGCGTAAACGGCCCGCCCGCCTTCATGACCGGCAGCGTCACTTTCCACTCGCCGCGCTCATTGGCTTGCGCCTGCGCGCTGGCCGAGCCTAGCGTTACCGTGACCGTCTCGTTTGGCTGCGCCCAACCCCAAAACACCAAAGGCATTTCTCGCTGAAGAACCATGTGACTGCCGAACACTTTCGGTAATTGCACTTCGGCCCGGGCCGATGTAAGGGCCGCCGCGAAAATGACGATTGCCAGCGCGGAAAACACCAGCCGAAATAATTTTGATTGACGCATGTTAGTTTAAATCAGAAGGTTTGACGTTCTTCTTGCCTTTGCCGAAGCCGAAGAAGGTCGGGTTGTAGGGACTCACGTATTCAACGTCCGCTTTGGCCGGGATTTTATCTTCCAATCCCACGGCCCAATAACAGGCATTGACCAGCAAACGACGAAGGCCCTCGTTTTGCAGATCAACGGCGGCGCCGGCGGTGGTGGCGACGATCTTTGAAGTTTTCCCTTCGTCGCCTTTGTATTCGCGCACCCATATTAACGGCATGAGCGGATCATTTTTTGGCCCGGCAACGGGCGGATCATCCGGTTTCATGCCCGAAAGCACCTGTCCCCACACCAACACTTGAGCATCCGCGGGCAAATGCGAGACCGTATAGACATCGGTCTGCCACCACAAGTCGGTCACGCCGCGCAGGATGGGATGGTCCTTAAACATGGGATTGATCACGCCCCTGGTGCTTTCCGAGCCGTGCTCGCCGTGGTGACTGACCCAGGTGTCGCCCAGCACTTGCCGGCCGAAGCCGCCCGGCCATTGGCTGCTATCCCAGGCGTATTTGGCGTAAGGGCTGTTCTTGTTTCTGGAATAGGCAAACGCATGGGTGCTGGTGCGTAACGCGATGATGGGCTTGCCCGCATTCAGATAATCGACGAAATGTTTCATTCGCTCGTCCGGCCATTCGCGAAATCGCAACAGCATCACGCAAAGGTCAGCCGTATCCAGCGCTTCGATTCCCGGCAGGTTGGTCTGGCAATTCGGATCAATGTCGCCGGTGGCGGGATCGATGCTAAAGAGCACAGTGCAATCGAAGCCATGACGGACGGCCAGAATTTTCGCCAGCATGGGTAATCCTTCTTCGGACCGGTACTCCTCGTCTCCGGTCAGAAAGACAATGCGATGGCCATGGCCGGGTCCGGAACCGCCTTTGTAAAATACACTCTCGGCTGCTTGCGAATCTGGAGCCAACAATGCAAGCGCGGCGACGAGAAAGCTCAAGCGGCAGTTCATTTAAATGCAAAACTGCTCTGAAGCAGGTTTTTGCGCAAGGCCCGAAATCCGGTTATTCCACAGCGGGTGTCCAACCGGGATCGGGATCGTAGGTCGTCATTTTGCTGGCGATGGCGAAAGTCTTTGGTCCAAGGTTTTTCTGATAAACCTTGCCCTGCTGATTCACGATGAAGGTCATCACGCCGGTGTTGCCCCATTCGGCGGGCCATGCGACCAGGGCAAAGCCGGCAATCATGTGGCCGTTAATGATGTAATTATACTTTCCAGCGGGAGCGTGCGGACCTTGCCGCGTGAGAACCTTGAAATAATAGCCCTGATATGGCGCCTGCTCGTCCTGCAACATCGTGGAGACGTGCGTGTAACCTTCGCCGCGCGCTTCGGCAATCAATGGACCCAGCGGACTGGGTGCCTCGCCGGGTTCTGCGTGCCAATACAGTCCGTCGTGCTTGTCCGGCGCGCTGCGAAGGCGTTGGGCAAACTCCAGCACACCTTCGCTGTTGTGACATTCGCTGGAATAGTCACGCTGGGCTTCCACATAACCGCGGCAAACCGCAATGGTGTTCAATTCATCGCGGCCAATGCGGCGGTTAAGGATTTCCTCTTTGCCAGCTTCGGTGTCGAAGAACCATTTCCCGTCCTGCTGGACTAAAGGAACAGGAAAAGGCCATGCGTCCTGGCCCAAATCCAATTCAACACACGAGTCCGACTTATTGACGGGGGCGACTTTCTCGGAGATGCGTTGCGAAAAGTGGACGAGACCGTTGCTGGCCTGGACCGGATCGGGCGAAGCCAATTCCCGCACGCTTGGGCCAAAGATGGTATCCAGCGCATTGGTGTCCTTCTCCGTCGCAGCCGTGGTGAGGGCTTTGATGGCCTCATCCTTGGAGGCAAAGCGCTCCTCGCCTGCCGCCTGTGCGGACACGAGTCCCCCCACGCAGCAGGTCACTACCACCAATGCTGACACATAGGGATGCCGATTGAGTATTTGAATCAGTTTCATACAATTGCCCTACGGGCGTCTTCCTCCACCGCCTCCCGCGGAAGGGTGGCTGGCCGCGCCGCGGGCGCTGGATTCCACTGCCTCACGACCGGTTTGGCCTCCACCGAAAAATCCTGCTGCAGGAGCTGGGCGAGCCTCCACGCGCGGGGCGGCCCGCTCAACCGGTGCGGCCCTTTCCACAGGCGCAGCCCGTACCACAGGCGCAGCCCGTACCACTGGGGCGGCCCGCTCAACAGGCGCGGGCCGAAAACCTTCCACCCTTGGCGCTGGCTCGCGCGGTAATGGAGCCGGACGTGCAAAAGAGCGGGCCACTTCGGGCGCCGCGAAGCCGCGTTGCCATCCGCCGCGCGCTCCTATGGCGATATCGCCGCCGGCGCGCCAAACCGGGGCCGGATGTCCGGCCACATACGAGTGCCGCCAGCCGGGACTTTCCCGCCACCAATTTCCCGGTCGCGGATGACCCGGCCCCCAGTAGATCAACCCGTGATCATGCCAATTCCAGTCATGCACCAGCCAGCCGCCAATGGGCAACCAGAACGGAAACACGCAAAACACACCCGGTTGGAAATAAATGGAGTCCGGCGAATATTCGGGTACATACAATTGGTCGGGGTCCGTCGGCTCGATTTCAATATCGCCCTGGTCCGCGACGACATTTTCCTGCGGAGTGGTGGGGAGATTACCCAGGCTCTGCGCCTTGGCCCGAAGCCGCTGAACGGAGTTCATCACATCAGTCTGCTGGACTTGAAAGGCTTGGCCCAATTCCGTTGTCCAAGCCAGATTATCGTCCATCCATTTGAGGACATTGGGATAATGGGCCAGGGCCTGGACGCTCGGATCCCAGCCTTGATTGGGGATTTGGGTCGGGTCACCGCCTTGACCGATATAGCGGTCGGCCATCACGATTTCATTGGGCAACGTGGCGGCCGGCAGAATCTCGGCAATCAAAGGATCAGGATAAAGCGCGATAGGGCCGAGCAATTGATCCAGTTGGTCGGGTGAGAGAGTTGTGCCGGTTGGTGGAACGGAAGCCACTGGCGCTTGCGCGCGGATTGTAACTGCCGAGAGCGAGAGAAACATCAACCCAGCCATCAACACCACCAGTTTCTTCATATGACAAAATCTTCCCCCCAAAAGGCCCGGCGTCAAGTCCCATCACGCATTCAACCTGGCGGAATGGGTTATCAGGGTTTTGCCGCGGATTCTACAAGTTTTTCAAAGAGCCGGGGTTATTTGATGAAACTAGAAAAAATCCAGTCAACTCTAATCTCAGCCCGAGTCTGTGCAAGCGGGACAATTATTAGAGTATTAAACAAGGGTGTGATTAAAAGTGGGTGAGGTTGGCGATGCAACCGTCAGCCCGACTGCAGGAAGGTGGCGATCATCGTGCCAGCTTGTTCCGTAGGAACAACCGACCATAGCCCGGCGTTGGAAACGCTTGTCATTACCCACATTTTATTTCCCTTTGGTTGAGGGTTTCTAATCCTTCGCTCATCCAGAGCAACCTCTGCCAGCCACGCCAAATGGTCTGCCAACCGGGCGTGCCATCGCTTTTGCGACCGATGAATCCGCCCAAACGCGCCACCGCCAC
>Ga0182024_10003817_pt1 | contig 35326 bp, 42 predicted proteins | sample P32metaG_FD_120480 | JGI IMG/M metagenome (GOLD analysis project Ga0182024, IMG submission 120480) | Permafrost microbial communities from Stordalen Mire, Sweden - P3-2 metaG (Illumina Assembly) | ecosystem: Environmental > Terrestrial > Soil > Wetlands > Permafrost | place: Sweden: Stordalen...
GCTGTAGCCCTCACCCGATACGTTGGTCGCCGACTCGACGCCGTCCCAGCCGACCGCGAGACCAAAGCTGTTGCCCTGGACGTTGTTGCCTGCCGACCCACCGACCGACGCGATGAGTCCGGCGCCGAAGGTCAGGAAGTTCACGCGCGAGGCCGTCGACAGCTCGACGACCGACGTGGAGCTGACGTTGATGTTCCCGGTCGCCGTGCCCATCAGCGGCAGCGAGCGCTGGTTGAACCAGGAGATGACGCCGATCCCCTGCGGCTGGAAGGCCGTCCCGGCGCTGATTCTCACTTTGCCGATGTAGGAGCGTGTGCTGTCCGGCAGGCCACTGTTGTTGCGTACCTCGACGCCGACGTTGCCGGCGGTGGTATCGCGCAGGTGACCGCCCGAATTCCAGAAGTCGTACGTCAGCGCGCCACTAAAGCTGAAAACAAACACGTCGTAGTTAGTGTTGGCGACGAGGTTCTGCCCGGCAACGCCGTTGAGATATACGCCGGTAAGGCCCGAGTTAAGCCCGGAGGTCGGCACCTGCATGACGCCGCCGTTCAGCCGCAGGCTGGCGCCGCCGCCGAAGGTAGACAGCGTGATCATAGTGCCGCTGACGTAGTTCAGTTGGCATTGGCCTGTGACCGCCGTGGCCGCCGAGGCAGTGACCCAGACCGCGCTGCCGGGGCCACCGGTAGCGATGCAGTACCACAGGATCAGGTTGACCGTGTCCCACGCTGCGGTCGGGCCGAGACCGCCGGTGGCGGCAACGCCGGCCAAAGAGCCGTTGGGGTTGCCAGCCGTGACCAGCACCTGCTGGTCGATCGCCACCGAGCCAGCGGTCACGTCATTGACGAAGAAGTCCCCGGCGAGCCAGTTCAGCGCCTCGGTGCCCTCCTGCCCACGGACCATCGTCACGATATCGCCGACCACGCCGGTGACGTGGACGTACTCGTACAGCAGCCCGGTCGCCGCGTCGTTCAGCGCGGCGACGAAGTACTGCCCGTTGAGCGGCGCGGGCGAGAACAGCGCGCCGGCGCCGGCGGTCAGCTGCGCCGTCGTTGCCACGTTGCTGATAGCCCCGGCGAGGTTGGTCGCGGCGTTGTTGTAGGCGAGGAGAAGCGGCATCTACCCCACGATCGTAACGATGAAACGATATTGAAACGGCAGCTCCAGCGCGCCCGAGCTGATCGCGGCCTGGAGCACCGGCCCCAGGGTCAGCGGAGCGTAGCGCCGGAAGGTCGTCTGAAGCGACCCCAGCGCGCGCGCAGCGCCGTAGCGCAATCGGCCGTAAAACGAGCCGCCGGTCAACAAGCGCTGGCCATTCAGGATGTTGATGTTGACCTGATTATTGGTTCCAAACTGGATCGACACCTGATAGGTCTCGTCGGTCAGCCCCGCGGTCCCATCGGTCCCGGTCAAGAACCGCATGATCCGGCGCTTCAACCAGCGTACATTGAAGTACTTCCCGTCGCCCTTGTAGAAGTGCCAGGTGAGGCAGCGCTTATAGACGTCGTCCGACGTGGCGTAGTATGTCGTCGGCGCCACGCGCCGCAGGGCGCCGTAGGGCAAGGTCGTACCGTAGGGATACGTGCCGTAGGGACCGCGGTCGCGCGTGCGACCCGATGGCAGCACCGGCCGCGGATAGCCGTAAAGGCCGGTGGCGACCCAATCGAGCAGGTAGCCCGAGAGGCCGGTGTAGACCGGCAGGTCGACCGTGTTGAACCAGTCGAGGTACTGCTGCGACATCGCGTTGTACGCAGCGACGAACGCCTGGAGGTCGTCGTCGTCCGAGTACTGCCAGTAGAGGTACGACCGGATCGTCTTGATGATGCCCGGCGTCGTCGGCGCGTAGATCGGACCGCCGATCGGCGAGAAGCCGATGACGAACCCGCCGATATCGCTCGGGTACGGATACGGGTACGGTGGGACCGTGGCGACGGTCATCAGCCCTGCGTCACGATGACCGCGGTCGGGCCGGCATAGAAGTATGACTCGGGGTCGCCAGCGATGATGCCGGTCCCGCTAATCGGCGCCGTGCCGACGCCGTTGATGCTGACTGCGAAGATCATCCGGGTCAGCAGCTGCGGCGGCAGCACCGAGGCGACCGCGGCCTGAAAGATCGACTCTAGCTCGTATAGGACCAGCGGCTGGCCCACGGCGACCGCGTTGACGTACGCGATCAGCGCCGGGGCGGCGAGCTGAGATACCGCGGCGGCCGATACCGGGTTGGTCGCGATGGTGTTCCACGTCACGTCGATGACCACCGCCTGCTGCGGCGGCAACACGATCGGAACCTGGTATACGTCGGGATAGTCGGTGATCGTCACGACGACGTTGCGCGGGTTTGGCGTCACGACGCCACCCGAGATATACGCGCTATAGCCGGACGAGTTAACCCCGATCGAAAAGTCCTTTTCGTCGATGACCGTGACCGTAAACGCGGGACCGTTGATCTGCGTCATCCCGACCACGCCATTGATCTGCGCCACGGTGCCGGTCGCGAGGCCGTGGTTCAGCAGCGTCGTCACGACCGCCGGGTTGGCGTTCGTGATATTGGTGATCGACATGACGCTGCCGACCAGCGTCGAGACATCGAATACGCTCTCGTAGATGGCCTCGGCGACCGCGTACTGATCGCCGCCACCAACGATGATCTCCCACCCGCCGCCGGTCTGCGCGCGCGCCGATACCAGGCGCGGCTGTACGCCGGGAACGTTACCGAGCAGCGTCTTCAGGTACCGGCTCATGCCGGTCGAAGCGGCGAGGCCGGCCTGGAGCACCTGTGCGCGGTAGTCGCTCGGTGTCTGCGCGCCGAGGCCGGGAAGGCCGGGGAGCGGGTTATTGACCGTCAAGATAACGCCGTTCGGGATCGAGGTGACCAGATTGGTGACGGTGCCGAACGGCACCGCCCAGCTACCTTGTTGCGTGGCGATGGCCGTGACCGGGGTTGAGATCCCACCGGCGCCGATCGTCGTGCCCTCCTGACACGCGTACTGGAAGTTGCCGTCGCTGACCAGGAACCCGCGGCCGACGATGAACCCCGGTGATCCCGAAAACACCACCGAGACCTGCGTGTTGGAGCCAACGCCCATCGGGACGCCGTAGATGTTGCCGAGCTGGAGCAACAGGAAGACGTTGGCGCCGTACGGGGTCAGGCTATTGACCAGCGCGACGCGCGCCTGGTCCATCAGGGTTACCGCACCGACATCGGTAGACACGACGTCCTCGACCAGCGAGGCGGGAAGGTCCGCGGTGTAGCCGGGGTTCGTCGCCGCCACCGCGGCCACCAGCTGCGCGCGCAGCGCGGCCGGCGCCTGCGGCTGAAGGCCGGCCGCGGTAACTACGGTTGGGAGGTCAGACACGCTACGTCGGGATCAACGTCGGGATCATGATCGGCGGCAGCTTGGCGCCCTGATGCGTGACGACGTTGATCCGATACGTCGGCGGCGCCGCGCGTACCGAGCCAGGCGTCGCGATCACAGATACCTTGGTGACGATCAGGCTGGCGAAAAACTGCGCAAACTGCTGCTGCGTGCGCGCAACGTAGAAATCGGGCATGATCTGGGTCACGACGCTCTCGTGCGCGGGCAAGCCGTAGTCGGCGTAGAACGGGCTCTCGCCGAGGTTGAGCTTCAGGCACTGCGCCAGGGTCGTTATATACACCGCGTCGTTGAACCCCACCGCGTCGGTATCCACCTCGACCCACGTCAATTGCCCCAGCTCGTTCGCGACGCGGCCGTAGGTCCGCACGTCACGCGGCCTCGACGACCATGGAGTTGGAGCCGTCGGCGAGCTTCACCGCCTGGACCGCGCCGCCGCTCGATAGGATGATCTTGGCGCCCACCGGCACCGTAACCGTGACCTGCGTCGGCGTCACCTTGACGAGCGCCGCGCCGGACGAGTCCTGAACGATCGCCCCGCCCGGTCCCTGGACGATGCGAAACGCATCGTTGCCGCCGGGCGGCAGCCACGTCGCATCGGCGACCGGCGTGAACGTCAGCGCCGAGAGGTTGGCCGGCTGCGAGAAGTTGGCGGTGCCGCCGCCCTGCCCGCTGACCCCGCCGAGGTAGACGCTTGAGGGCTGCGCCACGCCGCGATCGCCGACTTGGATCGGACTCCAGTCGTACTGGCTCGTCGCGATCGGCATGGTCACGTTGGGAATCGTGAACGGTCCGGTGACGTCAAACGACACCGTGACCAGCTGGCCCTGGCGCGAGACCACCGTACACGGCAGCGCCTTACCCTGGAGCTGGATCGCGTCGTCGGCGCGCTGCTGCGCCAGCCGGTTCAGCGCCGGCGCGAGCGGCGTCTTGAAGTCATTACTGCTCACTGCACCACACCCGCCTGCTGCGATACGCATTCGAGGACCGAGATCCACGCGCGCGCGTCCGGGGCCTTGTAGTTACCGACGTGCCGAATCGACTTCACCTGGAAGGTTCCCTGAAAAATCGACGACTGGCGAAGCAGCGAAGACTGCGTCATCGCGGCCTGCGTCGTGGTAACCCGCGTCGGCGGCAAGGTCACGAAGGCCCCGGCCTGGAGGTCCCCACGCATCACGCAGGTCACCTGGACGATGCCAGGGCTAACCCACGTCGGCTGGCCGATCAAGTCGGTGTACGAGATCGCGATCGGCGTGGTCTTCGTCGTTCCGTCGCTGACGTTAAACGTCTTGCCATTGAGCTGGATCTGGACGCCGGGGTACTGGTTGTCCACCACGTCACCCTCGGACGCCCACGGTCCGATCAGCGCACCGGGGCTTAAGATGGCCTGGCTGATCTGCTCGACCCAGGTTGCGAACTGCGGCAACGTTGCGAAAACGCCAACCTGGTCGCTCGGCAGCACCAGGTTAGGGCTGATGTTGGTCGTAACCGTATACCCTGGAAAGGCCGTAGTTAACGTATTTTGGATCGCCTGGGCCAGCGGCGTCCCAGCCTTCCAGTTAATAGTAATGTTTTGCGCTCCGCTCGCACCTCCGGTCGCCGACGAACCGGCAATGAGAAACAGGTCCAGCGTCATCTCAGTGCCGATCCAGTTGCCCAGCGCCTGCTGGCATACGCCCTGGATCAAAAGGCCAGCCTCGGCCGGGTTGGCTAGCGGCAGCCCCACGCCCATGCCGCCGTACACGGCCACGTCGGTCATGTTGAGGTCGCTGGCCTGCGCGATGTCTTGGATCGAGATGCCCCAGATCCGCACGTAGGACGCTATGTTCTGCCCGCCCTGCGGCACCGCGAAGTTGCCGGCGAACAGGTCCAACTCGACCTGGAGCGCGCCGGGGTCGGGCGGCGCGCTGGTGCCGTTCGGGTGCGAGGTATACTCACGCGTCGTCTTGCCCGTGATCTTGACGTCGTAGTATCTCACGGGTTGACCTCAAACTGACTCGCCGGCTCGCGGTAGACCAAGGTCGAGGTCGTGAAGTACCCGGCAGCCAACGAAATATCGGTGCCGTAGTAGCCGGGCGTCATCAGCGCGCCGGGATCATCGGCGAGCGGATAGGTAAACGTATTGACACCGGTCACTAAGCATGGAAACGTACCGTTGTAGCCGACCGGCGTCGTACCCGAGACCGTTAGATCGACGACCGAACCGGGCGTGAAGACCAACGTACCCTCGGCCTGCGCCGCAACCTGCCCACCGTTCGGGAACAGCGACCAGGACAGCGTGACCAGCTGCGCTGGCGCGTCCGAACCGATCAGCGGTAGCGCAACGACCAGCGGGCCGCTCAGCTGGTAAACGTTAACGTACCAGCCCTGGTCAAAAAGGTTCCAGGTGACGTTAACCCGATAGACCTGCCCGTCGAGCGTCGGGTTGAACTGAAACGGCCCCGACGGCGTCGGCGTGAATGGAACGTAGGTGGTCACAGCGGCGCCGGCGTCGGTTGCGGGATGCCGACGGTCGGACCGGGTGCGGCGAGCTGCTCAGGCGACATCGGTGACCCGATACCCGAGGGTTGCGCCGGTAGCGATTGCGCCGCCGGCACCACCGGCTGTGCGACGTTACTGGCCGGATTGCCGATCGTCGCCGCAGCACCGGACCCCGAGATCTCACCGTTGGCGTTCGGCGTAACCTGCGTCTGGTTGGTGAGCTGACTCATCAGGTTGTTCTGCGCCGCCGCCGCGGCGGCGAGCGAGACCAGCGGCTGCTCGAAATCCCACTGCCATCGCCACTGCCACTTGTGCGTCTCCTGCCCGGAGACATCGTGGAGCGCGGTCAGGATGCAATTGGTATAGAGATAGGATGGCGTGGCCACCGTAAAGGTGCCACCCGAGAGCGCGTGCTGCGCCAGCGTCGCCTGGAGCGCCGACATGATCGATAATTTCGCCGCGTAATCGCCCGGCTGCCGCTCCGGGCAGATCATCATCAGCGAGATTTTCAGCGGCATCGTAATGATCGCGTTGGCCGCGGTCTGCTGGTTGGCGAACGGATATGTACCGATCGCGTTGGCCAGCAGCGACGACCCCGGCAGCGGCAGGAACTGCGCGAAGTAGCCGTCGAGGTCGAGGTTGTCGCCGGCGCCCAGCAGGTTCGGAAAGCTGCTCGACTGAAGCAGCGATATCACCGGCAGCGTGCCGCCTGCCAGGTTCGCCGCGACGCCGCCGGTCAGGTAGATCGGCGAGACCTGGTAGGCGAGCTGAAAGTCCTGCTGGCCGGGCACTACTGCCCCGCCTGGTTGCCCGCGATCGTGGCCTGCGCGCCGGTGGGGAGCCGAACGTCGACGAGGACGCGCTGCGCGGCGAGGTGCGACATCGCGCCGCCGGCCGTGGCCATAAACGCGCCGGGGGAACGAAGCGGCGCTGGCTGGAGCGACCGAGCTACAGCGTTCCAGTCCGTTGGATGCACCTGATCGCGTCCGACGTTCGCCAGTGGCGTGAATACGTCTTGAAACTTATCGGCCAGCGACCGCAGCTTATCGTTTACGCCGCCAAAGTCGCCACGCGTCCCAACGCCGAGAACGTCAACGTTAGCGCCGGCCTGCTGCAATATCCTCAGCTGCTCTGACACTGGACCGAGCACGCTAGGGCTGTTACTAGCGCCGGTCGACAAAGCAACCATCTTACCGCGTAGCGCGTTTGGATCTGCGGCGAGAATCGCGTTGATCCGGTCTAGCACCTCGCTGGTTGACGCTCCCACGCGGGCGGTGCCAGTTGCACCGGGCTTGCCAAACGGCGCCTCGCGCCCGGCCAGGTGGCCGTAACGAATAAGCCCGGCGGCGATGCTGTCACCGATCGCGAGACTGGGGGCAGATCCACCAGAGGTAACCGTAGTGCTTCGCATCAACCGACTAGCAAGCGCGGCACCCTGCTCAGTGAACGCTGGGTTACCTGCGCGCTCAAAAGCTTCCATCGCACGCGCCGCGTCCTCTGCCGTCTTAGCTCCCTTGATCCCAGAGAGAGATCCCGCCTCGGTCGTCTGAAGCTCTTGCCAGACCAAATCAAGTTGCTTCTGAAGATCGCCACCGGTGGCCATCGCGGCTGACTTACGTGACCCTAGCCACTGAGCTGCGCCGTACGCTCCACTGGTGGGATTGACCGCGCCTGGATCGATCCGTCTGCCTGAGCCGCTCTCCATTGCCAGTCGCGCCGCGATCCCCGTAGCAGCCTCTCGGCTTAACCCCTTTCCCATGAAATAGTTGACAGCGGAGGTGATCGACGAATCGACCGAGCCAGAAGAGACCGATCCGGTGGACGGTCCCACGGCCGATCCGGCGCTTCCGGTAACCCAGTTCCACGCGCGATTGATCGCATTATGAGCCCAGCCGCCTGCGCCCGATTGCGGCAGCGCGCGCGTCTCACGTGCCATCTGGCTCTGAGTTCTCCCGAGCCAGTCAAAGATACCGCTGTCAGCGGCAGCGACCGACTTACCGTGCAGCCAGCTTAACCCACTATTGAGTTCTACGAGGTCCAGCACCAGCTCCTTGACCGCGCGAGCAAGAACTCCGACGTAATGCGCGAAGCTTTGGGCGTCGTCGGAGAACTTCTTGGTCCCGAGGTAGGAGGCGAAGTGGCCGAGCGCGGCCGAGAAGTCATCGATCCACTTACCGGTCTCGGGATTCTTCAGGAAGGCCGAGACGACCGAGGAAACGGCGTTCGACAGCTGGCTAAGACTACCTATTAGCTTCGGTGATAGCGCATCGATAAAAGCGTTTCGGATCTTGTAGCTAGCGACATCGAGCGCCTGGTTGAAGTCCAGCCACGCGCGCAGCTGTTGGTCGTTAAGCTGAAGCTGCTTGACCTGCCGCGCGTACTTGGCCAGCTGGCCGTTCGGCCCGAACAGCTCATCCCACGACGTGTTGCGAAGCCTCTGGGCCTCCTCCAAACCGATGAAGTTCGACGCGCCCGACGCGTCCAGCCGCTGCTGAAGCTGCCCCGGCGCGGCGCTATCGACCAGGCGCTTCAGCTGCGGCAGCAGCGCTGCTGCGACCTCGGTCGTGTCGTGGCTCTGCGCCCAGCCGGGGTTGAGGCCCGAGCCGATCAGGCCCCACTGGAAATTGACGTCGTTCTTGGCGCGGTTGACGCCGGCGAGGAACGACTGCGGGTCGACCACGCGCCCGAAGTTGAGACCGAAGGACTGAAGCTCGCCGGGACTGACACCGAGGCCGAGCGACGAGCGCCGCAGGCCAGAAGCGGTGACCATCAGCCGATCGATACCGTACAGTCCACCCGCGCCGAAAAGAGTGCCCAGAACGGTGGTAACGCCGGTCCATTTAAGCAGGCTCTTGGTCGCGCCGGAGATGTTTTTTTCCACATTGTGCGTCGACCGCTCCATCGACGCCATGTCTCGTTTAGACTGCTGTCCGGCACGGTTGAGCTGTTCGGCCTCCAGTCGCGCCTCGTGCAGTAGTTCTGTCTGTGCCATCAACGACGCGGCCAGCTCAACGAAGGTCGCCTTGCCCGCGGCCGTCGCCGCGTTTACGGTGCTCCAGGCGCCGGGGAGCTTGCCGACGGCGTCCTTGTACTTGTCGAAGAGCGCCAGAAACGCCTTGAAGGCGTCGTCGTTGACATCGATATCGAGAACACTACGGACCGGCATATCAGATCAGCATCCGCGCGCGCAGCGCCTCTAGCATATAGCGCTGCCGGTACTCGTGCGCCGAGCGCTCGCCGCGCGTAAACCGCGCGAAGCCCTCGCCCGCCGCCCAGCTCAGAACGGCACCGACAAGGTGATCTCCTCCGTCGCGCCAGAACTGGCGGTCACGGTCGACGTCGTCAAGGAAGCCGCGTACTCCGTACAGGTCAACGAGGTAGTCTGCGCACCCCAGAGCGAGGTCATCCCAGCCAAGATCGCGGTCAACTGGCTTCTCAGGTGCATGGCCGAGGCGCAGGTAAAAAAACACAGCATGCCCTCAACCTCCGCCACATCCTGCTCGTCAAGCTGGCCATGCTCGACCGCGATGTGGTACGGTATCGGGCGCCAGCCGCGGTCGGTCGATACAACAACGTTGGTCAGCCGTCGGATCTCGGCTATCAGGCCGTTGTGAACACCGTCCGCACCGTCCCACTCGCCGCGGTCCTCGGCGATCTTCTTCAACATAAGGTAGGCCACGCGCGGTCCGGCGATCAGCTGGAGGCCCTCGCCGTAGATCGCCGCGAATGCCTTGGAGACGACCAGGAAGTACCGCTCGAAGACCTCTCGCGAGATCGGCGTGCTGTGGACGTAGATCGTGCCGGCGTCGGTCTCGACCGGAAAGACCAGGTTGAGCTTCTTGTCGAGGCGCATCCTAGCTGCCGTTCCACAGCGAGTTGTTGATCAGATAGAACCCGCGCACGGTCACCACCCAGCTGACGTCGACCCCCGAGAAGTTCAGCTCGCGAACCGAGAAGATCGCGCAGTTGCGCAGCTCGTACGGCAACAGAGTGATCGCGTCAGGATAGACCTCGCAAAAGCCCAGCAGTGTGGATATCCGGATCTTCGCCTGAAACGCCGCGACGAGCGGCTGCGACTTCAATAGGTGCATCGTGCAGGTAGTCAACTGGTACGGCTCCGGAGACGTTACGGCACCGGTCATCGTCGGGAGGTACGTGGTAACGTCGCCTTCCAGCGCGAGACTAACGCCCTCCTTGGCGAGGTTGGATGGCGTGACGTTTAGCTCGGGAAAGTCATCGAAGGCAACAGTCGACAGGAGCCGGTTCAGCGAACCCTGGTCGACCAGCGGGTTTCCGGCCATCTAAAAACTCCTCCTAGCCGACCACGAAGTCCGTGACGTTCAGGTTGACGACGATCTGGATGAACCCGCGCGTCGGGATGTAGATCACGCTCAGCCCGGCGTACCGGCCGATCTTGTAGTCGCCGGGGTTGATCGTCAAATACGGCACGAATGGCACCGCGTTGACGAGGATCATCCCAGCGTAGGTCCCGGCGTCGAGCGCCGCGGCGAGGTCCGGCCCGGAGAGCGACGTGCGCGTCACCTGACCGTTCGCCAGCCCCACGCCGACCGCGCTGTTGGCGGTGGCGACCAGTACGCTCAGCAAGCGGTTGATACCGTCAGGGTCGTAGTACAGCGGGTTGATCGGGTTGTTGCTGCCGTTAATGACCGCGTTCGATAGGTTGATGTTCGCGTTGATCGTCATCCAGTCGACGGAGTACCAGTAGGTAAAGTCCCGAGTGTCCATCGTCGTGCCCCAGAACAGGCACGTGTTACTGATCCCGCCCTCGGACCCCAGCGCCGCGTAATTGATCCCGGCGGCCTTCAAAGACGCGATCAGCGATGAGTTACCCTGCGTCGGGAACGGCGTCACACCGAACAGGAACGCGAACGCAAACGGTGTGACCTTGTTGGTCTGGCTGGGCTGGTAGTTCAGTGCCACGCGCATCGCCGCCGCCAAGGTAAACTCGGTCGTCGGGATCGCATCGGTGTTGATCAACGACGCGATTAGCGTTCCCAGCGTCGTATAGCCGCCGGGGTTCGTCGCCAGCGGGTAGACCAGCGTGTTGTTGACTGTGCCGGGCAGCGCGAGCGAATAGCCGTTATAGCCGATCGGCACGACGCCCTGGAGCTGGAACCAGTCGCCGGGTGATACGCCGTGCGGGTTCTGCGTCGTCGCCGTAACGACGCCGTTCGACCACGAGATGGCGGTCAGCGGGTTCGACGCGTAGGGCGAGGTCTGCGGCGTCTCGACCAGCGCGAATATGCACTTCATCAGCGCCGTGTAGGACTGGTAGGTCGCCAGCGTGGTCGTGACGAAGAAGTACGTCGCCGCGTCCAGCGCCTCGTACTGCGCGATCAGCGCAAGGAATGCCGCGTTGCCGTCCCAGGTGCGCGGCACCAGGTAGATATAGAAGTACCCGGCGGCGCCGTCGACATATCCGGAGTTGGGATATTGGGTCAGGTAGTTGCCCAGCGAGGCGACGCCGTCGTTCACATTCCCCGGCCCCAGCTCCAGCGCGTAGACGCCGGTTTGCGCCCCCTGGGCGAAGAACGTCGTAGCCATCGCCAGCAGCTCGGCTACATCCTCGGGCGTATACGCCCCAAAAATCGACGCGACGCCGGGGTTTGACGCCAGTACGTAGGTAAAGGTGCGCGCGCCGGTGACGTTGCAAAGGAACGTGCCGTTGTACGCGGCCGGCGTCACGCCCGAGACCGTCAATTCCAGCGTGTCGCCGACCGTGAAGTTCAGCGATCCGGAAGCGGTCGCGGTGACCGTGCCACCGGCCCAGATAAGGCCGGACAGCGATTGCGCGCCCTTCAGGATCGGCGTCAGGTCCGAGAGCTGCGTCAGAAAATACGACGTGCCGGGTGCCAGGTCCGTTGCGCCCTGGCTGACGAGCGCGCCGGTCTGCTGAAGCGACGGCGGAGTCGGCGCGACCGTCTGAGTGACGTTGACGCTAACGATGGCGTTGGTCATAGCGCGAGGCTAGCTGTAGGCAATCGCGAGCTGGCCGCCGGTCGGTACGGCCGAGAGCGTGATCCCGACCTTGAACGGAAACACGAAGTTAATAACCGAGCCGACCGGATACAGTGCCGAGTTATACGCGAATGATAGCACCTGGTTAGCGGTCGTGGCCGCCGCGAGCGTGGCGCAATCGTTGAAGGCGATGACGCCCGCGGAGCCAATCGCGAGGACGCTGACCGCGACGACCGTACCGGCCGTAGCCTTAATCACCGCTGGCGCGATGACATTGAGCGCGGTCTGCTGCGCGAGGCTAGCCGGCGTCTGTGAAACGGCGAGCGCGCCCTGGGGCATAATAGAGTTCCTCTTCTCAAGCGCCCGCGAGGGCGACGACCTGAAAGTTGACCTGATGGCGCCCGACAAGGCCGGCACCGTACGTCCAGTCGATGACCAGCGAGCGCTGAATCGACGGCGTGTTGACCTCGCTGAGCGAGGTATCACCGGGCAGAAGCGCGATCGTCAGGAAGCCCTGATCGTCTACGGCGCCACGGCCGGTGTTAAGAATGTTGACCGCCTGCGCGCCGTTGATCACCGCGCCGGACAGCGTGTCGACGATGCTGAGCGTCAGCGACGTGAGCGCCGCGGCGGGGATGCCGTTGCCGTTGCCGTCGACGATCTGTGCGGTACCCTGGCCGCCGTACACCGGCGTCGAGCCGGCCGCGTACGGGCCGTTGGGTGCCGTTGCGACGAGCCCGGTTCGGCCGAGATCGGCGACTTGCGAGGCCCACATGTAGTCGTTGGAAACGCTCACCTAAGCCCAGGGGAGCGGCGGAACAATAACCGGGCTCGGAAGCGGGACGAACGGAGGTTGATCGCTCGGGGTCACGAGCGGCGGCGCCACGCTCTCGATCAACTGTCGCGCCAGGTTGCGCACGCGGCCTTGGTAGTACGAGACCTCGATCCCGATCTCTTTCTTCATCGCCAACGCGGTCAATTCCAGCTGCGTGCGCTTCGCGTCGCGGATGATCGGCGCGCTCATCAACCCGAACAGATCTGTGATGCGGCAGTAGTCGAAAATGTAATCGCGCAGGTCCCAAACGTCCTCGTTGCGCAGACCATAGAGTGTTAGCAGCACCCGATCGGCAGCGAGTTGCGAGGACGAGCCGGTGAGCGAACGCGACGGCACCGCCTGAAGCGCGCGCGTACCGTTGGTCTGGATGTCAATCACACCGTAGGCCGGTACCAAATTGTCCGGCACCAGGAAGGCCGGGTAGAGGTCCAGCGAGAACGTGATCAGCGATGGATACGGCGGACTGGCCATCATCGCCAACCAGATCGGCAGCGAGTTGGAGACGACCTGGCGCTGGTCGAAGTCGGCCGGCGAATCGATCAGCTGCGCCTCGAAGGCCGGATATACCGCGTCGCCGACGTAGTGGTGCAGGTCGGCCTGCCGGTAGTACGAGGCACGCGAGCTGAATGAGAATCGAAACGAGCCCCACGGCGTGGCCCAGGTGCCGAGATACAGCACGTTGGGCGCGACCTCGGCGAAGGCGTCGATCGCGCTCTCGGCGGTCAGATCGACGCGCCGGATTACGATATTTTCATCGTAATCCATCGACCCCTGGCTCGCGTAGTGCAGCGACCCTCGCACCGAGATCGGCGAGGGCGACTGAAGACCAGCGTTAGCTAACTGGTGCGGGGTCGCCAACGCGGCGTTGAGCCAGAAGACATAGCCATCGACCGGCAGCACCACGCGCACGTACGGCGTAAAGCAGATCTCTTGATCGCCCGAAAGAACGTCAACGCCCGCCGCCAGCGCGTCATGGATCGGCGACGCGGCATCGGCAGCAAAGGCGTCTGCGACCGAGGTCAAAGGTGCTTCTCGCTGACGATGGCCTGAACGGCGACGCGCGCCTCGCCAACGTAGTCAAGGGCCACGTCGCGAAACGTAATCATTGCCTCCGGCATGCCCGAAGCGCCATGCGACCACTCAATCTTGTAGACGTTCGAGCTGACGTCGTTGCCATGCTCGTCGAATACCGTCGTGGTCTCGCCGTCGCTGTGGATGCGTAGTTTCATTACTCGTCACTCACCCACGCGCGCATCGAGGCCTGATATAGCCCCGTGTCGATGAAGCTCGGCCGTGCCTCGCGGCGCGCGTACGGGTGCGCCAAGCGGTGGTTGACGCCGCGCTGCGCGGCGGCGGTCGGTACGCCGGCGCGCCCGTCCATCTCGCGGCCGTCGAGGAACTGCCGAAACTCCTGCTCGACCGGCGACAGATCGCCCTCCTCGAAGATCCGGTCGGATAGCGGCGCACCCATCATCAGGCTCTCCAGCTTCCCGCCGATTACATCCTCCAGCGTCCGCGCGACGGCGTCGCCGTGCAGCTCGTAGAAGGTCGCCATGACCCCGTACCGCGCCTCTAGGATCTTCGCGACATCACCTGTAGTCGTGGTGCCGCCGAGGCGCTGCCACGGCTTCTTGCCGTAGCGCCAGCGTAGCGCGCGCTTGGTCACCGCCGGAATCGCCTGCGAGTAAGGAACGTCGACGACGCCGAGGTGGAGCCTCATGGCATACGTCGGTTCCACAACGCGACGGACTCAATTTCGCTATCCGTGTGAGGCCCCTCGCACTCGCAGGCGAAGCACATCATGGACCAGCTACCTGGACCGTGATCGTCGGAAACCCAATTGTGAACGTCTTGCGACCCGCAAAACGGACAACGCAGTGCGCCCGGAGCGTCCTTCGTGACGCTAAGCATCGCCACCGCTAAGACAACCCCCAGATCGTCGGCCCATATTTCTGCGCGATCGAGAGATAGGCGCGCCCCCATGGCGTCTTGAGCAGCTGAAGGTTCTCCAGCGTGAGACCCTTCATGAAGTCCGGGTTGTCCAGCGACACGCTGGTCGACAGGTCTGAGGTCGACGCGATGACCCCCGGCACGGTCGACGCCAGCTTGAACTGCCGTCGGATCGTGGCGAAGTACGTCTCGGTCGCCGCGGCGCCGGGCAGCACGTTGACCAGACCGGGCGGCTGCGGCAACAACGGGTAGCTGAACTGCGTCGCGCTGGGTACCGCGCTGACCCGCACCGGCCCGAAGCCGTAGGCCGTCAGCGGCCCGTTATACGCGGCCGGGCTGATCCCGTTGAGCACGAGGCTATCGCCCGGCTGAACCGCGTTTGGGCCAGCCGTAGTGACGCTCGCGGCGCCGCCGGCCCAACTGACCGACGCGATCGGATACGACTGATCGGGCGCGTACTCGGCCAGCAGCGCGCCGGCCAGATTGTAACAGGCGAGGTCATACAGTGTATAGGCGCCGGGAACCGTTGGCAGACAGGCTAAGTCCAAATTCGCGACCGCCAGCGCTTGGTTCAGCGCATATCCGAGATAGGGCGATCCAGCTGGCAGATATGCCGCCGGCACGCGCATGACGTTGGTGACCCAGGTCGCAAAGTCCGCGACGTTAGGAGTGGCCGACGGCACCTACTGCATCGACGCCATGTAGGCGTTGATGACGGCTTCCAGGTTAGCCTCGGCCGCGGTCTCCTCCGGGCTGCCTGGGTCGGCGCGCCACCAGCGCTTCAGCGCCTTCACGACGGTCATCATCTGCGGGACGTTGTCGAACATGGGCATCTTAAAGCCTTTCTTACGCCGCTCTCCGCTTCTCCAGCTCCGTGGCCCGCAGCGCGTGACCGACGCAGCGCTCGGGACTGAGCATCTCGCGAAACCGCCGCAGCTGGCCGGCGTGATGGGCCTGCCACAGCCGAGCCATGCCGATTGCCTCGTCGTAGAAGCTCTCCGCGGTCTTCGAGAACCGTACGATCTCATCCCACGGCTTCGACAACTCGTGCGGCTCGGCGATCACCGGCCGGCCGAGGTGGAGCGCCGTGTTGCAGCGCGAAGACGACACCAGGCCCATCTTGTCGTCGGCGCGCAGCTGAAGGATCACCTTGGCGCGCGACATCTCACGGTCGCGATACGCCTGCTCCTGGAACCCGGCGAGGACCTTGACCGCCGTCGCGCTGCCGCTGCGCCGCGCGAGGCGCTTGACGATTCGCTCGCGCCGCCGGGTATAGCTGCCGTAAAACCCGAACTCGTGGTCGATCGCGACCGGCACGGTGCGCTCCAGCGTGGACGCGTGGCCCAGCTCGACGTGAACCGCCGGCGGCCCATGCGAGCCGTACCAGCTCTCGGTACCGGGCACCAACGCCCAGATCGCATCGGCGAGGCGCGCGGCCTCGGGGAATAGCCGCTGGCGTTCAACCATCAAATTATTGAGACCGTGATTGAAGCCTTTGGGCGTCGGCTCCTCGGTGGTGACGATCAGGAAGCGATTGCCGCGCGCGCGAGCAGCGGTCATCAGCTCGACCGCGTACGGCGTGAACCCCTCGACTACGACGTTGATCACATTCGGATCGGCCGAGACCTGATCGTTGTTCCACGCGACGCGGTGGCCCAGCGCGCGAAGCTGCGCCATCAGGATCATGATCACGTCTTCGAGCGAGCGCCGGCCCAGCTCGTTATGGTTGAAGAGGTTGAAGAGGAAGAACACGCTTACTGGATCGTTGCCCTTCGCGACGCACGCTCGCGACGCGGCTTGCCAGCCACCGTGACGCCGCGCGGCAGGTCGTTGGCGACGCGCACACCCTCGTTGATCTCGGGCGATGGATCGCGCGCATCGCGGTGGATCTCCTCGACGGTGGTCTCCAACGCGCGCAGCGGGTCCGGTAGATGCTGCTCCAGCGCCTGCTGCTGCATGTTCTCGTGGATGGCGATGGCCGAATCGGTCCGCAACTTCTTGCCGCGCTCCACCAGGACGCTCGTGTTGTGATTATACAGCGTCAGGATGCGCTCCGGCGTGGTCTGCCGGTCGAGCGAGTAGCACAATCCGGCGTACGGCCGCGAGCCGAGTCGAGCGATCTCCCCGGCCTCGATCATTCCGTAGAGGCGATGCTGCTCGATGATCGCTTCGACGTCCTTGAGACGTAGGTCGCCGGGCAATTGTACCTGACCACCAGCGCGAATTGGCACGCGAATCGCCGCGGCATGCTCGGGCAGGCGATAGACAAAGTCGTGCGGCTGGTTGGTGGCGTTCGCCACAAACATCTTAGGCACAGAAGCTCCTCATATATACGGCATGGACAGCACTACAACCTGCTCCGGTCTTAACCCGCACGGGAGCGCCACCATTACTGATACGGCATCGAGATAACGGTAACGCCCTCGGGACGAACTGCCCACCCCGAGCTGATGCGCCACTCCGAAAGCACGTCGATCGCGCCGCCGGCCAGCGGCGTCGGGATCTCGCGCGGCGCCGCCATGTCGGCGTACTGGAGCGTCACCGCGTCCATGCCGGGCGAGAGCTTCGCGAACTCGTTGGTGTTGTACGGCGAGCCGTTCGGCTTGGCGACCTCGGGCATCACCAGCAGCACGGCATCGGTGCCGCCGGCGCCCTTGCCGATCAGCGTATCGTCGTAGGTCCAGATCATAGTGTCGCCATTCTCCATCAGGACTTCCTGGACCGTCCCCTTGGTCGAGGCCGAGCCGGCGCCGACGCGCTGGAACTGCACCAGCTGGACGATCCCGGCATACTCCATCTGCGAGAGCGTCCTCTGCGGCCCGATGAAGACGAACTTACGGCCGATGCCCATCTGGTTGGTCCGGCTCTTCATCGCCTGGACCTGGCCCAGCAGGAAGAACGCCATCTGACCGTTATCGTAGGTCACGACCGTAATGTTGCCGTTCGAGTCCGGCGGCAGCGAGATCGTCGTCGATCCCTGGCCGTTCAGCAGCCCCTCACCGTTGACCGGGTTGAGCCCGTACAGCAGCGCCGAGCGCGCGAGCTGAAAGTGCGCTTGGCGCATGCCCAACCGGTAGGCGTCGACGATCGAGAAGCCCCAGTTGGCCGCCGCCGCGGTATCGTGATGATCATATTCGGCGCGGACACGCTGGAGGTACGTTGCCGTGCTGACCATCGACGCCGCGATGTTGATGCTGGGCAGCTCGTTATACGCGGCCTGCCCGGCGGCGATCCGGGTCCGCAGGTCCAGGCGCTTAACGTAAACGTAGAGGTCTCCCTCGCCCAGTTTGACGCGCGGGCCGCCGCCAGCGAGCGTATCGAACGCGCCCGAGGCTTGGTTGTACTGCATGATGATCTCCGGCTCCAGAAGCGACGGATGCGTCTGGACCCAGGAGGGCGCGATGATTGCCATGTGTTAACTCCTCCGCGGCTCGGCGGGTTAAATCTGAATGACGGCCGTGGCGCCGGAGTAATTCCACGAGGCCGCGCCGGTCAGCGCGTTGTAGACGACGATCATCGAGTTGCCCGTCGAGATGCGGTTGATCCGGCACGGCAGCGCTCCGCCGCCGGCGACCAAGGTGCCGAGAACGGTTTCCGCGCCGGGATTGACCGGCAGCGACCAGACCAGCGTACTGCCGGTCGTGCCGGCGAGCGCGGTGAACGCACCGTTGTAGCCGGTCGGCGTGACACCGGAGATCGTAAAGTCGGCACCGGGCGCGAGGCCGTGCGGCGAGGTGGTCGAGCCGGTGGCCTGGCCGCCGTTGACCGTGCCCCAGGACAGCGCCGTCAGCGCGTTGGCCGGGTATGCCGCGACGTACGGGACCAGCCGCTGAAGGTTGAAGTCCCACGAGACCTGCTGGCCGACGAGGCCGCCTTCCAGCGAGACCAGCGACGGGTCGATCGCCACGGCGATACGCGCGCCCGACCCGAAACGATGGTAGTGAACGCTCATCCCCGATCCCGCAAGCGGCACCGGCGACTGCGGCGAGCTAATCATCGCGTGCGCCTGGTTGAACGTCGAGATGGCCGAGGCGACGAACGAGCCGCCGACCAGCGACGTGGCGCGGCCCACCGCCGAGCCGAGCGCAGCGTTCGGGCCGGCGTTGAAGCTCGGGTTCGGAATGTCCTCGTAGATCAGGACGCCGCCCCACATCGGCAGCATCTCGGTGGCGGCGAGGTAGCCGCCCTTCAACGAGAACCGGACGGCGGGGTCATCCTGGGTCATGCCCTGGATGTCGCCCTCCGACTGGATCGTAAAGGTCCCGCCCGCGTTCGTCGTCGCGATGGGGTTGAAGGGGACGGGTGCGGTCATCTGCGCTTTACTCCTTGGGCTTACCGAGGCGGGTGACGCCGGCCGCGGGCGGCATGAACTGGGACATCCACACCAGCGGCTCACCGACGAACTCATGCATCACGCGGCCGGTGGTGCGGTCGGTTCGCGTGACCTGGCGCAGCGTGCCGCCGGGAACGGCGCTGGGGCGCCGGGCCGCCTCCATCGCGTCGGCGTAGATCAGCCTTTCGGCGTTGGGAAAGGCCGATTTAGCGTCGGCGCGCGCGATGGCGGGAAGGTCGGTGTCCTTCCAGACCTCGCTGTGCGGCTGAAGCGCCTTGGCGAGACGCAGGCGATAATTCATCAGGCGCTCGCCGGTCAACGGGCGGGGCGCACGCTCGCCGAGCGCGGCATACACGTCGTCGGCGCGAGCCTGCGCATCGGCGAAGGCCACCTCTTCGTCGTCCGAGCGGTCCTCGACCTTGCGCTCCAGGTCCGCCAACTTGCGGCGGTCCTTCTCGGCGTCGGCCCTGATCTGCGCGATCTCGGCGTCCTTGCGGGCCGTCGCATCCATGCGTTCTTTATCCTCTTTGGCCTTCTTCTCGGCCTCGGTTTCATCCGAACGCTCTGGCTCGATCGGCTTGCCCTCCGCGTCCTTGCGGCCGAGGTACTTCTTCGCCATCGAGTCGCAGCGCGCGCTATGCTCGGCCGCGGCCTCGCCGTCCTTGCGGCACCAGCCGGCGGCGTCGTGTCGCGCAGCGAAGGCATGCACGCGGTTGGAGTGCTCGGTGACGCTCTCGCCGTCGTGCCGCGCCAGCCAGCACGCCGGCGCCGCGTCGCCGCGCGCCTCGGCCTCGCTGGCCTCCTCGTGCTCCTCCTCGGCGAGCTTCTCCAGCTCTTGCGCCTGCCGCTCTTCCTCCTCGGCGTCCTCGGTATCCTTCCGGGCGCTGTCCGCGCGCGCCGCATCCTCGCGGTGGCGATCTTCGATCGCATCCATCCGCGTATCGATGGCGTCGAGTTTCGCGAGCATCTTGTCGAGCTTCTCGTTCGAGCGTGCTTCATCTTCGCCGCGCTCCACCACCTTCTCCACAAACTCCTTCGCGGGGTCGCTGGGATCTACCTTTACCGCTTCGTCTGCCATCGCCTTCTCTCCTGTGGCGGCGGCCTCGCCGCCTTTTACGTCAATCTCGGTGAGCCCCGCCTCCACGCCCGAGGGCGGCCCCGACTTGTCCCAAACGCCGTGCTCGCAGATCGCGAGGTGGTCCAGCAGCGCCGGCTTGCCCTCGATTAGCAGGTGCTTGCCGTCGCTGAGGTCGATCGTCGTGTTCGCGCCCAGCGCGAACACGACTGCCGGCGAGGTCGACAGCTGGTGCTCGCGCATGAACCGCGCAGCGTCCTGATCGAGCACCCGCGCGATGCCCCAGACCTCGTTACCGTCCTGGTCGATGACCCCCTCGCGGCCGACGAACGGCAGCACTATCGCGCCAATGACCCGCGACGCGAACTCCTTCGAGTCCAGCATCGCCTTGGCCGGGTGCAAGATGACGACCGGCAGCCCGTTGCACCGCGCCAGAAATTCGGGCGACAGATAGTTGTCGGGGCGGCGGTAGACGTACTCGTCGAGCGCGCGGCGGTAGGCGGTGCCGGTGCCCGAGATGCGAAGCGCGAAGTACCAGCTGTTGGCGAACTCCTGCGGGCTGGTCAGCTCGCCGACGGCGATGGCCTGCGCGATCTGCGTCTCATCCATCGAGAATCGTGCGAGCGAGACCAATATTCCTGGATGAAGCGGAGACGGTAACACGGTCTTAGCAGTCTTCCGTTAGCTCACCCGGCTTGCCCAACAGTTCCTCGACGTTGGCCCACTCGAACGCGTCATGTTCCTCGTTCAGCGTCGGCGAAAACCGCTCGGGCACGCGCTGGATGAACGTCGTATAGTCCACGCTATCGCGAATGCGATGCGTCCACTCGGATAGCTCACCCTCGGGGCACGACCCCAGTTCCTCGACGCACTCGCGACGCGCGGCCTCCGCGGTGGTCTCGCCCTCTTCCAGCTTGCCGCCGGGGAAGGCCCAGGCGCCCTCGGCGTCGCCGGCCTCGGTGCGTCGCAGCAGCAGGACCGCGCCGGTGGGATCGACGAACATGATCCCGGCGGCGGTAATCACCGCCCGGCCATCAGCCGCTCGCGCGTGGCCCAGGGGAGCGCGGCCGGCGCGGCGATGGCGCGGCGAGAAGTCGACGCGTCGTGCTGGCGCGGGCCGTTGTGCCGCGGCTCGCCGAATGCTGCGGTCACGCCGAGATACATCAGGCGATGCGCCACCGAACCGAGGTTGCGGTTCAATTGCTTGGCGAGCGTGGCGTAGCTCACCGGCGGCGTCGCGCGCCGACCGGCGATCAGCGCGCGGTCCTCCTCGGTCGTGAAGTGATGGCGCTCCGTCACCGCGGCAGCCATTCCAGGCTACGCCGATCGTTAAGGATCTTTTTGACCACGTCGGTGGTGCGCGCGGTCTCGGTGGTGCCCTCGCCGCGGTGGCTCGTCGCCTTGCCGTCGCGCGAGATCACCACATCGACGTGATCGGTGCCGGTGGTCGTAGTGACGTCGGGGCGGGGAAGGTCGGGCATCGACCCTAGACTGCGGTTCCCGCCACGATCTCGACGCTCGTCAGCACCTGCGGCGCGGCCTCGACGGTGACCGAGAGCGATGCCGAGAACGAGACGCCGTTGACCGAGAGCGATACGGTGATCGTATCGGTGCCGGCGGTGAGCGCATCCTGCATCGCCGACAAGCCGCCGGACGCGGCGGTGACCGTCTCGACCGACGGCGAACTGTTGGACCAGGTAGGCGCCGCGTCGGGCGTCGGCGCGGTAACCATCGGCGTTCCGTGCTGGTCCAAGAACGTCAGGCTCAGCGTATCGGTCTGCCCTACATTGATCGTTTCGGCCATATGCAACTTCTCCTCAGGTTCAAGCTCGATCGCCAGACCGCGCAGATGCAGGACCGGCCGGACGTGACGCCACGGGTGCCACGGCGGGAACCCGTGAAACAAGATCTATCCCAGCTCGCTCAGGCCCAGCGCGCGCAGCAGCTGGCGCGATATAATCGCAACGTCGCTTTTGGGGTCAATGTTAGGAGCACGCAGGATGACACGCGCCGCAAGGATCGCGCGCTGACGATCCGATACTTCCAACGGTACGCCAGGGGCGGTCAAGGGATCACGAGTCTCACTCATGCGGCTCTCCTTACTCGCGCTAACTCGTCACGTCCTCGCTGCGTCAGCATCTCGGCCGGCAAGTTGCGGAGCGCGTGCAGCCAGGTATACGAGCACCGGCACAGGATCTCCTCGCCGGGCTTTGTAATCTCATCGGCGTACCCGGCCGGTCCGGCGCGCATCAGCCCGCGCTCCATCGCCCAGGAGCCGCGCACGGCGTAGACCTTACCCTCGCGCGCGGTGTGCTCGGGCCGCGGGTTTCGCGTGTAGTGCTGGTGCCAGACGCCGGCGACCGCGCCACCGTCGGTCGCCAAGATCTCAGATAGGTTGGCGAGAAACTTGTGCCCCTGGTCGATCGCCACGCGACGCTCGCGGAACGGCAGCGACACCAGCGACCGGCGGATCTCGCTCTTGACCGGGTTTCGTTCGATTACATCGGTCCCCCCAGGAGGGACCGATGTAGCCCAGCCGGCGAAACGGCGAAGCGTCGTCTCGATCGCCTCGACACGGTTGAGCTTGATCAACTGCGCCGAGGCCATCGTTCGCCGGGATAGCTCGGCGTGGAGCCTGGGCTTAACGCGCGCGATCGTAAACTGGTCGGTGCCGAGGTGCCGTTTCAGCAGGCCACCGCGCTCGACCATGCGCTCGTAGATCGAGCGCAGCGCGTCGCGGACCCGCGCCTCCAGCTCTCGTTCGGGGATTAAATCTCGTTCGGCCGCGGCGCGCAGGCGGCGGAGCCAGCCGTCGAGCTGCTCCTGCGACTCGAAGCCGCGCTCGGTAAACTCGGCGACGGCGGCGGTGACGGTCTCAAAGAAAGTGGCCGTGGGAAGCGGCAAGATCTACTAGCGTGTAGTATTAGGCGCAGTTAAGTAAGAAACGAACGGCGGATATCCTAGCGGAGGCACCATCGTTCATTTCTCTACCTCCGGTCCGATCCAGTCGTTAACGTATGGACAGCTATCGCCGCAACGCGACGAACTTCGCAGGCAGTCGTACAGCTTGCGCGTCGGCGATCCCGGACAGCGCGGCGTCGCTTCCTCGTTAATCCGCGCGAGATTGCGCCGAATCTCGTTGAAGTCCTCGCCGGCGTAGACGCGGCTCAATTCGCGCGTCCCCAAACGCTGGCGCGGACCGAGGCGGCGTGTGATGGCGGAACGATGACCGTGCTGCCGTCCGCGAGCATCAGCGCGTGGCTACCGCAGGTCGGGCAAACCATCGCCTGGCAATCATCGCAAACCGGCAGCAAACCGCTGAGCGCGAACCGAGCGTAGCACGTCAGGCACGCGCACATTACCGGCGTCCCACCAACGAGCGGTGCGCCGAGGGCGCGTCCGCGAACCGCTTGATCATCGGATAACGCGACAGGTCGATCCGGTCCAGATCGACCGGGCCGAGGCCCTGCGGCACGGTGAAGACGTGACCGTTCATCGCGACGATGTTGACCCGGTGGTAGGTTTGTAGGAGCCGAGGCGGCGGTGCGCCCGGCCCAGGCGTCGGTAAGCGCGACACGGCCACCGGAGGCAGCGGGGCGGCACCAAACGGTGGCGGGGTGTAGTTGGGCGCCCAGTGGCGGTGCGGCGCTTCGGGCGCGCGACGAAGCGCCGGGCCGAGGCCCAAGCGCTCCGTAACCTGCGACCAGAACGCGGTCGGCGAGTGACGCTCGATGACCTTGGCGCGCATCCGCTGGGCCATCGCGCGTGCCACGTCGGCGTGCTCGCGCGCCCAGATGATCTGCCGCTCGGCGCCCTCGACGCCGTCGTACTCCAGGTAGTCCTCGCCAGCGTCGAACCAGTCCGCCAGCGGTGAACCCTTGGTTTCGAGGACCAAGCACCCGGCCGCGGGCAGCTCGCCACCGGCGCGGTGCTTGACGTGCGGGCCGCCGATACCGCCGCCGGTCGACGCCACGTTCAGGCCAACCCGGCACTGCTCGATAAAGTTGCGGTACGACGCGTACGAACCCGAGGGATCACGCGCGCGATAGGTCAACAGGTCGCGGTCGCGCAGCGGGTAGACGATGTCGGGTCGGCCCGCGTGAGCGCCGCCCGAAAAGCCGCACCACAGCGCGCGCTCCTCCCACGGCAGATCGCGAAACTTGGCAGCGTCCACCGGGCAGAGCGTAGTGAATCCGCGGTCGCCGATCGGCCCGTTGCGCACGCCGTCGACGTTGACCTGGAGCGCGAACCGGCCGTGGTCGTAATACTCCTGGAGCTGGCGCCACCAGTACGGCTCGGCGCCGTCGCAACAGAAATGAACCAGCAGGCGCTTGGCGCCGATCCGGGCCAGGATCTCGACCCTCGGCACCGGCCGGCCGTGATGCTCAACGATGGCACCGACGTATAGCACCCAGTCCGGGTTAATAGCTTCGACGAGGCTCGGTAATTGCTCGTGCTCGTCATGCGTCATCTCGTCGTAGACGAACCGCGTAACGTCGTAACCGAGGCCAACCAGCGAATCGAGGATCGGCGCGAGGTTGTTCGTGTTGGTGGTTAAAACGGCGATCTTCATTTTATCGAAGTTTCCTTGAATCTAATGTCACGACCGCCACCCACCCGCCAGCGCCAGGTCGCGAAACCCCGGTTCGTTGCGATAGATCGAGTTATCCTCGACTAGGTTCGGAAACTCATTCGGCTCGACGTCGAGGTTGAACCCGCGCAGGTTCGCGACGTCCCACCCGGCGCCGTAGCGCGCCGCCCAGCGCGCGACGAACAACGTCAGGTCCGCCGGGTCGAACATGACCCCGGCCTTGCGATCGTCGTCGTGGTGCACCACGATCAGGCCGCGGTCGGCCCATTCGCACCGGCCGCCGGTCGACCAGACGCGCAATGCCAGGTCGCCGTCGGCGAAACCCTGCTTGAAGGCCGGGTCGAACCAGCCCACGCGCTTCAAATACGCGCGACGGATCAGCGGGAAATATGGATAGAAGATGCCGAACAGCGAGCCGACGTGATGCGGCCAGAGGTGCCGCAGGCCCAGCGAGAACGGCTTCTTCGCCTTGACCTGGGCGTGGAACCTCGCCTCGCGATCCTCATAGGCGGCGAGCGCCAGCACGTCCCAGCCGTCGACGTAGAGGTGATCGTCGACCCACGGCGTCACGAACTCGCCGGTCATATGCTCCAGCGCGGCGGCGTGGCCGGCGTTGCAGCCGGTGCCGGTGCCCGCCCTCTCCTCGACCCAGGTCACGCGGGCGTAACCGGTCGGCTCGGTCGGCGAGACCACGATTACCTCGTAGTCACACCGCGTCGCGTCGCGGATATTCCGTAGCGCCCGGTCGAGGCAGTCCGGGTATAGCGACGGGAGCGAGATGGAGAGCTTCATCGCTTACGCGACCAGCCCCGCCAGCGAGCTGCGCAGATCGGCGCTCTCGATATACGCCGAGCGAGGCCTGATTATCTCGGTCGTCTTGCCGGCAGCGTTCTCCACGATAGCTTGGTCGTAGGTTCGATGTACGTCGGCGTAGCTCGTCGTATCCGTGATCGTACCAACGTAGTATACCTCATCGTCCATCGGATCACGCCGATGAAGAGTGACACCCTTGAGGTATCGACTCTCGTCAATAACCGTAAGGTACTCGGCGGTAGCGATACGCGAACGGGATACTAGACCCGTTTTTTCATCGCTTGCGTCTCGATAGAGCTTGACTGTAAACATAGGATACTTCTCCTGCTGCTTCTTCTACTTACTCAGACTCGCTTGTAATCGCGTCTATCGCGTCAACGACCTCGGTCGCCGCACGGCGCCGCTCATTCGCACACATCCGCGGTACCTCCCAAAACCGCTTGAACGTGATCAGCAGTCGGTGAAGCGCATTACGCTCCTCAGAGGTTAACGCCGCCATCAGGGGAGATGAACCCCGAAGAACCACAGCGCAAGGCAGCCGGCGGCGAGGACCAGCCCGGCGCCGGCCGGCCACGGCGAGATGCCGTCCATCGACGGGGCATCCGACATCGCGTCGGCACCGACCACGAGGACGCCGTATGCGATCGAGACCAGCGAGATAAGAATCGATGCGGTTAGCACGTCATTCTCCTAACGCGCGTCAGGAAGCTCGGCTCGTTGTGAAAGATCGTGCTGCCGACGCACAGCTCGGGGTTCTCTTCCGGCCGCAGGTCCACGTTAAACTGATCGATCGACCAGCGCGCATCGGTCCGCGACCAGCCATAACGCGCCGACCAGCGGTCGCAGAACAGCGCCAAGTCCTCGGGTGCGTACAGCGCGTCCTTGCGCTTGTCTGCCGCGGTTGGCCGCAGCATCCCGGCCGAGGACCACTCGCACCGGCCACCGGCCGCCCAGATTCGCATCGCCAGGTCGCTGTCGCCGAACCCGGCGCGATAATCGGGGCCGATCCAACCAACCCGGCGCACGTCTTCGCGCAGCATTAACGGAAAATACGGATAATAAATGCCCCAGTTGGTGCCAACGTGCGCCGAGTGCGCGCCGCGAAGGCCCAGCGCGAATGGCGAGTATCGCCCTACTCTTTGGTGATACTCGCCAAGCGCGATCTCGTCCCAGCCATCGACCAGTTCGTGGTCATCGGCAAACGGAAAGAGGTGGTCTCCGGTCGCGTAGGCCGCGGCGACGTGGTGCGCCATCGCGCAGCCGCGACGCTGGCCGCCCTCCTCGACCCAGGTGACGTTCGGCCCGTCCGGCTTGAACGACGAAACCACGATCGCCTCATACGGGCCGCGCGTGACGGCGGCGAGGTTGGCCAGCGTTTGCGCGCACGCGTCGGGGTATAGCGACGGCAGCGTAATCGAGATCACCGCGCGAGCACCAGCCGGTGCTTTGGCATTTCGGCCCGGCTGCCTAGCCATGCCGCCACGTCCGCCGAGTCATGCCCGGAGAATGGCTTGTTCGGCGAGGCGTTCTCGGCCTGTTCCAGGCCGGCCTGCTCCTGTTGCGTCTTCTGGTCTTTCAGAAAGTCGAGCAGCTCATCGAGGTCCAGGGTCAGCTTAGCGCCGGCGAAGATCAGCTCGTGCGCGTTCAGGTTGTCGCAAGCCCAGCTTAGCAGCTCGACCTTGTTGACCGGATCGATCAGCGGCGCGAACACCTGCACCACGGCGATCATGGCCTTCAGCTTTACGTCATCGACCTGGACCTGCTCCGACGGCGGCTCCTTCAGGAGCGACGGCCACTCGGCCTTGTACGAGTTCTTCCAGCGATAGAACGCCGTCTTATAGTCGACGTCGCCGTACTCGTCGGGAAACCGCGCCTGGATCGTCTCGTAGAACTTCGGGTTCCACGCGCGGTGCATGGTGAGGTTGTCGAACCAGCTGTAGACCGGTGCCAGCTCGATTCGCTCGCGGTCGACATCCTGCGCGATTCGTTTGGCGTCCTCGGTACCCTCGCCGAACCCCTCGACAAACGCCTCCTCGTCCAGCAACTTGGCCGACATTCCGGCACCCGAGGCGATGTTCTTCACGATATCGTCGCGGGCCAATTTCATCGGCCCGTCGAGGTTCTGCATGTTAAGCGTCTCGATGCTCTCCTTGAGCCCGATCGACAGCACGTTGTTGGTCGACGCCTGCTTCAAGAACTGGCGCTTCAGCGCGTAGATCCCGCGCATGACCTGGTCGATGATCGTGCCGGGCGCCTCCATCTTCGCGACCAGCACGCCGGCCTTGCGCACGATCATGTCGTCGGTGCGCATCGTCTCCAGGAACGACTTCAGCGGATACAGCGTGCGCTGGTAGACCGAGCGGCCGGCGTAGGAAAAGGCCGAGGTCGTCCAGGCGATATAGATCGGCTCCTCGTTCAGGATCGTTAGCGTCCGGCTGCGGTGGTAGCGCTGTCCGGCCACGGTCAGGTCGCCGTGCTTCTGAAACGTCGGCGAGTTGGGATTCTGGTCGACGATCAACCCGCTGGTGTTTAGCGGGTCGAGGACGTTGAAGTAGACCTCCTCCTCCCACAATTTGCCGAGGTCGACCGGCTGATCGGCGTTCGTCTTCCGGGTGCCCAGCGCGACCGAAGCCAACCCGTAGACGCGAGACTGGACCCGAACGTTGAAAATAATCCGCGTTGCTTCCAGGTTCTTCCACTCGGTGAGGAACGCGTCGACCACGTCCTCCTCGGGCGAATCCGGGACGCTAATCTCGCGTTCCTGGCTCTGCGCCAGACGGATCGGCGCCTCGGCAAGCTTGGCGCCGAGCGGGTGGAGCGTGTAGAGCGCCTTGCAGAGCTGGTAGGACGGCTCGTCACCGGGCCGAATGTCACCGGCCTCCATGATATCGGACAGCCCGTTTCCGAATCCGGTCGAGGTGATACCGATGAAGGAAGACGGCGGCTGGTCCATCATGCCACTATTTTAACGCGATCCGGCTCGGGCGGCGAGGCCGCGCGCTCGTCGAGCGCGAGCGAGATGCCGTAAAGCCAGGCCGGGATCGTCGGGTCGCCGTCCTCGTCACGCGGCGCGTGCGATAGCACCGGCAGCGCGCCGAACTTGGCAACCCGCATCCGCGCGCTAGCCATCGTCGTCAACCGGACCGAGCCGGCATTGAGGTGGTGCGTGGCGACGAGGATGAGGCTGCTCCAGTAATCGGGCTTGGTCAGGTGCTCCAGGATCGGCCGCGCCTCGCACTGCTGCGCCAGCGCCGCACCCTCGGCCCAGATCCCGGCGACGCCGTAGCGCGGGCGACACCGAGTACCTAGAAGGTCGAGCCGTATCCGAATCACTGGCCACGGCGGCGGGGTCAGCTTCGGCGTCAACCAATCGAGCAGCACCAGCGGCGTACCGAACCCGTCCGAGCGCGCCCAGTACAGTACCGCCAGCGCGCCGCGCTGATCAGCGACCACCGTCGCAAAAACCGCGTCGCAGACGGTCGGAAATCCCTCGCTATCGGTTGACGAGGCCATCCATGCCCCAGCGCGAGCCGGCCGGCTGACGGTCACCGGCGACGTCAACCAGAACGCCGGCCGCGGCGTTGACCAGGTCGTCGTGCCCGAGCGGCGGGTGATCGATCGAGTCGCGCCCGCCGCGGATCGTCCGCCGCTCCAGCGAGCAGAGCTGGTTAATCATCCGCGGGTGATCGAGCAGGTCCACGATCCCGGTATTAAGCAGCGGCAAAAAGTCGCGGTAGATATCGCTCTTCGATTGCTCGGCCGCCTCGTATGTGACGCCGAGCTTGGCAAACTGCTCGGGCGGCCACGCGCCGGCGTATCGGTCGCCACGCACGATCGAGATACCGTATTGTCGCAACGACGCGGCGAACTCGGCCGTAACTTCGCCGGGGCTGAACGGCGCGCGGCGCTCCAGCAGACAATCAAGGATGCCGCGCCCGTTATCGGCGTGGCCGATCGCTAACGTCATCGAGTCAATCGAGCCGCCCGAGGGGTCGCAGAACGCGGCGTACTCGATCCCGGACATCGGTTCCAGCACGCGCCGATCACGAACCACGGCCGCCTCGGCGGTCTCGCGGTTGACATAGTCGGCAAGGTCGCGGCGCCACTCCGCACCGTACTCGGCGGCGGCGCGCTCTGGGTCCTCCTCCATCGCCCGCGCAATGATCGACTGGTCAAAATCAGGCCGAAACGTCGTCGTCGGCGCCTTGATCACCAGGATGTCGTCGTTCGGCTTGCCGTAATGGTCCTTCCACTTGTCGTAGAGAAGTCCGGACTGGCGGTAGGGCGTACTGATACCGATGATCATCGTCGTCGGCCCGCTGCCGCGCAGGACCGCGATGTAAACTTCCTTATCCGGGTTCGCCGAGTTGTCGTCGCGCCAAAAAGCGCACTCGTCGAAGATCGCACAGGCGATGGGCCAACCGCGCGGTGCGCGCAGGCTGCTCGTCATCACCCGAATCTCGGTATTGTTCCGCAGCACAATCGGCCGCGGCGTCGTGCCGGCGAGCGAGCTTATCACACGCCGCCGCAGCGACGGAACCTGTTCAAAATACGCGCGCGTGTAGTTGTAGATAATGCTGGCCTGATCACGATCGGTGGCAAAACATGCCACCAGCGCGCGCTCGCCGGGCCGCAGGATCACGCCCTCGTCGGCGTAGGCCGCGTGTTGCGCGGCGATCATGCTGGCGACCGAGTCCTTGCCGCCGCGCGCGCCGATGATCAGCCAAAGTTCTTTCACGCGCCGCGTCGGTGGATCGCGTTCGGCGATCGTGCGGAAGACCGCCAGCTCCTCGGGGGCCAGCGGCACGCCATACGCGGCCTTCAAGACTACGCGCCAGGTCCGCCAGGTGTCCTCGCGGCACTGCCGCAAACCGCGAACGATGAACCCGAGCGGGTCGCCGCGATAATTATCGACGATATCGCCGGCGCCGCTACGGCGCTGCTCCCTCTCGCGCAGGAGCAGGGAGTAGTACGTCGTCAGCCTCTCGGTCCTGCTCGATCCGCTGCTCGTAACTGGCGATGGCGCGATCAAGCTGGTCGTCCGTAAACTTCTCGGGATCGATGTCATCGGGTGGCGGCCGGCGGTCGTTCAGCAGGCCCAGGTGGCGCGTCAACATCTGCTGCGCATAGATCTGGTCGTGCGTCAGGATCTCAAACGCGCCGTGCGCGCCGACCTTGATGCCCTTGTACAACGCGCGACCGGCCGGGCTAAGGTGACGCGTATCATGAAACTTGACGTGCGAGATGCCATGTCCGTGGCAGCTCGGGCAGTCGTGGTCCGAGTTGACCAGGTCCTCGCGCTGGGTAACGTGCGCCCAAGCTAGGCCACGGCACGGCGCACGGTTAATCGTATAGCCGTCGCCGCCAAGGTCGTCAAACGGCACGCGATCCTTCTCGGCGTGCTGCATCTGCTTGGCCAGGTGATGCTGCTCGGCCTCGCGCAGCTCGACCGATGTGAATTGAAAGCGATGGTCGTGACCCCAGCAGTAGCGGCACGGCACGCGCCAGTGCTCGGCCAGCTCGCGCGGGTCGGCGTAGGCCAGTAGGTCCCAGCGCCGCAGCACCTCGTCCGCATAGATCTGCGTCGTGGTCGAGCGCCGGGAGCGCTCGCGGGCGATGGCCAACTGCACACGCTCGGTACCCAACAGGCCGCGCGCCTGCGCCGGCGATAGACCAGCTCGCGCGCCGGCAGCTGCCGAATCGAGATCGACGAGGTATTCTTGTGCGAGCCGCTGCTCCTCCAGCGTAACCGCCCTGGAGGCACGCGCGATCGGCGTCAGCTGGCGTCGGTTGTTATGAAGGCGTGGCATGCAAAAACGCGTCGCGCGTCTGCGATTCTACCGACTTACCCCAGGAATGCGTCAAAGGGCGTCCACCCTCAGCGACCCGAGCGCGTGCGCGTATACGTATATTACGTTCCGGTGCCGAGGTAAACTGGTTTTTTGCTCGTGCGCTGCGACGGCTGCAAAAGCCCGGCGTCCTCGGCCTGATCGCGCGTAGCCTTGCGCAGAAATGCGTGCGGTACGAACATCTCGGTCTGGCGCCCCAGCAGCGTTGCCAGCACGCGCGCACCGCGGCCGTCGACCCACGAGCACTCGGCGAGGTGCCCGGAGAACGGGCCGCCGACCATGATCACGCAGTCGCCGCGACGGTACACGACCCGGTCAACCTCGGGCGTCGGCACCACGCCGTCGGCGTCAGCTGCGTTGAACCAAACGCTGAGCGAGGTCTCGCTGATCTGCACCGGGTCCGGGCCGCCGACGATGCCATACACGCCGGCCGCATCGCGCACGAGGTGCCACTGCGTCGCGTCACGGCCATTGAAGCGCACGAAGACGTAGCCCGAGACCAACGGGCGCAGGACGTCGGAGCGGCGGCCAAAGCGCTCCTCGACGCAGCGCACGCGCGGACAGAACGTCGGCAGCGCAGCCTTCTTCAGATGCTCCTCGACCTGGGCCTCGCGACCGGCGAGCGTCAGCGCGACGTGCCAGTGGGTGAAGAGCGGTAGCGCGGCGGTGGGGAGCGAACGCTCTTGGAGGAGGTCCAGAGTCATATAATCAAGTTGCTTTCGTCAAAGACACATACTGCGCTCATAAAAGATTGAGCCCAAGTGGTAGCCTGTTCTCTTATTAAAAACGATAGCGCGACGCGTGAACAAACGTAATTTCCAACGTATATCGGAACTAAGACAAACGCGTTCCTATCCCAAAACTCGTCTCCAAGATTAGGAACGTCTTCTATATCTTTAGTATAGAACGGAATAATCGTTACAGACGTATGCGCCGAAGCATAAGAAATGATGCTTTCCAACGAACGATCAACAAGGATCGCGTACTCCGTAATAGGAATCGGAGAGGAAGCCAAAGTAACGCTCGTCATAGCCAATACAGCCACACAAAAAGGACTCCATACACTAGAGACCAAGTTAGAGTCGCAATTAAAAAGGTACGAAGACCAATCTTTCCTGAATGATATATACCGCGTGGCGCAAAAGGCATCTTCACAACCCATTCGGTTCATATAGCACTACGCGGCTGCCGTCACGATCGAGTCCAACGCCGACCTCGACCAGTCCCACCAGCGCGCGGCGCAGATCGGCGCGTCGCCTGGGCGGCACCACGAACAGAAAGAAACCGCCGCCGCCGGCGCCCAGGAGCTTGCCGCCGACCGCACCGTGACGGCGAGCGAGATCGTAATACGCGTCCAGCGTCGGGTTTGATACCTCTGACGCCAGTTCGCGCTTCACGAGCCAGCTCGCGTGGAGCAACTCACCCAACTCAATGAGCGGCCGGGTTGACGCGAGAAGGCCATCCGCCTCATCGACCATCGCGCGCAGCGCGGTCAGATGCGCGGCGTTGCGCTTGGTATTTGAGATCTTCTCCGCCTCAACGTCGACCGCGAACCGTTGAAATCCGGTGAAATAGAGGACCAGGTGTGCGAGCAGATCGTCGACTCGCGAGCGCGACAGTACCAACGGCGTCACGGTAAAATCGTCCGCGGCGAAGTCGATCCGGTTGAGGCCACCGTGTGCCGCCCACACCTGATCCTGGCTACCGACCGCCTCGCCCAGGGTGCTCTGCTCGATGAGAATCGCCTCGGTCGCGAGGCAGCGCTTACTGACGCGTTGCCCGCGGAGCGCGCGAACAGCGTTCAGCATGCCGACGGTGAAGGCCGAGGAGCTGCCGAGGCCGCTCTTCGCCGGCAGGTCGCCGTCGTGGTGGATCTCCAGACCGCCGTTCTCACCCTCGGGCCACGCCGCGCCCAGCACGGCGCGCGCCGCCGGGTGCTCGATGTCGATCGCGTGGCGCACGGTCTCGACGCGCGTGTATACGAGCCGATGGCGGTGCTCAAAAAACGGCGGCAGGCGGCGCACGGTGATCCAGCAGTAGCGGTTGAGCGCGAAGCCGAGGACCGCACCGTCGTGCTCGCGGTACCAGGCCGGGTGATCGGTGCCGCCGCCGAACAGGCTGACGCGGAAGGGCGTGCGTGTGATGATCACGCCGGGGCGCGCTCCTTGTAAATCTTCTCGTGGATGATGTTGTGGATCGTCACCGCTGAAACGCCATAGCGCTGGCCGAGCCATTTCAACGTCGGGCGATGTATATCCGCGTACGCCGCACGAATAGCACGTGCGTCGTTCTGGGTCAGCCGACGGTTAGTGCGGTCAGCCACCTAACAGCTCCCGCGGCAAGTGGTACGTCGTCATCGCGCGCACGTGCTCCACCGCCTCGGCGCCGAACTTGCGCTCAACCAGCGCGAGGTAGCGCGGGTCAGTGAAGTACGCCGTGAACGCAGCGTCGCGGAAGCGCAGCACCGTCGCGGCGTCGACGTGCAGCGTGTCGAGCGGCCGGCATAGCGCGTTGTGCTGCGAGTACCCGGCCCAGGAAGTAGGGAGCGCCCAGCCCTCGGCGAGCGCCTGCTCGTACAGCGGACTGCCGGGATATGCCATCGTACTGTAGAAATTGGCGAACTCCGGCAAGCACTCCAGCGCCAGATCGAGCGTCTGGTGCATCGTCGCCTCGGTATCGTCGCGCAGGCCGAACATGAAGTTACCGATGACGTTGATCCCGGCCGCCTGCACCTGACGCACGACGCCGACGATGTCATCTTGCCGCAGCGCCTTCTCGGCGCCGTCGCGCACGAGCGCGCTGCCCGACTCGATGCCGAGCGCGAGCCAGCGGAAGCCGGCGGCGTACATCTTCGGCAGGAGGCCGGCCTTGACCGTGTCGACGCGTGCGTAGGCCCAAAGGTTGAAATCTTCTGGGAAATGACCATCGATCAACAGGTCGCAAATCGCCTCGACGTGGCGGTGGTTGAGGACGAACATCTCATCGGTGATCTTGAACGTGCGGACGCCGTACATCTCGTATAGGGTTGCGATCTCCTTGACCACGTCAATAGGGTCGCGCATGCGGTAACGACGCGCGTCGAAGGGGGAGTTGATGCAGCAGAAAGAACAGTTCTTGACCAGGACATTGTTCGCGTAAAACCAGCCAGTCTCGGGGACTTCCAGGCAGTACACGTCGTGAAGACCTGGCAGGGGTTCGACCGATACTACCTGGGAGAACGCTCCAGTAATTCGCCATCTACCTTCTCGCCAGCCGTAGCCACCTTCTATAGGCTCACCAGCCGATTGTAAATCATTACACCACGCGCGAACGTGGCTCCCGATCTTCAGATCACTAGCAGAGCGGGCGCGCGTTACGCCATCTTGATGCTCAGATTCCTGAAATTCATGGTCTGGAGTGCAATCAATGTATGTGCCGTCACCGAAGCGCACGCGAACCAGACGCTCGTTTTCACCATATCGTTGGATATTTCTCGCGTTTGCCAGTTGTCTATACCCAGTTTCTAGGTCAAAACTGCAAACCTTTATCTCTTTAACGCCCTGGTCTACAAGGTCGCCGATCAACCTTGGCCCATAGGCCGTATGGATGGTGGTGTCAGCGGCCAAACACCGATATGGGCACCCTAACGACGTCATCACCGACGCGTACGGCTGGCGCTGGTCGAGGCTGCCAAACCGCTGCCAGTTGTGGCTACGATAGCGGTCCATCGGCAACAGGTCCCAGACTGCGCCGTGGAGCATCGGCATGTCGATCAATGGAGCGGGCGGGTTGACCTTGACCGAGTCTCTATCGCGCCAGACTAGCCCAGGAATGACCCTTAAGCTCTCCGGATCGTCAATAAGATTACGGTCTAGACCGAGCAATTGAACGATCGTCTCCGGCCCCTCACCCTTACACGCGAAATCTACAAACTCTTCATCCATCGTTCGCTGTGGCAACGCTGATACGTGACCACCGACGATGATAGTCGTAAACTCGCTTGGTAGCGCCATCGCGATCGCCCGCGCGCCAGCCATCTGCTGCGTCGACGCCGACGGCTGGTGGCCAAA
>Ga0182024_10003818_pt1 | contig 35320 bp, 30 predicted proteins | sample P32metaG_FD_120480 | JGI IMG/M metagenome (GOLD analysis project Ga0182024, IMG submission 120480) | Permafrost microbial communities from Stordalen Mire, Sweden - P3-2 metaG (Illumina Assembly) | ecosystem: Environmental > Terrestrial > Soil > Wetlands > Permafrost | place: Sweden: Stordalen...
CCACCGCCTCGACGACGATTTCCCCTCTCTCTCCAAAAACAAAGGCGAAGAGGGTAGCATGACACAAAGCGGACATTTCGTCTGCTATCAAAAGCGGACAGATTCAAAAGCTACCGACAGGTAAAACGGACGCGCGGGGCGTGTCATTTCGACGCGTTGCGCTGCTCGACAATGAAATCGAGAGCGGCTTTATGAGGCACGGGAATGGGCGCAATTTCATCGCCAAGTCCCAGCGCAAGATCTTTCTTTTCATCATATACGGGCCAGGCGGGAAGACCCTTGCCGTTGGGATTGCCGGTGGTGGCGAAGTTCACCCAATAAGAGGACATGGTGTCGCTCAGCTTACGGTCGGCATCCTGCCAGTTGCGGCGGGCGATATCCCCGGTGCCGAAGACATAGGAAATTTCCGAGGCATGGAAGGCTCCGTAGTGTTCGCTGAGAGGGCCGGGAGGAATGCGGCTGAAATAATAAAGATAGGCATGGGATTTGCCGGTTTTTGTCTGCAAACGGGCCCAAGTGCGCATTTGCACGCCGAACGTGGAATCGCGCATGAAGGCGGCGGAGGCCTTCCAGGCCTCTTCATCGGAAGTTGCGGGGTAGATTTTGAGGAAATCTTCGGCATTGGCGCCGAAGCGCTGTTTGGCGGTCGCCTGCAATCCGGCAATGGTGATCCTGGGCGGCATGAAGGCGGTGCCTTCGTCGGCATTCGATCCGATGATCACGGGCACGTCGTTTTGTTGGCCTTTTTCGTAAATGGTCATGACGTCGGTGGGCAAGAGCCAGCCGTCGACGTTGACCGAGAACTGGCCGGTCATTTTCAGGACGTCGGCGGCGGACTTGGCGCGCAGGTCTTCGAGGGAGCCGGCGCGGGCACCCGATTTTTCGAGGTCGGCGAGCTTGGTCATGGTCGCGAAATTTCCGCCGCTTTCGCCGATCGCGCGTTGGAACAGACCCTTGGCGAGGGGGGACGCGACCAGGACGTTGACGGCCCAGGATCCCGCCGATTCGCCGAAGATGGTGACGCGCTTGGGATCGCCTCCAAACTTCGCGATGTTTTTCTGGACCCACTGGAGCGCCGCGATTTCGTCGAGAATGCCGTAGTCGCCCGAAGAACGATGCTCGGATTCCATGGTCAGTTCCGGATGCGCGAAAAAGCCGAAGATGCCGAGGCGGTAATTGATGGTGACGAGCACCACTCCCTTTTTCGCGAAGTTCTCGCCGTCATATGTTTTCGTGGAACCGGAGCCGCGCGTGAATGCGCCGCCGTGGATCCAGACCATGACGGGGCGTTTCTCCGATGCCGATTTCGCGGCGGTCCAGATGTTGAGGTAGAGGCAATCCTCGCTGACGGGCTGCGGCTCGGAGCGATAGAGCGAGCCTTCGGGATAAGGCGTCTGCATGCAGGTGGCGGAGAACTGGTCGGCTTTGCGAACGCCCGCCCAATCGGCGGCGGGCTTGGGAGCGCGCCAGCGCAGATCGCCCACGGGAGGCGCGGCGAAGGGGACTCCTTTATAGACGCGAACGGAGGGGTCGGTGCCGGGAATGCCGGAGAGCTGGCCTTGTTCGACACGGACGGGGTCGTTAATAGCGGCGGCTAACGGAAGGGCTGCTGCAAGCAGGAGCGCGGTGTGCAGACTAGGCATCCGATTATGATAACCGAACGCCACCGTGAGCTACGCGAGGAATCGTCGGAGAGCTGCGAGCGCCACAGACGTTAGCGCGATCAGGGCGCCCGTGCCCGGTTCCGGCACGGATGCTGCGCCGATCACTTCGATCCCCGGCGTCAAGTAACCCGGACCTGATTCGGCGCTCAGCCCGGTTAGAGTATCGCCTGCCCAAGGCCCTCCGAGGATCCCTGTGTCGTTCCCGGTCAGCTGGACGCCATCGGCCTCCGCGCCTGGACCGAACACAAACCAATACTGCGTATTGGCGGACAGCACGGGTTGGAGAAGAGAAATCAGCGTCACCGTGTTGCCGGTGCTAAAGGGCAGCGTCACGTTCCAGCTTTCGAGCAACGTGCCGGGCTCACCACCCGAGTTTGTGTACAACGCGGCCGGGGCCATGGTTGTGGTGTCGGAGCCGACGCCAACGATCACTTCCGAAAGCGAGCCGCCGGCGGTTGTGGTGAAGGTCGTGCCAAAAAAGGAGCCTGGACTGCCATAGCCTATCGTCGAATCGCCGGCGTAACCAGGGCCGATGTCAGTATAGAGAATCGACGCCGCGTAAACGGGCGTCCATCCGACAGCCGCAAGCACAAGCAATAGAAACCGTTCACTTCTTGCCATAGTTCCTCCGATGGGGGCTTCCTTTTTCGCGCCCTTATTGAGAACTGCGGATTTGTTGGCGAGAATTGGCGCGCCGACGGTCAAATTTTCTGCACGCGGAGAAGAATCAGAAGCCGGAGTAGGTTCCGGTGATTGTTCCGGTCACGGTGGCAAATGAAGTTGTCAGGCTGAACGTGCCGGTGACGGTTCCCGTTATGGACTGGCCTTGTGGAGAGAGGTTGAGGGTGATCGCGCCCGAGTGATGGTGTAGTCCGTGAAGGATGGCCCAAATAGGTTCGGTACTTACGGCAGGCTGGAGGGTGATCGTCTGGCCACTGATTGTGTAGGGAAACTGCCCCGAAATGGCGTACACTTGCGGGCTGCCGAAGCTTACGCCGACTGATGCCGGTCCCTCGTTGAGAATGACGATGGGCAGGAAATTAGCGTATCAAAAAAATAAATTTCTGGCGGTTGAAGGACGGCTTCCGATTTTTTACCACACGGTTTGTACGTTGGAGGCCCGGATGCGGCCATCGCGACTGATGACCGGCACTTCAAAGTACAAGGCCGTGGCGGCGACAAAGCGGTTCCGGCATGTCCGGGATGTCCACGCGCGGCACCTCGCGCATGGCTTCGACCACCTCGGCGGTAAACGGCGCTTCTTCCAGAACGAAATCAGGGTCGCTGAGCGCCCTTGTTAACACGTCGTATGCCGATGCGGGCAAACGGCCTTTTTCCACCAGGTAAACAATTTCGGCCAAGCTGATTGGCGACAACACGATGTCATGCCCGGCACTGGCAGCATCGTCCATAAAACGGCGCGCGGCGTCAGACAGACGGGGATTTTTCAGCAGATACCATAGCGCCGCATGGGTATCGGCAACGCCGGGCAATCACGGAACATCCTGGGCGAATCCGCGAAACATCTCCCGGCGGTTTTCATCGATTTCTTCCTCAGAAGGTCCGGGTCCGTACTCGGCGAGCAGGCCGTAGCCGGACTTTTTGGGCTTAAGCGCTTGGCCTTCCGGCAGCTTAACTGCCTCTTCCAGCACGTGCCGAGTGAACGCGGCAGGTGAGACGCCGCAGGCACGAGCTTTCGCTTCCAGCGCGGTCGCCAGTTCGTCCGGAAGATCGATGATCAAATTCATAGCCGCCGATTTCTCTTTCCGAATACCATCTTACTCGACGTGTCTCGCTCCACGAGTCAAGGATGTGGGAAGGGATGAGTAAGATAGTGTTGAGTGTCCTCTTCCAAACCGCTGCTGATTTACGACGGCACGTGCGGGTTCTGCAAAATCTGGATCGACTACTGGCGCCGGTTGACCGGCGACCGCGTCGACTATGCTCCTTCGCAGGAGGTCGGCGAAAAGTATCCGCAGATTTCTAAAAAGGAGTTCGCTGAAGCCGTGCAGCTGGTGCGGGGCGACGGGACCGTCGCCGGCGGGGCTCGCGCGGTGTTTGAGACTCTGGGGTACAAAAAAGTTCCGTTTGCGCCGGTGATGGAGTGGGGATATCGGATCGTTGCCTCGCATCGCGACCTGTTTTATCACCTGACCAAGTGGACCTTCGGGACTCGCATTGAGCCGGCGCGATTTGGGTTGACGCAATGGATTTTCGTGCGGATGCTGGCGGTGATTTATGCGATTGCGTTCGGGTCGTTGACGGGGCAGGTGAAGGGGTTGCTGGGTTCGCACGGGATTCTACCGGTGGGTGATTATCTGAAAGCTGTCGCGGAGAGCGCGGGCGCGGCGCGGTATTTTTATGTGCCCACCGTGTTCTGGATGAATTTTTCGGACGCGGCGCTGGTGGGCGTTTGTTGGGCGGGCGTGGCCGTCGCGGCGCTGGTGCTGCTAGGATTTTTCGAGCGGGCGGGCCTGGCGATTTTGTTTGTCCTTTATTTATCGTTGAGCTCGGCGGGGCAGGAGTTTTTGTCGTTTCAGTGGGACTCGCTGCTGATTGAAGCGGGATTTCTGGCGATTTTTCTGGGTAATTCGCGGGTGGTGGTGTGGTTGTTTCGTTGGCTGCTGTTCCGGCTGATGTTTTTGTCGGGGGCGGTGAAGTTGTTAAGTCACGACAAGACTTGGCGGGATTTATCGGCGCTTTCGTTTCATTATTGGACACAGCCGTTGCCGAACCGGATTTCCTGGTTCATGGCCCAATTACCGGACTGGTTTCAGAGGATGTCGACGGCGTTTGTGCTGGGGGTCGAGGTAGTGATTCCTTTTTTGATTTTCGCGCCGCGGCGATTGCGGATTTTCGGGGCGAAGTGGCTGCTGATTTTGCAGGTGCTGATTTTTTTGACCGGGAATTATACGTTTTTCAATTTGCTGGCGATGGCGATGTGCGTGTTTTTGTTCGATGACCGGAGTTTTGAACGGAGTTGGTGGACGGGGCGAAAGGCGGGACAGACCGCTCTGTCCACGCGGCGTGGAATCGTGTGGCGCCTTGGGACAGAGAGGTCAGTCCCGGTTTTCGGGCGATGGGAAAGAACCGTGGTCGCGCTGGTGACGGCGGTGGTGCTGACCATTGGGCTTTCGCGGATGATTGAGACGTTTTCGGGCGAGCCGGTGGAGCCGCTACACAGGATTGTGAAATATACGGCGCCGCTGGAGATTGTCAATTCGTACGGATTGTTCGCGATGATGACGACTTCGCGGCCGGAGATTATTGTCGAAGGGTCGATGGACGGGGAGACGTGGAGGGCGTACTCGTTTCCTTACAAGCCTGGGGACGTGGGGCGCGCTCCGCGATGGGTGGCGCCGCATCAGCCTCGCCTGGACTGGCAGATGTGGTTCGCAGCGCTGGGGAATTACCGGGAAAATCCGTGGTTTGTGAATTTCGCGGTAAAATTGCTGGAAGGGTCGCCGGATGTACGGGGATTGCTGGAGGCGGACCCGTTCGGGGGAAGGGCTCCACAGTATGTGCGGGCCGAGCTTTACGATTACTCGTTTACCGACGCGGAGGAACGGCGGAGAACGGGGAATTGGTGGAAGCGGGAAGCCAAGGGGTTGTATCTACCGGCAGTAGGGCTGAAGGCGGTCAGCCGGATGGATATAAACGCCTTAAAGAATCAATAGCTTCGAATGTAAATTTACCTTAAGGGCCTGTAACCCTCGCGCGAGGAATCAGGTCTTTACAAATGTCACTGCGGGGGAGAAGTTTATGAAAAGCAAAGCCATGTGGCTGGTTGTGTTTACGGCCCTGCTAAATATCGGGCTTGGGAATCTGGCGTTTGCGCAGGACGCGGCGGCTCCGAAGCAAGTGAACGGCACCGTGACCAAAGTGGACACGGGCGCCAATGAGTTGGTCATGAAAGCGGACGGCGGAGGGGACGTGCATGTGACTCTTGCTTCCAAGCATGCGCTGCGGAAAGTCGCGCTGGGCGAGACGGATTTGCGCAAGGCGGCGGTAATTGAGTTTAAGGACATCGCGGTGGGCGACCGGGTTGCCGCTCGCGGTGTAGAGTCCGGCGATACGATCTCTGCGACGCTGATCGCGGTGATGTCGTCGTCCGATGTGGCGAAAAAGCAGGATGAGGATCGCGCCGACTGGGACAAGCGCGGCGTGAACGGCATTGTGACGGCAGTGACGGCCGAATCGGTGACGCTGAATGTGCGGTCCCTGGCCGGAGCCAAATCGGTCACGGTGATTCCGGAGGCGAAAGCGATCGTCCGGCGATATACGACCGATTCGGTGAAATTCGCCGACGCCAAGGAATCGACGCTGGAAGAAATCAAGGTGGGCGATCAGGTTCGCGCGCGGGGCGATAAGAACGCCGACGGAACCAAGATGGAGGCGGATGAAATCGTCTCCGGCAGGTTCAAGACCATCGCGGCCACGGTGGTTTCGATCGACGCGGCGAACCAACAGATTACGGTGAAGGATCTGGAGACCAAGAAGCCACTGGTGGTGAAAGTCAGCGCCGATTCGAATATGAAGCGGCTGTCCGATCCCATTGCGCAAATGATCGCGCGGCGAGTGCATCCGGAGAATTTTGAAGGTCGCGGAGGCGGTCGCGGCGGCGCGGGCGGCGGACGTGGCGATGGCGGCGGACGTGGGGATGCTCCGGACGGCGCGCGCGCGGGCGGTGGTGGGCGCGGAGGCGATCTGCAACAGATGCTGGACAAGCAGCCGGCGGTGACGCTGGCGGACCTGAAGGTCGGCGAGCCGATCGTGATTTCGAGCGCGGTTGGAGCGGCTACGGATCACATTATGGCGATCACGATGCTGGCCGGCGTGGAGCCGATCCTGCGGTCGCCCGGGAAGCCGGAGATGTCGCTGGGCGGATGGAATCTGGGCGGCGGCGGAGATATGGGCGGCGGCAACTAAGCTGTGTTGGGCCGTCCGGTTGGAATTTTGGCGTTTAAGGAAACGGAATGATCTTTTCAAAACGAGCAGTGTTGCTTTTATTCTTGGTGCTGGCGATGTCGGCTGCACTGATGGCGCAGGTGCCGGGAAGTTTGAAGGGGAGCGTTCTCGATCCTTCCGGCGCCGCGGTTCCCGGAGCCACCGTAACCGTGACGGGTCCAAATAATGTGGTGAAGGTCGCGCAGACCGATAAGGATGGCGCTTATTCCATTGTCGGATTGCCGCCGGGCAAGTACATCATTCGCGTGATCGCGCCGGGTTTCGATCTGTTTGAAGGCAACATCGCCAGTCTTCCGGGCGGCCGCGCATCGACGTTCGACGCCAAGGTATCGGTAGCCAGCGAGAAGCAGGAAGTGACGGTAAAGGACACGCAGCAGGTGGAGCTGGATCCGGCGAAGAACGCGGGCGCCCTGGTGCTGAAGGAAGCCGACCTGGACATGCTCTCCGACGATCCGGACGATTTGCAGGCGGACCTTCTGGCCCTGGCCGGTCCGGCCGCGGGGCCGAACGGCGGACAGATTTTCATCGACGGTTTCTCTAGCGGCCAGTTGCCGCCGAAAGATTCGATCCGCGAAATCCGCATCAACTCGAACCCCTATTCGGCGGAGTACGACACGCAAGGCCACGGACGCATCGAGATTTTCACCAAGCCCGGATCGGACAAATATCACGGCAGCGTGAACGTCAGCTATAGCGACCATATCTGGAACGCGCGCAATCCTTTCAACACGCAGCAGACCGGTTTGCCGGCGCAGGATACCAAGAATCTGATGGCGACGTTCAGTGGTCCCATCAATAAGAAAGCTTCGTTCTTCCTCGATTTTTCGCGCCGCCAGTTGCGCGAAGCGGCGCTGGTGAACGAGCAGTTGCTGGATGCGAACTTCAATCCCTTGCCGTTACAGTCCTTCGGAATTGTCGCGCCGACGACCAATACGCGCATCAGCCCGCGCGTCAATTATCAGTTGAGTTCCAAGATCACTCTCGATGCGCGCTATGTGTACAGCCGCAGCGAGACGAACAACAGCGGCATCGGCGGCTTCAACCTGCCGAGCACGGGCTCGACGAATCACGGGACGCAGCAGCAGTTTTTCCTGACTGAGACGCAGGTGGTGAACACCACCACGATCAACGAATCCCGCTTCCAGTATTTCCGCAACGATTCGAACAGCCTGGGCAACGATCCGGAACTGAATATTTCCGTGGCCAACGCATTTACGCAGGGCGCCAACTATCTGCAGACCTATGGCAACACCGGCAATTACGAGTTTCAGAACTATACGTCGATCACGCACGGGACGCAGTTCATTAAGTTCGGCGCGCGTTTGCGCGATATCCGGACGAGCAGCTACACGACCAGCAACTTCCTCGGCCAGTTCAACTTCTCGAACATCGAGTCCTACGCGATTATGGAAGCCGGAATCGCGCAAGGATTGCCACTGAACACGATCATCGCCAACGGCGGCGGACCCATCCAATATCAGCAGAACGCCGGTGTGCCGCTGATTGCGGGCAGCCAGTTCGACGCCGGGATCTTCTTCCAGGACGACTGGAAGCTGATTCCGAGCATGACGCTGAGCCTCGGATTGCGCTACGAAATTCAGGACAATATCAGCGACCATGGCGACATCGCGCCGCGCATCGGGTGGGCGTGGGGCATCGGCGGCGGGCAGGGACGTTTCCGGACGCCCAAAACCGTCATCCGCGCCGGTTCGGGATATTTTTACGACCGCTTCAGCCTGAACAACATTCTGAACGCGGAGCGATTCAACGGGATGAACGATCTGAACTACACGGTGACGAATCCCCAGTTTTATCCGTCGAACAGCGTGACCAATCCGAACGGTTATCCGTTCGTCGGCGTGCCGATTCCGGCTCTGAGCACGCTGAATCTGGCTGGGTCGACCATTTATAAAGTCGATACGAACCTGCATGTGCCGACGCAGTTGCAATCGGCCGTGGGCGTCGACCGGCAGTTGCCGCATAACGTCACGCTTTCGGTGAACTACCTGAATACGCGCGGAACGCACGTCCTTCAGACGTTCAACATCAACACGCCATTCCCGGGCACATACATTCCGCCGGCTGGGTCGGTTGCCGCACAGGGCCTCTATCCGTATGGGCAGGCCGCCGGCATCATCAACCAGTATTCCGGCAGCGGCGTCTACCGGCAGAATCAGCTGGTGGTGAACACCAATGCGCGCATCAATCAGAAGTTCACCATTTTTGGCTGGTACGTCTTCGGCCACGCCAGCACGGACGCCAATGGATCGCCGTCCAATCCTTATAACATCGCGCAGGATTACGGCCGCGCCCCTTACGATTACCGGCACCAGGCCAACTTTAGCGGAAGTATAGTGGCGCCGTTCGGGATCCGGCTCTCGCCGAACATTGGATTGCGGTCGGCGGGACCGTACAACATCGTTACCGGGCTGGACGATCTGGGCACCACGCTGTTCAACCAGCGGCCGGCGTTTATTCCGGCGGGATCGAATATCGCGCCGTGCACCACGCGACCCATTGCAGGGGGTCCGCCTTGTGTCGAACATGGCTTTGTAGTGAATCCGACGCAGGGCATGACCATCATCCCGGTCAACTACGGCAAGGCATTTCCGCAATACAACGTCAACCTGAGCATCAGCAGGACCTGGGGCTTCGGTGAACTGACGCAGTCGGCTCGCAACCGGCAACAGCAGGATGGCGCGGGCGGCGGCGGTCGCGGTCCTGGCTTCGGACAGACGGCAGGCGCCGGTGGTGGACGCGGGGGCGGCGGCGCTCCGGGCGGTGGTGGTGCACGCGGCGGCGGTGGTGGGGGAATGCCAGGCGGCGGAGGCGACTCCAGCGGACGCCGCTACTCGCTGACGGCCCGCATCATGTTCCACAACATGTTCAACACGGTGAACCCGGCGGCTCCGATCGGCAACCTGATCAGCCCGTCTTACGGCGAGGCGATTTCGCAGGCCAGCGGCGGATTCGGCGGCCCCAACGGCGCGGCGCAGGCGTTTAACCGGCGTATCGATTTATCGCTTCGGTTCAGCTTCTAGCAGTTCGTTGGCGGACGGATCCCCTGGCTGACGCCAGGGGTTATAACCCCGTCCCGTAAGGGCGGGGATTCACGACGATCGGTGCGCCGGTAACGATGACTGCCGGGGTTCCATGCCTCCCATGGAACCCCTAGGCTAAACTAATAGCTGGTATGCCGACGGCCTCCACCGCCTCCCCTGTCGATACTCTCAACGACCCCAGCTTGTATCTCGACCGCGAAATCAGCCTCCTCGCGTTTCAGCACCGCGTGTTGCAGGAAGCGCAGGATCCCGCGAATGCATTACTGGAACGCGTTAAGTTCTTATCTATCCTCTTCTCGAACGTCGACGAATTTTTCATGGTCCGTTTCGCCGTGCTCAAGCAAAAAGCGGCAACGGTGCAGGACGGCTCCATCGGCGAACAACTGGAGCGCATTCGCACGACGGTGCAGCGCCTGATGGGCGAGGCCTATGACGCCTGGCGCGAGATTGAGGCCGCGCTGAAGCAGTCCGGCATCGAGCTGCGCGATTACCGCGAGTTGACCAATCGCGAGCGCAGTCTCATGGAAACGTACTTCCGCCAGGTGGTTTACCCCGTGCTGACGCCGCTGGCGTTCGATCCGGGCCGCCCGTTCCCGCATATTTCGAATTTGAGCCTTAACCTCGCCGTTGCCGTCCGGGACCAAAAAGGCGTGGAACGCTTCGCGCGCGTGAAAATTCCCGACACGCTGCCGCAACTGGTGCCCGTTTCGATGCCCGATCAACCGGCAGGATCGCGGCCGGGGCTGATCTGGCTGGAACAACTGATCATCGAAAATCTGCACGCGCTGTTTCCCGGCCTCGAGATTATCGAGGCGTATCCTTTCCGCGTGACCCGCGACGCCGAGGTGGAAATTCAGGAGCTGGAGAGCGACGATCTGCTCGAAACCATCGAGGAAGCGGTCTGGCAGAGGCGCTTTCGCGCGGTGGTGCGCTTGCAGGTATCGCGCGAAATTCCCGGGCACCTTCTGGACACGCTCATCGCCAATCTGGAACTGGACCCGCGCGACGTGTATCGCGTCGATGGGCCTCTGGACCTCAGCCGTCTGCGCCAGTTGCTGGCCCTCGACCGTCCGGATCTGAAGGACGCGCCGTTTCTTCCTTACACGCCTCCGCAGTTGAATCCGAAGGCGGAAGACGACATTTTTGCCGTCCTCCGGCGCGACGATCTTTTACTGCATCATCCTTTCGATTCCTTCCAGCCGGTGGTGGAATTTCTGCGGCGCGCAGCGGTCGATCCGGACGTGCTGGCTATCAAGATTACTTTATATCGCGTCGGCCGCAATTCGCCGATTGTCGAAAGCCTGCTCAGCGCCATCGAAAACGGGAAACAGGTGGCGGTGCTCGTCGAACTGAAAGCCCGGTTCGATGAGGAGAGCAACATCGAATGGGCCAGGGCGCTGGAAGCCGCGGGCGTCCACGTTGTTTACGGACTGGTCGGATTAAAGGTTCATTCGAAAGTCGCCCTCGTGGTGCGGCGCGAAGGCGAGACCATGCGCCGCTACGTGCACCTGGGCACCGGAAATTACAACCCGACCACGGCGCGTCTCTATACCGACCTGAGCTTCTTCACTTCCGACGACCAGATCGGAGCCGACGTGACCGACCTGTTTAACTACGTCACCGGTTACTCCGCCAAGAACGAGTTTCGCAAGCTTCTCGTCGCGCCCATCAACATGCACGAGAAGCTGGAGGAGCTAATCCGCCGCGAAATCGGCCACGCCGAGCGCGGCGGGAAGGCGCACCTGATCCTGAAGATGAACGGCCTGGAAGATCTGCACATGATCCGGCTGCTTTATGAGGCTTCGCAGGCCGGCGTGAAGATCGATCTGCTGGTGCGCGGGATTTGCAGCCTGCGCGCGGGCATCGAGGGGGTCAGCGACAACATCCGGGTGATCAGCATCGTCGGACGATTTCTGGAGCACAGTCGCATTTACTATTTCGAAAATGGCGGCCATGAGGAAATCTACCTGGGCAGCGCGGATATGATGGGCCGCAACCTGCACCATCGCGTGGAGCTGCTGTTTCCGGTGGAGAACAAGCGCATCATGGCCCGGCTGCGCGACGACATTCTGGCGAAATATCTGGCCGACAATCGCAATGCCCGATACATGCAGCCCGACGGCGGTTATGCGTGGGATAAATCGGGCGAACCGGCGGTCGACAGCCAGGCGCAGTTTTTGGCGCGCTGATCGCGCCGAGGGCGTGCCGCGCCGGCACCGTGCTGACGTATGGTTTTCGGCGCAGGCATCGAGACGAGTCTCGACGCGGCACGCCGGGGGCGTGCGCCACATGGTCTAGCGATAGTAGCCGTCGCGGGTGCGGACGGTCAGGTCCTTCCGGATTGTCGTGAGACGGACCTTGCGATACGCCGCGCCCTCCGCGCGGTCCGGCGTGTAGCCGAGGCTGTACTGGCTGCGCAGCTCTTCCTGGATCTGGGTATAGATCTTCTCGATCGGTTGATCGTCAGACACTTCGAAGTAACCTCCGCCGGTTTCCCCGGACAGCCGCCGGAGTATCAGCCGGCCCCTCCGCGACAAAGTTCGATCGGCGAACAGAATCGAATAAATCGCCGTGTCGGCGCGCTGCGCGTACTCGATCGCGGTTCCAATGGAAGCCCTGCTGCGGTAGTCCCCGCCGTCGGAAAGCATGATGAACGCTTTGCGTCCCTTCTGCTTGCGCATGGTTTGTTCGGAGGCGATTTTCACCGCGTCGAACAGCAAAGTGGAGGCGAGAACGGGAATTTTCAGCGCATCGAGCGCCGATCGAATCGTCGATGTGTTGGACGTAAGATCGGTCAGTTTGCGCACCCGGATGTCGAAACTCATCACGAACGCCACGTCTTTATCCGGACGCAGCATCTTTTCGAGGAACGTGTAACTGGCGCGGCGCTCCGGCTCCAGCACGCGCCGCTGGCTCTTGCTGGTATCCACCAGCAGCCCCAGCGTCAGCGGAAGATCCGTTTCGCGGGAAAAATAGCGAATCGCCTGCGGACGTCCGTCTTCCTGAAGCTCAAAATCGTCCTTAGTCAGATCTTTAATGAAATGGCTGTTCCGGTCGCGAACGGTGGCGAGAAGATTCACCACTTTGACGTCGGTCGAAAATGTGGCATCCTGCGCGAAGGCGCGGGCGACAGCCGTCAGAAGAAGACTACGCCGGGAAATCCGCATTACCAAGTGATACGGCTCTCAACCCCACCAGGTTTCGCCCGGCGCGAGGTGCGCCTTGGCGACGTCGGGATTCAGTTCAACGCCATAACCAGGCTTGTCCTGAATCGTGAAATATCCGTTCTCCCAGAAGGGACCTTCGCGGATCACCAGCGTCGGCCACCAGTCGATCCACTTCGCGAGCTCGTGAATGCGGAAGTTCCGCATCGCCGATGCGGCGTGTGCCGAAGCGATGGTGCCCACAGGGCTCGCCGGATTGTGGCAAGCGGTCCAGATGTAGTACATCTCAGCGAGATCGGAGATGCGTTTCGATTCCAGCAGGCCTCCGCTTTTCGGAACGTCGATGTGTACCGCATCGCAGGCCTGCAACTCGATCAGCTTGCGAAAACCCTGCCGGCCGTAGAGATTCTCGCCGGTGCAGATGGGCACATTGATGGAGCGCCGCACATACGCCATCGCCTCGGCGTTATCGGGCGGCACTGGATCTTCCAGCCACATGGGCTTCACCGGCTCCAGCGCCCGGGCAAGGCGGATCACGTCGCCGGTGTCGTAGTGCCAGTGCGCTTCCACCGCGAAATCGGCGTCGGGGCCGAGCGTCTCGCGTACCGTTTCCATGCCTTTGACGATGCGCCGGATGTCGGCATGCGTCAGGCCTCGGCCGTACGGATCGTGGCCCGGCTCCTTGAATTCCGGATCGGCCTTCGGAGGGACGCCGTCGCCCTGGAATTTGAAGGCGGTCCATTTGTACTTTTCGGCTTTCGCTTCCTGTACCTGGTCGCGCCACGCGGACATGTCGGTGGGATGCTCCACCGCCGGCATGGTGCGATAGAAACGAACGCGGTCGCGAAAACGGCCGCCCAATAGATTGCAGACTGGCGTTTGCAAGATTCGTCCGCACAGATCCCACAGCGCGATTTCGATGCCGCTGGCGGCCGTCATGGTCACGCCGCCGATGGCTCCCGCGCCCGCGCTCTGCATCAGCATCTTGGTGTACAGCTTGTCGACGTTGAGAGGATCCTCGCCAACAATGATGCCCTTCATTTTGTTGACCACCAGATCCTTCACGCCCCAGCCCCAATAGGCCTCGCCGATGCCGTAGAGGCCGGAATCGGTTTCAATTTTGATGAGGTTCCAGTCCCACGTGCCGCGAACGATCATGCACTTGACGTCGGTGATTTTGATTTTCCCTCTCACCTGGGCGGCGAGACGCTGGAATGGGGCGGGGAAGAGGCAGCCGGCGCCCAGGGCGGCAGCGGATCGGAGGAACGTTCGCCGATTCATATTCGAAACGTTAGCACATGATCAGGCTCCATTCGGTCGACTCGAACCCCAAGCTGACGAGTCTGTGTGAAAACCGCGGCGCTGACCGCTCCTGCTGGTCGCGGCTCTGTTTCGAGCCTTGGAGATTCATCGAGGAGCGGTCAGCACCGCGGTTCTCACACAGACTCGTCAACTTGGGGCTTGTGCGGGCAAGGAGATGGCCCCAAGCTGACGCATGGGGCTGGGGAGGGGAATGAAAATTCGTTACGCTAGGGAATTGCCGCTAATCTCTCGAACAGCTTTATTCTTGCTAACCGCGGTGCTTGGCGCGGGCGCCGCCCCGGGCTACGTCGGCATGGCCGCGTGCGCGAAATGCCACGCTGAAATTCATAGCCAGTGGACGCATTCGCGGCACAGCAAAATGGTGCAGCCCGCGACCAGGGAAAGTGTACAGGGCGACTTTAAACTGGCCCGCGTGAAGCTGCGCGGCGCCACCTTCGGCCTGCGCGAGCGTGATGGCGTTTTTTATATCACCGAGACCTACCTCACCGGAAAATTGCAGGAGCATCGGGTCGAGTACACTCTCGGCAATCGCCGCATCCAGCATTACCTGACCACTCTCGCCGACGGAAAAGTGATCGTATTGCCGCCGAGTTGGGACATTACGCGAAAAGGCTGGTTTCACAATCTCGACATCGCCGACCCGGATGAAGTGGAAGGCGTGCAGGTGCAGGTGTGGAACAAGATGTGTTATTCCTGCCACGTCAGCCAGCAGGAGAAAAACTTCGACGTCGAGACGAACGAGTATAAAACCTCGTGGCTCGATTTCGGCACCAATTGCGAGCGCTGCCATGGGCCGGGAAGCGAGCATGTCGCCGATCCCCGGCGAGGCCACATGGTTGTGCAGACCAAGCTCAATCCAACGCGCAACACGATGATCTGCGCGCAATGCCATTCCTTCCGCGACACCTTTGCCAAGGGATTTTCAGCCGGCGACGATTACTACAACTACTTCGTCCCGATCCTCGAATACAATCAGCCGCGCGATAAGGATCCCGCCTATTGGGCAGATGGCCGCACGCGCCGTTTTTCGAACGACGCCTACGGATTGTGGCAGAGCGAGTGTTTCCTCAAAGGCGGAGCGACGTGCGTGGCCTGCCACAGCGCAGTGCATCAGGTGGAGATCGAAAAAAATCCGCAGCTCCGGCCGACCGCGAATGCTTTGTGCACGCGCTGCCACACCTCGATCGGCGAGGCGATTAGCGCACACACCCATCACGCCGCGGGCAGCGCCGGGAGTTCGTGCATCGAATGCCATATGCCGCGCACGGTGTACAGCATCAAGGCCGAAATTCGCGACCATTCGATGAGTATCCCCGTGCCGGAAAACACTTTGAATCACGGCATCCCGAACGCGTGCAACCTGTGCCACAAGGATCGCGACGCCAACTGGTCCGTCAAACAAATGGACGCCTGGTATGGAGACAAGTCGCGCCAGAAACTCATCCGCCGCGCCGATGCGTTCGCGCTGGCGGGAAAAGGCGATCCCCGGTCCATCGCAAACTTGCTGGCGATTCTGGCGGAACCTTCGGAGGGTTCGCTGGTGCGCGCCAACGCCGTGGGTCACCTGAGCCAGTTCTCGAACGATCCGACGGTTTTCGCGGCGATCGAAAGGGCGTTGACCGATCCGGAGCCGGTGGTGCGCGCGGTGGCCGCGCTACGCATCCAGCCCGGGCCGATCGACAAGGACGCGGCGGTGAAGGCGCTGGCAAAATCGCTTGGCGACAGCGAAACTACGGTGCGCGTGGCAGCCGCAGCTTCTCTGGTAGCCCTCGGCGTGAAGGAATTTTCGGGCGAAGACGGCCAGCGCTTCGAGCGCGCGAAGGATTTATTCCGCGCCCGCGCCGAAGCCAACTCCGACGATGCCGAGCAGCAGATCGGAGCCGGACGCTTTTACTACCTGACCGGCGATATTTCGCGCGCGATCAGCGCGTTTCGAACCAGCCTGCGCATCGATCCGGAGAGTCCCGCGCATTACATGCTGGCGGCGGCTTACATCCAGAAAGGCGACGTCGCCAAAGCGCGGGAAGTTCTGCTCACCATCCGTCGCGCGGATTCGGAATTTGAAAAAGCGCAACGTTTGTTGAAAGCCATCGACGCGCAGGCCAAGCACTAGTGGCTCGTCGCGAAGAAATCGTTACCATTGTGCCATCCCCTCCATTACTGTCGGGGTTCCATTTGGTGTGTGGGAACCCCGACAGTGATCGAGGGGATATAGTAACGATCTGGCTGCGACAAGCCACTAGACCGCTGGAAGAGTTGGACTGTGTGAAAAGTCAGCTCGGACCGCTCCTGCTAGTCGCGGCTCTTTGGCAGCGCCCACGCGAGGATCACATTCTGGATCGGCGTTAACAGGTACTGGCGTCCGTCCAGCTCGTAGGTCATCGGCGACGTGACCATCCGTCCGCCTGCGTTCACGTGCCACAGCGTTTTTCCAGTCGCCGGGTCCAACGCCATCAGGTTATCCGAATTATCTTGCGCGAAGAGCAGCTTTCCGGCCGTCGTCAACATGCCTGCTACGTTTTCGCCCTCGCCGATTTCGTGCGTCCAGCGAATTTCTCCGGTCTTCGTGTCGATCCCTTCCAGCACCGATTGCGCCCACAGGTTCCGGTCGCGGCCGGCCCATCCTTCCGCCTTGCCCTCGGCGGTCATATAGAACACGCTCCACAACCGGCGCGCGCTCAGAAAGAAAAGCCCGGTGTTGGGATCGTAACTCGGAGCCATCCAGTTCGTCGCGCCGTCGGAGCCGGGGGACACCAGCACGCCGTCGGGCGTCGGCTCTTTTTCTTTCTTCGGCCGAGGCTGGCCGTGCGCGTCGATTCCCGACGACCAGTTGGTGGCGATGAACGGCTTGGTGAAAATATTCTCGCCCGTGGTGCGATCCAGCACCACGAAGTATCCGTTGCGGCTGCCCTGCGCCAGCAGCTTGCGCCGCACGCCGTTCTTCACGTCGTCGAACAACACCGGAGTCTGCACCGCGTCCCAGTCGTGCGTATCGTGCGGCGACGGCTGAAAGTGCCACTTCAATTTCCCCGTGTCCGGGTCCAGCGCTACGATCGAGCAGCTATAAAGGTTGTCGCCCTTGCGACCGTCGCCGTTCAGCACCGGCTGCGGATTGCCGATGCCCCAGTACGTCAGGTTGGACTCCGCATCGTACGTGCCGGTGATCCAGGCCATTCCTCCGGCATGTGAAATCGCGTCGGTTCCCGGGGGCCAAGTCTCCGACCCAGGCTCGCCGGGCTTCGGCGCCGTGTACCAGCGCCATTGCTTTTTCCCGTTTACCGGATCGATGGAATCGATGAAGCCGGGAACGTCCGTCACGTCTCCGGACACGCCCACCAGCACGTGATCCTTGATGATCAGCGGCGCCATGGTCGCGAAATATCCCAGCTTTGGATCGGCCAGTTCGATATCCCACCGCACCGTGCCGTCCTTCGCGTTGAGCGAAATCAGATGGCAGTCCGGAGTCTCGAAATAGAGCCAGTCCTTGTACATCCCCACGCCACGCTGCCCGATGTGGTCGCCCTGGGATTCGCGAAAATAGTGCCAGATGGTGCGCCCGCTGCGCGCGTCGAGCGCGAAAACATTGTCGGGCGTGGTCAGGTACATGACGCCGTTCACGACGAGCGGCGTCGATTTGATCGCCACCGTCCGCAACTGCGCCATCCACGCCACCGTCAGCTCGCCGACGTTCGATTGGTTGATCTGCGCAAGCGTGCTGTAGCGGCGGCCCGAATAATCGCCGTTGTAGGTGGGCCAGGTATCGGTGGGAGGGGTCAGAAGCTTCGCGGGATCGAGCCCGTCGTCGGCGAACGCCAGCAGCATGGCAAAAAGAATTTTCATTGCAGCGTTACTTTCATTGGAGCGTCACGAGGAAGGCGAACAGATTGTGAATGTCTTTATCGGTGTATTTTTCCATCAGCGCGCGATGCGCGGTCATGGGATCGTGAATCTCCACGCTCTTCACTTCCGCCCGTTGCCACGATTTATACCAGCCGTCGGGACCGGTAATCGAGATCTCAAATTCATCGTCGTGCACCACGCGGCCTTCGATCTTGCGCCCGTCCGCGAGCGTCACCGTCGCCGTGATTTTCACCCCGTGCGAAGGATATAAAAACCTCTGCTGCAATTCGATCGGCCGGTAGCGTTTCGCCAGGCCAGCCAGGTCGCCCGCTGGCGAATGGCAGCCCGAGCAGCCACCCGCGCCGTTAAAATACGCCTTCCCGTCGGCGGCGTTTCCCGTCAACAATTTCTTCAGCGGATAGTCGTTCGGCACGCTGGTGCTATTCAGCGCATCGTACGCCTGCTTGTGCAGAAACGCGACCATGTCGGAAATGATCTTGTCGCTCAACGTCGGAAACGCGGGCATGTCCTTGTCGGGACGCCCGTTCTTAATCACCGGGCCGACCAGGTCGCCGTTCACATCGTGACTCAACAGCGCGGAGCGGATCAGATCCGGCGCGCGATTGCCCGTGGCGTCGTCGGCGTGGCAGAACCCGCAGCTCGATTTAAATTGCGCCCGCCCGCGCTCCACTTGGGCCATATCGAATTTCGGTTGACCGAACGCGAAGGGAGCCAACAGAAAAACCGCGCATCGCCTGAGCATAGAAAAGTGGCGGAGGAAGAGGGATTCGAACCCCCGGAACCCTTTCGAGTTCAACGGTTTTCAAGACCGCCGGTTTCAACCACTCACCCATTCCTCCAGCTACTATCCTACAATAAGGCGTCGAAAGCCCTGCCGCCTGTGCGATACTTATTTGCTTCAGGAGAACCCCTCATGGCACAGTTTGTAAGGCTTGACGAGAATCATATCGTGAATCTGGAGGCCATCTCGTGTATCGAACATCACGGCAACAACGGGATCAAGATTCACTTCATCGGAAGATGGGATAACGTCCTTTCGCTGAGAGACTCCGAGGCCGCTGAAGTTTTGAAGAAGCTGGGAGTTTCCTAGCTCGCCGTCGAGTATCCTACAATAGACCGTTTGAAGCCTTTTCTTATCGGCGTCGCGGGCCTCTCCGGCTCAGGAAAAACAGCGCTCGCGAGCAAACTCGCGGGGCACCTGGCTGACGCCGAGGTCCTGACGCTGGACGCCTACTATCACCCGCAATCGGATCTCTCTCTCGCCGAACGGGCGCACCTCAACTTCGATCATCCCGACGCGCTTGATTGGACCCTGCTGTCCTCGCACCTGGCCGCGCTCACACGGGGCGAAGGCATCGAGGAGCCGATCTATCTTTTCGATCAGCACACGCGCGCTCCATCGACGCGACGCATTGAGCCATCGCCGATCTTCATCGTCGAAGGAATTCTGGCGCTGCATCATCCCGGCGTGCGCAGTCAATTGGATCTCCGCGTTTTCGTCACCACCCGCGATGAAGAGTGCCTGCGGCGGCGGCTGGAGCGCGATATCGCGGAGCGCGGACGCACTCGCGAAAGCGTTCTTGAGCAGTATTACACCACCGTTTGGCCGATGGCGCTTCAGTACGTGTTGCCCAGCCGCGAACACGCCCATCTGGTGGTTAGCGGCGAAGAGCCGCTTGACGAATCGGTGACCGCGGTGCTGCGGGTGCTGCAAACCAGGCGCGCGGCGAGCGCATAATCACAATTCCAAATTACCCTGATACATCATATCCTTCAACGCGAACTTGCATTTCACGTCGATAGGACCCAGCTTGGTGGAAAACGTCGCCTGGTTGTCTTTCGGCTGCAATGCCAGGTCGCGCGAAAAATAGAATAGCGTTCCGGCCAGCGACATTGCGCTCTTGGGAGCCACCGCCACGCGGCTCAGCAGAATCGCGTCGCCCTTGTGTTCCAGCTTGGTCACCAGCTTCAAGGCCTCGAACCGGGACTTGCGCTGGCTCTCGTCTTCGTCGGGCGTCGCGCCGACGCTGGGCACATCGCCCACCATGTTGAGGATGTAAAACTTCTTGACATCGGGCGAGGGCTGGACCTTCAGCGCTTCCCGCACGGGCAGCGCCGATTCCCATCGGATCATCGCTTTCCACGCCGCGGGCGAGGCCGCGCTGGGCGAGGTGCCGCTCGACGCGTTGCGGCTGGACCCACGGTTGCTGCGCGCGCCCGGCATCGTGTTGCTGAGCGGTCCATTTTGACCGCCGTAGTAAGAAACCGCCGCTTCCTTGGCCCACGGCGATTTATTGAGTAACAGTTCAATCTCTTCGCTGGTCCAATCCGATGGCTTCTTTTCGTTCCAGAAATCCTTCGGCGCAAAGGCGGGCGCAAAAGCGGGCGCGAAACCGCTGGTCAAGCCAATCAGGAGTGCTGTGCGCCTGGTCATTCGGATCTAATCGACGCTGTTCGAGCGTCCAGAGTTACATCTGTACTCTGCCTCAAGCAAAACACGTTTATTATTAAGTACAGCATGCTTCGCAACCTGCCACTCTGTCTTCTGCTGGTTCCCATCCTGTCGGCCGACGACTGGAAGACCAAGCGCGCCGCCGAATGGACGGACGCGGATACCAAGCAGGTCCTCACCGCCTCTCCATGGGGAGTTATGGTCACGCCGGAGATTAAGAAGGTGAATGAGCGGCAGCCGGGAAATCGCGGGCTCGCCGTAGGCGGGCTCGGCGCGGGGATTCCGGGAGCCGTCCGCCATCCGCGGGGCCAGCCGACGCAGGATCCCAACGAGAATAAAGACGCCACCGGCCCGGAGACCGGGTTGACGTTCAACGTCCGCTGGGAAAGCGCGCTTCCGATTCGCGAAGCGGAATTGAAGGCCCGCGAGACGGCCGCTCCGGATGTCGACGAGAATCACTATGCCATCGCCGTTTACGGCCTTCCCACGCGGCTGGCGAAACCCGACGCGCAATCGCTGGGCGACCATCTGAAAGGCCAGGCGAGTATCAAGCGCGAAGGGCAAAAGGAAATGAAGCCGACCCGCGTGCAGGTGATCCAGCGCGAGAACGACCTGGTGATCGTTTTCCTGTTCCCGCGCACCAAGGAGATTACCGCGCAAGACTCGCGCGCCGAATTTGACGCGCAGATCGGCCCGTACCAGATCACCCAATCGTTTCACATCGACGAAATGATCTACCAGGGCAAGACGGAATTATAGGAGCGATGGCATTCTCGCGTGGCATGCACCTGCGGACTTACTCCGTCCTGCTGCTGTTCATCGCTCTCAAGGCGATCGGAAATCTGTCGCTGGCCTGGGGCATGAAGCACCTGCCGGCGGCGGGCGCGAATCCTCTGTCGTACATTCGCGCCATGCTTGACCCGTTTGTCGCCCTCGGCGTCGTCTCGCTGATCGTTGCTTTGCTCACCAGGATGGTCCTGTTGAGCCTCGCCGACTTGAGCTTCGTCCTGCCGGTGACCGCGGTCGGGTATGTCATTGCCGCGTTTCTGGGGAAGATCGTGCTGCACGAGGTGGTGACCGCCGAGCGCTGGATGGGAACCATCCTTATCTTCATCGGCGCGGCGCTGGTCGGCTCGACGGGAGAAAAATCCAAATGAAATGGGTTCTCGTGACGCTGATGGTGGTCGCGACGGTGCTCAGCGACCTGCTGCAAAGCTACGAAATGAAGCGCGCGGGTGAGCAATCGGTCGGCGCGCGCGGATTGCTGCGATTGCTCGGCATGATCGCGCAGAGAAAATTCCTGATCTTCGCGATCCTGTGCATGGCTGTCTCGTTCTTCTCGTTCATGGCGCTGGTGCAGACCGAGCCGCTTAGCTTCGCGGTCCCCGCATCAGCCGCGAGCTTTATCCTGGAAACGGTGCTGGCGAAATTCGTTTTGAAAGAAAAGGTGGGCGCAAAACGAGCGGCTGGCGCGCTGATCGTGCTGGCCGGAGTAGTGTTGCTAGGTGAGTAGCCAGCAGCCAGTACCCAGTAGCCAGCATGAAAAACAGCACCTACTGGCTACTTCTTCTCACTGGCTCCTGGCTACTTCTTTAGCCACCAGCTGTCCTTCGCGAATATAGTAATCCGCGCCCCTCCAGCGGATGCTGGTGCGCAGGAAACTCACCAGCCATATGGTAAACGCCACGCCGTCCCACACCGGAATCAGGATCATCTGCGCCCACAGGCCCGGCCGGCGCAGTCCATGCACCCCGATCAACCAGGTCATGGCCATGCGCAGGGCAAAGTACGTCCCCAGATAGCCGATCGCGACTGCCACGGTCGGATGCACGGCTACCGCTGCCAGGGACCACGGCAGCCCCTGCGTCAGCAGCAGGCCTAAATGCCCCCACGGACGCATATGGCGCATCACCACGATCCAGCGCATGCGCTTATGCAGCAGGTCGCTGATCGATGCGTAGTCGGACACGGTGGTCACCGCATAGCGCAGCAGCCGTACTTCGTACCCTTGCTCGGCGATCAGCCTCCCGACGAGAAGATCGTCACCCGGAGAATTTTCAATCGCCGCGTAGCCTCCGAATCCGGCGAGGCGGGCGCGCGTGGTGGCGATCGACGGTCCCAGCGCGAACTTGATTCCGTCCAGTTGCCAGGCGACCAGAATGCCCGCGTAAAAATCCGACATCATGCCGACGGTTTGCAGCCGGTCGGCGAACGTCTGCAAGTCCGTGTGGACGTAGAAACAGGTCACAGCGCCCACCCGTTCCTCGCGCAGGGGAGCCGTCATCGCCCGCAGATAATCCGGCTCCACGCGGACGTCGCTATCGCTGATCACGACTGTTTCGTAGCGGGCCTCGGCCGCCATGCGCGCCAGCTTGGCCACCTTGTCATTGGACGCGACGCGGCCGGAGCCGTACAGCACGCGGATCGCGCACTTGGGAAAATCGCGCTGTAGTTTCTCCACCACCGGCAGCACGGTATCGTCGTCCGGATCGACGCAGAAAATCATTTCGTATTCCGGATAGTCCTGGCGGCAGAAACTCGCCAGATTCTCGTACGCGTCCGGATCGAGGCCGCGAATCGGCTTCAGAATACTCACGGGAGGAGTGAAGGAACGGTCCGGCGGTGTCTCCGGCTGCCGGAAATATCGCCATGAGCTGTAGATTGCGATCAGATAGTAAATGAATGGGATGGCAGCGACTCCCATCCCTAAGACCACGGCGAACGTCACGTTTACAGGCTACTACACGGCCGCTCTAGCGGAGTGCGTCACACAGAATCGACATGATGTAAGTGTCGAATTCTTTCGTGGCGCACGCCCCTGGCGTGCCGCATCGACACTCGCGTCGATGCATGGCCTATGGTTTCTATCGCCCGTGGGACGGGCGTCGAGATGAGTCTCGACGCGGCACGCACGAGTGCGTACGCCACATAACTGGCAGAATTTGCGACTTTTTTCTAAACGGGATGATTCGAGAAGATGAGCTTCCCACCGCTCTCGATCAGCACGTGCAGATTGCCGGCTCCCACCAGTTTTTCCAGGCGCGCGCGCGCGGTCTGGCTTAGGACGATGTAGCAGCGCTCCGGCTGGAGCCACAGCCTCTGCCACTGCGCGTCGTCGAGGAACACATCCGGAGCGCCCGGCGCGTAGGAGCCGTACACCAGATTGTTGAACCGCCCGTTGAGCAGCAGCGCGTCGCGATTCGTATAGAAGAAGACGGAGGAAAACGTATAGTAATGATGGTCGACGATCAGCTTGCCTTCGGGCGCGCGCATCAGCGCCTCGGCCATGGGCCGCGAGGTCATGTACGGATCGAACACGACGAGCGCCATGCGCGCGGCCTGAAAAAACAGCACCATCATCACGGCCGCGGCGATAAATGCCCTTCGGCCGGCGGCCAGCGCTATGCCAACCGTGCCGATAATGAACGCAATCGCCGCCGCAAGTAATGGAGCGCGCAGGTACGCGAACGATTTTAGGTTCAGGTCTTCGATATGCCCCAGCGACAACGTGTAGGCGTCCGGATTCTGGCTCAGCGCCGACGAGATATCACCCGGCGTCGCGAGGCCTCGCGTCAGAAACCACAGCGCGGCGGCGGCAGTCGCGCAGCAAAGAACAATTGCCGAGAGCACGCGCGTCCCCCACTTCACCCAGGCGCCGCCTGCGGCCATCGCCGAACCCAGCAGCAGCGCAAGCGCGGGGTAGCAGGGCATCGAATAATACTCCTGCGTGGTGGAGAAGGTGAAAAACACCAGCACGAATCCGGTCCAGCAGAGCGCCAGCAGCCGCGTCTTTCCCGCGCGGTCGACCGGACGAAATGAGAGCTTCGCCACCGCCGGAAAATAGACGCTCCACGGAAACAGCCAGACCAGGTGAAACAACCAGAACCAGACGCGAGGCACGGTGTTGTAATCGCGCGGATACCGCAGGTTCAGAAATCGCAGCACCTGTTCGTTCATCACGAAAAACCACAAAAATCCGTGATATTCGCCGGGCGCCGAATGCATCGTGAGATCGAAATACGGAGGATTGCGAAGCGTCGCCAGAATATGCCACGGCAGCGCGATGGCGAGGATAATCAGCATTCCGCTGAACGGACGCAATCGCCTCCATAATCCGAACTGCCGGGTCACCGCCAGATAAACCACGCACGCTGCCACCGGAAACACTACGCCGATCAGACTCTTCAGCAGCAGGCTTGTTCCCAAAGTTGCGGCGAAAATATACGCCCATGTTCTTGGCCGAGGCTCCTCGTCGTCGATGGCGCGGAGAAACGCCCACATCGAAAGAGCCATCGCCGCAGCCACCATCACATCGGGGATCTGAATGCGTGTAAACAGAAATAGTCCGACGCAGGTGGATATGCACAAGCCCGCATAAAATCCGGCGAGCCGTCCAAACGCCCACATGCCGACGGCCGCCGTCAACCACGCGAGCCCGATGGAAGATAGAACCACGGGAATCCGGGCCGACCAGTCGTGGACGCCGAAGATTTTGTAGCAGACCGCCATCATCCAGTAGATGAGCGGAGCTTTTTCCATGTACGCGACGCCGTCGAGGCGCGCCGTCACCCAATCGCCCGACGTGAGCATGTTGCGCGCGATCTGCGCCTGCACCGCATCCACGTCGTCCATCAGGGAGGGAGGAGAGATCATGCAGCCGATGTAAACAGCGGAAGCGAACAGAATGACGGCGAGGTAGTAGCGAAGGCGCGACTCGGAGGTGGGCATGGATCAACTACAGGATAGAAGAAGCCAGAAGCCAGAAGCCAGGAGCCAGGAGCCAGGAGCCAGGAGCCAGAATAAAAAAGCCGATGCGCCCAGGGGCGACCGGCTCTCTGGTCTTGCCTTTATTCTGGCTCCTGGCTCCTGGCTTCTGGCTTCTGGCTTCTTCTCCGTCAGTCCCCCGACATCGTCAGCGCGGCCGCCGTCTTGCGCGTGCGCTGATTGCGGGAGCTGCGCCAGTTCACCTGCGGCAGGAACAGGCTCCGGTCGACGCGGTCCTGATATTTCATGGCGATATTCATCAGCGAGTCCAGAAGCGAATCGGACAGGAAGTGCGGGCGCAGCCCTAGGTCGACCAGCTTGGAATGCTTGGCATTGTAGTAATGCTTCTCGGCCTCCACGCGGGGCGTCGGCATGTGCTCAATCTCCACCGGCAGGCCCATCTCGGCCGCCGCGGTCTTCACCATGTGCGCCAGGTCCAGCACCGAAAACTGTTCGGTGAACTGGTTGAACACGCGGCACTCGCCCGGTGACGCCGGATTGTGGCACGCGAGCTCGATGCAGCGCACCGTGTCGCGGATATCCAGAAATCCCCGCGTCTGCCCGCCCGTCCCGTACACCGTCAGAGGATGGCCCACCGCGGCCTGAATGCAAAACCGGTTCAGAACGGTGCCGAAGATTTCGTCGTAATCGAAGCGATTGATCAGCGCCTCGTGCAGATTCGTTTCGTCGGTGACCGTGCCGTACACCACGCCCTGGTTCAAATCGGTGGCGCGCAGCCCCCAGATCTTGCAGGCGAACATCATGTTGTGGCTGTCATGCACCTTCGACAGGTGATAGAACGAACCGGGCTGCTTGGGGAACGGCAGCACGTCGGAGCGCCCATTGTGCTCGATCTTCAGATAACCTTCTTCGATGTCGATGTTCGGCGTGCCGTACTCGCCCATGGTGCCCAGCTTGACGATGTGGCAATCCGGCGCCAGCTCATGAATCGCGAACAGCAGGTTCAGCGTGCCCACCACGTTGTTCACTTGGGTGAACACCGCGTGCTTGCGATCGATCATCGAGTAGGGCGCGGCGCGCTGCTCGGCGAAATGGACCACTGCCTGTGGCCGGAACCCTTCGATCACCGACGCCAGAAAATCGTAGTCGGTCACGTCGCCGGCATACGATTCGATCACGTTGCCGGTCAGGTCCTGCCACACGCGCAGGCGATCGGATAGCGGCTGAATCGGCGTCAGCGTCTGGACGCCCAGTTCGTGATCCCACTGGCGGCGCAGAAAATTGTCGACAATGGCAACCTCGTGCCCCTTTCTCGACAAGTACAGCGCGGTGGCCCACCCGCAATATCCATCCCCGCCTAGCACGCAAATTTTCATTAGCTTAGAGCTCCTTTAACTACCAACGCGAGTAGTCACACGTTCCCTGTATCGCTGGCAACCCCTACTTGTTAGAAAAGATGCGCTTTTTCCAGTAAGGGTTACAAGAAAACTTTACAAATCCATGGATGATGCGTTTTTCGCTATGCCAAATGGCAGTGAGCTATACCGTAAGACAGAGCAAAATTTGATAATTCGACCCCGAACCGCTATGCGTGAGCATGCGGACAGTCGCGAACCCCGGATCATTTCGGCAGCGAACATTTCGCTCATCTGTCCGCATGCTGACGAATGGCGGTTCCTTGTGTCGGACTAACCGGGACGCTCTGTTAGAAAAAGACTTTTATTGCTTGACTCAATACTCCTTGGTGATAACATATGCCGGGGAAGCCTCTGGAGGCATTCACGTGAATGTAACGAGAAGAACGTTTGTCCGGGCTGCCGGCGGAGCGGTTGTTGCCTCCGTGCTGGGCTTCGATGTTCGTCGAGCCTACGCGCAATCGCAGGTTTTGAAGATCGCGAAAACCACCGAGACGCGCTCGACATGTCCCTATTGTTCGGTGAGCTGCGGCGTCATTATTCACACGCTCGGCGATAAGGCCAAGAATGTTACGACGCAAGTCATCCACGTTGAAGGCGACCCCGACCATCCTATCAATCGCGGGACGCTTTGTCCCAAGGGATCGTCGCTCTATCACGACATTTTGAACGAGCGCCGTCTGTTGCGTCCCGAAGTGCGGCGGCCCGGATCCGACAAGTGGGAGCCGATCCCATGGGATCAGGCCATCGAAGAAATCGGACGCCATATAAAAACCGTTCGCGACGCTTCGTTCATCGCGACCGACGCGCAGGGCCGCACCGTGAATCGCCTGGAAACCATCGCCTGGAACGGCGGTTGCACCGACACCAACGAGTTCAATTATCTCGCCGTCAAAACCATGCGCAGCATGGGAGTCACATATATAGAAAATCAGGCCAGGGTTTGACACGGTCCCACGGTCTCCAGTTTGGGGCCCACGTTTGGACGCGGTGCGATGACGAATGGCTGGGTCGACATCAAGAACACCGACATGATGTTGATCATGGGCGGCAATCCGGCGGAAAACCATCCCTGCGGGTTCAAATGGGCGATTGAAGCCAAGCGGACCCGCAACGCGAAAATGATCGTGGTCGATCCGCGCTTCACCCGCACGGCCGCGACGGCGGACATGTTCCTGCAAATCCGCGCCGGAGCCGATATCGCTTTCCTTGGCGGCATCATTCACTACGCCATTGAGAACGGCCGCATCGCCAAAGAATATCTGGCGAATTTCACCAATGCCGCCTTTCTGGTCCAGGAAGGCTTTAAACTTCCCGAAGACGGTCTTTATTCGGGCTTCGACGCGAACACGAATACCTACGACCGTTCCAGCTGGAATTACGAAGGCTCGCACGAGCCGAATGCGTTACCCAAAGACGTCAAATCCGACATCACTCTCGAACACCCTCGTTGCGTCTATCAACTGCTGAAGCAGCAGTACTCGCGCTACACGCCGGAAATGGTCGAGCGCATCACGGGCATCGCGAAGGACCAGTTTATAAAGGCCGCCGACCTGTTCACCTCCGTTCGTAAGAGCGGCGACATGAAAAAGGTCGCGACGATTATTTATGCGGTCGGCTGGACGCAGCACAGCTTCGGCACGCAGATCATCCGCACCGCGGCCATGCTGCAACTGCTGCTGGGCAACGTCGGCCGCGCCGGAGGAGGCGTCAACGCCCTGCGTGGACACTCCAACATTCAGGGCGCAACGGATGTCGCCGGAATTTTCGATAACCTTCCCGGCTATCTGAAGGTTCCCAGCGTGGCGGATAAAGATTTCGATTCCTGGATGAAGCGCATCACGCCGACTTCCTCCAAACCGAACGAATGGGACTCGTTCAATTACTGGTCGAACACGCCGAAATTCGCCGTCTCGCTGCTCAAAGCGATGTACGGCGCGGCGGCCACGAAAGAAAATCACTGGGCCTTCGACTACCTGCCGAAAGTCGACCGCGAATACTCCTGGGCTCACATCTGGGACGACATGTATCAGGGCAAACTGAAAGGCCTGATTGCGTTCGGCATGAACGGCGTCGCCATCGGCCCGAATTCGCAGAAAAACATCGATGCGCTGAAAAAAGCGAATTTCCTGGTGGTCTGTGATATTTATCCCGAGGAAACCAGCGACTTCTGGCGAGCCCCAGGCACCACTCCCGAACAAACCAAGGCCATTCAGACCGAGGTCTACCGTCTGCCGGGCGCGGGCTTCGCCGAAAAGGACGGGACATTCGTTAATTCCGCGCGCTGGCTGCAATGGAAATGGGCCGCGGTGCCGACGCCCGGCGATGCCAAGGTTGACCAGGAAATTCTCGCGCGCATTTTCCTGAAGGTTCGCGAGCTGTACAAAAAAGAAGGCGGAGCGTTCCCCGATCCGATTCTGAACCTGACTTGGAATTACACCATCCCCTCGAACCCATCGCTTTCCGAGGTCGCGAAGGAGCTGAACGGCCGCGATCTCGCTACCGGCCAGCAGCTGCCGGGCTTCGCCGCGTTGAAAGATGACGGCACGACTTCCTGCGGCAACTGGATCTGGTGCGGCTCCTGGACCGAGGCCGGATCGCAAGCCCAGCGCCGCGACAACGCCGACCCCTCCGGCCAGGGCATCCATCCCAACTGGGGATGGTCATGGCCCATGAATCGCCGGGTGCTCTACAATCGCGCCTCTTGCGACGTTTCCGGCAAGCCGTGGGACCAGGCGCGTCCGCAAGTCTGGTGGAACGAGGCGCAACAGAAATGGGTCGGCAACGACGTGCCGGATTTCAAAGCCGATTCGCCGCCCAAGGATCACATGGGCCCATTCATCATGAACGCGGAAGGTGTCGGCCGCATCTTCGCTCCTCTCGGCCTCTTCGCCGATGGGCCGTTCCCGGAATTCTACGAACCCATCGAAAGTCCGGTGGAAAACGCTCTGCATCCGAAGCAATCGAACAGTCCCGTGGTCAAGCGCTACAAGACCGCGATGGATAAATACGCGGTGCCCGGCGACGGCTTCAACATCGTCTGCACCACCTATCGATTGACGGAGCACTATCATTACTGGACCAAGAACAACCCCATGAACGTCCAGCTGGTTCCCGAGCCCTTCGTCGAAATCCCCGTGGAACTGGCCGCCGACCTGGGCATCAAAGGGGGCGACAAAGTAAAGGTCTCCAGCGCGCGCGCCAGTTACGAAGCGAAAGCGATGGTGACGCGCCGCATCAAGCCCATGACCATCGACGGAAAGAAGGTTTATCAGATCGGCATTCCGATTCATTACGGCTACCGGGGCATTCAGGAGGATGCGGGAAAAACGACACGTTCTCTGACCAATTCGCTGTCGCCGACGGTTACCGATCCGAACGCATATACGCCGGAGTTCAAGGGGTTTTTAGTGAAACTGGAGAAAGCCTAAATGCCAGACTCCTCATTTCGCCCTTGGCCACGGCGTTCAAGCCCCATGCGTCAGCTTGGGGCTAGCTTGGTGGTTGCGGTAAATCCCAAGCTGACGCATGGGGCTAAGCGCAGTAGGCCGCCTGACAATTGGGCCGTTTGGTGCAGTGCTGGACACGGAACCGCCATGCGTAAGCATGCGGACAGACGGGCGGAATCTCAATGAGCAACGGCCCTCTCCAGATCAAAGCCATCTCCGGCCACGCCGGCACCGTCCCCGGGCTCGACACCTCGCGCGACTATGCCGTGGCCAAGCTTATCGACGTCACCACCTGCATCGGCTGCAAGGCGTGCGAAGTCGCGTGCCTGGAATGGAACGGCTACCCGTTCCGCGAAACCGTTTTCGATAACACCTACCAGACGATGCCGGATCTGGAATGGAATTACTACAACCTGATCCGTTTCAATGAGCATGTCGCCGACGATGGGACCTTGTCCTGGCTGATGCGCAAGGACGGCTGTATGCATTGCGCCGATCCTGGCTGCCTGAAGGCCTGCCCGGCCGATGGAGCGATCGTGCAGTATGCCAACGGCATCGTCGATTTCCACCAGGACAACTGCATTGGCTGCCAGTATTGCGTGACCGGCTGCCCTTTCAACATCCCCAAATTCAATTCGGAAACGAAAAAGGTACATAAGTGTACCTTGTGTTCGGACCGCGTTGGCGCGGGCCTGGAACCGGCCTGCATCAAAGCGTGCCCCACCGGCTGCCTGCACTTCGGCACCAAGGACGAAATGAAGGAGCTGGGCGAAAAGCGCGCCGCGCAGCTCCGCGAACATACCACGCACGCCAACGCCGGCGTCTACGATCCACCGGGAGTCGGCGGCACTCACGTCATGTACGTCCTGCACGACATCGAGCATCCCGAACGCTACGGAGGCCTTCCCAAAGACCCGACCATTCCGCTGCTGGTCCGCATCTGGAAAGGACCGCTGAAGTGGATCGGCAACCTGGCCATGGTCGGCGGCATTCTGGGCGTCGCGATACACTACTTGCGCTACGGCCCGAAGAAGGAGTCGCACGGTGATTGAACGCTATCCGTTCCACGAACGCATCTGCCACTGGCTGACGGGCTTCGCGTATTTGTACTGCCTGGCTACCGGGTTGGCGTTTTACTCGCCGTATTTGTTCTGGCTGGCGGTGATGCTGGGCGGCGGCCCCACGTCGCGATTCTGGCATCCGATGGTGGGTGTAGTCTTTGTCATCGCGACATCTTGGATGCACCAGATCTGGCGCGGCGATGTCAAAATCGAGGCGGCGGACAAAGAGTGGCTCGATAAGGCCAAATACTACGTGCAGAATGAAGACGAAAAAGTCCCCGCGCAGGGCAAATTCAACGCCGGACAGAAGATCTTTTACTGGGCTATGTTCTACGGCGCATTTTTGCTGTTGCTATCGGGTGCATTCATGTGGTTTCCGGAATATACTCCGCAGATGCTCCGTCCCTGGATGATTATTATTCATGAAGGGGCGGCGTTGATCACCATCGGAGCGTTTATCATCCACGTCTATATGGGTGTTTTCACGGTTCCCGGCAGCGTCGACGCCATGGTGCATGGGTTCGTTTCGAAGGATTGGGCAAAGGCGCATCACCGGCTATGGTTTCAGCAGAAGACCGGCGAATAAGGGCCGCACTACTGGCGCGCAAGTATCCGGAAAGCGCGCAGCTCCTTGAGTTCTACATCCAACTGAATCTATTGCAAGAGGACATCGCCCGCAATCTGGACCGGGACGTGAGTAAACTCGCAGCCTGGTTTCCGCGCTTGCAGGCGCTCGCGCCGCAGATTGCGCTTCCTCCGGATCTTTTGCTCTCCGAGCCATCCACGGACGAAGCGAGGTTTTTCTGGCGCGTCCTGATGCAGCCTTATGCGGAGCGCTATCGTAAACCGGGCGACGGCAGCGGCTCGAAGTGTCCTTCGTGCGGCGGGAAGCCGGTCGTCGGAGTGCTGCGCGGCGAAGGCGACGGGGCGAAAAGGGCATTGATTTGTCATTTGTGCGGCTTGGAATGGCCTTACCGGCGCGTCATTTGCCCGAATTGCGGCGAAGAAGACAAGGAAAAGCTGCCGGTTTATCTGGCCGAGCAGATCGGTTACGTCCGCGTCGATGCCTGCGACACGTGTCGCACTTACTTGAAATCGGTGGATCTGACCAAGGACGGTTTCGCGATTCCGGAGGTGGATGAGATCGCCACCGTCGCGTTGAACCTGTGGGCCGACGAGCTTGGATACACCAAGATCGAGACGAATATTTTAGGGATGTGATCAGCCGAATTCGAATCCGGCTCCGGCGTAGATCAGCGAGCGATCGTCTTTCAGATCGCGGCCGCGCGTCATGCGCGTGAGGCGTCGCGAAAGCTCGAAGCCCAGCGCATCGGCGAGATTGTTTTCCGGAAAAAGGTCCCACAAGAGTTCTTCGTTCGCATGCCGCGCGACAAACCTCCGCGCGAGTTTTTCCGCTGCTTCTTTCGAACGGCTGACGCACGGGCCGAAGCGATTCGCTCGTCCCATGGCGAAGGCGTCTTTGGACGACGCGGCCTCGAATTGCGCGAGTCTGGCGAGCAACGCGCTCCGGTCCGCGCCGAAGGCTTTTTTGTCTAGCTGGCTGAGAAAAGGCTCCAGAGACACCGCTCCCTGTGGTCGCGGCTCGCTAGAGCGTTGATAATCGGCGGACGGTTGCGCCGGACGGATCCAGCGCTCGATGGCGCATTCGTCCACGAATCCGAGTTTCTTATAAAGGGGCTGGCCCATTTCCGTGGCGTCCAGCTTCACCGTTTGCACATCGTTCAGATGAGCCAACGCGCGTTCCATCAGCGCCCGAGCGTAACCCCGGCCGCGAAATCCGGGGTGCGTGAGCACCATGCCGATCCAGGCCAGGTCCGTGGCGTAGCGGATGGTCGAGGTGGTGGCGACGACGACTCTCCCGTCGCACTCCACGGCGAAACAGCCATCCGGGCTCATCTCGATGACGAGCGCCCAATCCGCGGGAGTCTGATTCCAGCCGACGGCCTGGCTCAACGCGAGCCCCTGCGGCACGTCCGATACCTCCAGGACCCGGATGCGACTGGACATGATTTACTATGGCATCCAGATGATGGCTCCCGAAGAACTTCTATTGACGCCGTCGGACGCGGATCGCGCCGCGCTGGCCGATGTGCGCGAGATGCTGGTGATTGGCGCGGGTGGAAAAATGGGGCCGAGCCTGATCGAAAGAGCGCGACGGGCCGCGCCGCACGCGAAAATTATCGGCGTGGCGCGCAGCGGGAGCGATATTTCCGCCGATCTTCTCGATCGCGAACAGGTGAACGCGCTGCCGGATTCGAAGAACGTGATTTTTCTTGCCGGACGCAAGTTCGGGTCGACCGGCAATGAGGGACTGACGTGGGCGACCAACGCGTTATTGCCGGCGATGATTGCGGAAAAATATCGCGATGCGCGAATTGTGGCGCTCTCGAGCGGGAATGTTTACCCGTTCACGGCGAAAGGTGCAACAGAACAGACGGCGCCTCTACCGGCGGGAGAATACGCACAATCGGTGCTGGCGCGGGAGCGGATTTTCGAATATTTTTCTTGTCGCTTTGGCACGCGCGTGGCGCTGCTGCGGCTGAATTACGCGATCGACGTGCGATACGGAGTTCTGCTCGATATCGGGCAGCGCGTGTTCGGGCGGCAGCCGCTTTCGGTCGAGATGGGCGCGGTGAACGTGATCTGGCAGGGCGACGCGAATTCGGTGGTGTTGCGGTCGCTGGCGCTGGCCGCTTCGCCTCCGTTGGTTTTGAACGTAACGGGCCCCGAAGCGCTGCGAGTGCGCGATATCGCCGAGAGATTTGGAAAATTGTTCGGGATCGAACCGGAGTTCGAGGGCCGCGAGGCGGAGAAGGCGTTGTTGAATGACGCGTCGTTGTGCCACAGGCTGCTGGGAGCGCCGCCGGTGGCCGTGGACGAGATGATCAAAATGGTTGCCGAATGGATTCGCGCGGGCGGCGAGACGCTGAATAAGCCGACGCACTTCGAGGTTCGCGATGGCAAATTTTGACTGGCGCGCGCGGCTGAGGGAAGGCGTGGTAATTCCGGCGCATCCCCTGGCGCTCACCAGCGCTCGCGCGCTCGACGAGAAACGGCAAGCCGGCCTCACGCGGTATTACATCGACGCGGGAGCGGGAGGGATCGCGGTGGGCGTCCACACCACGCAATTTGCGATTCGCGAAAAAGGGCTTTTTGAGCCGGTGCTAAGGCTGGCGGCGGATGCGGCGCGCGGGTGCGATGTGATTCAGATTGCCGGCGTGTTCGATGTGCGGGAGGCGGAGTTGGCGGCCAAGCTCGGGTATCATGCGGCGCTTCTGATTCCACGGCGCTCGGATTCGCCGGAGGAGTTGCTGGCGCGGGCGCGAGACGTGGGGAGTATTTTGCCGATTGTCGGATTTTATTTGCAGCCGGCGGTGGGCGGATGCGTGTTGCCGCGCGCGTTCTGGCGTAAGCTAGCGTTGATCGAATCCGTGATTGCGATCAAGGTCGCGCCGTTTCAGCGGTATCAGACGCTGGATGTTCTGGACGGGTTGCTCGATTCGGGACGCGGGGCGGAGATCGCGCTGTATACCGGGAATGACGATCACATCGTGCTCGATTTGATCACGACTTACCGCGGGCTGCGCTTTGTCGGAGGGCTGCTGGGGCAGTGGGCGGTGTGGACGCGTCGGGCTGTCGAGATGTTGGACGGGATTCACCGCGATCCGTCGTTGCCGCAGTGGCGCATGCTGGCTGGAGAGCTGACGGCGGCGAACGCGGCGATCTTCGATGTCGCGAACGGGTTCCGCGGATGCCTTGCCGGGGTTCACGAAATCCTGCGGAGGCAGGGGTTGATGGAAGGGATCTGGTGTCTGGACCCGGACGAAAGATTGTCGGAAGGGCAGATGTACGAGATCGACCGGGTGTGTAAGTTGTTTCCGCAGTTGGCGGACTAAGTAGAGACTGCTGAAAAACTCGCAAACTCCGCTTCCTGTGGTCGCGGCTCGGAATCAGGACTGCCTGTTTATCAATGATCTACCGAGCCGCGACCACAGGGAGCGGAGGCGGAATACCTTTTCAGCAGTCTCTAGTGCCGTGACCGGATGATTTGTTGGCACTCAGCCCCATGCGTCAGCTTGGGGCTTGCACTGGGAACCGTAATAGCCCCAAGCTGACGCATGGGGCTCCACGGCGCCTCGTCGTCCGGATAAAAAC
>Ga0182024_10003819_pt1 | contig 35319 bp, 30 predicted proteins | sample P32metaG_FD_120480 | JGI IMG/M metagenome (GOLD analysis project Ga0182024, IMG submission 120480) | Permafrost microbial communities from Stordalen Mire, Sweden - P3-2 metaG (Illumina Assembly) | ecosystem: Environmental > Terrestrial > Soil > Wetlands > Permafrost | place: Sweden: Stordalen...
CAGAAGACTTTCGATTTCGGCGAGGAGATCGGGGCGGCGAATGCGGTGAAGCTGTCGGGGAATTTTCTGATCGCGGCGGCAATGGAATCGATGGCCGAGGCGCTTGCGATGCTCGAGAAGAGCGGCGTCGATCGCGTCGCGGCAATCGAGATGCTTACGTCGACGCTATTCGCGTGTCCCGTCTATCAGGGATATGGGAACGCGATCGCGCATATGCGACATACGCCGGCGGGATTCCGCCTGCCACTCGGACTCAAGGACATCGAGCTGGTGCTGAAGACGGGAGGTGAGGTGCGCGCGCCGATGCCGGTGGCCGACATCCTGCGTGACCGGTTCCTGTCGAGTATCGCCAAAGGTCGCGAGGAATTGGATTGGTCGGGCGTTGCTCTGGCCGCCCGCGACAACGCTGGCTTGCCCGCGCCGAAGTAATCGCGGCATTGTATGAGTTCCGCCTGGAAAGGATTCGCCGCCGCGCTCGCCGCCCTCGCCATCATGGTCGCGGCCGGCAACGCATTCGCAATCGATTTCTACGAAATCCAGATTTATCCGACCGAGACCGACCCGCAGTATCATCTGGATCTGGAGCTTCACTCGAATAGCACGACCACATCGGCCGGAAGCGAGGCGAAGGAGCAAATCGACCCACACCAGCTTCATGAAACCTTGGAGGCGACCTACGGGCTGCTGCCGTACCTCGAGGTCGGCCAGTACTTCTGCACCGCGAAGCTCGACAATGATCACTACGAATACGCAGGCTCGCGCACCAAGATGCATTTCGGCATTCCGCAAACGATGGATTGGCCAGTGTCATTCGGCGGCAACATCGAGTTGGACTACATGCGCAAGGCTGCCGAGGATCAACCGTTCACGCTCGAGATGCGCCCCATCGCGGAGAGCCGCATCGGCAAGGTGCTGATCGTCGCGAACATGCCATTCGAGAAACCCTTCTCCGGACCGGGCACACATAAAGGAGTCACGCTCTCGCCTCAGGGTGAGGTGATGTACGAGGGAATCTTCGGATGGTTGTCGCCAGCGGTCGAGTATTATGGCGACATGGGCGCGATTCGATCACTGACCGGCGTGCAGAATCAGCAGCAGTTCATCGTGCCGACGCTGAACTTCGATTTTATTCCGCAACTGGAGCTGAATCTCGGGGTCGGCTTCGGGATGACCCGCGCCAGCAATGGAACATTCGTAAAAACCATCATCGGCTGGACCTTTTAGGGGTGGACTTTCTAAAGTTCGAGAGCCGGCGGGAGCGCCGCGCAGAAACCAAGTTGCGCATAATCGGGGCTTAAACTATTCTCGATTGGCTTGTCTGAAGTTCAAATGTCTTCCCCTCATCACTCGCGCAAGGCCGAAGAAAAACTCAGCCTGATTCTTGGCAGGATTGGCTCGATTCGCAGCCGCCTGAACTCGCTGGCGTGGCAGCGCGGCGCGTTCGGTGTGCTGGCCTGGATAATCGCGATCGGCGCGGTCGTGGTGCTGGCGGCGTTTTATCTGCAGCCGCTGATCTTTCTCGTGGCCGCGGCGATGCTCGGCCTCATCGCGATCGCGGGAATGACCAACAGTGTCCGCGCCGCATGGCGGCTACACATGAATCGGGCCGCCGCCGCATCGATCGCCGATCGGCGCGCGGATTTGAAGGGGCGCCTCGAAACCATCGTCGAGATGGGACAACGCCAGAAAATCGTAAGGCTGCGGCATTCGCCCGAACATTTATTGCTGTGGTCGTATCTCATCGAGGACACCCTCAGCCGGCAGGAGGAATTCCAGCCCGCGCGCATCGAGGCCAAGCGCATCTCGCGCTCGATTTATGGGTTGGTCGGCGCCATGGTTTTAGCAATCGCGATTATTCCGTTGATTGCACGATTGCATGGCAAGCCGATTGCGCTGCCCGCCAATCAGGACGAGATGACGCTGGACCTGAACGATTTGCATCTGCGCGCATCGGATTCCGATTCTGATGATGGCGTCGAGGTTCACGCCGACGCGGCCACCATGCGCCGCCTCGAAGACAAGCTCGCGGCCGAAGGCGCGGCGGGCAGCGGCAAGGGCTCCGACACCCCGATGGACAAGATGATGAATCATGCGAAAAGTCTGGCGGGACGTCTGCAGGACAAACTCACCGGGCGCAGCACCCCGCGTTCGCGGATCACCTTGAAGCTCGCGGATAATTCGCAGGAACTGAATTCACTCGAGAAACGCGAGCCGCTCAAACTCAATCCGCGCCGCAAGGGTGAGGATGCCGATGCGCATTTCGAACATGAAAGGACCAGCACCGATTCGCCGGCGCTGAGCGGCGGCACCGTGACCGCCAATGATCCCGAGAAGAACAGCATCGGTGGCGCGGGCGGCGACGATACCACCACTTCAAATAAGCATACTAACGAAGACGATCATTCCTCCGACAAGTCCTCGGACCAGACCAGCAACGATTCGAGCAGCAACGGCGGATCTGCGCACGGCGTCGGTGCCGACCCCGATACGCTTTTCGGCCCCAGCACCGATCCCAAACTGGGCGGCAGTGGGTTCGAGATTTCGATCGATGCGCGTTCCGAAACTAAGGGTCCCAAGGCCGCAGGTCACGCGTATATGCCGCCGAAGGTCCGCACTCCACTCAACTCAAGTCAGCATCCCGACGAACCGATCGCGCGCGCCTCGGTGCCTGAAGACGATCGCGCCGCGATAAAGAAGGTCTTCGAACGATGAGCGAAGCAAGCGGCGCCGAGATGCCGACGGTGGGCGATTTCGCCCGCGTCTTCCGCCACATCCAGGCCGAGATTCACAAGGTCATCGTCGGCCATGAGCAAGCGGTCGAGGAATTGCTGATGGCGCTGTTCGCCGGCGGCCACGTGCTCATCGAAGGCGTACCGGGCACCGGCAAAACCACGCTGGTGAAAACCCTGGGGCTGGCGCTCAACCTGAGTTTCAACCGCATCCAGTTCACCGTCGACCTGATGCCCGCCGATATCACCGGCACCCGCGTCATCCTCACCGGCGAGGACGGCCGGCGCGATTTTCAATTCCAGCGTGGCCCGGTGTTCTGCAACATCCTGCTCGGCGACGAGATCAATCGCGCGACGCCGAAGACTCAGTCGGCACTTCTCGAAGCGATGGCGGAGTTGCAGGTCACGGTCGCGGCAAAAACCTATCCGCTCGAGCCGCCGTTTTTCGTGATGGCGACGCTGAATCCGATCGAGATGGAAGGCACCTATCCGTTGCCGGAAGCGCAACTCGATCGCTTCCTGTTCAAGGTCAAGCTCAACTATCCCGATGAGGAGCAGCTGGTGCGTATCATCTCGACGACCACCGGGCCCGAGGAGGCCGGCGTCGAGCCCGCGTTTCCGCGCGATGAATCTGCGATGCGCATCGAGTCGCTGAAGAAACTGGTGCGCAATGTCATCGCGGCGCCGGCGATCGAGCGGTATGCGGCGCGGATGGTGCGTGCGACGCAGCCCGCGAACTCCAAGTTCGTCTCCGATTCGCCGAAAGCGGTGCACGAGGAAACCGTCAATCGCTACGTGATGTTCGGCTCCAGTCCGCGCGGCGCACAGGCGCTGATTTTGGGCGGCAAGGTTCGCGCGCTGCTCGACGGACGCGCTAACGTCGCGCGCGAGGATATCGAGGCGATCGCGCTGTCCTCGCTATCGCATCGCATCATGCTCAACTACGCCGCGCACTCGGACGGAATCGACGGCGCGCATATCGTCGAGCGGGTAGTGCGATCGATTCATTCGGCACGGCCCGCGTAGAGGTATCGTATGCTCGAAGCACGCGCATTCGAGCCGGATTTCCTGCGGCGCCTCGATCGCCTGGTGCTCGGCATCAGGCGCGCGCGCACGGTGCGCGCTGGTCAGCGCACCATCGGGCGCGTGCAGGGACTCGGCATCGAGCCGGAGAATTTCAAAGAGTACTCCGAGGGCGACGATCTCCGTTTTCTCGATTGGAACGCATTCGCGCGCCTCGACGATCTTCTCATTCGCACCTACCGCGCCGAGCGCCAGGTCGAGATCACGGTGATGCTCGATGCGAGCGCCTCGATGGCGCTGCCCGAGCGCGACGACAAATTCGGCCTCGCTCGCGCGCTCGCCGCGACGTTTGCGTACATCGGCATGGCAGAGAACGATGCGGTGCGGATCGTGACATTTGGATCGCAGCGTGATGGCGTGAGGTTGCATCCGACACCATTTTATCGCCGGCGCGAGCAGTATCAGGAGTTCAAATCATTTCTCACCGAACTTCACTGCGGGGGCGAGACGCGGCTCTCGGCGGCGGTTGGCGAGTTGCTCTTACAGCGCCGCCCGGCGGGCGTGGTTATCCTCATTTCCGACTTCCTCGTCAATCAAACCGATTTCGAAGAGGCGATGCTCCATCTCCTCGGCACGCGGCAGGAGGTCAAGCTGGTGCACGTCATGGGCGAGATGGAGTCTGAAGGTTCGTATCCGCACGGTCTCTATCGCGTGCGCGACAGCGAGAGCGGCGAGCTGCGCGAGGTTGCTTTCGGTCCCGAGCTGGCCGCCGCGTGCCGCAGCCGGGTCACCGCGATTTCCGAGCGGCTCCACGATTTCTGCGCCGGCCACGCGATCATCTATGCGCAGGCATTCGGCGCGCGCCACCTCGATGCGATCCTTGAGCGCGAACTGCCGGTGATGGGGGTGATTCGCTAGGTGGGCCTGCTCAATCCGAACTCGCTGCTATGGGCCATCAGCATCGCGATTCTGCTCGCGATCTATCTCCGCTCGCGCTCGCGCCCGACGCTGGAAGTTTCGAGCCTGCTGCTCTTCGACGAAGCCGCGGCGCCGACCGCGCGCGTGAAACATTTGCGGATCGATCCTTTGTTCTGGCTAGAGATGGCGGTGCTTGGCGCGCTGACGCTCGCGCTGGCCGGGTTGTATGTTCGAGCGGTCCCCGCCGCAGTTCGGGGGCGCAATCGCGTGTTAGTCTTCGACCTCGCCGCGGGAATGGGCGCGCGTGACGGCCGTGGAACGCGCCTCGACGCGGCGAAGAAGGACGCGCTCGCGATTGTGGATGCGGCGCCGGCGCGCGATCGCTTCAGCCTCATCGGCTATGCGCTCGAGGCGGAACAGATTCATCCTGAGACCGCGAATCGCGATGCCATCCGCCATGCGATTTCCGGACTGCGATCGATGGCCGTTCCGGGGCGTCGCGCAGCGCAATCTGCCGCGCTGATGCGCGCGCGTGCGGCCGGCGCGGTTGAATTCTTCGCCGACCGGAAGCCGCCCGCGTCGCTTATCACCGATTCAGGTTTGGGTTCGGGTTTTCATTTTCATCAAAGCGGAGCGCCCACCGACAACCTTGCGCTGGTTTCGCTGGACCCGGGAATTCCAAACAGCTCGCTAGGCCGCGTGATGCTCAAGAACTTCGGTGCCCGGCCGCACACCTGTGAACTTGCGATCGACAATGGCGGCAAAGCGGTCTTTCATCAGACTCTCGTGCTCGCGCCACGCGAACAGATAGTGGTACGGTTCGGACCGCTGACGGCGGGCGGCCTCGTGCACGCGCAGATACTCAGCCCCGACGCGCTCGATGTCGACAACGATCGTTATGCCTATGCAGCGGTCGATAGCCCCGCGCAGGTACTGGTCCTTTCGCCCGATGCCGCCGTGCGCGACGATATTGCGCGCGTGCTGCTCGCGGTGAACAGCAGCTTCGTCATCGCGACCGCCGACCCTGCCAATTTCAAGAACGATGTCAAGGCCAACCAGCATTACACGCTCGCAGTGATGCATGATTACTACGCCGCCGACATCAAGGCGCAATCGGTCCTGTTAGTTTTTCCTCCCGCGAGTAGCAGTGACAAAGTGCCGGGCTTGCGCATCGTCGGCACCTCGCCCGCCGCGCTGATGACCAATCAGGGCCGCGTCAATGCGAATGCCGCGCCTACCGTGTTGGCATCGACGCGCACCGTAGTGATTCCCGAATGGATGACGGTGAAAGCGTCAGGCACCGCGGCCGGCGCGCATGAAATGGTGCCGTTGGCGGCGACCGGATCGTTGCCCTCGGGTGAGTTCGGCCTGCTCGCCTTTGATGTCCGCAATCATTTGCTTCTCGACCCCGATCGCCTCGATGCTCTAATCGCGACGGTTGACCTGGTGCGCGAACTCACTGCGCCGACGCAACTCCAGATCGTTTCGACGGGAACGTTTCTCGCGGTCCCAGCCGCGGCCGATGCGAAGGTCATCGCGCCGGACGGAAGCGCTGTCACCCCATCGCGCGACCAATGGGGCCGCCTGCGCATCCGCCCCCTGCAGCCCGGCCATTACTCGGTCGAATCTGCAACTGAAAAAACTGACATCTATGCCAACTACTATGACGCTTCTGAATCGGACCTGACGGCGATCGATGCGGCCGCGCTGCCGACCGCGTCGAATCCTGCGCGCGCGACCGAGTCAGTATCGGCGCCCAAGCAGGTGCAGCCGCTATCGATGCTCCTGATCGTACTCGCGGTGATTGCAATCCTGCTCGAATCCGCGCTCCTGCTGCGAAACGCCAATCGATGGGGGATGCGGCATGTTTGAGCGGCCCATCCTGCTGTGGCTGTTGCTTGCGACGCCGCTCATCGCGATGCCCGCGTTGATTGCGGTGCGACGTGGGAAGGTTGGCACCGGCGTCGCCGCCGCTGCGCTGCGGGTCCTGGCGTTCGTCGCGCTGGTATTCGCGCTGAGTGGATTCGGCATTCCGGCTAAGACTGCGTCGCGCCACGTCGAGACCGTCGCGCTCATCGATCAGTCGCGCTCCATTGCGCCCGATCAACAAAACTGGATGCGCCTGAAGGTTCGCGAGTTGGCGCGCGCCAGTGGCCCGCGCGATCATCTTGCGATCCTCGGCTTTGGGCGCGACGTGCGGATGCTTTCGCCGATGGGCGATCCGCGCCTGATTGCGATGCCGCCAATCTCGGCGGACGCGGGCGCCACCGATATCGGCGAGGCGCTCACCGCCGCGGACAGCTTGTTCTCGCCGGAGGCCGACAAGAGAATCGTCCTGCTCAGCGATGGCAACCAGACCGTGGGCGACGCTGCATCCGAGGTGCCCGCGCTGGTGGAAAATAGCGTACGGATTTTTTCCGTTACTCCTCCGGTCTCCACCACCCAGCGCGTCGCGCTAACTGGGTTCGAGGCGCCCGGCGCAGTGCGCGCCAACCAGCGTTTCACGTTTCATATCGCGATCGAGAGCGAGGCCGCCCAGCCGGTCAAAATTAATCTCGAACTGATGAACGACCACGATCCGGTCGGCGGCGAAAGCGTTGAGTTGAAGCCCGGGCTCAACCGCTTCGAGCTTCCTTATCGAATCGACCAACCGGGCGCTTATGTGATGGGAGCGCGGCTGCGCATTCCGTCATCGATGGTCGCGCTGAATTCGCATGCGGAAGCGGCGCTGACAGTGCTCGCGCCGCCGGAAATCCTGGTCGCGGGAACCGCACCACCGGAGAGCCTGCTCAATGCCCTCAAGGTGCGCGAGTACAACGTCACCGTGACCTCGCCGCGCAGTCTGCCTACGCATCCGGAAAATTATTTGCCGTATCAAGCGGTGGTTCTCTCTGACGCGACCGCCGCGACGCTCAGCAACGCCTCGGCCACTGCGCTCAATCGCTACGTATCGGATTTCGGCGGCGGCCTGATCGCGACCGGCGAGACCTTGCGCGACGAGCGCTTCGCGGGCACGCCGCTGGAAAAAACCCTGCCGGTAAAGTTTCAGCCGCAGCCGCCGCCACCGTCGCGCGAGCCGATTGCCGTATTCCTATGCATCGATCGCAGCAACTCGATGAGCTACGACTCGCGCTACCCGGCGGTTCGCGACGGCGAGCGCATCCGCTACGCGAAGACCGCCGCGATCGCGCTGATGCGCCAACTCGACGACACCGATTTCGCCGGCGTCATCGCGTTCGACTCGCAGCCGTACGTGCTTGGGCATCTGGCGCCGCTGGGCGAAGATCGCGCCGAGCTGGAGAATCGCATCGAGCGCCTCGAACCGGGCGGCGGCACCGATTTCAAGGACGCGCTCGAGATCGCGCAGCGCGAGATCCTCGACAGCAAGATTGCGGTGCGCCAGGTCTTCCTGCTGACCGACGGCGACACCAATCGCCAGTATCATGATCATGATGCGCTGATTGCCGATTTCGCGGCCCAGCATATTCCGGTCTCCACCCTTCGTATCGGCCCCGATCTCCAGAACCTGCGCCTGCTGCAGGATTTCGCGCAGGCGACCGGAGGCACGTTCTATCGTGTGCAAGACATCGAGAAGCTGCCGCTGTTGCTGGTCGGCCTCACGCGCGAGGCAATGAATCGGCGCAAGCAGGGCCGTTCAGAGTTGGAAGCGGGTGGACCGAGCGCGATTCTTACCGGCATCGACATCCATGAGATGCCGCCCATCGATTACTTCGCGACCACAATTCCGAAAGACGGGGCGCAGGTGCCGCTCAAAATCACCCATCATGACAGCTCCTCGCCGCTGCTCGCCGCATGGCAGTACGGCCTGGGACGCGCCGTCGTCTTCACAGCGGATCCAGATTCGCTCGCGACGCTGAGCTGGATTCGATGGAATCGCTACGCGGAATTCTGGTCGCAACTGGTCAACTGGGCGATGCGCCAGGGCGACGCCGGCCCGTTCTCGATGCGAATCGAAACCGCATCGGATGGCGCGGTGCGAATCGAAGCCGAGAAAGTCGACAACGGTCCAGTCTCCAACCTGGTGCTGCGAGTCACGGGCACCGGCCACGCGATGGACGTTCCGATGACGCAGACCGACGCGTCGCTCTATCGCGGCGAGCTCGGCCAGTTGCCGCGCGGAAAGTACACCGCGGTTCTCATGATCAAGGGCGCCGATACCGAGCGCGTGCTGATGCAGCGAGAGTTCGCCTCGACCGGCAGCGCCGCGGCGGACGCTGACGAAGTGCGCATCCGGCCGCGCAATCTCACCCTCCTCAAGAATCTGGCGCTTGCGACCGGCGGCGCCGTCGACGCAACGCCGGAGGAAATCCTGAAGCCGAGCGGCGCGCTGATTACGGTGCATCGCAGCGCCGAGCCGTTGCTGCTGCCGCTTGCGATCATGCTGTTCCTTGGCGAAGTATTCGTCAGACGCCGTTTTCTCGGAGACTGATTCGACATCCTGTGGATGAGGGAGCCCATGATGCGACGATTTCGTCTGCTCAGTTCCTGCTCGCTCGTTGTGATCGCGCTGGCGATCTTCGCCTCCAGCAGCGACGCGTTCTGTCAGGCCAGCCAACGCGATATCGATGCGTTTGCGAAGTCGAGCCTGGTGTACATCGCCACGGTCCGCAAAGACGGCAACCAAAGCAAGTCGACGCCGGTATGGTTCACCACTACGCCCGATCACATTTTGCTCATCGAGACCGGACCCAATACATGGAAGGCGAAGCGCATCCGGCGCGGCAGTCCTGCGATGATTTGGATCGGCGCAGAAGACGGGCCGGCATTCATCGGCAAGGCGGATATCTCAAATGACCCGGAGCTCGAAACGCGCATCATCACGGATTATCCGGAGAAATACCTGACGGCGAGAGTTGGCTTGTTCAAGCCGACCCAAGAAAAATTCGACAAGGGGCAGATCGTCCTGGTCAAGATCACGCCGATACGCGATTTGCCGGGTTTCACCACCAAGGCGGGGACGCCGGCGCCGAGCCTCGAACCGGCTGCATCGGCAACCGCCGCGCCGCACTGAGTTGCGCCTACTCAGCCTGCATGATCGCGTGAAGCTCGCGGCATGGCTGCGCTGGAACGCGGCGATGAACAGTTTCCCACTATGCTATCTCGATGCCTCGCAATGGGGACGGACGATGTGGCTCGGCGTCGTCGACGAGAGCGAGCTTCGCGCGGTCGCTTTGATCTACTTCGGCCCGGGCGGAACTTTCGTCAATGTGGTGGGAGCAAAATCTGCCGGCCGCGATCTGCTCGCGCAAGCTGCCGATATCTTACCGCGAAAGTTCCATCTGTCCCTCGAAGCCAGCCTCAACAAGCAAACGAACATCGAGGGCCGTGCGCTCGAGCATGTGCAGGATTTCAGACGCATGGTTCCCGGCGACTCGCGAGGCGACGATCACTCTCACCTTGCGAACATCGTGCCCCTCTCGGTATCGGATGCACCAATGGTCCGATCGATGTTATTCGAGCGAGCAGCGAATCCGTCCGCGTGGTTCCAGGAACATACGCTGGGAAGTGGGCTGTATCGCGGATGGATCGAAAGCGGCGAGTTGGCTGGTGTGATTGGTGTTCATGCCTGGTAGAAGGAGCAGAAGATCGCGGTGATCGGAAATCTCGGCGTGCTGCCGAGCATGCGGCGTAAGGGTATTGGCCGAATTCTGATGGAGACGAGCCTCGCCGAACTGCACGCCAATGGATGGGACGTCGCCTTTAACGTCCGCGTCGACCACGATCCGGCATTCGCGCTCTACCATCGCATGGGGTGCCGGGAGGTCGGGATCGTACGCGAGTATCGAGTCAGTTAGAAAACCCCGGGCACGCTGCGATGGCGATGGTTACATTTTTTGAGGGAGTGGGAATTCTGACGATCGGTGCGGCGCGGTAAAATACTTCAATGGCGACTCCGTCCACCTCGACGCTCATTCGTAGAGCGCTAACGGGCAAATGTCCGGTCTGCGGCCGCGGCGACATTTTCGAAACTCACTTCCGAATGAATCGAAGCTGCCCAAGTTGCCACGTCATTTTCTGGAAGGACCCGGGCGAGTCATTGGGCGCGATGTACGTCGACTATGCGGTCGCGACGGTCGCGTTTCTCGTCGCGTGGCTGATTCTCGATTTCACCACGCATTTTTCCGATCCGGTTCAGGTCGCGATAGTCGGCGCCGTCGCCGTCGCATGCATACTGATCTTCTATCCCATCTCGCGCAGCGTATGGACCTTGTTGGTCTATATTTCGGGTGGGATTGAGAAGCCGAAGATCCGCGCGATTCGCGGCGGCAAAGCGCTGTGATATCGACTGCTGCCTCGCGCGTAACGACCTAACCCCTGACCCCTTCCCTTTAGGGAAGGGGAACCAGAAAAGGGGGAGGTGGTTAGGTTTCAGCTCTGCGCGCCGATGGCGCGACGGCCGCGCATTCTCTGATTCAGCTTCGACAGCCGCTCCGCCGCACTCGCTAAAGTCTCATCGCTCTTCGAAAAGGTGAAGCGAATTTTGCGCTTCCCCAATTCCGGATGACGATAGAAACTCGATCCCGGCACCGCGGCGACGCCGACCTGATCGAGCAGGAAATCCGCCGCCGCGAAATCATCGCCAAACCCGAGATGACCGATATCCGCGATGATGTAATAAGCGCCCTGCGGCGAGCGGCATTTTAGTCCGGCCGCATTGAGCGCGTTTAACAAAGTCGTGCGCTTGCGCTCGTACATCGCGGCGAGGTCGACGTAGAACTTCGGTGGCAGTTTGAGCGCCGCGGCACCCGCCTCTTGCAGCGGATGAGGCGCCCCGACGGTCAGGAAGTCATGCACCTTACGAATCGCCGAGGTCAGCCGCTCGCATGCGATGGTGTACGCGAGACGCCATCCGGTGATCGAGTAGGTCTTCGACAGCCCGCTGATGGTGACCGTGCGATCCGCCATTCCGGGCAGAGTTGCGATCGAGATGTGCTTCGCGTCCCCGTAGATGATGTGCTCGTAGATTTCGTCGGTGATCGCGAGCGTGTCGTGGCGCTTGCACAGCTCGGCGATCATCTCGAGCTCGGCCTTCGAGAAAACCTTGCCGGTCGGATTGTTGGGCGTGTTGATGATGACCGCCTTGGTGCGGCGGGTGAACGCGGCCTCGAGTTCCTTGCGATCGATCGAGAAATCGGGGTCGCGGAGGGTGACGAAGCGGGCGGTCGCGCCGGCCAGGATCACATCGGGGCCGTAGTTTTCATAAAACGGCTCGAAGATGATGACCTCGTCGCCCGGATTTATCACTGCGAGCAACGTCGCGATCATCGCCTCGGTGGCGCCGCAGGTTACGGTGACGTTCTTGTCGGGATCGCATTCGATCTTATTGTAGGAGCGAACTTTGGCAGCGATGGCGGCGCGGAAGTTGGGCGAGCCATGGGTGATTGCGTACTGATTGTAGTCCTCGTCGATAGCGCGCTTGGCGGCTTCCTTGAGCTCCGCCGGCGCCGGGAAGTCAGGGAATCCCTGCGCGAGGTTGACTGCGCCCGAGCGGATCGCGCGGCGGGTCATTTCACGGATAACTGATTCGGTGAAAAACCGGGTCTTGTGCGAGATATCTGTCGGCATCGGCCCGCCAGTTTATGCGCGGCTCTGAGCTGGCTCCAACCGGCTCACTTCAGTGGAATTGAAAATCGATGATTGGGGTTGAGTCCTATCGCCGCGCCTGGTGCGTGGGAGTCGTCTCCTCGGCCACCGCTTCCTCGAGCAACCCGGCTCCCTGCTTGAGGCGCCATTCGTCGATGACTTCGACGTTGAAACGCCAATCACTGCCAATCTTGAAGCCCGGCAATTGCCCCTTCTTGAGCAGCCGATAGATGGTGGATCGGTGTACGCGGAGGTAATCCGCGAGCTCGTTAACCGTTAGAACTTTGGGCGCGGCGGCCATATAGGATGGTTCCTTTGGTATTACTACCCGTCTTATTAGCGATTAAAACCCGACATATCATCTCTCCCGCCAAATCCGCCGCATCCCCCTCCCCAATGCTCTCTTGAAGAGCGCCTAGGTCTGCATATGTGTACCATAATGAGACTATCGTTGCCATAGCTAGCATGAAGCATCTTTTAGACTTATTCCGTGCTTATCCGAACAAGCGTTCTGCTTCGAATCGCAACTCCGCGCGATGATCCGGATGCGCGATCGCGATTAATTCCGCCGCACGTTCACGATGATTCTTCCCCAACAGCCTCGCGATGCCATGTTCGGTTATCACCGTGTCGGCGAAGTAGCGCGGTATTGTTACCAGTGCTCCCGCTTCCAGTTGTGGCACGATGCGCGATACCGCCCCTCCTAGCGCGGTCGACTGCAACAACGTGATTGCACGCCCTCCTTTGCTTAGAAACGCTCCAATGTGGGTTTCGGGTTGACCACCGGTGCCATTGATCATGCGCGCGCCGGTGACGGTCTCGGAGTTAATTTGGCCTGTCAGGTCTATGCTAAGCGCATTATTGATTGAGGTCTGCTTGTGGTTGGAGCGCAGCACCCCAAGGTCGAGAACATACTCGGGGTCGTAGAGTTCGAAGGCCGGGTTGTCGTTGATGATTTCCAAATCCGCCGGGTCCGACCCTGACCACGCATTGGCGATCGCCTTCCCGCGATGGATGCTCTTGCGCCGCCCATTGATGATTCCCGCGTCGACCAGCTTCGCAATCCCCGGCGCGACCATCTCGGTGTGTAGCCCCAGGTCGTGCTTGCGGTCGAATGCCCCCATACGCGGCATCTGCGAAGACGGGTCGCCCACCCCAATCTGGATCGTCGCACCGTCCTCGACCACCTCGCTCAGGTACCCGGCAATCGTCCGATACTCCTCGGGCGGCTGGCTGACCCCCATCAGCACCCGCAAGTCGGCCACCGACATCCTCGCGAGGTATTGGATGATCGGCGCGATGCGCTCGACGCCGACCTCCTCAATAACCTGCTTGACGCCCGCGCGCTTGTCGTCGTCCATCTTCGCCAGCTCGCGGTCGATCGCCGGAAGGTCGGGCGGCGGCGGAGTCCCATCGACGAAATATGCGAACTCGCTGACGTGCATGTAGACGTCGCCATGAGTGCGGGTCAGCGTCGCGTCAACCTCGGCAATCGCCATTCGCGCGCGGCGCACATACATCCGCTTGTTCCATTGATGCGGTCCGAAGCTGACGAAGCCCTGCGCATTGGGCGGCGTCGTGTTCACGAAGGTGATGTCGATGGGCTTGTCTTCGGCGGGCCGCTCATCGTGCGCCTTGAAGTTGCTGGAGAGCAGATTGGGCAGGTAGGCGGCCCTCCTCGCATCATGGGTCGGGCGGCCAAGGTTGCCGATGAAAATTTCGAACTCGATGCGAAAGATCGCGCTGAGGTCGCGGCTGAACCATCCCGGATCAACCAGCGGCGACGATAGCCGCAGGTCGACCAGCTCACCGATTTTGTCCGCATGCGCACCGAGCGCGCGCTGCATCGTGGTGCCGCTCGCGAGTGGAAAATGCACCCGCATCCCGGGCTTGACCAACGCCGCGGCTGCCTCGATCGGGATGCGGCGCGATTGATAATGTTCCTTCCAATTCATCCTGATGTTCCCTGAGACAGATTCGGTAACGGGCAACTTTTTGTATCGCGAAAACCGCGCGATGGGGTAGCCGATGCCTCGATCGGCCACCAGCTTGTCCGTTTGCTCAGCGACGATTACCGTTCCAGATCGATGAGCGCCACCATCCGCATCGGAACCTCGGGCTTCAGCTACAAGGAATGGCTGGGCGGCTTCTATCCCGAGAAGCTCCCCGGACCCAAGATGCTCGCGCACTACGCGCAGCGTTTGCCGACCGTCGAAATCAACTACACCTTTCGCGCGATGCCGAGGCGCGAGATGCTCGAGAAGTGGGCGGTGCAAACACCGGAGCATTTCCGCTTCGCGCTCAAGGCGCCCCAGCGCATCACCCATTTCGCGAAGCTGAAGGACGTCGACGATACGGTCGCGCATTTCGCCGAGGTCGCCTCCTCGATGGGTGCGCGCCTCGGCCCCTCGCTCTTCCAGTTGCCGCCCAATTTCAAGCGCGATGTTCCGCTGCTGCGCGATTTCCTTGCGATGCTGCACGGCCGGTTGCGTCCGGCCTTCGAGTTCCGCGACAAATCATGGTTCGACGATTCGGTGTTGCAGACGCTGCGCGAGGGCGGCGCCGCGCTTTGCATCGCGGAGAGCGAGACTATCGCGAGTCCCATCGAGCGCACCGCGCCATTCGTTTATCTGCGGCTGCGCATTGAGGAATACGAGGCGGCGGGGCTGAAGCTATGGGCGGATCGGATCTCCTCGATGGCTACGGAGTCCGAGGAGATCTACATCTTTTTTAAACATGAGACGTCGGCGCCCGACCGCGCGATGCGTCTGCACGAGCTGCTGCCCGGCGCGCTATAGATTTCCGAATGGCACGCGTTTGCGGATGATCCTCGTGCGCCGCGGGTGCGCTGAAAGAGCGAAGATCCCCGTTCCACCTTTGTGGTAGCAAATGCGCCTCTAAACGCTTCTTAGAGACACGTTGCGGTGCGTTGGGAGTGCGTCGGAGCGTTGTATGGACGGTACAGGATACGTGTGTTAAAGAGCGCTTCTGAAATTCTATTTAAAGCCATCCTACCTTCGACCTGAATGTTTAAGGCGATCCTTGCACTTCGAAGCCTTGAGGAGTGATCTTCGGTGGAGCAGATTGCGGGGGACTCGGTCACAATGAGCAATTCATCCGGAACTCCTTGCTCCGGGAACGCAATTCTTGCGTGTCACGGCGAATATTGGACCGTCGGTTACAGCGGTAAAACATTCTCGCTGAAGGATAGTAAAGGACTTCAGCACATTCACCATTTGTTACATCATCCCAGCAAGGAGTTCCACGCGCTGGATCTTATCAGCGATGCGGGTGCGACGACCTCGGATGAACCGGGCGTGCTCCGAGGCACGCCTCCGACCGACGGTTCACTCCGCATCGGACCTGTGGGCGATTCCGGCGAGATGCTGGACGCGCAGGCCAAAGGTGAATACAAACGGCGGCTTCATGAACTCCGCGAGGAGCTCGCCGAGCTGCGCGAACGAGGCGCTGAAGAGCGGGCGGCTGAAGTCGAAATCGAGATCGATTTCATCGTTCGAGAGATCTCCAGGGCGGTGGGTCTGGGAGGACGCGACCGACGCGCCGGGTCTGCGGCCGAGCGTGCTCGGCTCAATGTGACTCGCGCGATCAAGTCAGCGATCGAGAAGATCGCTGAGCGCGAAGCATTACTTGCGGATGTACTCACGAAATCAATCAAGACCGGTACCTTCTGCTCGTTCGTACCGTATGGAGAGGTGCCGGTCGTTTGGCAATTTTCGCTCGAAACGGCTCATCCCACTCGCGCGTCCACGCAGCATGACGAAACCAATGAATTTCAACTTCGCTCATCGGGTACCCGATGGGTACTGGAAAGCAATCGCTTCGTCGGGCGCGAGGCCGAAAACTCAGCATTACGACGCAATCTGGAGGCGGCGCTACAGCACCGCGGCAGAATAGTTACGATCGGAGGTGAACCGGGGGTGGGCAAGACCCGCCTATCGCGCGAATTGTGCGAATACGCCTCGAAGAGCGGTTTTCTTACCTTGGCCGGAAGTTGTTCCGATTCCGATGGCGCCGTACCTTTTCTGCCTTTTGTCGAAATTCTCGAAAGTGCGCTGTCTCAATCCGTAAGCGCCGAGGCGTTCATTCGTGCCTTGGGCCCCAATGCCGGCGAAGTGGCGCGACTGATACCCCAGTTGCGAACGATGTTCCCCGATATCCCGCAGCCCATGGAGACCACGCCCGAACAATCGCGTCGCATGCTGTTCAACTCCGTCGTGGATCTGCTCGCACGGGTGGCCGGACGCGATCCCATGCTCCTCTTGATTGAGGACCTCCATTGGGCCGACGAGGGAAGTCTCTCGCTGCTCGAACATCTGGCGCGTTCGACTCCCAGCTTGCCCGTGATGATCGTTGTCAACTATCGCGACAGCAATAGTGACTTGAGTGATGCTTTGACTGCGAGCCTTTATCGGTTGTCGCGGATGGCACATGCCGAGCACATCAAACTGAGCGGACTGCGTGAGCCCGACGTCGGCGAGATGATCGAAGCGTTGGAAGACAAGTCTCCGCCGGCAGGGATTGTCGGCCCAATCTATGCCGCGACCGACGGCAACCCATTATTCGTACGCGAGATATACCAGCATCTCCTCGAACTAGGTCAGCTGTTCGATGCAAGCGGCGATTTCCTCACCGAGTTGAACCTTGACGAAATCGAGATACCGCGGCAGCTGAAATTGCTTATCGGGAAGCGTCTTTCGCTCCTCGGCCTCGAAACGCGGATGGTCCTTGCGCGCGCCGCGGTCATCGGTCGTTCATTCAGCTTCGATCTCCTGCAAGCCGGTTCCGATTCGCCGCCGGATCGACTGCTCGACGATCTCGAGCAGGCTGAGCGGGACGGCGTGATTACCTCAGCGCTGGAGAACCGCGAAGCGCGCTTCTACTTCTCGCATGAGTTGATTCGTCAGTCGGTGCTCGGCGAACTCTCCGCACCGCGGCGACAGCAATTCCATCTGGCGACTGCCAATGCGATCGAAAAAATGTTCGCGGAGACCCTCGATAACCATTCTATCGATCTTGCCAATCACCTTTTGCAGGCCGGAACACTGGCGGATCCTCGGCGAACGATTAAATACCTCGCGCTGAGCGCGCGACGCGCCAAAATGCAAAGCGCGTATCAAAGTGCGTTCGGCCACCTCAAGCATGCGCTCTCTCTGGTTGCCGCGTTGCCCCCGGGACGTGATCGTTCGCTCCTCGAACTGGAACTGCTGCTCGATTTCGGGGTGACCGCCTTCACGACCAAAGGATGGTGGGTGCCGGAGGTCGGGACCGCATACAATCGCGCGCGCGCCCTGTGCGAGGAGCTGGGAGACAAGTCTTCGCTGTTCTTCGTTTTCTTCGGCCTGTGGTCGTTTCACCTCGTGCGCGCCGACCATGCGACCGCTTATGGATTCGCGATGGAAATGCAGCGATTGGCGTCAGAGGCTCGTGATGCTTCCAATCTCACCATCGCGGGATGGGCGGTGGGTGCCTCTCAATTTTTCATGGGCAAGCTCGCGGAGGCGCACGCGACCTTCGATGAGACCATTCGCAACTACGATCGCGAACGGGATCGTGGACTGGTGATTAAGTTCGCCCAGGACCCAAGCGTCTGCTGCCTATGCTTCGATGCGATGGCGCTCTGGATGATGGGGGACGCTGAACACGCGGAACGGCGCGCGAAACAATGTCTAGAACTCGCCCGTGCTGTCGGCGACCGATTCGTCTTGGTCTGGTGCCTCACGATGCTGACCAAGTACAAGGTCATGCGGCGCGACTTTGATGATATCGACCAGTGGATCACTGAGGGACTGACGATCGCAAAAGAGAATGGGTACGAGTACTACCGCACCAGTTTGCATGCTTACCGTCTAGCTATGGATCTCGAGCTAGGTAAATACGAGCAGCTCTCAAAAAGTTCCAGCATGTATGCAAAGCACAATTACCTCGCGAAGCCATGGGTATATTCTGTGATCGCGGAGGCGATGGGGAATTGCGGCAAGGCAGATGATGGGTTGGCTCTTATTAACCAGGCCTTGGAGGCGCTCGAACTCACTTCGGAACGGTATGCGGAGACAGAGCTTTACCGGATCCGCGGAGGTTTGAGGTTGAAGACTTCCGACAGCGCCGGCGGTTCGACAGGCTCTCAAACGCGAATGGCAGCAGAGCAAGACTTTCGAACCGCAATAGAAATCGCGCGGCGTCGCGGCGCCAAGATGCTCGAATTGCGCGCGGCGGTCGACCTGGCACGTCTCATGGTGGAGAGCGGACGACGCGAGGAAGCTACCGCACTGCTTGGTGGAATGTCGGCCGAATTCCCGAAATCGTTAGTTGTGCCCGACCTCGAGCGGGCCAAGGGAGCGCTTTTATCCTTCGGATCGGCTTCGCTTGCCGAGAACGCGAAGCCCGCCTGATTCACTTGCTTCCAATGCTGATCCCCACGCCGGGAAGGATCTCCTCCCAGTAAAAGCCCGAGAATCCAGCCTCGCGGAACAGTCTCTGAAACTCTTCACCGGTATGGAACGCGACAAAGCCTGGGTCGCCGAAACTCGCGATTGGCGTGCTCATCAGATTAAACCACCAAGGCCCGTTGTCGACTATGAACACCTTGCCCGTTCGGTTAAGCACTCGACGAATTTGCGTCAGCACGCCCAGCGGATCCTGAAAGTGATGAAATGCATAAGAACAGTGAACGATATCGAAACGGCCGGCGAAGTGTGCCGGTAATCGAGTGGCTTCCGCCTGAATGGCGGCGACATTATCCAGGCCGTGGCGCTGGGCGTTTTCCCACGCGGTAGCAATCATGCGCGGCGACAGATCAACGCAGACCACTTCACCCTTCGGCACCGCCGCCGCTAGCCGCACCGTTTCGGTGCCAGGTCCGCAACTCAAATCCAGGACGCGCGCTCGCGGTGAGACAAAGCGTTGAATCAGGCGAAAGGCTTCCGCGTGGACTGGCCGAGTCGCCGGCGATACCAGAGCTTCGTACAAGTCCGCATTTTCGTCAAAATCATGAACCGATTCGAGGCGTCCGAAGTCGTCGCTCATAAATACTGGTTGGGCGAACCGCTTGGAGTAGTATCGGCCGGCTCCGCGCGCACGAAGATCCGCTGGATACTGCCCTATCGAATTGTGACTGTGGAATCCCTGAGACCTCAATCGATGCGCCGGATAGAGAACCGCGAGTGAAAACGACCACAACATCCCGACCGTGATCGCGCCGCTGAGTTGGGACGCGGACGAAAGTGACGAAGGCGAAGTCCTATCGTTTGGCATCGTGACAAACCAGTCGCAGATCCGCTGAAATGTTACGCCCGACATTTGAGATTGCAAAGGCCAATACGTAACCTTTCCCCCGATGGGGAAGCTCAAAAGTGCGTTGGTGCTCGGCGGTTCCGGCCACATCGGAAATGCGATAACCCGCGCCCTGCTCAATCGCGGATTTAGAGTCACCGTGTGCGGACGACGACCATCCCCGCCCGCAAACCTGGCCGGCCTTCGGATCAAGTACGAGTCAGGTGACGTGGACACCGCCGGTCAAATCGCACGGTGGATCAAAGGTCATGATCTTGTAGTCGATGCCGCCGCGCCCTATACAGTAGCGGTTTCCCCCCTCGCGGCGATTGACAGGGACCGATCGAGTCCGGTGATGAAAGCGGAGCGCCGCACGCGCTCACTCATCGATGCGGTATCGGGTAGCGGAGCCCGCCTGATTTATATCGGTTCTTTTGTAACCATCGCGCGTCCCCGCACTCAAGCGCAGCAGTTGGAAGCACAAACGATAAGGCTCGCGCATTCTTACTTCGAAGTGAAGGAGTTGATCGAAAACGAGCTGATGACCGCATCTCGGCGCGGTCTGAAAGCGTTAATTATCGATCCTACCTATTGTCTAGGTCCCTGGGACTTGCACGACCGGCAGATATGTACCGTTCCGCTACTGGCCAGCGGTGAGGTGCCGGGATCGATCCCGCAGATGCTCAATGTCGTCGACGTGCGCGATGTCGCCGCTCTCGCGCTAGCCGTGCTCGAATCCGAACGATACGGCGAGCCGCTTCTTGCGGCCGGGCACAACATCGGCGCGCGAGAACTTTATGGCATGATCTGCGATCTCGCCGGAGTTCCGCGCCCGCGCTTCCTGACCGCTACCCGCCCCACCATCGTGGGAGCCTACCTCATGGAGATGGCGCTCGGCCTGGTTGGGCGCCGCACTCCCCTACCGGCCGGAGGAATGATGATGGCAGCGCATTTCGATCAGGAACTTCCGGACAACGCGCTGCCGGATTTCGGCATAACCCCTCGTCCATTGGAAGACACGATATTGGACGCCCTCGAGTGGTACCGCCAAATCGGCTACTGCTGATTCATATCAGCGGATGAGATGGGAACGTGGCTTTTACCGTCCATGGCTGACCACTTACCCGCACGCAGAGATCTTCTCCCGCGTCGGTAATCATCGAGGACTCTAATACAAAGGTCCTTGGGATGGGAACGAGAGCAGACGGGTCAGGGAATGTAATTTCGTAGGCATATGGAGAACTGCCCGCAATCTGTTTGCCATTCTTGTCCAAGGGATAGATCGGCGTACCGCAATCGAGGTTTAGAATCTTATATATGTCCAGGGAAGGATAAGAAGATATCCTTACTTTCATGTCAGTGGGGCCACGCATCGCCGATTTCACGGTGAGCTTGTGTTGTAGACTTGCGATTGCCTGATAGTCTGCAAACGTTAAATCTTTCGAGTTCCGGACCTGTTTAAGCCCTAAACCAAAGAAGCTCAATACAATTGGAACCGGCAAAGTGCCCGGGCCGGTTGTTGCTTTTTGTTCTTTCGGAGTTTCAGTCGCTGTCTGGCGGTCAGACTCCGTATCGCCGGACCTCAAGTCTACGTCCTGCGGCTTTTGATGATCCGGAGGTACCGTCCTAATAGTCATCTGCTCAGCAAGCCACCAGAACTCGATGAACGGAAGCTGCGCAGCCTTCTGTCCCGGTTTTACTTCGGGTAGAAACAGACTTGTGACTGTTTCGATTTCCTGAAATTCAGGCTTTTGGGTAGGGTACGTAGGAAAGACTACACTTCCCCGCGAAAATTCGGATTTCAGTGCCAGCCGACCATAAACGTCACTAGTGGTAGAGGCATTCCATTGCGCCCCGACAAAACTGTATAACGGAACGAGAGCGGTCATTGTATTCCCGTTACTCGGAGCGGTGAAATTGACCATCACAGCGAAAAACACCTCTTTATCTTTGTAGTTCGTCTTCTGGTTGGTAAAGGCCGACAGATCATGGAAGTCAGCCGCTACCAAAAAGACGTATGCGTCGTGTTTAGGATCCAGTGTGGGAACTTTAGGAACACTGAAGGTAATTTTTCCTGCCGTATCGAAATAATGGTCGATTAGTGTCTGGAGCGCTTTTTGGTGGGCGGGAATTGGGAAAATCTGGCAGACGATATCTTTGAAATCGAACTGCCCGCCTATGTCTTCGCCCGTGCCTGAGCCAGGACGGACGAACTCTATCTGCTGGGCAGGCACGGTGGCCGAAACCTCATCGTCAGTGGTCCAATCACTGACAGTAGTCCGCCATGCCTGGTAGTCGGCGGTGCCATAGTCCAGGTCCATTTTCGTCCAGAATGGCGCGATGGGACGAAGAGTGGCCCGAGTGTTTTCGCCTACCCCCGTGGTTGACGCTGTAATCAACCCCAGCGTGTTGAGAATGGGCGCTTCCGCGCTCTGCAGCAGGCTAATCTCGATTCCACCGCTGGTGTCGCCGCTAGTTAGGTCGTAGAGCAGGCCGAAATCGCCCACTCGATCGATAGTCATGGTCGATCCGATGATTGCCTGAAAACATGCATTATTGACGATCGTGTGTGCGCTTGCGCTAGAGAAATCCGTATCGCGAACTTGTTTGAAGGTTATTAGTTGGGTCTGAGGCAAGGACGATCCCCTCCGACGGCCATCGTAACCTTGTCCAGGTCCTTTCGTATGGTGTCCGGGCTCGCGCCGGTAGGGTGGTCCCATTGGCATCATGAAGCCGTACCAACGAAAAAGAAGCTGTTGCAGCGCTTGGAGATCGCGCGTCCAGTAAGTTGTCGGCAGCGCAGCGACCCGAAAAATGCTGTAGAAAGCGGTCAGAGAATTTGCCATCGCTCGCGGCCACGCAGTAAACAGATCGCCCAGACCGGTTAGGCCGGTTCCGATTCGCGGTCTTTGATAGATCGATAGGAATTCAACCTCTTCGGCATCCCGCGGGAGCCCCCAGACGGGGCCAAGGTCAGTTCCCTTGATATCCAGGTTGACCCTCAGGCTGGTGCGTCGGTCGGCCGGATCGAGGTCGACAGGATAGTCTTTGAATTTGACCGGACTCTTGGCCCATCCATAGACCTCGCGTCCGCCAGCAATCGAAAGCGGGTTATCGACGTAGATGAATGGATAGTGCATCGCGATGTCTTTGAAATGCCAACCATCTTTATCCCGGACGTGCCACTCGACGGGAATGCCGAACGCCAGCTCATGCTGGGAAAACCAGCCGATCGCATTGGCCTCGGCCATGTCGCCATAATCGACGACCTGCATAAGTACGAAGGGTGCGGCCGGCTTGAACCAGAAAGGAGGGTTTTTGTCTTGTTTCAGGTTCAGGTAGCTGTCGCAGAAGTCCTCAAGAACACCAATATTCGCAGCGAGCGGGAAAACCTGGCTGATGACCCCCGTATAGGTTTGCTGCAGCTTGTTGGGTAGCAGGACCACGGAACCCAAGGTGGTGTTGTACAGTATGCGGGCCATAACGACCTCCTCTAGTTGCGCTCGATTACCCAAGTCACCATTTTTTCCAGGAACGTCTTGTCTCGCGAATCAGGCAGGCCCGCACTCAACAGCGAATATTCATGTAATGCTGCTCCCGCGAGTTCATTCGCCATCCGGCGTGCGTACTCGATGCATTCATGCTGCTCGACTAGCGCCCGCATCCATTTTACCTGGTCCACGGTGCGCTGCTCGCGAGTCTCGCCGAGAATCGAAGACAAGCGTTCGCGATCGGCCTGGCCGGAAAGCTGAAGCGCTCGAATCAGCATCAGGGTGCGCTTGCCTTCCCAAAGATCGCCGTCGATTTCCTTGCCGTAGCGGCCGGTGTCGTCGGTCAGGTTCAGGAGATCGTCCTGGATCTGGAAAGCAGCGCCGAGAAAAAATCCGAACCGGATAAACGGTTCGAGGTTGGCCGTGCCTCGGCTTCCGATCAGCGCGCCGGCCCGTAGCGGATAGATGGTAGCGAGCCAGCAAGTCTTCTTGAGCACCATTTCGAGGTAGTCCGCTTCGCTTACCTGGAGATCGTTGGCATGGCGCCAGCCGAGTTCCATCGCCTGCCCCTCGGCACAGGCGCGAGCCATCCGCTCGGTCTCCTCGATTATCCGCAGGGTGGTAGCCTCACCGACCGTGTGGCGATTTTCCAGCAGCGGTCGTAGGACCATAAGCGTGAGCATGTCGCCCGCGTTCAGCGCGAGAGGGATACCATGCAGGAGATGGAGCGTGGGGCGTCCGCGCCGCTGCTCGCTCCCATCCTCGATGTCGTCATGAATCAAAAGCGCATTGTGCAGCAACTCGATCGCGACCGCGGTACGCAACGCATCCTCGGACCGCGCGCCGAACAGACGCGCAGCCGCGATGCATAGGCTGGGACGCATCATCTTGCCACCACGACCGGGATAGTCGCTCAGCAGGTCGTAAAGAAAACGGCGCGGCTCTCGCGAAGGCAGATAGTCTTTGAGCGCGGCGCGGGTCATATCGCCATACTCGTGAAGGACCGAAGAGACCAGGTCGTTGCCGTTCGAGTTGCTCATTTGCGCCGCGAGGTCTTCGCCGCTGGGCCGGAGACGCGAATCGTAAGGGTGCCGCGAGGCTCGCCGCTGCGTCGTTCGACAACAACTCCCGAGTAGATTCCTGGGGGCTGATCGTCTGCAATACTGATGCGAATTTTGATGGGGCCGTCCGGATGAGAGGTGAATCCGATTCCGGCTATCGGCGTCTCAGGATGGTTGGCCGCTAATAGTCCCGCGCAGCCCAACGCCGTGCGCTCGGCACCGGGATCCAGACGGACTGAAACCTCGACCGCGCGTTGCGAGGAAATCTCCAGGGTGAACTGAGCAGTCGCAGGTTGCGCGGGCGCCGGTGCGGGCCCTCCCGCTGCGGAACCGGGCCCGGCATACGAGCGATCCGGTGCTTTCATCCCGGGATAGCGATCCGGAGCGCCAGCCATCGATTGGGGATCCACTCGTACCAGATTGGTTACCATATCCAACCAGATGGGCATGATCTCCGATTGGAACCGCAACAAGCGCTCGATCAGCATCTGGAGCTCATCGCCACCAGCGGTCAGATTGTAAAATTGTCGATTGAACTGTTCGGCGGCGTTGCGGCCCGCCGAAATGTATTGGTCAATCACCTGATACGCCAGACCGATACCTCCCAAATAGGCATCTTGCGGTGATTTGCCATCGGGACCGAGGCTGGGGCCGGTACTCGAAGTCGTACTCCCATTGCGCGCCTGCGAGCCCTGATAAAATGACCTGAAGCTCCGATTGGGACCTTCCCGCGCAGGGTCGTCGCGGCGAAATCGATTATGCTCATCCATCGTAGTTCCCTCAGCTTAGGGATGGTCGTAGCCGACGATCTCTTCGAGCGGTGGGAATGATGAGATCGCGTGAGCGGCCAGTCGGCCGGACATCACCGCTGCTTCCACACATCCGCTATCAAGTCCGCACGCGGTCCAATCGCCCGCGATAGTCAGATTGTCGTAGGTGTTGTCCAGCGGGGAGATGCGATAACGCTGGGTTCCGGGCAACGAGAGGGAATATCGCTCGGTCGGATCGACATTGGCGATCCAGAATTGGGAATCGAACCGGGAATGATCGGAAGAAGGAGGGGGAACGCTGTTACCGTCTTCCCGAGGATCGATGAGAAGGTCCCATCGAAAGCCGTTGCCCTCGCGAACCGCGTTTGGCCATAAACTCCCGATGTTTTGATCGAGGTAACGGATCGCCTGGGCTTTAACTTCTTCGGCGCGTCGTGAAGGGTAGTTGGCTTCATTCAGTGGCGGGGCGTCCGCCGATGGTATGGTGCTGCAAAAATACACGATCGATTTGGGAGGCCGGCGCCATTTCTCCTCGCGCGCCAAATGGCCCATGTCGAACCAGCTCTCAAACGGTTGCACAAACCCTGTGAGCGCCCCGGGTGGATGTTCCCATCCAAGCGACTCGAGGTCTTCCCGCATCCACAGTTGGAAAGCCTGCGTTTCTACGGTCTTCAGATGAGCTACCATGTCACGCCAGCGCGAGTTTCGCCGAATCAGATCGCGGCACACATGGGGAAGCACTCCGACCCCAACACCGAGAACGACCGCATCGAAATCCGCGCCGACGCGCAGGGTTTTGGTGCCCGAGCTTCGTCGGTCCCAATGCGATTCGAATTTCCAATGCTCGCGCTCAAGCCGTGCTCCATTGACCAATTGCGAATAGTCCGGAGTGGACGGCCAGCAAGGCAATCCGTCGACGTCGATCAGGGGCTGATACTCGCCCCCGCCTTTTACCTCTGCTTGCACATCGAAGACCAGCGCCTCAACGTGAGACCGCTCGCCTGCACTGTGCTGCTTTGGCAACTTAACTTGCTCAAGGCGATGGAAAAACTTGAATATAACTCCACGTTTCTTGAGCACCTCGTACAGCGGTGCGAACACGATATCGCCCATGCCGGCGGTCATCTTCCATACGATCGCGCCCCGATATGTGAACAGCAGCCGTAACGAGCCGCGAAGGCCCACGCCCGCGCCATGCCGAGGCTTCTGATAGTCTCCGTCCTCGTAGGCGAAAGCGATATCGTACGCGCATCGGACGATGGGGGAATTTATGGAGCCCTCGGAGGCCCCATTCAGACGCAGCCATTCGCGGAAGTCGTAGTCATTGATGGCATCGAAGCCCCGCGGGTCGGTCATCAGTCCGCCGCGCAGAATTCCGAGCATGCAGGTCAGTCCGAGATCAACGGAGTGCCATAGAAGGGTCAGGTCGCGATCGCCGCGCACCAGGCGCTCCAGTTGGCTCCGCGCAGCGGAAGCGAGCGCCTCGAGTAACTGCACCAGATTGGCGGGCAGTACCGCGGGCGCCGTGAATACAGTCTGGATGACCCCGAGCGCCTCGATGAATCCTGCCATAGTGGCCAATGCTCCCAGCCGAAGCATTCGCGCAATTCGTTGGGCGAGCTGTTCTCGTTGTTCCGTCGATTGAGCCCCGGTCGAGCTTGGAGGAAAGGGAGATTCAGATCGGGTCCCATGTTCTATCCGCACTCCGGTCATCATGGAACGCAGGACGCTCGCCATCCTGGCCATGTAGGAATTGATGCTGAAGGGATTATTCTCACCGATCGAATCACCCGGAAAGCCCTCAATCGGGGGAAAATAGAGCAGCAAGGTGTCGACGGCGTTATTCCCCTCGACCGGATCGGCCATCCCGATGAACGGTGCCGGAACGAACGCGTCGCGCCAATCAGCTACTCGACACTTGCGGCGGTCGCGAGCCAGCTCGGCGTAACATTCGCGCATCATTCGAAAGGCATTCTCGTAAAAACCGAGCCAAACGTGAAAGCCATGTTCCTCGATCCGGTTGGCGGGCCCTCGTCCGGATGCTCCCTTGCCGCCAAGGCGCCATCCGAGCTGGTAAACCGTTACTTCATAACGTCCGCGATGCTGCGGCCGGCTTAACTCGAAGGCAGCCGCCATCGACGCGCAACCTCCGCCGACCACCGCGATGCGAACCGGTCTTTGCTCACTTTTTATGTGTGTATCCCCGACGAGACGCGCACAGCATCCGAAATTGCGCACGCCTAGGTCAAGCCCGTCGCGACTCTTTCATTCTGCCAGCGTCGCAAACTTCTGACCAATTTGCTGCAAGCGAGAGAATCGTTTTCCCATCGGTGAAAAATTCATCCGGCTGGTAGACCTGCCTTTGTAGTAGACCTGCCTTAGCGCTGAGCCAGACGATGCCCGCAGGGAGGATAAGGCTGACGCCGATCGAGCCAGCTGCCGCGATCTGCCAGTTGCGTTTGCCAAGAACGAGATCAGCGTAGCGCTCGTCCCCTTCCTGCCGTGCCCCGTTGATAGACGCTGCTATCCATGCCGACGCCTCGCTGCGGAGATCGAGCACGCGTTGTGAAGTTCGTGCTCTGTTGCTCCAGCAGACGGGCAAGTCCCGAGCGCCAGAGGAACAGCGATAACGGGTTTGCTAAGCTCGGTGAATGAAAAGAATCCGGCGCTGGAGGTAGACACAAAACCTTATGTACAAGTCGTACAGCGCAAGCGACTATCGCAGAGAATTCGCCCTCCCTGAAAATTATCGAGTGGAAGGCATGCTTATGTGGGGCGGCTGGAACCGACAACGAAAGATTTCTGTTCTCCAGAAGTCGCTAGCGGGTAGGAGTGCAGAGTTCAATAACCTGCCCGGTTTTCTTGAGAGAATGATCGAGTTCGTTCTCGCCGACAAAACGTATTGGTTCGATGTCTCATACGGTGGCCCGCGACTTTGTGAATATCTGCATCTCGCCTGCCTGTTCGGATCACAAAAGAACATTCTGCTCGGGACTTGTGGAGGCCTCGATCCTCGAGCCGATGCTTGTGACTTCGTGATTCCTACTTTCAGTTATGGAAATGAAAGCACGACCAGGGTGTATCAGCCCGAAGTCTCCGATCATGAACATTTTCCAAATAAAGAAATGAGTGCGCGGCTGGCGCGAGCTATTAGCTCTAAACACAAGGTTTGGCAGGGTCCGACCGTAACGAATCAAGCAATGATGGGCGAGACTCTCGAAGACGTTAAGAGATGGTCCGAAAAGGGTTATCTTGGCGTCGAAATGGAAGCCGCCACTGTCTTTGCCGTATCGAATCATTTTGCTGTTCCCTCTGCCGCGATCCTGTTTGTCGGAGACAATCTGATAAGGGGCGAAACCGCCCTCGATGCGGCCTACAAGAACGCGAGGCAATTGAAAGAAACGACCGAGTCGGAGCAATACCGAGTTGCTCTAGCCGAACTGCTTGGTTCGTAGGTCCAATTCCCGTCGTGTTCGGAGATGAACACTACTTATTGGCCGGCGCATGCTGCCGAGAGGTTCATGATCTCGTTTGGTGACACAGTGGTGACACAAAACGCCGAGTCCGATCGAGCGAATCAGCCCACGTCATAACGGCTTGATTTACTTGGATTTCGTTGGAGCCACCCGTCGGATTCGAACCGACGACCTGCTGATTACGAAGAGGATTCCAGCCTTCGAGCGCCGAGATTAATCGGTATCATTCCGTAAGGTCTGAAATCAACAAAACCCTTGGGGCAGAAGGACTTCTGTCGTGGCTCGATTTTCCACCGAGTGCCATCAGGTGATCAGCAGTGGTATGCGAGAATGGCACAATTTTGGGCACAGCAGGGCACAAAATCGGACACATTGAGGTACGGAAATTCCAGCATTCGCTCTTCGCCGAGAGAAATTCACTCACCCTAGTGGCGGCTCGCGTCGTACCGACCGATGATACTGGCGAGGCTAATCGCCTAAGAGCGCCAAGCTAGCCGATCCAGCCGAGCAGGATCGCGCCGAGGGTCGCGCTTCCCATCACGATCCATAAGACGAATCCTTGAATCAGCGGGCGTCGGCCTACCACCTCGATCGCAGCGCGGCTAAGTCCCGAGCCGATAAAGAACAGCGTGATGACGAGAGCGCGTTGCGCGGTAACAAACACAAGGTGCCCTGCCGGTTTCAGCGCGGGGAGCCACGTCACGATGGCTGCCATCGCGATGAAGCCGAGGATGAACCAGGGCCGCTTGGCCTTGCCTTTGCCGGCCTGATTTTCCCCACGGTTCCACATCGATCCGACTGCGAGGGTGACAGGCACAATCCACAACGCGCGAGTCAGCTTGATGGTGGTGGCGATTTCCAGGGCGCGCGGGCCATATTGCATCGCCGCTCCGACCACCGAACTGGTGTCGTGAATTGCCAATGCACTCCAGACTCCGAACTGCGCCTGGCTCAGCCCCAGATGATGACCAATGGCTGGAAAGATCAGCAGCGCGACGGCATTAAGAAAAAACACCGTCGCCAACGCGACCGAAACTTCGTGGCTCTTGGCACGAATCGCCGGTGCAAGCGCTGCGATGGCACTTCCGCCGCAAATCGCGGTACCGACGGTGACGAGCACCGAGGTATCGCGGCCGGTCTTGAGTAAGCGGCCCAGCGCCAGCCCCAGGCTGATGGTCATCGTGATGCCAATCACGGTGTAGAAGAATCCGTGCAGGCCGGCATGTCCGACCTCGACCAGGTTCATCCCGGCGCCCAGTCCAATCACCGAAAGCTGAAGCAGCGGAGTGATAGTACGTGCCGTGGTTATCGGATAGGGATTGCCGATCGTGAGTGCGACCGCCATCCCCGCCATCAGCGCAACACCGGGCGAGACGAATGGAAGCAACGAGAGCATCGCAAGGAGCGGGAACGCGAGACGAACCTTCAACGCCGCCGCATTTCCGGACCTGATCTCATCACGCCAGGTAGGAATTGAAATCGTGTCCGAGGTTTCGGCCAAACCCGTTTGAGTCGCTGTTACCATCTGGCTTCAGACCCGTATGGAACGGTTGAGAGCGCCCACTTGCGCCTCCAGCCGCTCGCGCAGCCGGGAACAGACCATCTCGCACAACTCGAACACCATCGGATCAGCGATACGGTAAAAGGTGCTATTGGCCTGCTGACGCCGATCGAGCAGGCCTACGTCCTGGAGGACCTTCAGATGTTTGCTGACATTGGGCTGGGTCGATCCGACCCTGGCGGCGAGCACGGAAACGCTCAGTTCGCCGTGCTCGAGCTCCTGCAGGATGCGCAGCCGCACCGGCTCGCCCATCGCGCGGAAGCGGGCTGCGACCAGCTGGAGCGCTTCCCAGCTCATAGCGGGACGGGAGGACCTTACCGTGGCAGTTCTTGCCTTCATGCCTAAATAGTTATATAAGAGAAGGAGCATATAGTCAACCAGCTAAGCAAGTTTCGCCGGGAGGAGGTCCCTGATGTTCTGCCGCGAGTTAAACCGTGGAAAGTGCAAGACCTACTTGATCGCATGTGAACGCACCCGCCGCGCCGCAGTGATAGATCCGCTGCGGGGAAATACCGGGCGCTACATCGCGGTCGCCGCGTATCACGGCTTTCGGCTCCAGTATGTGATCGATACCCATACGCATGCCGACCATCGCAGCGGCACCTGGGACCTCGCCGATCTGGCCGATGCGAAAGTGGTGATGGAGCGGCATGCGCCCGCGCCGCATGTGAATGTTCACGTCAGCGATAGCGACATCATCGAACTCGGCGACCTGCGGCTGAAGGTGCTGTTCACTCCCGGACACACGCCGGACGGAATCAGCATCTATGTCGATGGCAGCGTATTCACCGGCGACACCCTGCTGATTGGCGGCACCGGGCGCGCCGACTTTGCCGGCGGCGATGCGGGCAAACAGTACGATGCGATTACCGGTTCGTTATTCGCGCTTCCGGATGACACGGTGGTGTTCCCGGCACATGACTATCGCGGCAATCTTCGTTCCACCATCGGCCGGGAGACGGCCTCCAACCCGCGCGTGGCGGGCCGATCACGCGCGCAGTACGTCACGCTGATGAACAACCTTGGGCTGCCCCTTCCCGACAAGATCCAGGAATCGTTGCAGTCCAACCAATCCGCAATCGAAGATGACTCGCTCAAATTCCCCGACGTCGCTCAGCTCAGCCGGGTTCGTCAGATCGACGTAACCGAATTGCAGCGCGAACTGATGAGCGACAATGCGCCGTCGGTCCTCGATGTCCGAGAGCCGGATGAATACTCGGACGATCTGGGCCATATCCGCGGCAGCCGGCTGATTCCACTCAAGGCGCTGCCGGCCAGAGCCGCAGAACTGGAAGGCCTCAAAAACAAGGAAGTCGTGGTCGTCTGCCGCGCAGGCGTGCGAAGCACCACGGCGGCCGCGATTCTCACCGCCTTTGGCTTCGAGCACGTCAGCAATCTCAAAGGTGGGATGGTCGAATGGAACGAGGCCGCGTTGCCGGTTGAGCGGTGAGGAAAGCGCGATGAGCAACTTCACTCCGTTTGCTTCTTTGATCGGTGGAATCCTCATTGGCCTAAGCGCATCGGCGATGCTGCTGTTGGGCGGCAAGATTGCGGGGATCAGCGGGATTCTCGCCGGAGTGCTGGAGCCGGCCCGAGGAGAGACTTCCTGGAAGGCGTCCTTCCTCGCCGGTCTGTTCGCGGGCGGACTGCTGCTACGGCTCGTCTTTCCCGAGGCATTCGACTTCGGGATCCTGCGGCCATGGAGCGTGTTGGTTTTGGCGGGGGTTCTGGTCGGTTTCGGTACCCGGCTCGGCAATGGATGCACGAGCGGTCACGGCGTATGTGGCGTGAGCCGGCTTTTCGTGCGTTCGATGGTCGCGACGGCGACGTTTATTGCGACCGGCGCGGCGACTGTTTTCATCATGAATCACATCGCGAGGGGCTAACCTTGAAAGCGCTGACAGCTTCGTTCAGTTCGGGAATCCTCTTTGCGATCGGACTCGGCATCTCAGGGATGACGCGTCCGATCAAGGTGATCGGCTTTCTTAATTTCTTCGGCGATTGGGATCCCAGTCTTGCGTTTGTGATGATCGGCGCGATTGCCGTCTACTTCGTGGCGAATCGGATGCGCCGGGGCATGCCGTCTCCATTGTTCGGCGCGAAGTTCGCGATTCCGACCCGCAACCGATCTCGACCCGCGGTTCATCGGCGGGGCTGCGTTGTTCGGCGTGGGATGGGGTCTCGGAGGCTTTTGCCCGGGACCCGCAATCGTATCGCTCGCTTCCGGCGCGGCGCCGGTCGCGATCTTCGTGGCCTCGATGGTCTCGGGAATGTACCTGCACTCCTTTGCATCGCGAGCGCGGCAATCGGAGCGGCGAACCGCCGGCCCGGTGCTTACCGGCGCTGACGCGTAAGCGAAAGGGATCGGCGCGCACGGTCTGCATCTGACGTCTGGGCCTGTTGAGGCGCGCGTCGATGGGACTTAAAATTCCCTGGAGGGTAACCTCCGTGCGGGTTCGAGTCCCGCCCCCGGCACTCAACACCTCACGTGACGATGATAGCGGTTCTGCAGCGGTGCAGAGCCTGCCCCAACCAACTTCCTGAGCAGGGTATCGAATGGCCCCCTCGGCGTGCCACCAGAGCCAGCCAACACATCCCGGCACTGTCGCGATGACGCCATCTTGGCGCGCGATGCGAAAACGCGGCAGAAAATCGACCTCGTTAATTCCATGAATGCGCCGTGAGACGTTCTCTATTATAGATGGCAAGGAGATAAGCCTTCGACGGGCCATTCTCAGATCAATCCGACGTACGCCGCCATCGATCTGCAGGTTCTTGCCCGATACGAACCCTGTCCCTGCCAAAAATCCTTTCGGGCGCTCGATTTGAGTAGCATCGGAGCCTAACTAGCGAATTGGCCCTGAGAAAAACGGCCTGCTATCTGAACTTCCGATGGACAGCCCTGACCGAGATAGAAAAACCCGCCAGTAGAAAGTCATGCGATCACGCGGGCCGACCGGCGCGCATCAAACGATTCGCAAACAGCGGTTGCGAGTTCAGGCGGCGAGGCGTTCGTAGCGATGATGCAGGCCGCCGACTTCCGGTATGGCGATGACCCTTCCGATTCCGCGCGGCATGATACGGCGTGGGTCGGGGCAATCCTTGGCGAGCGAAAGATGGGTGCGCGTTCGATGGTAATATTCGACCTATGACGGCAAGATGCGGCGCAGATGGCGTTCGTTGAAGATCACCACGTGGTCCAGGTGCTCGCGACGGATCGAGCCTATGACCCGTTCGACATATGGGTTCTGCCACGGTGATCGCGGTTCCGTGACGACTTCCTTGATTCCCATCGCCTCGACTCGATTGCGGAACTCCGAACCGTATGACGCATCGCGGTCGCGCAACAAGTAGCGCGGCGCAGTGTCCCACGGGAACGCTTCGGTTACCTGGCGTGAGAGCCAAGCTGCGGTCGGATGCTCAGTGACCGCCGCGCGAATGATCTTCCTGCGATCGTGGCTGAGGATGATCGTTACGTAGAGCAGCCGAAACGATACCGACGCCACCACAAACATGTCGATCGCCGCGATCCCTTGCGCGTGATTGCACAAGAAACTCCGCCAAGTCGGCGAAGCTGTCCCATACCTTCGCACCATGTACTTGGCGACCATAGCTTGGCTGATCTCGATGCCGAGCTTGAGCAGCTCGCCGTGGATGCGAGGCGCGCCCCACAGTGGGTTGGCCTCGCTCATCTGCCGAATCAGCGCGCGAATCTCACGATCTACTGACGGCCGTCCCGATTTCGAGCGCCAACGCCAGAATAAGCGAAAGCCTTGCCGGTGCCATTGAACGACAGTGGCGGGCTTGACCAACACCATCGCGTCCAGACAACGCGGCCAGATGCGGATAGAGCAGAATCCAGAGCAGCCGATCGATTGCGAACAGCCGAGGCCGGCCGGGACGTTGACGGTGAAGAACATACAACGGTGAAGAACATACAGTTGATGACGGAGGGCGAGGTTTTCCAGTTCCAGTGCCGCTCGCCTGCGCAGTCGGCGGCCAACCATTGGGATGATCCAACGCCTGAGCTCCTGCATGTCGCGACACTAAAGGCGGCGAATCCAAAAACTCTAGACTTTGCAGCACTTTCGGAGTTTCTAGTAGGCACAGGTGGCAAGAATGGTTGAAGAAATTGGTTTCGATGGTTTGGGGATAGTAGATACTCAGAATCTGGCCGGCGACCCGTACTCTGAGTTATGCGTCGCGGCTCACGTCACCAAGCATCTGAAGCTGCGAACGGCAGTCACCAACCCGGTAACTCGTCATCCAGCGGTGACCGCGTCGGCGATCGCGACGGTCCAGGCGGAGTCTGGTGGACGTGCAGTACTCGGAATAGGCCGAGGCGATTCAGCGGTCGCCAAGATTGGCGAGCGCGCACCATCGAGCGAAGTTTTCGCGCGTTATATTTCTCAGGTTCAGGGATTCCTCCGTGGCGAGGAGGTCACGCTGGAAAACGGCTATCGCAGCCGCAATAAGTGGATCGCGCGGCCAGATACGTTGCCAAAGGTTCCCGTAGACGTCGCGGCCACTGGTCCCCGCGTGACCGAGGTCGGGGCATTGAGGTCGGCGAGATTGGACTTGAGCGACGAGTAGTTTTTCCTGACCAGGATAACGTCAGGGGTGACGTTTGCGCCACCATAATAGCCATACTGTAACCGCCGCGGTCAGGAAGACCGCCATCGCTATCCAATAGCCGCCTTCTTTCATCAGGTGTACAACCCAGTCCAAATGATTGCCGACAACGTAACCGAGCGTGATAAACAGAAAACACGAGACGCAGGCGCCCAGTACGTTCCATCCAAGGAACCTCCAATAGGGCATTCCTGCAGCGCCCGCCATCGGTCCCGCGATGAAGCGTGCGCCCATGACGAACCGAGATAAGAACACCGCGCTGTCGCCGTGCGCCCGGAAGAACGTCTGCAAGCGTTGGTAGCGTCGGTGTACAAAATTGAAGTTCCTCGCAAGCCATTCAAATAGCTCCTGTCCACCCGTACGTCCTACTAAAAAGCCGCAGGAGTCCCCCGTGACCACACTTAGGATCGCCAGCACGTACAGGATGGCCAGGTCAAGATCCTTACGCCCGGCCAGGACTCCGGCAACAAGCAAAACCAACTTCTCGGGAATCGGTATCCCCACGTTGCCCAGAAAGAGACATATGAAAACGCCCAAATAACCCCAGCTTGAGAGCCAATCCGTCATCCCAAGGAACCTAAACTACGATGCTCGTAGATTTTATGGGGAGTCTCTTCACCCACTCCGAATTCCGTCGACCTGGAGTTGACCCGGTTTCGTGGATAGAAGGGGAGTTGGGCAGGTAGAGGAGAGGCCACGATGGGAAACACGCACAAACGGTACGCGCCGGAATATCGGCAGCGGATAGTGGAGCTGGTGCGGG
>Ga0182024_10003820_pt1 | contig 35317 bp, 39 predicted proteins | sample P32metaG_FD_120480 | JGI IMG/M metagenome (GOLD analysis project Ga0182024, IMG submission 120480) | Permafrost microbial communities from Stordalen Mire, Sweden - P3-2 metaG (Illumina Assembly) | ecosystem: Environmental > Terrestrial > Soil > Wetlands > Permafrost | place: Sweden: Stordalen...
GACAGGCGGCCACCCAGCACTCAAACACCTTACAGCGGCCTTTACTAGTATGCCCTGCTCAGTGGAACCGGCTCTCTGTCTGGTCGAGCACCGATCTCTTCGGTTTCAAGATATCCCAGGAATTGTGCGGAGTCGTGTGGAGCAAAGTGCGAAGTGGAGGAATCGAGAGGAGATAGAGGCGGAAAAAAGTGAGTTATGGCGGGGATTGGGGTTGATGGCTGATGAAAAAGGGGACAGACCGCTCTGTCCACTACTCGACCGTTTTCGGAAATCAACATATTGCGAGTCGGGACAGAGTGGTCAGTCCCGTTTTTCGGACCGTTCCCAATTAGCTGTTCCGATCCAGCCGAACCCATTTAGCGAACCGTGCCGATTGACATTGCTCGCAGGGCTGTGGTGTGATGCCGGAGCATGCCAGCGTCATCTCAAGAAACTCCGCCCGGTCCCGGCACGCTTCCCGGCCCGGGCATTCTCTCAGGTCTGCGCGTGATCGATTGCGGCACCTACATCGCCGGGCCCGCGGCTGCCACCATTCTTTCCGATTTCGGCGCGGAGGTGATTAAGATCGAGCGGCCTCCCTATGGCGATCCTTACCGGTATCTGCCGCAGGTGGCCGGCATGCCGGTGAGCGACGTGAACTACACCTGGATTCTGGATGCCCGCAATAAGAAAAGCGTCGTGCTGGATTTGACCGACACGCAGGCGCGCGCGGCGCTCACGAAACTGATCGCGTCGGCCGACATTTTCATCACCAACTATCAACCGCAGTTGCAGCGCAAATTCGCGCTGGAATATAAGGATCTGGCTCCGCTGAATCCGCGATTGATTTACGCATCGGTCACCGGCTACGGCGAAAATGGCGACGACGCGGAAAAGCCCGGCTACGATGCGACCGCTTATTGGGCGCGCAGCGGTCTGATGTACTCCATGCACAATGCCGACGCCGAGCCGGTGCAATCGCCCGCGGGGTTCGGCGATCATCCGACGTCGGTGACGCTGTTTGCATCCATCATGCTGGCGTTGTATCAGCGGCAGATCACCGGCCGAGGCGCCAAGGTCCGGACGTCGCTGATGGCGAACGGAGTGTGGTCGCATTCCTGCGCGATCCAGGCGGCGTTGTGCGGAGCGCAGTTTCTGCCGAAATGGACCCGCAAGCAGGCCATCAATCCGTTCGTGAATCATTACGTCGCCTCGGATGGAAGGCGCATATTCTTATGCCTGCTCGACGCGGCGCAGGACTGGCCGAATCTGTGCGCGGCGCTCGACTGGCCCCAGCACGTTCTTACCGACCTCCGGTTCAACACCGCGGGAGCGCGACGCGCGAACAACGTGGAACTGATCGCGATGCTGGACGAAGCCATCGCGAAACACGATCTGGCGTATTGGATCCGAGTGCTGAAGGAGCACGATCTGGTGTGGGGTCCGGTGCCGTCGCCGATGGAAATCGCGGCCGATCCGCAACTCGAGGCGAACGGCGTGTTGGCGGAGGTTGAGCCGGGGTTGAAAACCGTGCAGAATCCGATCAACGTCGAGGGGATTGAAAAGTCCGCGCCGCGGATGGCGCCGGAGGTCGGCCAGGACACGCGCGAGGTGCTGCTCGCGGCTGGGTATGGCAACGATGAGATCGATGCAATGATCGCCCGGGGGGCGGCAGTGGCGCGCTAAAATAGCGGAGAGGCCAATGAGTTTAAACACGGTCGAAGAAATCGAACGCGCTATCGGTTCGCTCGCGCCGCAGGAGTTGGAAGAATTGTGCGTGTGGCTTGACCAGCAGCCGCACCCCATCGATACTCGCATCCAGTCCGATCTCGCGGCGGGCCGTCTTGACCACGCCATTCAGCGAGCTTTGGATGACGAAAAGAACGGTCGAGTGCAGCCGCTTTAGTGCTGGATGCAGCACCGCGCCAATGCAAATTTCTGGCAGGTGTATGGGGCGCTCCCGCAGGGCATTCGCAGCCGTGCGGACAAGCAGTTTTCCTTGCTGAAAAGCAACCCGCAGCATCCTTCGTTGCAATTTAAGAAACTGGGAGAGCGTCACGGACAGGAAATCTGGTCCGCACGTGTCTCATTAAACTATCGCGCCCTTGCTATCAAACGGCCGTATGAATACCTGTGGTTCTGGATTGGCGACCACAAGACTTACGTCTTGCTTATTTCTTAACGGCGTGCGCGTTTTTTCGATGATGTCTTCGAGGCGGCGGGCAGGTCTATCAGAAGGCAAGGGCGCGGTCCCGGTCGATCTCTGTCTGAAAACGCTGCTTGCGCACGGGCTCTTCGACGACATCCACCTTGCAGCCCAGAATGCCGGAGAGGCGTCCCTCAAGCTCGGTCAGCCGGCTGAAATAATTGAGACCTGGCGCCGAGAACGTCTCGCTCAGGCGGACAGCCACATCGACATCATGAGCAGAATTCTCCCCGCGTGCGACCGAGCCAAACAGGGACACGCTCACGACGCCGGCCGTGCGGAGTTCCTGTTCGTGCGCCTTCAAGGCAGCCAGGATGTGGTCCCGTTCCATGGAACCAATCTTGCACAACTCCTACCTGCAGGCAACCGCTTGCGGTGACACAGCCTCGGGCGGGAGCCCTTCACCGGGCGTTCTTGCGGCCCTTCTCATCGGTGACAAACTAGATTCCGCTGATGGTTTCATTTTCCCTTGGGCGGTGGCGTCGGAGCGACGATCGAGTCGGGGGAAGTCGATAGGGGAACGAATCCACTTGAGACCGCCGTGCATCTAAGAGAGTAAGAAGGGAGTTTTTTATGGGATTAGTAAAAGATCGTTTGATTGAGAGGGAAGAGCGAGCAGAGTCCTCCAGACCGTTATGTCCAAGATGCCATCAGCGACTTGCGCCCGGAGATGAAATCTGGGGAGTTTATTGCTCAGGCTGCCAAGCGGACAACGACAAGGACTGAAGCCTCATCCCCAAAGTGGGCTCACCAACCGTCGCACGCGGTTCCGCCATTAACTGACCGACGGCATCGCTGCTGATTAATCCAGGGACAAGCTTTCATCCTTCCATCGCTGGACGACTCGCACCGCTCAGCCCGGCCCCCACAGGCTACCCAACGGCCGTCGGGCGACGTGTCACATCGCGTCGCTTCACCCCCGCAAGCCGCCATTTTTCCATCGGGAGAGGTGTCGCACCGAGGGACCCGACCGCCGCAAGCCACCCAGTGGCCATCGGGTGATGTGTCACATCGCGTTGCTTCACCTCCGCAGGCGACCTTTTTTCCATCGGGAGAGGTGTCGCACCGAGTAGCCCGACCGCCGCAAGCCACCCAGTGGCCATCGGGTGATGTGTCACATCGCGTCGCTTCGCCCCCGCACGCCACCATTTCTCCATCGGGAGATGTGTCACAGGTCGTCGCACGGCCTCCGCAGGCGACCATCTTCCCGTTCGCGGACGTCTCACAACGCGTTGCCAATCCGCCGCATGCAACCGCTGCTCCGTCCGCAGAAACCTCGCAGCGATCAACGGACGCCATACAAATCAAGCCTCTGCCGTCACCTGATGTTTCGCAGGTTCCCGAAGCACCGTACGCCGCCGGCAGTAGCAGAAGGAACAGCATGTAAGCACCTGCGCACGTCAGCCAGTTACGCATCATTTTCCTCTATCTCCCGGCAGCGCTTGAGCCCGGTCTGCCGTCGGATCTTAATGTCTGTATCCAGCACAGTTTCAGTTTACCTCCGCCTGAAGTTCCACCCGGCCGTCCATATGGTTGAGTGAATAAGACAAACTAGGAGGGTGAATCTCCGCCAACTATTCGACCTCTCGCTCGTCGGCCGGCGCGACCGCGTCGCCCTGGAATGGAACGGCGCGGAATACACCTTCGGCGACATCGACGAGCGCAGTAATCGAATGGCGCGCGCGCTGGAGATGCGTGGAATCGCGCAAGGCGATCGCGTGTGTGTGTATCTCGCCAATCGCATCGAGATCATTGACCTGTTTCTCGCCTGCGTGAAGCTCGGGGTCATATTTGTTCCCATCAACATCCTGTATCGCGACCGGGAGATGGCGCACATCCTGAGCGATGCCGAGCCGAAGTTGCTGGTGACCGAGCGAGAGCTGCCTGAATTGCTGGCCTCGGGCGACGCACTCCCTAACGGTCGCGCCTCAAGTGGTCGCGCCTCAACCAGCGGCGGGGACGGTCGCGTCTCCGCCTGTTCCCCCGCCCTCACGGGTGGGGCTGGAGGCGCGCGAGTCGACAATTTTCCCGATCTCGATGGCGACGCGCCCGCCGCGCTGGTTTACACTTCGGGCACAACCGGCACTTCCAAAGGCGCGATCCTCACGCACAACAATTTCGCCGCCAACGCGATCAACCTGCTCACCTGCTGGCAGATCACCGAGCAGGATCGTTTCCTCCTTGCCCTGCCGCTATTTCATGTCCACGCGCTGGGCAACGGACTCCACTGCTGGCTGATGTCGGGATGCCGCATGCGCCTGCTCGAACGCTTTGAGCATCAGACCGCCGCCGCGCAATTTCTGGATTTCAAGCCGACGCTGTTTTTCGGAGTGCCGACGATGTACGTTCGTCTGCTCGAAACGCCGGAAAGCGCAGCAAGGGAAATCGGCGCGCGCATGCGGCTGTTCGTATCGGGATCGGCGCCGCTTCCCGCGCAGGTGCTCGAGGATTTTCGCGCGCGCTTTGGACACACCATCCTCGAACGCTATGGCATGAGTGAAACGCTGATGAACACGTCGAATCCCTATGTTGGGGAGCGGCGCGCCGGGACGGTCGGCCTCCCGATGCCCGGCGTTTCGGTGCGGCTGGATGAAAATGGCGAGGTGTGGGTGAAAGGTCCCAACGTTTTCGCGGGCTATTGGCGGCGCGAAGACGCCACGCGCGCGGCGTTCGCGGACGGGTGGTTCAAGACCGGCGACGTTGCCGAGCGATCGGCTGACGGCTATTACACGCTCTCCGGGCGCAAGAGCGACCTGATCATTTCGGGCGGATTTAATATTTATCCCCGGGAGATTGAAGAGTTTCTCGCGGAGCAGCCCGAGATTGCGGAAGCGGCCGTGGTAGGCGAAGCGGATCGCGTGCGGGGCGAAGTTCCGATCGCTTATGTGGTGATGCGGGTTCCAGTCGACGCGGCCGTAATCGAAGCGCGCTGCCGCGAAAAGCTCGCGTCGTTCAAGATTCCGCGGCGTTTTGAAGCGGTAGATAAACTGCCGCGCAACGCACTGGGGAAAGTGCAGAAACATTTGCTATGCCGCGCTTGATGGGTTACAAATGCCTCGCATACTGATGGTGGCGTCCGAGGCGGCGCCGTACGTAAAAACGGGCGGGCTCGGCGACGTGCTGGGCGCGCTGCCGGCGGCGCTGGTCGAGCGCGGCGAGGAGGTCGCCGTGATGCTGCCGCGCTATCGAGTCGCGGAAATTCCCGCGGCCGAACGAATCTGGCATGCGATGCCGCTATGGGTCGGGTCTCATTACTTTGCGGCCGCGATCGACCTGACCATCTCTAACGGCGTCCGCTATTATTTCGTGGATTGCCCGCCGCTCTTTGATCGAACCGGAATTTACGGAGATCACAGCGGCGAATACGCCGACAATCACGTGCGATTCGGCCTGCTGAATCAGGCGGCGCTGGGAATCGCGCGGCATATCTTCAAGGCCGATATTTTTCACGGGCATGACTGGCAGGCGGGCTTGCTCGCGCCGTATCTTCGCGCGCTCGCGGGCGATCCGACATTCTTCGGCGCCAAGACCGTTCTCACCATTCACAATCTCGGCTACCAGGGAATTTTCCCGGCGGCGGCGCTCGGGGATCTGGGGCTGGATCGGTCGCTGTTTCATCCGGGGGGGCTCGAATTTTACGGCAAGGTCAGTTTCCTGAAAGCCGGAATCGTGTGGTCGGATGCGATCACCACGGTGAGCCCGACGTACGCGAAGGAAATCCAAACTCCGGGGTACGGCGCGGGTCTGGACGGAGTGCTCCGCGCGCGTGCGGATAAGCTGACCGGCATCCTCAACGGCGTCGATTATCGCGACTGGGAACCGCGCCACGATCCGTATATCGCCGCGCGGTATTCGATCGACAACCTTGCCGGAAAGGCCGCCTGCAAGCGCGCGCTGCTTCAGGAGATGTTTCCGGATCTGGTTCACGCGAGCGTTCGGGAGACTGGATTGCAGGCGGACTCAGTGCTGGCCGATTCCATGCTCGTCGATTCAGGGCCGATTGATCCAACGCTGGCAGATTCACGACCCGCGGATCCCAGCTCCCATTCGAACGGCGATTTAGACGACGCGTTAGATAACTCTGAGAGACGCCCGCTCATCGGGATCGTGTCGCGATTCGCCGGGCAGAAGGGCTTCGACTTGTTCATCGAAATCGCGGCGGAGCTGACGGAAGAAGACGTCGCTTTCGCGGTGCTCGGCTCCGGCGAAGCGGCCCTCGAACATGCCTTCCGCCAATTCGGCCAACAGTGGCCCGACCGGTTCGGCGTGCGCATCGGCTACGACAACGCCTTGGCCCATCGGATCGAAGCGGGCGCGGACATGTTCCTGATGCCGTCGCGGTATGAGCCGAGCAGATTGAACCAGATGTACAGCTTGCGGTATGGCACGGTGCCGATTGTGCGGGCGACCGGGGGCCTGGATGACACCGTCAACGGTTCGATCGCGGAAGGCACCGGGTTCAAGTTCGACGGCATGACCCCCGAAGCGCTGCTGGCCGTAATCCGGACGGCGCTAAAGGAATGGCGGAATCGGGATGCATGGGTCGCGCGGATGCGGCGCGGCATGGCCCAGGATTTCTCGTGGGGCGCGTCGGCGGCGAAGTATCAGGAGCTGTATCGCGGTCTCCTCGGGGCGCGTTGAGGTCGCAGCGGCTTAGCGAGAGGACTTCGAGGTTGCGGCAAATTTGCGGCAGGTTGCATCCGAAGGGCCCGTTAAAGCATCATAAGTAACGGAGCATAAAAGCAAAACCTTATGGCCAGCGAAAATACCCTGAACTTTACAGACGCCGCTTTTGAGAAGGATGTCCTGAATTCGGACCTGCCCGTTCTGGTCGATTTCTGGGCGCCCTGGTGCGGCCCTTGCAAGGCCATGGGCCCGACCATCGATGCGCTCGCGACCGAGTATGCCGGCAAAATCAGGATCGGCAAGATGAACACCGATGAAAACCCGGCCACGGCGATGCGCTATCAGGTGCGCGGCATCCCCACGCTGCTGCTGTTCAAAGGCGGCAAGGTGGTCGACCAGCGCGTCGGCGCGATGCCGAAGCAGGATTTGCAAAAGGTCCTCGAGCCGCACGCTCCGCAGGGTACCGTGGTGCCGATCGACGTCCGCAAAGTCAGCTAATTCTCGTGGCGCGGGCCGCTAGGCCTGCTGAGCCGAGAGTCATCTCGGCTTTTCGTCTTCTGTCGACGAGCTTCTTCTGCTCCGCTTCCACAGGACCGCGGGCGTCGCTCCGCAGCCGAGAGCCACGGTTGCGCACCCCGCGAGCTCAAGACCCCTCTGGAACAAGTCCAGCGAGGAGAAGTATGCAACAACCCCTAGGCTGCCCGTCAACAGCGCGAGCCATGGGAAATGGTGTGACATCACCGCGACGCCAAACCCAATCGCCGCGACAGCACTCGCACAAGCCACGGTAAACCAGGTTGGTACCTCTCCCCCGCCGTCGCCATAAGCGACAGCGACCCCGAACCAGATCCAGACAAGGCCAACCACTAATACCGCGGCGACAAACTCAACGGCCCACCTCACGGCTCCGCGCATCACCCCGTCACAGCCCCCTGCGCGGCTGACCCGACCAGTTTCACGTACTTCTGAAACACACCCGACGTGTACTTCGCCGCCGGCGCTTTCCATTCGCTCAGACGCTTGGCTAGCTCCTCCGCCGGAATCTCCAGGTCGATGGTGCGCGTCACCAGATCAATCGAAATCGAATCGCCTTCATGCACCGCCGCGATGGGACCGCCGCTCGCCGCCTCGGGAGATACATGTCCCGCCATAAATCCGTGAGTCGCGCCGCTAAAGCGCCCGTCGGTCATCAGCGCGACGCTTTCCGATAGCCCGGCGCCCACGAGCGCGCCCGTCACGCCTAACATCTCCCGCATCCCAGGACCTCCGCGCGGGCCTTCGTAGCGGATCACAACGATATCGCCCGCGCGAATCTTGCCGCCCGTCACCGCCGTCATGGCGTCTTCTTCGCAATCGAACACGCGAGCAGGACCGCGCTGGCCTTTTCGCTCCACGCCGGTGATCTTCATCACGCAACCCTCCGGCGCCAGGTTGCCCCGCAGGATCACCAGCCCGCCTGACGATTTGATGGGGTTCGATAGCGGCCGGATCACCTCCTGACCCGGCGTTTCCTTGGCGTCCGCTGCTTCCTCCGCGAATGTGCGCCCGGTCACCGTCAGCGCCGAGCCATCCGCATACCCGCCGTCGGCGAGCCTCTTGGCGATCACCGCCATTCCGCCGGCTTTATCGACATCGACCGCGACGAATCGCCCAGCCGGTTTCAGGTCCACCAGCAGCGGCGTGCGCGCGCTGATGGTCTGGAAATCGTCGATCGAAAGCTCGACGCCCGCCTCGCGCGCCATCGCGAGCAGGTGCAGCACTGCATTGGTCGAGCCACCCGTAGCAGCTACCGAGGCGATCGCGTTCTCAAACGCCTTGCGGGTGGCGATATCGCGCGGTTTGCGATCCGCGCGTACCGCATCCACGCAAACCTCGCCGCATCGGAACGCCACTTTTTGCTTGCGCGCGTCCACTTGCGGAACCGCGGCGGTGTTCATCGGCGCGAGCCCGATCATCTCCATCACCGTCGCCATGGTGTTCGCGGTGAACTGGCCTCCGCAAGCGCCTGCTCCGGGACACGCTGCATTTTCGATCGCCAGCAGTTCGGCGTCGCTGATCTTTCCCGCCGCGTTCGCGCCCACTGCTTCGAACACGTCCTGCACCGTCAGAGCGCGGCCGTGATAATGGCCCGGCATGATCGACCCGCCGTACAGGACCACGCCCGGCGTGTTCAGACGCAGCAGCGCCATGGCCGCGCCGGGAATGGTCTTGTCGCAGGCGACCAGCGCCACGATCCCGTCGAACATGTGGCCGCGGGCAACCAACTCAATCGAGTCGGCAATCAGATCGCGGCTCACCAGGGACGCTTTCATGCCTTCGGTGCCCATGGTGACGCCGTCGCTGATCGCGATCGTGTTGAACTCCATGGGCGTGCCGCCGGCCGCCCGAACGCCGGCTTTCACGTGCACCGCCAGCTCGCGCAGATTGAAGTTGCACGGCATGGTCTCGATCCAGGTGTTGGCGATGCCGATGATGGGCTTCTTCAGATCCTCATCGGAGAACCCGATGGCCTTGAGCATCGCGCGCGCCGGAGCGCGGTCGCGGCCTTGGGTGATGGTGTAGCTGTGGAGTTTCATGGCGAAGCAACCATCCTAGCGCTTTCCCTCCGATTTACAGACTTCTGCCGCCAGCCATTATGATTGCAGCTCAGGGCTGACAATGTGGATAACTTGTCCCGCGCGCACGGACTCGGCCGCATTCAGCAACTCGGCAAAGATTGGCCGATAGTACTTGATGTTATTGTCGGGCACGGCGATCACGACGAGGCCCAAGGTGAGCTTGGTGAGATTCTGCTGGTATTCCAGGTTTTGATCGACGGTAACGAAGACATCGAAGCGCTGTTGCGCCAGAGCCATCAGTTTCCCGTTGGTGATTCCGCCCCAGCCCATTTCAATGACGGTCCGGACTTCGTGGCTGGCAAGAGCGTTCTTGACACGGGGATTGACGCACTCGTCTAGGAGGACACGCATTCGATCAATTGCTGGCTGGCGAGTTCCAGAAACAGTTCGGCTTGCTCTCGAGTGACTGACGGCGCTCCCTCGAGAAAGTCTTCGATCGTTTCCCCATGCTTTAAGTGGTCGAGCAGCAATTGAACGGGGACGCGGGTTCCAGCAAAGCAGGGCGCGCCGCTCATCCGGTCGCGGTCGATCCAGACCACCCGGCTGAGCTTGGATTTCTGTTCCGCCGTCATAGTCTCAACCTACGCGAAAGGAGGCTGCTACGTCAATCCTAAGCTGTGGGGTTTCATTGCGGAGCAACCATCGTAGCGCTCTCACTGATCCTGATATAACTGTCATATAAAATGTCTAGGACCACGCTGTCCGCCGATGATATCGCCGAAAAGGCATCGCGCGGCGAAGATATCTCCGGTTACTTCACCAACAAGTTCACCGTGGTCAGGCCGTCCCTTCGCGTGAACGTCGATCTGACGCCGGGCCTATTGCGGCAACTCGACGAGCGGGCCGCCCGGCTCAATATCAGCCGGCAGGCTGTCATCAAGACGCTGCTCGGCCGGGCGCTGGAACAAGAGCGTGGCGGCAAAGTACGACTTAAGCGGAGGGCTGGTTAGGTGTCCGTCTTTAGTTCACGCTCGGGGAGGACTTGACAGACGCCGCCTTGGGCGGGTCCACCGGTTGATCCACGTGCAGCCTGACGACCCTCGATGTCGTGACCGGGCGGCGGTCATTCAGCAGGAACTTCAGGTGTGTTCCGCGCGCGATCAGGCCCAGCAGGTGCGCCGGCACAGGTTCGGGACAGAGTTCGGGATGGCCGGAAACGCGGATCTTATCCCCGCCCAGGCATTCGATGTGATAGTGACGGCTCTTCGTCTCTACATCGATCATCGAACCTGGACGCAGACTGTTAAGATCCACGCCGGCGAGACCACTCGTAGGTGTCATCACAAATCGCCTCTATACTACCAGATGCAATCCGCAAGCCACAAGTTGCTGCTTGTTTTTCAGTAGATTAGCCGTTTCAAAGAGCTGGCTGCGGGAAATTCTACCAGTTGCGGCCCAATCTCTTGGGTCTTCACGCGCAGCAAGGCGAAAATCGCACGTGGCCAATCGCCTCTTTCGCCTCTCTCAGCCCCACCCACCCAGCGATCGAGCACGCTCTGAAGGTCCGCAATCTCGACGGGCTTTGAAAGATAATCGCCCATGCCGGCGGCCAGACACATACGCTGCATATTCAACCGATGCTCTTCTACGAAGGCTTCGCGCTTGCCTGCCTTGCGTCGTCGGCTCACTTCTGACCTCTGACTCCTTCTTTCTTTACACTTCCTTGCAAGAAACACCCCCCCTGTCCGTCTTACAATAGAAGGAGAAGCTTCTCTCGGAACAATCGACGTAAGATTCTCGTCTAATCCAGAGGTTGGAGATCCCACAAGTGAAACGTAAGTGGAAGATAATACTGCCGATACTCATACTGCTCCTGATCGCCGGGGGTATTGCGGGCGGTCAGCGATGGAGCCAGCGCGACCTGGTCACGGTGCAGACGGGCGTCGCTGCACGCACCGATCTCACCTCGATGGTGACCGCTTCAGGCGAGATTAAACCCCGTACTTATATCAACATCGGGGCCAACGCCCAAGGCCGGATCGTGGAGATTCTGGTGAAAGAAGGCGATCGCGTGCGGAAAAATCAGGTGGTCGCGCGCATCGAACACGTGCAGGCGCAGGCCGATGTGGCCGCGCAGAAAGCCGCAGTCGCGTCCTCGCAGGCCGATTCCGCCGCCGCCGAAGAAGGCCTCCGCGCCGCCGACGAGACCATTATCACCGGCGAAGCTACGCTCGAACGTTACAAAACCGAACAGAAGCGCTCCAAAATGCTGCTCGATAACGCCGAGCAGATGTTCAAATACAACCTGAACGCCAAACAGGATGTGGATCAGCGACGCGCCGATTACGAATCGTCCACGGCCAGCGTTCGGGAAAACGAGGCGCGCCTCAAACAGATGAAAGTGCAGCGCGCGCAAACCGCCGCGCAGCTCTCCTCCACGCAACGCCGAATCGCCCAGGCCGACGCGGGCCTCGCCCGCATCGAAGATGTGCTGGCGAAGTACGATGCGCTGGCGCCCCTCGACGGCGTGGTGACGGATCTGCCGGTGCGCGAGGGCGAAACGGTGGTGCCGGGCGTCCAAAATTCCGCCGCCTCCACCATCATGACTATCGCCGACATGTCGCTGATCACCGCCGAAGTGAAAGTGGACGAAACCGATATCGTCAACGTGCATCTGCAACAAATCGCCAACATCACCATCGACGCGATTCCGAATCGCACCTTCAAAGGACACGTGATCGAGATGGGCAATACCGCCATCCTCCGTTCCACTGGCTTGGCCGCATCGCAGAGCGCGAATTCGAGCCAGGAAGCCAAGGATTTCAAAGTGGTGATCGCCCTCGACGATCCGCCCGGCGAGATTCGGCCGGGATTGTCGTGCTCCTCCAAGATCGTCACCGCGGTCCGCCCGAAATCGCTTTCGATTCCCATCCAGGCGCTCACCGTCCGCAAGAAGGGCGATCTTCAGGTCCCCAAAGACGGCGTGCTGGCTTCCAATGAATCGCCCGTGGACAAGTCCTTGAGCGAAGAAATTCAGGGCGTATTTATCGTCAAGGACGGACGCGCGGAATTTCGCAAGGTGGAAACCGGCATCACCGGTTCTACCGATATCGAAGTGCTGAGTGGCATCGATGAAGGCGACCGCATCATCACCGGCAGCTACAAGATCATCCGCACCATCCGCAACGATACGCGAGTCAAGGTGGACAATCGCGCGCCCATGGCGGATATCAAGAGCTAGTGCCGCGCACCGTGAACCGCTCGTTTCTTCCGACCCGCGACCTTACCGAGCCGCGACCAAAGGGAGCGGTTATAAAAACGCGGCGCGCCACATCCGGCGGTCAACGCCAGACTCGAACCACTACACTGACCGATACTGGAATCTGATGCCCCCCACCGCGGTTCTCGACAAAACGGATAAGATCGCTCGCGGCGAGCAGCTCAAACGCGACGGCATCATCATCCGCACCTGGGATCTCTACAAGACCTATGTCATGGGCGACCAGGAAATCCACGCCGTCGCCGGCATCGACATCGAAATCCGCAAAGGCGAGTACGTCGCCATCATGGGGCCGTCCGGATCCGGCAAATCCACGCTGATGAATCTGATCGGCTGCCTGGACACGCCCACCTCCGGGCTGTACTATCTGGCCGGCAACCTGGTCAGCGACATGGATGACGACGAGCTCGCCCGCATCCGCAACCAGGAGATCGGATTCATTTTCCAGACCTTCAATCTGCTGGCGCGCGCCACCGCGCTGCACAACGTCGAACTGCCGCTGATTTACGCCGGCCTCAACCGCAAAGATCGCGAGGAGCGCGCCAAGGCCGCCATGCGTGCCGTCGATCTGGAAGCCCGCATGCTGCACAAGCCCAGCGAACTGTCCGGTGGCCAGCGGCAGCGCGTGGCCATCGCCCGCGCGCTGGTGAACGATCCATCGCTGCTGCTCGCCGACGAACCCACCGGCGCGCTCGACACCGCCACCGGTATCGAAATCATGGCGCTGTTCTCCGCGTTGCACAAGTCGGGCAACACGATCGTGCTGGTGACCCATGAGCACGATATCGCGCAGCAGGCGCATCGCGTGATCCACATCCGCGACGGCAAAGTCGAGCGCGACGAAAAGATCCGGTAGAAAAGCTACTATGAAAGCAGGAATGGAGAGTCGGCAATGCAATTGAACGTCCCTCCCGATCTTGAAACTCTCATCAATAGGCGGCTGTCGAGTGGCGGCTATGCGAGCGCTGAAGATGTCTTGCGCCGGGCTCTGGAGGCTCAGGACGCCGAGGAAAGCTGGACGGAGGAAGAACGCCGCGCGTTGTCGTCTCACATCGAAGAAGGCTACCTGCAGGCCGAACGCGGAGAGCTCATTGACGGCGCTCAGGCGCGCCGCGAAATTCAGTCCATGAAGGAGCACTGGCTTCAAGAGCAATCACCCGGGCGATGAGCGATTACGCTCTTACGCCCCTCGCCAAGGCTGACGTTTTCGAGATTTGGTCTTACATCGCGGCGGACAGCACGGACGCCGCCAACCGTGTGGAGCAGGCAATCTTGTCGCCTGCCATCCCACACTAACCAACACAGCCGAATGTGGGGCCGGCAGGCGAGCCGCCTCGCCCGTTCCCGGGGCTTTCAGGCCGGCTTCTTCGAGGCGCGCCCGTCAGGGCGCGCGTGCGCGCCGACCTTCCAGCCCCATGCGTAAGCTTGGGGCTATCGTCCGCTCGAAGCCGCCGATTGAACCGCGACCGTGAGGGATCGCGTTCTGCTCGACAGGCGGATCGCGTAATCCACATCCGCGACGGCAAAGTCGAGCGCGACAAAAAGATCGTGTAGCGCGACTAACCGGGCCCTTGATCCAGCGTCCTCTACGCTAGAGCTATGACGACTTCCCCTACCATCTCTCGCTTGGTCAGTATCGCGGCCGCATTTCTTCTGTCCCTCTCCACCGCCAGCGCCGGCGAAAAGAAGCTGATGCATTCTTTCGCCTGGACGCCCATCAAAGAAGCGACCCCCGCCGATTGGCGAGCCTTCTATAAAGCCAGCGACGCTTTGCCTCACAAGATCAAAGGGATCACCAAAGTTTGGTACGGCAAGCTCAATTCGCCTCTGCCGCAAGCCATGCTCGCGGGTATCGATGAGGCGGCGTTCCAGAAATATCGCGCGGGCGAAACGGTTTCGTCGCCCATCAAGGCCATGCCGCGCGAGTACGGCATGTGCATGGAAATGACCGGCGAGAACGCGCTGAAGGCCTACGACGACCACCCCTATCACAAGACTTGGACCGAGGCGTATTCCAAGATCCGCGTCGACGGCACCACGACGTTCAACATCCTCGGGCAGTAACGCCCGGTCTTAAGGGGTGCGCGCGCTCACACCGAGCGTGCAGCCATGAGATTGTCGAGTTGCAGGTAGGGGTCCCAGCCTTGAGGTTGTGGATCGACAGGGCTCCACCAATGCGCGCCACTCCTAAGCCACGCGGCCCTCAATTCCGCGATTGAGGTATGAGCGTCGTGCAGCCCGAACTCGGTTCCGCAGGACGGGCAGATGTTGTAGTCCTCGGGGGGATCATCCATGCCGTAGCCGCACACTGGACACATGTTCACCATCTTGAGCAATCCCACTGAAAATATAGCAAATTGTTGGCAAGATGGTGGCAGCGCCCGCGCTCCTTCATGAGCGCTCTCTGCTGCGGCGGTACGGAAGCGCATGGGATCGGCTTGAAGAATGTTCTCACTATGTTGTTCTGGTCCAGTACGCCGTAAGCGCCAGTTGCGGTGTCAAACCTGATCAAATCCCCCTTTTTTCGCCTGCACTGAACCACCGAGGAAGGCTGAACTCCCATCAAGAAAATCTCTGCCATCTGTCCATAATCTTCTTGGGTTCGAGCACCAAAGTCCGCACCGTGCTCTACGAAGTGTCTGCTCAATTCGCGCGAGTTGACGAAGGGCATTCCAACTAAGAACCGAGAATATCACGACGAGGAAATGGACGCAGTTGCACTCGACTGGCAATACCACCGTGCTGGTGACCCATAAGCACGATATCGCGCAGCAGGCGCCTCGCGTGATCCACATCCGCGACGGCAAGGTCGAGCGGGACGAAAAGATCCGCTGATTCAAGAGGCGCGACAGAATGGAGCGCGTTCGGAGTGCGACGAAAACATCCGCTAGCCCGACCCTAGATTCCAGCGTCCTCTACCCTAGAGCTATGACTACTTCCCCTACCATCTCTCGCTTGGCCGCCGTTGCGGGCGCATTTCTTCTGTCCCTCTCCACCGCCAGCGCCGGCGAAAAAAAGCTGATGCATTGTTTCGCCTGGACGCCCATTAAAGAAGCGACCCCCGCCGATTGGCAAGCCTTCTATAAGGCCAGCGACGCGTTGCCGCACAAGATCAAAGGGATCACGAAAGTCTGGTATGGCAAGCTCAATTCGCCGTTGCCGCAAGCCATGCTCGCGGGTATCGATGAGGCGGCGTTCCAGAAATATCGCGCGGGCGAAACGGTTGCATCGCACATCAAGGCCATGCCGCGCGAATACGGCATGTGCATGGAGATGACCGGCGAGAACGCGCTCAAGGCCTACGACGACCACCCCTATCACAAGACTTGGACCGAGGCGTATTCCAAGATCCGCGTCGACGGCACCACGACGTTCAACATCCTGGGCCAGTAACGCGCAATCCCGCAGGCCAACTTCGATCTCCGTGCGAGGAACGGCTCTTTGATTGGCACTAGAGCGAAGTAGTACAATTTAAGGCGACTTCAAGGAGTTCAGTCTGATGATCACCAGCATCCACACCCTGATTTATTCCGACGATGCTCCCGCAACGCGCGCATTCCTTCGCGACGTCCTCGGCTGGCCCTACGTCGAGGATGCGCTGGGCGGAGGCGTGGGTTGGCTGATCTTCAAATCCGGGCGGAGCGAGATGGGCGTGCATCCGACCCACAGCGTCTACGATGGCAAGACGTTCGAATCGCCGCGGCACCATCTGATCTCCCTGATGTGCGACGACATCTCACACACGGTCGCTGAACTGAAGGGCAAAGGAGCGGAGTTCCACGGCGAAGTTCAGGATCAAGGGTACGGACTCGTGATCATGATGGCCGTACCAGGCGCGGATGACATCATGCTTTACCAGCCCAAGCATCCGCTGGCGTATAGCCTTTGACCGATTGATAAGGCAACTAAACACAGCGTCATAAGTATTTGCGCATCCGCTCCCTGATGGTCGCGGTTCTGTTACGGAACCGCGCGCGTCAGCAAGCGGCCATTCGCAAATACTTATGACGCTGTGTTTAACTCACTCCCACGCCGCGCACCTACAGCAGCGCCCGGATCATCACCCAACTCACCACGCACGCCGTGACGCACGCGGCCGCGCCCACCGCGACCGCCGCGCCGCCGACCTTCACGAACATCCTCAAGTTAATCTCCAACCCCATCGCCGCCATCGACAACGCCAGCGAAACGTTGCCCGCCTCCGCCAGCACGTCCGCCAGATTCACGGAATAGCCGCTTGAAAACTGCAACACCGGCAGCAGCCGTAGCGAGTTCAATAGAAACAGCGCAAAAAATCCCCACAGAAACGGCGGGACCAGCCGCCCGTAATGTACCGTCACCCGATCCTTGCGCGCCCGAGCATACCCGAACGCCAGCACCAGCAGCAGCGGCGCGAGCAATGCTACGCGCACCAACTTCACCAGCGTCGCGACTCCCCCCGCCTTTTCGCTGAACGCGAATCCGGCCGCCACCGCCTGCGGAACCGCGTGAATGGTCGATCCGGCCCACACGCCGTAGCCGTTATCGTCGAACCCGATCGCGCCGCCGATGAACGGGCTCACGAACATCAGCACCAGCCCCAGCACGTTGATCGCGCCCATCGACAGCATCAGGTCGCGATCCTCTGCGTCGATCAGCGGCGCCACCGCCACAATCGCGCTGTTCCCGCAAATCGCCGTGCCCGCGCCGATCAACACGGCGGTGCGCGGCCACACGCCGAACATTTTCCCGAAAATCCAAGCGGACGCCATCGCCGCAGTCATGGTCGCGACGATGATCGCGCATGCGCGAAACCCCACCGCGGTCGCGTTGGCGAAGCTCAGCGTCGCTCCAGTGAGGACAATCGTCAGCGGAATGGTCCGCCGCACCACGCGCTTGGCCCCTTCCAGAATCTGCTTCGACAGTTTCTGGGACAACGGCAACACGCCCGCTGCCAGCGCGCCCGCGAAAATCGCCAGGATCGCCGCGCTGACCGGTCTGCGGACCCCCGAGGCTCCCTCCACGCGGAACGGTGCGAACGGAAGATAATGAATCGCGTACGCCACCGCCGTGACCGCGGCCGCTGCCGCCCATCCCGGCCACGGATTCAGCTTCTCGACGACAACCGTCGGACGGCCCGGGCCCTTCCGCTTCTCTACGATGGGCAGGGCGTAGGCGCCCTCCATCGATCCCAGAGATCGCAGCGCCTCGGGGCTAAGCTTAAGCGTGGGCTGCACCGGCCCGCTCTCTGACGTTGTCACGCACGCTTCTTTAAGCGGGCGGTCACCTTTTGAAAGCGCCGCTCTTCTTCCCGGCGCAGTTTTGAAACCCACTTGGCCGCGCCTTGTTTGAGCTCAGGGTGGTCCTTGGCCCTCCAGGAAATGAGCTGATCCAGAGCTTTGATCTGGCGCTTCCGCGTCAGTTTTTCCTCGGCGACACTCACAGTCCCGTCACTCACTTCTTCTGGAAATCTCCACCTTTGAAATACGATACCGCACCCAGATCGATGTGTCGCTTCAGCGCCGCCTGAATCTCCACCGGCGTCAGCGCCCCGATCTTGCTTTCCAGATCCGAATCGTGCTTCATGGTCCACCCATTCTGCGCGTTGCGCGCGAGCGTCCGCACTAAACCCTCATCCTGAGCTCGCCCGATCTGCCGCGATTGCATAAACGCCTTCTTGGCCGTATCCACTTCATCGGCCGCGAATCCGTCGTTCAAAATCTTGGCGATCTCCTCCTTGTAATCGGCCTCCACCCTGTCGACATTCTTCGGATTGGCGATTGCCTGTGTCAGGAATTGGCCGTAATCGTCCTTCGCGCCGCCGGCGATCACGCTCTGGACTCCATAGCTCAACCCATCCTTCTCGCGAATCCGCTGGGACAATCGCGACTGGGCGCCGCCGCCGATCATGGTATTCGCGAAAATCAGCGCCGCGTAGTCCGGATCGGCATCGTTCAGGTGCATGGTCATCCCCGCCGCGAACACCGCGTTGGGTTTATCCGGCGTTTCGATCGACTGGTCCACCGCCGCCACTTTCGCCACGTTGCGCTTCAGCATCGTATACGGTGAGGGGCTTTTCCAGGCCCCGAACAACTCAGTAGCCAGTTTCTGCACTTCGCCCGCGTCGAAATCCCCCACCACCGCCAGTTCCGCGTTGGATGCGCCGTAAAAATCGCCGTAAAACTTCTTCACATCGCCGAGCGTGAGTTTCTTCAATCCATCGATGGATTCATCGATAGTGGTGAACTCGCGCGGATCGCCCGTGGCATACGGATTCAGATGCCGGTAGAGAGCTGTCATGGCAAGCGCAGTAGGGTCGCTGCGCTGGCTCTCCAGCCGTCCGATACTCGATTGCCGGATCTGCTCGAACTCGGATTCCGGGAACAATGGTTCCCGCAGCACCTCGGCCGCCAGCCGCAGCGCGCCCGTAAGTCCAGTCCGGATCGTGTTGATGTTCAGGGACGCGCCGTTATTCACGGAAGCGCTCGCAGCCACCTGCGCCTTCAACTTATCCAGCTCGTCCTGAAGCTGCTGCCGCGTGTGTTTCTGCGTGCCGCGCATCAGCAGGCTTCCCGCCATATTCGCGGCCGGTTCCCTTTGAAACAGACTCTTCTCGTCCCCGTATTGAAGATTGATCACCGCGTTCACGGTGCCGCCACGGTTTTTCTTCGAAAGCAGCGCGAGCTTCATCCCATTCGGCAAGGTCACGCGCACGGTGCGCGAATCGATATTGGCCGGCGATGGATCGAACACCTCACCCTGTTCGACGACGGCGTCGCCTTTGTAATCCTTGAGCATCGCCGTCAGGTCCGGAGTCGCCGGAATTTCAGAGCGGTCCGGTTTCGCATCCGGGATGAAGCGGCCCACGGTCAGATTCGAAGGCTTCAGATACTGCTTCGCGACGCGCGCCACATCCTCCGGCGTCACTTTCCGAATCCGGTCGCGATCCAGGAACAGCAGCCGCCAATCGCCGGTCGCGGCGGTTTCGCTGAGCGTGATGCTTACCTGCTCGGAGTTGTTGAGCATCAGATCGATATCTTTCAGCAGGCGCGTCCGCGCGCGATCCACTTCCTCTTTCGTCGGCGGCTCTTTGGCGATGCCTTCGATCCCGCTGCGCATGGTTTTTTCGACATCCTCCAGATTGCCGTCCTTACGAACCTGCGCGGAGAAAATCATCAGGCTGGGATCGTGGAACTGAAACACGTCTCCGCTTTCCCGCATCGCTTTCTTCGATTCCACCAGCGCCTTATACAGCCGGCCGGAAGGCGTCTCATCCAGAATCGCTTCCAGCACTTCGAGCGCGGAGGAATCCGGATGCGATCCCGCGGGAATGTGATACGCCATGGCGACGGCCTGGAAGTCGCCGACGCGCCGCAGCGCTACTTCGCGCTCTCCATCTTGCGTGGGCTCTTCGGTGTAAGTCTGTTGCAGCTTGCGCGCGGGCCTGGGGATCGCGCCCAATCCGGCCTTGATCCAATCCATGGCCTTGGTTTCGTCGAAGTTGCCTGCCACCACCAGCACTGCATTATCGGGCTGATAGTAGTTGTGATAAAACGCCTGGAGCTTTTCGATCGGCACGTGCTCGATATCGCTCTTGGACCCGATCGGGCTGCGGCCGTAGCCGTGCCACAAGTACGCGGTCGACATCACCCGCTCCTCCAGAACTCGCATGGGACTGTTCTCGCCCATCTCGAACTCGTTGCGCACCACCGTCATTTCGCTGTCCAGATCGGCGCGCGAAACCCGTGAGTTGACCATGCGGTCGGCTTCCATATCCAGGGTCCACCGCAGATTTTCTTCGCTCGCCTGAAGCGTTTCGAAATAATTGGTGCGGTCGAAATACGTCGAGCCGTTATAGTTGGCGCCATGATTCTTGAGCAGCTTGGCGATTTCGTTGAGCTTCGCCGTGCCCTTGAACAGCATGTGCTCCAGCAGGTGCGCCATGCCGGTTTCGCCGTATCCCTCGTGGCGGGAGCCCACCAGGTAGGTGACGTTGACTGTGAAGGTCGGCTTGGATTTATCGGGGAAAAACAGAACATCCAGTCCGTTGTCCAGACGGTATTCCGTGATGCCTTCGACGGAGGTGATCTTGGTCTGCGCCGCGGCGAGGCCGGCCAGCAGAGTAGTTAAAACAAGCAGGGACGCAACAATCCATTTCATGTATTTTCAGCCTATCCTATTTGGACGTGCCAGGGCCGGTTCTGGTGGCACAGACTTCAGCCGGCGTACGCGAACCGCAGCCTTACCGAGCCGCGACCTTACCGAGCCGCGACCAAAGGGAGCGGTTACAAAAACGCGGCCTTACCGAACCGCGACCGTACTTTCCGAGCCGCGACTGTAAGGAGCGGCACGCTCAACCCTCCCTTACCATCGATTCCTCGCGCCACCGGCCTTGCCGAACCGCGACCGTCAGGGAGCGGCAACCGGAACCCACAACCAGCTACTAACTCGAATTGATACAATCTGACGAATGCCCCTTGCGACCGGCACGCGACTCGGCCCCTACGAAGTCCTCGCTTCCATCGGCAAGGGAGGCATGGGCGAGGTGTATCGCGCCCGCGACACCCGCCTCGGCCGCGACGTCGCCATCAAAGTCTCCGCTGAAAAATTCTCCGAACGATTCGAACGTGAAGCCCGAGCCATCGCCTCCCTGAATCATCCCAATATCTGCCAGCTCTACGACGTTGGCGAGAACTACCTCGTCATGGAATTGATTGAGGGCGCTCCGCTCAAGGGTCCTCTGCCGCTCGAAAAAACCGTCGAATACGCGGGACAGATTCTGGACGCCCTGGATGCCGCGCATCAGAAAGGCATCACCCATCGCGACCTCAAGCCCGATAATATCCTGGTCACTAAGCAGGGGATCAAACTGCTCGATTTCGGCCTGGCGAAGCAACACAGGTCTGCTCTCAAGGAATCCGACGAAACGCTGACACAGGCGCTCACCAGCCAGGGCCAGATCGTCGGGACCTGGCAATATCTGTCGCCCGAGCAGTTGCAGGGCAAGGAAGCCGACGCGCGCAGCGACCTGTTCAGTTTCGGCTGCGTGTTATACGAACTCCTCACCGGCAAACGAGCCTTCGAAGGAACCAGCGCGGCAAGCGTGATCGCAGCGATTCTGGAGCGCGAGCCCGCGCCGCTGGAAGTCGCCCGGCCGCTCGACCGGGTGGTGAGAAGGTCTCTCGCCAAAGACCCCGATCAGCGGTTTCAAACTGCCCGCGATCTTAAAGCCGCCCTGAGTTGGGTGCTGGAGCAACCGACTTCCAGCCTCGCCCGTCAGGGCGGGGATAAGTGGCTGTGGCCGGCGGTGGCATCCGCGCTCGCGCTGGCTCTGATTGCGCTCGGCGCATTATTCTGGCGCGCCACGCGACCAACGGAGCGCCAGCTTATCCGCCTTGACGTCGACCTCGGTCCGGACGCAATCGCCGGTCAATTCACCACGGCCGTGATTTCACCCGACGGATCGCGCCTGGTATTTCCGGCAAAAAGTCCGGAGGGAAAACAAATGCTCGCCACGCGATTGCTGAGCGAGACCAATCCGGCGTTGCTCTCGGGAACCGACGACGGTCGAGACGCGTTCTTTTCGCCGGATGGAAAATGGATAGGGTTTTTCGCCGATGGAAAAATGAAAAAGATCTCGGTCCAGGGTGGCGCGCCCGTCGTTCTGTGCGATGCGGTCGACGCACGTGGCGCGAGCTGGGGCGAGGACGACACTATTGTCGCCGCACTGAACACCACCGGTGCACTTTCACGCGTTTCTGCCGAAGGAGGAACGCCTCGACCCTTGAGCAAGCTGGAAGCGGGTACGGGCCTTCATCGCTGGCCGCAGCTCCTGCCTGAAAATGAAACTGTTCTGCTCACGGCTTCCGGTTCGATGGTTGCTTTCGAAGATGCCAGCATCGCAGCCGCATCCTTGAAGACCGGGGAGGTCAAAACCTTGGTGCGCGGCGGCTTCTTCGGCCGCTACTTGCCGACTGGCAATGCGATAGGGCACCTGGTCTACGTTCATCAGGGTGTGCTCTTCGCGATACCGTTCGATCCCGCACGGCTGGAACTTCGCGGGGCAGCGGTACCCATATTGGAGGATTTGGCGGGCGATCCGAATTCGGGCGCCGGACAGTTCAGTTTCTCGGCGCCCTCAGGCGTGACCAGCGGCGCAGGAACGTTGGTTTACCGCACCGGCAAAGTGTCGGAGCAAAGCTGGCCGGTTTTGTGGCTGGACAGCTCGGGAAAGACCAAGCCCTTGATCCATGCGCCAGGTTTCTACTTGCAACCTCACTTTTCTTCCGACGGCCAGCGGCTGTTGCTGTCGAAAATTGCGCGCACTGACCGGGATCTCTTCGTCTATGATTTGCAGCGCGATACCATGACGCGCCTTACCGCCGGCATTCACGCCGCCAATCCGATCTGGAGCCCCGACGCAAGGCACATCGCCTTCGCGTCCCGCCCCGCCGCCGGTCCTGGGCTCGATTGGGTTCGCGCCGATGGGGCAGGGGAGGTCCAGCGCCTGCTGGACACTAAGAACCTCGTAGGTCCCTACTCATTCTTCCCCGATGGCCGGCGGCTGGCGTACTACGGGCTGGACGAAGACGCCCGTTTTAAGATTTGGACTTTGACGCTTGACATGAGCGATCCGGATCATCCCAAGCCGGGGACTCCAGAGCTTTTCCTACGCAGCCAAGCCAATGAAAGGGATCCCGCTGTCTCTCCTGACGGCCACTGGATGGCGTACGAATCTGACGAATCGGGTAAATATGAGGTGTACGTGCGGCCATTTCCGATTCCATCAGGGGGCTCGGGCGGGAAGTGGCAGATTTCCACAAGCGGGGGAGCGCTGCCGATCTGGTCGCGCAATACGCGGGAGCTGTTTTTCCAAAATCCGGACCACCGAATCATGGTGACGGCCTATGAACTGAGCAACGAATCTTTCGCCGGCGGCAAGCCGCGTCTGTGGTCAGATCAGCGACTTCAGGACGTCGGCGGTCTTCAGAACTACGACCTCGCGCCCGACGGCAAGAGTTTCGCGATATTTCCTGAGCAGAAGGCGCCGGAAGAAAAGGGGAGCGTCCATGTGACTTTCCTGCTGAACTTCTTCGACGAACTGCGGCGCCGCGCGCCGGTCGCCGGAAAATAGAACCTAACTCGTCATTACCGAGCCGCGACCTTGCCGAACCGAGCCGCGACCAAAGGGAGCGGCCTAAAATTCCTCAAGTGATTCTGTCTTACAGAACCGCGACCGTCAGGGAGCGCTACGGCCGGCGGAGGGAGCCCTACGCCCGGCAACAATCAGACGGCGAACCAGCACGATGCTCACACCGACGGCGAGCGCCGCGGACAAAAGGGGCCCCGTGTAAAGCAGGGAACACCATTCGTGGATGCGCTACGGCAGCAGTTGGGATTGAAACTGGTACGGACGAAGGCCCCGGTGCGGACGCTGGTGATCGATCATGTGGAAAGGCCCTCCGAAAATTGATCGTCCTTCCAAAGAACAGCGGCGCAAAGTTTGCTTCTACCTTGGCGCACTGATAGCGCGTTCCAGCGCCAGGCGGATGAATCGCTGGTAAGGCAGGCCGGCGCGGTCGGCGCGCGCGCGCACAGCTTCATAGAGCTCCTCGGGCAAACGCAGGTTGATTGATTTGTCCTTGGGTTTGGTCTCAAAGCGTACCATCTGCGCACCCCTAAGGTCATATTGCGACAAGTCCGCGGTATCGACAAAGGCGGCCGCCGCGCGGTCACTCCTGAATGTCGGGATTTTCTTCTTCATAGGCTTTCTGTGGTCAATTGGCATGCAACTCTTGCGGCACGTGCTGACGGCGGACCTTGATCTTGCTTTCGTCCTTGCGGGCCTGCGCCAGATCGTAACTCGCCTGCATGCGTACCCACGTCTCTGCCGTGCTGCCGAACGCCTTCGCAAGCCGGATAGCCATTTCAGCGCTAACGCCGGACTTGCCGCTAATGACTTTCGTAAGGGTCTGCCTGCTGACGCCAAGAACCTTTGCGCCCGCGGTCACGGACAGGCCCAACGGCTCGAGGCAGGCGCTTGCTACGATTCGTCCCGGATGGGCGGGGTTTTTCATCGGCATGGTGTCTTCTCCTTCTGATTAGTGGTAGTCGATCAGCTCAACGTCAAAGGCGTCCGTTCCTTCAAAACGGAAAATGATGCCAGTTGGCCCGCACGGTCACGGACCAAACCCCTTTCAGGTCACCTTTGAGCGGATGCAGACGATAACCGGGAAGGTGTAGTTCCCGTGGGGTAGCTGCATCGTCAAGTACGGTTAATATTTCCTGAACCGTGTCCACCAGATCGGGCCGTATCCCGCTCCGGTCGTCACGTTCAAACAGGCGTTTAAGGCCGCGATGCTTGAAGCTCCTGATCATCAGGATACACCGTAAACCGTATGTTGTCAGTTGTCAATGGCCCAATGGCGCCGCAACAGGCGCTTGACTTTACCCTTGTCACTAGTTTAACTTAGCGTTTCGACTAGGCCGCGCCAGAACCAGGCCAGTTTTTGTCGTCCTATGGAAAAAACCGAGGATTGGGTACTGGATTCCGCGCTCGAAAGCGTTGACTTCGCCGAGGAGGCGGTCATGCGGGCAGCCGGGACATTGGAGTGGGATCCGGCCACGAAAGAGGAAGATCTGCATCGCATCGGCATGTCGGTGCGGGAGTGCATGGTGAACGCGGTGGTGCATGGCAATCGATACAATGCGAAAAAGAAGGTCGGGTTGCGCGTTTCGACGACGCCCGACCGGCTGTCCATCCAGATTTGGGACGAAGGCGAGGGGTTCGAAATGAGCAGCTTGCCGGACCCTCTGGCCGACGACAATCTGCTGCGCCATTCCGGCCGCGGCCTGCTGCTGATGCAGGCGTTCATGGACGAGTTTGTGATTCGCCCCCGGCAGCCGCAAGGCACGGAGGTGAAAATGGTAAAGTACGTAGGCAAAAACTGTTGAGGAGAGTGCACAGGCGAAAGCCGTTGTGCACAGGTTGCGTGCCGAAATGAGCAGATAAGAAAGAGCGCCGCGAATGCGGCGTTACAAAAGGGGAGGCGTTTACGTGAGTGTGAAATTAACCACCCGGCAGGTGGGCGATGTGATAGTGATCGATGCGGCCGGCCGCATCACGCTTGGCGAGGGCGCCAGCACGTTCCGCGATACCATTCGCGGTCTGGGCACGGCTGGGCATAAGAAAATGCTGCTTAACCTGGGCGAGGTTTCCTATATCGACAGCTCGGGGATCGGCGAAATGGTCTCCGGTTTCACCACGGTCGCCAACCAGGGCGGCACGATGAAGCTGTTGAACCTGACCAAACGCGTGAAGGACCTGCTTCAGATCACTAAGTTGTACACGGTGTTCGAGGTCTTTGACGACGAGGCCGCCGCAATCCGTAGTTTCTCGTGATCGAATCGTCCCCCGGGGTGTCCTGGTGCGATTCAGCGTCAGCCAGTTCACAATCTGGACGAAATGTTTTTTGAGCCGGACAAGCGAAATTCGGAGAATTACGGCTGCTGCGGATCACTGTAGAGTGTGGGGGATTTTTCAGGTGTTCCTCCACCTTCGCAAGTTGGGGCGGCTCGTACGTATGGGCCGCTTGGGACGGTCATGGTTCCTATTCGAGAGCCCAAGACATATTCGATTGTCCTTGCCGATGAGCTGACGCTGGTCCGGGAGGGCTTGGCTTCGTTGTGCAAGGCCTACGCGCACTTCGAGGTGATCGGCCAGTGCTCGGAAGGCGCCGCCGTGCTGCGCCTCATTGAGGCGGAGCGCCCGGATATCGCGGTGCTGGATCTCAATCTTCCGGATCTGTTCACACTCGACGTTGTCCGCAGGATCAAGGAGACTAACCCCGCCACCAAGGTAGTGGTTCTCTCCACCCGCCGCGACCGCAAGACCGTCGTCGAAGCGTTGCGCTGCGGCGTCAGCGCGTTCCTGCTAAAGTCCGGCCCTTCTCATCAACTCCTGGAGGCTTTCGACCAGATTCTCGACGGCGGTATTTACGTATCACCCGAGTTGGAGCTGGACAAAATTTTTTGCCCCGGTCAGAAGTCGGCGACCGAGGATCCGCTCGAATCGCTGAGCGGGCGCGAATACCAGGTTTTTTCGCTGCTGTGCGACGGCGTGCGGGCCAAGGAAATCGCCGCGCGGCTGTCGCTAAGTCCGAAGACCATCGATACTTATCGCGCCAGCCTGATGCGGAAACTGGACATCCACGACGTCGCCGGGCTGGTCAAATTCGCCATCCAGCGCGACCTTACTTCGACGCGGTAAAACACGGTCAACCCCGCGCCAAAACCCGCAAAAACGGGTCGGCGCGCCCGCACCGCGATTTCACCGCGAAAACACCGCAAGTCCACCGGGAACACGCGGTGGGCGTCGTCGAGAAAAGGAGCGCTTCTCCCGGTCCTATTCCTCGTACCAGGTGCGCCATCGCTGCCGCGCCGGGAACAGGCGGATCAGCAGCATTCCGGCGATAAATCCCCCGATGTGGGCAAAGTAGGCGGTGCCGCCGGAAGTGTAATCGTGTTCGCCGATGGTCCCGACGCCGTTGAGAAACTGCAATGCAAACCAGAACAGCAGCAGGAAAGCCGCAGGCAAGTCCATGGTGGTAAAGAAGATCAGCAGGACCACCACGGTGACGATCCGCGCGCGCGGAAAGCGGATCAGATACGCGCCCATGACGCCGGCGATGGCGCCGCTTGCGCCGATAGTCGGCACGTGGGAATACGCGTTGAAGATCACGTGCGTCACCCCCGAAGCGAGACCGCACAGCAGATAGAAAAGCAGGAACTTCGCGCTCCCGATCAGGTCCTCGATATTGCGGCCGAAGACCCATAGATACAGCATGTTCCCGATCAGGTGCAGCCATCCGCCGTGCAAGAACATGGAGGTGAACAAGGCCGCGACGTTGAACGGCCGTTCGTCGGGAACGATGCCCCACTGTTGAACCAGTTGATCGAGCGCCATGGGCGAGAGCGTCGCCTGATACAGAAACACCAGCGTATTCAACGCGATGATGCTTCCGGTGACGACCGCGGGCGAGGAGACGCGCTCAGTGGATCGAAGCGGAATCATGCGCGCCGCGCAGCGGAGGAAAAGTCGCGGTGGACGCGCCGCTCGGCCCGCTCAATCAGCGCGCGGGCGTCGCTGAGCGTCGCGATTCCGCCGCGGGCGCCCAGCCGGGTGCAGTTGAGCGCAGCCATGGCGTTGGAAAATTCGAGAGTATCTCCGATGGGCATGCCTTCGAGCACAGCATAACAAAACGCGCCGTGAAACACGTCTCCCGCGCCGGTGGTGTCGACGCAATCGACTACGAATCCGGGCGAATAGACGAAGCGGGCGTTGGCGTTTTCATTGGCGGGGCGCGCGCCCGAACGCGCTCCCTTACGGTCGCGCCTCAAGGGCAGAACGCGGGCCAAGGCGCCGTGGGCTCCGAGCGTCATGGCGGCGACGGGCATTCGGAATTCGTTCTGAATCATTTCAAGCGCGCGAAACGGATCGCTCTCCTTGGTCCAGTGCACGGGAAATTCGGAGCTGGCGACCAGATAGTCGACGAATCCGAGCACACGATCGAAACCCGGATAGATGGTATCGACATCGACGCTCACCGGAATGTGCAGTTCGCGGGCGATGCGCGCGGCTTTCTCAACGGCGGGCGTATCGTGCCCGTCGATGTGCAGCATTCGCGCGCAGCCGATTTTTTCGGCCGTGATTGCGTCAGGGTGCAGCGTTAAACAGGGAGCCCGGTTCCAGAAGACGGTGCGCTCACCGGTGGATTCATCGATGACGATGTAGGCCATCTGATTGGGGCAATTCTCGCGCACTTCCACGTCGTCGAGATTGATGCCGGTTTCACGCAGGCTTGCGAGTTGGATGCGGCCACGCTCATCATCGCCGACGGTTCCGATGTATTTGACGCGCAGGCCGAGGGTCGCCGCGGCGGTGAGAGCGCTGGCGACCTGACCGCCGGGGCTGAGGATCTCGGCTTCGATGGGAACTTTGCCGCCGTAGGCGGGGAAATGGGCGACTTTGATGAGCGTGTCGGTGGCGTTGAGTCCGACTCCGACGAGATCGAAGGTGGGAGGGTTCATTTGGGGAATGCAAGTAGGATAGTAGGCTCTTTATTATATTGGGACGACAAATGGGTTGGGTGCGAATGGCCTCGGAGGAAAAATGTCGACATGAATGTCGACACAGCACGCTAAAAGCGTGCGCCACATCGAAAGGTTCAACTACGGGCGCGCTTCTACCACCGGCTCGCATACGATAGGCGTGCCGGTTACCTGAGAGTAAAGAACGTCGGGGTCCAGGTCCGCGCCGTTCGGCCACACTACGGTTCCCAAGTCCGGATCGACGCGGACCTGGCGAAAATAGGCGAGGTTGTGAAGCGGCTCGAACGCGCCTCGAAAACTCAGGTGCGAGGTGAGATCGACCACGCCCCCCGCCCCATCCTCGAAACGCAGATGGAGCTTGTACGCTTCGAGCGGCGTCGCCGCCACAATGTCTTTCAGCATGCGTCACTCCAGCGGTGCAATCGGTCTGAGCTCGGCTTCCGTCCTTGCCAGTTCCCAATCCGCGATAAGCTCAGCACGGTGCAAGGCCGCCCATTCTCGAACCAGCGCCAGTGTCCGCGGAGCCAGATGCCCCCGAATTACGGCGAGACTATCCATGGCGATCAGCGCCCGCTGACCCGAGTATCGCACATGAAAATGAGGCGGATCGTGATCCTTATAAACACAGCGTCATAAGTATTTGCGAATGGCCGCTTGCTGACGCGCGGTTCCGTAACAGAACCGCGACCATCAGGGAGCGGATGCGCAAATACCTCTGACGCTGTGTTTAGTACATCTGGATGACGATACCGAAGAAGCGGCTGATCTCCGGCATCGATTATCCTGACGTGTCCGTTCCGGGCGGCCGCCGCGCCGAGACGACCCGCAGCAGGACTGCCGGCCCCACAAGATTGGCAGGCGACAAGATCGCCTGCCCCACCAGTAACGGAACACAGACTAAAGTCTGTGCCACCACTCAAAAAGTCTGTGCTACTGCTCCCCCGCCCTCACGGGCGCGGGTTGAACGCTGATCGATGGAGCCGGAACATTTAGGCCGCTCCCTTTGGTCGCGGCTCGGAACGGAACACAGACTAAAGTCTGTGCCACCATTCCCACCAGTAACGGAACACAGACCAAAGTCTGTGCCACCATTCCCCCGCCCTGACGGGCGGGGCTGGAAGATCGATGGAGCTGGAACATTTAGGCCGCTCCCTTGGCGCAAGCGCAGCTTGGTCGCGGTTCGGAACGGAACGCGCGCCCTGACGGGCGCGCCTCAAAGAAGCTGGCTAATTGTTGCCGTTGCTGCCGCCGGTCGAGATCGGATCCTTCGCTGGCGGAGTGATCTTCTTCACGTACTTGTCGTACCAGGCGAGATAGCGCTCATAGCGATCGCGCTGATAGCTGGGACGCGCGATGCCGTGGTTCTCATTCGGATAAATGATGAGCTGCGTGTCGATGCCCAGGCTGCGAAGCGCCTGATACATCTGCTGGCCTCCTTGCACGGGCACGTTGAAATCGCGCTCGCCGCCGAGGAACAGCGTGGGAGTCTTGATCTTGTCGGCATGCAGGAACGGATACGAAATCTTCACGTAGGTTTCCCAAGCCTTGGGATTCCAGGGCGGTCCGATTTCGTTATCGTACTGAATGATGTACTGATCGGTGCCGTAGAAGGAGACGGTGAACGCGGTGCCCGCGCCGCTGGTAGCGCCTTTGAATCGCGTGTCGCTGGCGATCATGTAGTCAGTAAGAATGCCGCCGTAACTCCATCCGCCGACGCCCAGCTTGTCGGGATCGGCCACGCCCATCTTGATGGCCTGGTTCAGAACCGCCTCGAGATCGTCCACTTCGAAGTGGCCCCAATCAGCGGCGATCGCCTTTTGATACGCGGAACCGCGGCCGTCGCTGCCGCGATAGTTGACACGCAACACCGCGTAGCCGTTAGCGGCGAAGAATTGCGTTTCGACGCTCAGCGTGTGGCCATCCTGCCCTTTCGGTCCGCCGTGAATGCGCAGCAGCAAAGGAACCTTGGCGCCGGCCACGTAGCCGACCGGGTAGGTCAGCAATCCATGAACCTCTGTGCCGTCTTTAGCCTTGGCGCTGATCTCTTCGGTTTTGGCCCAGTCGATTTCCGCCATGAACTCGTCATTCTTGTGGGTGAGCTGTTCCAGCTTTCCCATGGTTCGCATGGCGTAAATTTCGTTGTGCCTGGTGTCGCCGCCTGAAAGGACGACGGCGCACTCGCCGGCGCTATGGCGCTGTCCGAGGTTGATCGGCTTTTGAAACAGCATCCGAGCGTCTCCATTCGCGATCGGAATCAACGCGCCATTCACGGACATGTCATCGGTTACGGTGACGGAAATGGATTTGTCGTCCTCGCTCCAGCGTGGATTCGAAACGCCGCGATCAAGAGCTAGGGATGCTTTCACGAGCGTGGGCGCCGCCGATCCGTCGCTGGGAACGATGGCGAGTTTCTCCTGGCTGTAGGCGCCGTATTTCTTCTCGTCGCCCTGGAGGAATGCGATCCACTTTCCATCGTGGCTCCATTCGGGGCGTCCGCCACGGCCGCCGCCGCCGCGCGCGTCGGCAGGCGTGAGATCCTTTTCGGTGGAACCCGGCGTCGCGTCGGCGACGTAGACCTGTCCACCGGGATCGCGATCGGGATCGGCGACGTGATTGCTGGTGAACGCGATGCGCTTGCTGTCGGGCGACCAGACGGGCGCGCCCTCATCCCAGGTCTTCTGTTTGGTCAGACGATCGAGCTTCTTGGTCGCGATGTCGAAAATGTAAATGTAGCTGTGGCGGCCGGAAAGAAGGTAGCCGGTGCCGTCCTGCTTATAGTGATAGCGATCGATGACGATGGGCTTGGGGGCAGCGCCACCGCCGCCGCCGCGTCCGCCGCGTCCACCGCCGGCGGCCGCGGGTGCGGGAGCAGGCGTAGGATTATCGGGATCGGGAGCGTCGGGGTCGGGATCGGCGATGACCAGCGCGAAGCGAGTGCCGTCGGGCGACCATTCGTAGCTCGAGAGGCGGCCCTTCTTGGCGTCGATTTCGGTGACCTGCAAGGCTTCGCCACCGGCGCGGGGAAGCAGCCATACCTGGTTGCCAGCAGTCTTGCCCGGCCGCGAAGAGGTGAACGCGAGATACTTGCCATCGGGACTCCAGCGCGGAGAGCCTTCGCTCGATTCGCTCGAGGTGATCTGTTGGTCGTTCCTGCCGTCGAAACCGATCTGCCAGATGTGGCCGTTGCCGCCGCGATCACCTTTGATGTCGACCTGCGACATGACGTAGGCGACGGATTTTCCGTCGGGCGAGCACTGGGCGTCGCGGACGTCTTTGAATTTTCCGAGGTCGTCCAGTTTGAAGGGACGTTTGGCGGTCTGCGCGGTGAGGGACACCGGAAGCAGGGCGGCGACGGAAGCGATCAGCGCGAGCGAAAGCAGGGTGCGTTTGTGCGGCATGGGATATAGTTTACACCCTCCGTTAGCGCGGGGCAGCCACGGGGTAGAATGCAGGTTCGCCGTGCTCTATCGGTTCACGTTCTGGCTGGATGTCGCCCTGCTGCTCGCGTTTTGCGCGCTGGAGACAGTACCCTTTACGGGCTTGGTGGTGCACGAGTGGTTAGGGATCGCAGTGGCGTGCATGATCACCGCGCACCTGCTGTTCTCATGGACCTGGATCGCGTCGACGAGCCGCCGTTTCCTGGCGGTGTCGATTCGGAGCCGCGTCAATTACTTGCTGAATCTGATGCTGTTTGGGTGCGCCATGGGAGTGATCGTTTCCGGCATTCTGATTTCGCGAGAAGCGATTCCGTCCCTGGTGGGAGGCAAGGCGGGCGATTTGAAAGACGGGTGGGATGCGGTGCACAGTGTGCTTTCGAATTTCGTGCTGATTTTTGCGGGGCTGCATCTGGCGATCAATTGGGATTGGTCAGTTACGGCGGCGCGGAAGATCCTGCGGATGGGAACAAGGCCATGATCAAGCTCGCGCGCGTGACGGCGAGGATCGTGATGCTGGCTGCGGCGGCTGCTGTGTTTATAGGTTTGACGGGCATTTGGGCGAGTTCGATTGAGTCTCGCGAGCGGAGCGAAAGGCGGTTGCGCCGAGTGGTGAGACGCGCTCGCTGGCCGCAGTTGCGTAGGGTATCCTCATTCGCGGGGGAGTTGGCGATCTTCGCCGCGATTGCGGCGGGTGGGCGTATGATTTTGCGCTTGCGTCTAACGGAACGCGCGGCTGCGAAGAAATCGGCCATGGGCGAGCAGGGGTAAAATGGGGAATGCCCTCCGATACGGCACCAGAGAAACAGCAATTGCACGAGCTTGTGGACAGGCTTCCCAACGATCAGCTTTCCTCTGCGCTCAAATACCTGAACTTCCTGTGCGCCGATCCGGTGCTGTTGTCACTGCTCAACGCGCCCGCGGACGATGAGCCTTACACGGACGAACAGCGCAAGCGCGACGACGAAGCCGAGGCTTCGATCGCTCGGGGTGAAGGAGTTTCTCACGAGGAGATTCTCCGCGAATTCGGTTTGTGAAGCTAAGCTTCATTTGGCCGGAAGCAGCTCGCATCGATCTCCGGAAGATCGACAAGGAGCAGGCGATGCGAATCCTGCACGCGTTGACGCGATACGCAGAAACCGGCGAAGGCGACGTGAAAGCTCTTCAAGGAAAATTCAGCGGCGCGCATCGGCTTCGAATCGGGGAATGGCGCGTGCGATTTCGCCGTGTAGCGGGTGGCGCTATTCACGTCCTCGCTGTTGACAACCGAGGGCAGGCCTACTGACTGAGGTCACTGCCCCACGATTCTGGTAGCATTTCCTTTCATGCTTCGTCCTGCCCCTGCGTGGCTCAAGAATCTGTTTCCCTACGAACAACGGTCTTTGATGGTGAACGGCCGGCGCATGGCGTACATCGACGAAGGCGAGCGCAGCGGGCGGCCGGTGCTGCTGCTTTCGGGCAATCCGACGTGGGGATTTTTGTATCGCGACTTCATCGCGCCGCTGACGCGCGCGGGTTATAGAGCGATCGCTCCGGATTGGATCGGCTGCGGCTATTCGGATCATCCGCGCGTGGATGCGGTGCTGACGCTAGCGCATCACATCGCTGATCTGGTGAGCCTGATGGATCAACTCGATCTGCGCGGATTTGTGATCGTCGGGCAGGATTGGGGAGGGCCGCAGGGCGTGGGCGCGGCGCTGCAACGGCTGGACCGGCTGGGGGCTTTGGTGCTGATGAACACGTGGCTCGACACAGGGCTGATCAGTAAATTCCACGCGTCGCCCAAGCCGTGGACGACGTGGCATGCACCGCTGATCGGACAATATTTCATGAAGCGCCACAAGGTGCTTTCGCAGCATGGGCCGACCGCGACCAGCGTGCGCGGCATGAGCCCGGAAGAATCGCGGGCGTATCATCACGTTTTCGACGAGCCGGATTCGGATCACGTGGTGTTGACATGGCCGCGCACGATTCCGCTGGACGATGTAAGGCGTTGGGGCGATCGAGGATTGCACGATATGCGGATGATCGAGAGCCGTTTGCCGGAGCTGGCGGGGAAGCCGACGCTTTTGTTGTGGGCGCCGGCCGACGAAGTTTTCCCGATCGAATTCGGGAATCGATTGAAGGAACTGCTGCCGCACGCGGAGGGGCCGATCACGTTCGACCGTGCGCGGCATTTTTTGCAGGACGATCGCGGGCCTGATCTGGCGGCGGCGATGGTGGAGTTTCTGGGTCGCGTATGAAGTTGGGATATGAATTTTATCAGCCCATCGGATGAAGAACTAGCGGGTTTGCTCAAAGGGTTGCGCGCGGATCCGCTGCTGTGGGAGCAGGAGTTGGACGTGCGCCCGGCGTTCGCCGAAGCGATTGAGCAAGCGGTGGGCAAGCGTGCGGGCCGCGTGTACTGGCGCAGCTCGCACCAGCATCTGTATGCTTTGGAGTTGGCCGATCTGGGGCGCGGGCGGCCATCGATGGCGATGGTCTACGGATTTTGGGATCGCTATGAGCCGCGTCCGCCAGAGGACGAAATCGACGCGGACCTGTACGACTTATGCAAGTGGCTGGCTGAGGCCGGCGGGTTGAACGCGGCCGATGTCGAGAAAGTCGCACAATATGCTGGGATTGGATCAGCTGGAATCAAAACCGGAATTTAATAAGGAGAACGAATGGCGGATTCGGCTATGTTTGATTCAACCATGTTTGATTTGACGGGGAAGGTGGCGATCGTTACGGGATCGTCGAAGGGAATCGGGCGGGCGATCGCGGAGGCGATGGCGCGGGCGGGCGCGAAGGTGGTGATTTCGAGCCGCAAAGCGGAGGCTTGCGAAGAAGTGGCCGCGCCGCTGCGCAAGGAGGGCCGGGAGGTCGCCGTGATTCCGTGCCACATCGGCAAGCGCGCGGATTGTGAAGCGCTGGTGGCCAAGACTAACGACCGGTTCGGCACGGTGGACGTGCTGGTTTGCAACGCCGCGGTGAATCCGTATTATGGACCGTTGAACGGACTCACCGACGAAGCCTTCGACAAGGTGATGCAAACCAACGTGCGCAGCAATCTGTGGCTGGCGAATCTGGTTCGGCCGGATATGGCGGCGAAGGGCAACGGCGCGATTATTATCGTGTCGAGCATCGGGGGGTTGAAGGGCAC